>Ga0302325_10017251_pt1 | contig 15265 bp, 16 predicted proteins | sample Palsa_T0_2_FD_201948 | JGI IMG/M metagenome (GOLD analysis project Ga0302325, IMG submission 201948) | Peat permafrost microbial communities from Stordalen Mire near Abisko, Sweden - Palsa_T0_2 | ecosystem: Environmental > Terrestrial > Soil > Palsa > Peat permafrost | place: Sweden: Abisko... | reverse complement strand
CGTGTGATCCATCCCGCCTGAAGAGTTGCTCGTCAAGGCTTTCCCCCAGGCTCCCAAACAGAAACATGGCTGTCAATGCTGCCCCTACCTACGTCAATCAGGTTTTGGAAGAGAGGTACGCTTGTGTCTCACCTTCTTTTATTAGTTGCGACAGCTCATAACTGCAAGATATATTAAGGTCGTAGTGTTAGAGGAGTTTCTCGACAACAACGTCGAGGAATTTGGGGCGGAAAGATCAATAGAGGTCGGCGCAGGTCTTTTGTGATATCAGAACCATAATTAACTGTTCGCCGTGTAGGTTGGCCGTGACCAGAAAATAACTCTCGTTGTTTTAAGAGAGTTGACAGAGGTATAGCACAAACATCTCGACCTGCAATTTTCAGCATGACTAAATGAAAAGGCCGAAATTGTAGCCCTTCAGAAGAAGAGTTACCCTAACCAATTTGGGGACCCATTTGCTTTAGATTGAGGAGCATTGTTTCGATTGGTGATGCTGTGGAGGCTGAAATAAAAAAGCGTATTGCAAGCGTTCATAATGACTGTAGCCAATTGGCATGATAATTTAGACAGAAACAAAATTATATCTTATCTCGTTATGAGGCTTGGTGACGAAGTAAACTGAGTTGTGGCTTTTGGTACCTCCACGAAGCCTGTAGGTAGATTTCAGGGCTCCCACTGGTTGCGCGAGGCCCCGAGGCTATGCGAAAGAATTTGCACTTCACCACCCCTTCAAGCTGGAGCATTTCCGCGGCTAGCACGTCGCATATCTACTTCTTTCAGAGAATCTTCCCTCTGACACATATGTCTTCAAGTTTTACAAAACAATCGACTTGATTTATGAACACTGGCGGTAAAATGGAAAGGGTTGACTCTAATTTATTGGAACCATCTCCTTGGTCGACAATACCAGAGGTGTACGATCCTTACACTTTTGATCTAGCACACTACACACATTTATTGAGAAATAATTCAAAGAGACTTTTCACTCAAGATGATCAGCTGTGGGTCAAAGTCATAGAGGTCGGCGAGAGAGGTTTGTAGCATTGTTGCCTTTCAGAGCCTTGGCACGGTTGCTAACTGTGACAATCGATCTAGATCTGACATTCAGAAGCTTTCTGGATTTGGACAACTACTTAAAGTCAACCCAGTTCAGGGGTACACGCATGATGTATGTAAAAGACCTAGAGCATTTCAATTTTTGCCTAAACTTGTTGACATTAGTTTCTAGATTGATTCCTCAAAGATTCTCGTGGGACCACCTCTTGATATCCGAAGCAGGTCTGCGACGGCTATTATCACACTTTCAGGTGACCCCAGCTATAATTGACTTAGTCAATGCCTTTGGGGCCCAGACATCCTCAGAGAGCGATGCGATTAGTTCCGTTCATGCTCATGTGCGAGCAAATATTTCAGGTTAGCTTCGAGATGTCCATTACATCTTCACTCGCATCAACACTTGCTAATTTCACCGCAAATTCGTAGAGTGCTGTTATATAATGAGGCATGTTGAAGAACATGGTCGTGAAGAGTCTAATGAGCCATGGTCAATCAGACAGATGGGCGTGTATCATCAACGCAACACATGGGATGATACTAACACGTTTATCATATTCAACCCCTCAAAAACGTTCCAACAACGTTTAAAAGATGCGCAAACTAGTACAGGCCGCCTAACAACCTGGAAAGACATTCATACCCTTGCTGCTTCTTGCTCAACCACTCCGTGGCGGCGATATATCAGCTATGTAGAATCACAATTAGCTCAGTTGGTAAAAATCCTGCTTCTTATATCTTTTTCATAGTCAATAGTGGTTTCTACATCTACTTGTCATTCAGAGTTATACTCGAGCGCTTTTTGACTAGTGGGAACTATTGCTAACGAAAGTTTGCTTGTCTTTAGAAAACCAAGGCACATCTATCCGCCCTTGTTGACAGTGACGGACCTGACACGAGGCCACAATTGAAGATCGAATTTGCAGATACACAAAACATAGAGGTCATCCACGATAAACTTCACAAAGTGAACCATATCTTGACATCCAACCTCGAAGTATTCAAAATGATATCCAACTTGATGAGCGAAAACCTCGCTATTCGCGGCCATCAACCCTCCGGGTATCTTAATGGTTCTGATAATAGGCTGGCATTCTGCACCGATGAGACAGAAACACAATGCCGGCGAATTAACACTTTGTTTCAAAGAATCAATGCTGCATCTGGCTTGGTACGGTTTTAATTGTTAGGCTTTCGTTGTTTTGGGACTGACCTGGGCGGCAGATGCGAAATATCATCGATTTCCGCGGGCTGGAAGCCTTGAAGACCAGTAGCATAATGTCCACTGAAATTTCACGACTCGCTCAGAAAAATGCCGAAAAGTCTCAGAAGGATGCACGAACAATTACAACTATAACAATATTCACTATGATTTACCTCCCAGCGTCATTTGTTTCGGTAAGTCCTGAGCACCCCTGGGCCCTCCACTCCCCACCATGGTCATCTTGATGGCTGACAAAGCTTAACTTTAAAGCAGTTCCTTAGCATGGGGTATATTGATTTAAACACTAATGATCGAGTTTCCTTGAAGTTTGCAAGCGGAATGTGGGTCTTCGGAATCATGACCGTCGCTCTTCTCATCATAACTCTGGGGTCATGGCTGTGGTTGGAAATGCGAGCTCGACGGGCAGAAAAGAGCGATTGCGAGTCGAGGGGCAAGGATTGGCGGTGACGGAAGTGGCTCTCCGGGTGTTCGGTGAGGAAATGGGGTTATGGGGGCATTCCTGCATGGTGAGCTAAAAAGCAATATACTTTTGCTAATTGGTTAATATGTCTTAGAGACTCTGAGACATCACCAATCTTGCCATCGTACTTCGTTAAGCCCCACCATTGTACGATACATAGCCTTCCACGGGTGCAGTTTTCTGCCTTTGCAGGGCATTCCATGCCGGTGAAGCTTGTGTAGCCTTGCAGCCAATCTTCAATGCACACAGCCCGAGGCTTTCTTGCCATGGACTTTCCAGCAGCGGTCGGCTGGCGGGTGGAAAATTATAATCGAGCCACGCTCTCTGCAAGTCATCGCCTAGGTAAGATATGATTTGTGTCTGCCTTGACTTCCTCATCTACCTGTTTGAAAGATGGCTGTCTCTACTTGGACATTGAGCAGTCCAAGTCCATTGCGATTCCTTTGAGTACCAACCATACTGGATTCTGCGATGCTACTCCCGTGTTGCTATGTCGACGTCGGAAGACACCGAGGGCGATGCGCGATGCTCTAGCGCCCGCCGTCATCTTAAACGTCTCTTTGTTGGGGATGAGACTCGGCCCCGACAACGTTTTGTCCCAGCCGACAAACTTCGTTCATATCTCACAAGACAAAAAGTTACCTGGCTGCTGCAATGCGGTTGCTCGACTTGCAAAAACGACCATGCGGTGTTTCGACGTGCTCTTACGCCCACCGAATTTATCGGCAGCATCGTGGGGCCTGAAAATGATTCCAATACTCGACCGAATCCCGCAAAGACGGCATTAGCACTCTTCGCCCTACTCATTTATATTGAGCATCCTCTGCTGATTATTGGGTTCGTCACGCGGGGATGCTCTGACCATACCCTTGAAAGGACTCCAGATCTATTCTCTATCGACCATCTACGTCAAAGATATTCCCATGAATTTGCTCTTCGGGTTGGAGATGAGAGATTCAAGGAGTTTGCAACTGACTTTGCAGAATATCTTCCGAAATTCGCTGTGCCAAGGATGGATTCTGGAGTGTATTCAGTGTATGAACTGGATACCATTCTGCCTTTCATGAACGAGCAAAAGATAGGAATACGAGACGCAGATGGGGTGGTTCAGCATGAAGGAGCTCATGGAAAGGTATATTCGTTTGAGATCTATGAAGAGTATAGGCAATTCCCGGTATGTGGTTTCCCTTGGCAAGGAGGTGGTACGGCACAATGCTAACCCAATGTAGCACGCGAAAGCGTACACGAAATTCGCGCGAAAGGAACTTGACAGTGCTAGCGAGCTAGCTTTCCACCTTGAGAATAAGAATCTCGAGCAGGCGACAACCCTACAAGATCCTCACATCGTCAAAATGATCAAAGCATATAAATATGGCGAAACTTTCAATTTGATCTTCCCTCTAGCGAAAACGAACCTCGATCATCTCCTTCGCGACCCCGCTCTGGATACAAGCAATTCTATACAAGGACCAGTAGAATCTCGTTCTGTTTGGAACCAAATGCTTGGGGTTGCAAAGGCACTCAAAAAGATTGGCGGGCCGAATGGAGCTGAGGCTATTTTCGGACCGAGTGATAAACCGCAATTTCAAGGTGTGCATTTCGATCTAAAGCCAGCGAACATTCTGGTAGATGATGATGGCACTTGGATTATATCAGACTTTGGACAGTCTACATTTCGCGAGACTAGCATAAGTTCCTCGAGAGTTGTAAACCAAGGTGGAACAGATGCCTATGCACCTCCAGAGATCGATAACCTTGATTCCCGGTTCAGTCGACGATACGATATATGGTCACTGGGGTGCATTATGTTGGAGGTAATGGCTTTTGTTCTTCTGGGGCCTGAGGGCCTGCAAGGCGAAAATGGACTCGATCAAGTTCGGGGTACAAAACAGCCATGGAGCTCGCGAAAAGACCACAGATTTTTCTGCCAGGAGTCCCCGCAAGGCAAATATATTGTCAAGAAACAGATCGTGGCATTTATCAAATCTTTGGCTGCATCAGAGTCTCTTCGTGATCAACAGAAGAGCCGAGTTTTCGTGGAGAGCGTTCTAGAACTGATCACAAAGATGTTGGAACCAGAAGCTGAGTTTCGAATTGAGATTGGGAATGTTATTCGTCGACTCAACTCGGCTATGGACAGCGCACGACATGATTCACAGCCGCTGGGTCAAATGGTTCCTGTTCTTGGAGAACGAGCAATTGGAGAACCTGGCTTGAATAGTGTTCGGTAAGTCTTGGTGCCGCAGACGGAGATCTAGTCTACATATATATATTTACTGACTTCTTATAGCGTCTGGCATTTGAGGCAGAATGAATGGCAAGCAGCTTCTTTACGTATATTTGAGGACTCGTATACAAATCTGCGAACCTGCACGGTTCTGAAAAATAATACTGCGCCAAGTGAGGATCATCGTCAGTATTCTTCTACATCAGTTAGTTTGTTACATTCTAATTGTGTACAGTGATGAGAAACATGCTTATGCTTATCCCCCGATACGCTTTTCGCGAAAGGGTAACATCTGATGCGGCAATTTATTTTACCCACGTTAGTCTTGGAGTACCCGAAAAATATCCAGGCTCAATCTTCTCGTTTGACAGCTCACAAGGTATGACAATCGACAAGCCCTGGCTTCTGTGTTGTCACTAATGGTCAAAGATGCTTGGCTTGTGCAAGCAGCCCTTACGGGCCAAAAAGTGGAAGCCAGGTGCGAAACATTCTTATTCGATTTTCTTGTATCTTTGGACCTAATCTGATATTTTCCTTAGCTTTCCTCTTGAAAATATCAAGTATCAGGAGTATAAATCTTTGGGCGGTCGGCTCTCGCGTCTCTTTCACGGCAAGGACGAGAAAAAGGAAGGTGATTATAAAGACTTGGGACCTGGTACGGTGCAATTATGGTCCGAGATTGTCGAGGAAGAAGAAGAAGAGGTTTGTCAACTAACTAATTGCGAAATTTGAGTTCCTGCTCACGCCATGAATAGAAGCCTATACAACCTAGCATTAGTTCTTCGAGCGGACATTCTCGTCGTCCTGTTAGAATGCAGCCACATCAACAGCCTGGATACCGAGATGTGCCTTTGAGGCGAATGGTAATTTTTGTTCATAAGTCAAGGAAAATAATCTTGGTCACAAGTAAGTCTCGTCTGTTTGTGATACCTTCTCCGCCTGACAACCTTGACCTAGTGGACCGTAATTGGCATGAAGATAATAAGCAACAAGCTGGAGAGCCGACCCAGTTCCTTCATTTTAATCCAAGAAACCCCGCTCGGGATCCCTCGTTTGTCGCAACTACTCTCTTACCCGTGAAGCCGGAGGATCCTACTTCATTTGCGGGCATACCGCTCTGTCCAATCATACTTCGCAATATAGAACACCAGAACCGTTTCGAATGTAATTCTATGGGCCTCACGTTCCGGAATTCAGAATCCAGGAAAACCTGTTCGGAAACATGGCGGGTCATGTGGAGGGAGTGGCATGCACAAACGAAAGCTGCTGAGAGACAACCTGGCTATACTCCTGTTCCACCACCGTTACAACGTGCGCCTTTACCAGCACTGTTAGAGTCAAAAGTTACACCAAAATCACATTTTCGGAACCCGATTCGGACCGTGTCAAGTAGCATTATGAAGACGAGTGGGTCTGGCTCAAGAGAAGATGCCATACGCCCTGCACCACATAGAGGAGGAGGTAGAGGAGGGTCGAGAGGGCCCTTGAAAACCGGCGAAGCTGCTTCATAGTTTGAAACCACGATTGATCATTTTAAAGTTCAGCTTGGGCGGCCTACTTGTATTATTGCATCTAGATTTCAAAAGTGCTTCCTCTACGTTCTGGCCTGTTGAGGTTGTGATATTCCTCACGTCAGTTTCCTCAGTCTTGTGACATGTGCGTGACTGGTTTAGCATAAATATCTATTATACAGATCTTTCAGTCGCTGGACGATCGTCAAATTGCTCTGGGATGATATTTCATGGCTCGTCTGTAGTCAGGTGGTATAATTACCGGGAACAGAAGGGAGTTTAAGTTTGGAGTCACGTGATACCACTAGCTCCCTCTCCAAGGAAACTATGAATAGTTTGGAGCATATCCCTTCTCAATAATTTCCGCGGGCTCTTATCTGATGCGAGATTTGGTGGACCACAGCGTAGCCAAGCAGGCCATGCTGCAAGCCATGCTCAACCGAAGGGAGGTTGGTTCAGTTGCCACAAATTTGCAGGGTACTGCACAGCCGATCCGGCCCAAAATACTGTAGGCTTTTAAGCTGTGAACCATCAAAATGTGAAAACACGGAAACGCGAACTCCTTTTCGGCTTCATAGGGCACGAGTGCCATTTTTTATAGGGTATAAGAGCCTATAAATAGCGTGCAAATATATGCACGTGCCACAAACGCAGAGATTGTGGGCCAACTTTAAGCGAAGGACCCCCCTCGCCCATTACTTTTTTTCCCTCCCTTTACCTTTATATATTTATACTTTTATTAATCCTCTTCGTATATATTAAATAAATTGATTTTATATGTTTAAACCCTTTCTATATCTTAAAATAATAATTTAATTAAAAAAGAAGTTCCCCCAACTACGAATTCTCCTCGCTCAATGCAGCATTCTAAAGAACCAATAATAAACATATATCATAACCCCCGCCAACGTTCCAACAACCGGTCCCTGCATATGTTTAACCATCCTCGTAAGATAGCTATCAATAGTTGTTCTCGGAGCCCCTGCCGCAAGAAACATGTCTTCCATGTTATCATGGGAAATCTGTTGAATAGGCTTCATCCTCACAAACAGCTCTTGTCCGAACTTAGCCACATTCTCGTGCAACGAGGCCTTGTCTGTAGACTTTTGGATCCATTGCGCCAAATGCATCGCATCCGCCATGCTCAGATTCGCGCCCTCACCAGCAAACGGCACCATCACATGTGCGGCATCCCCGATGATGGTGACTCCAGGCTTGCTCTGCCATGAAAACCCAATCGGTAGCATATATAGTGCTCTCATCACTGCGCCGTGATCATCCACAGACTCAATCAATTTTCGCAACTCAGGAGCCCATTCCGCATACTCTTTCAAGAGGAGCGATTTGATGGCATTTGGTTCCATCTTGCTCGCATCATGTTCCTTCGCCCAGCTCTCATCCCTCACAGCATAATTCGAAACCTTCAAACTCCCATCCCCAATTTGCTGTGCCGTCACAGCTTTCCCATCCGAAAAACAGTACAAAGACCCCTTATTCACCAACCGATGCAGATCCGGAAATCTCTCCTTCACATCAGAAATATGCTGCTCGATGTCGCAAACACCCGCATAGAACGGCTTCTGATCCGAAAGAAACAGCCTTGTTTTGCTCCATGCCCCATCCGCGCCCACAACCAAATCAAAGCCTTTCTCCTCCTCTCCATTTTCAAAACGAAGGCTCAGATCCTCACCCACAGATCGCAGCCGATGCCCCCATTTAATGGACTCCTTCGGCACGGATTCAAGCAAGATAGCACGCAATTTCACCCTATCGATCTCCGGCCTGGCGCTCTTTGTCTTCCCCGTAGATTCTCGTCCGGCGACTGTGAAATAATGTTTTAGGTTCTTGTCGGCGATGCACATCGCTTCCCCGTCATAGCGCGCGAATTTTAGGAATTCTGAATGCAGGCCGGCGGCTGAGATTGCCGCGAGACCGGTGGCATCGCGCAGGTCGAGAGTCCCGCCTTGGGAGCGAACATTTGGGGAGGTCTCGCCTTCGAAGATGGTAAAGGGGATGGAGGCGAGGTGCAGGAGGCGGCCGAGGGTGCAGCCTGCGGGGCCAGCGCCGATGATGGCGATTTTGAAGGTGGGGGTGGGAGTGGTGATTTTAGACATGATTGATGAAGACGTGGTTCATGAAGGGTAGGTGGTTGCGATTGCCATCTTTATAATTCTTAGAGACGGCGTAGAGGTTGCCTATTGTGGTAAGCCATTCGAGGAGGCTTAGGCTGCACTATGTGGTGTGGTTGCGGACCTATGATGACGTACTCAGGGGTTACAGCAAGGTTAAGCGAGTCCGAAATGCAGCCTAACCGCTTTCAACTAAGGGGAGATGACCACATCGGACGAATCTCGAGGTTGGGCTTCCCCGGTTATACTTAAACACTTGTAAAGTCAGGCCGCTCCTCTCTGAAGTTCTCACCACGGATCTCGGTTCCTGTCAGTCTGCAGTGTTCACGCCGATTCCCCTCGCCGCGAATTTCCCGAACTAGTTTAGGTGCCGAGAGCCTGCACCTTGTCCCGCAATGACGAGGCAGCAAGTCCCACTTAGCTGCAAATTAGCTGCATGTTTTCGTTACCTCCGCAAGTACGACAAATTTCAAGGCTGAAATTCCCAGCTTTTCAAAGATGTGCTGCTGTCGCCGCGTTCTTCCTCATTTGTAAATTTCATATCTGCTCGTGCAATTTAGCCTCTTAGTATCATGCACCACGAGTCAACGCAGTTAAGATGCCTGAATTGCAAGACCTGCAAAGTCAAGGTGTGTTTTCGGAAGAGCTCCCATCCATTGCATCTCTCGCTGATATTCCATCTAAAATCAAAGTGTGACAGGACCTCAACACACTGTCTCTGCTGCATCAAAGCGAACAATCCTGTCTTGTTTATCCCAATGAATCAACCATAGTATTTCGTGACATGACACAAATTTCCGAATGGAAAGTCAAATCAAGAACAGCAGGCCGAGATGGCTCCCAACATCTTCAAATCCGCTGTCCGTAACTACAAACTGTCAGCAAAGAGCCGGACTATGTCTCCCAGTCCGATGTTATCAGCTTGGGGAATATCCGCTTCCTACCAGAAATTTATTGCCGGAGTACCAGGTACCTCAAGTGTTCATTTTGATGAGACTCTAAGGGCTGTGGCTTGCATGAACTTTACTAATCAGACTGGTATGGAGGATCTAGCGGGGGAAGCTAGGAAGCTGCATGGCAGTGCTATCGTAGGAGTGGATAAGAAATTGTAGAATGTGGAGCAAGCGGCTGATGATTCATTCCACCATAGCTTCATCATGCTTGTTCAGCCTGTTCGAGGTAATATGTTGTTTCCGTCCATTTGCTGGACTATATTAACACTTTTTGATACCCCTGAAACAGACAATATCCGTAAACTACGGGCTAAAGGGCTTTTGGAATGTCCCTCATGATCTTGGCCGGATAGCACTTCTACGTGCTCGTGGCGAACATCAATTCAGCTCATCGATAGCATAGAATCTTTAAATTCTTTTTGCTCTTATTTACATACATCGTGTTGGTTTTGCCCCTTTTAACACCCTCCCCACCAATCATCCACATTAAACACAACGCTAATAGTCCACAGATACTAAAATACGTAGCAGGTCATATTAAACCTCTCCCCGAAGTTCTCCCTTGGATCGGCCTCTCTAAAATCTAAGAGCCCGGGCGTCCTAGCCCGGTCTCAATATTCTGAAAATACTCCTGGCCGGTAGCCAACTTCTGCGCTTCAGCTCAACCACCTTCGACAGCGCCGTACAAGACGAACAATGGCTTCTGTCCGTCCTGCGACTAGTGTAAGGAATTCCTATTAAAAAGAAGTGTAAAGAATGGAGTGACTCCACCTCTATGGTTTTAGAATCATTAGGTAGAGGAGGATGGAGGTACGAAACCCGCCACCAGCGTTCTGCTGCTGAAGAAAATTAGAACGACCATTTTCCCTCGCACTTATACTATGCCACCTATGTAGCATTCGTCTGGAACAATTTCCGAGCCACACGGATACGACTCCATGAAGTCCTTCTGCGATGCATCGCCCTGATCTTCTCTTACTCCATTGCACACAGCCTATCCCTCCACCTCTCGAAAGTACTCGCAAAGAGTCGAGAGCTGTGGTTGCATAGATGGTTTTCGATGTCTGCTGCAGCACCGATTTCTGCATCGGGCAAATTGACGCAAGGGGAGAAGTTAGGGAGAGACCAATGCCGCATTAGGGGTACTAGAGTTTTTGGCCGCTTTATGTTGCGGTGGTTTCGAGGCAGAATGGGAGTGAGAGTGATAGATGATTGGGGGAGAAATTGGAGTTATTAGGGACGCGATGAGGATTGACTCGCAGCGTGTCAAATGATTTGATTTGATTTGATTAACACCTGTTAATCATAATCAAATCAACCCCCGAAGGTGCTAATCATAATCAAATCATTACTCATGAATAACTAGTTAATTAAATTGAGTAAATTGGTCACGTGAGTTTATCAAGGGTTCTTAAGTATGCTAAGCCTTAAGTAAGACTGTATTTTAAGCTTAATTATAATAATTTATTATGCTTAAACTTAATATTAATAAAACATTACCTATTATCTTAAATTAAACTACTTTAGTAAAGGTTATTTATATATTATAAGTCACATGTTAAATGCCACGTGATTAGCTTAAAATTTTCCATTATTTTTAAAGCATTACTCTATTTTAAATAAAAGGACAAGCATAAATATACACAAGTAAGATATAATAGTAAATAAAAGAGTTATAAGTAGGAATATAACACGTGATAATTTATTCAATTAATCAAAATAATTGAGCATATTTTGTTATTTTTAATTAGTGATTAATCGAGTACTACTAATCATAATCTACTCATTATTCATGAATAATTAGTTAATTAAATTAATTAAGTTGAGTATTCTTTTGACATACTGGGATTGAGTGTGCGGGCATGCTGGTGAGGAGAGAGAAGAGGGAGCCGTGGGATATTAGATGATGGAATAGAAGGATCTGAAGTGTGGTGGGAGAGTTTTGTCTGGTGGTCAATTTTTCATTTCTTGTTTATACCTGAGTCTCAATAGATTAGAGACAACGTTGTCTTAGGGAATTCCACATGCCATTTCAAGTATAAAAGCAGTTCTTACTTTTCTAGTCCCCCATTCCAGGGTTGTAGGGGAGGCAGAGTTAACCGTTGAGCTGAAGTAGTTTTAGTCACGTCAGACGAGTTCCACCAGGGAGAGCAATCGCAAATGATTTAGGTTGGGTCCTAGAAATAAGTCATCGAGTATCTATCGCTGATGCTCTGCTATTCGTACATCGTGAGCGTGCTTGAGGATGCCGGTTCATGTCTCGAACCGAGCTGATATTCAACAGCTCGATCGTCGACTCCATCCTGGTTGCTGGAATAAGCAACGCCGTCCCGGGGTATCTTGAAATGAACCAACGCAGAATACTGGGGTATTTCAACAAAGCAAACTCCGAATATCATGCTCCACTTTAAACGCAAAGCCATGCCCCCTTACTCCGTCTTCCAACTCAACTTAGACGCAAGTGCCCATCTTCATCCTCCCTGCTTCTCGAATTGGCCAAATCGAAAATCCATAGTCTCCTCTCCCAGAATTTTCATTATCATATTCAAACACTTGCATTGTTGCCTCGAATACGACCTCTCAGCCCTCGTTCTCTTCTCCCTCGCCGAAAATTCCTTAAACACCATACCAACATCCCCCCACGCCTCCTCTACACTTCTATAATCTTCAAAAACAATAATCATCTGTTCCCAGTCCCACAGATGATCAATCATCTCGCAGTGTGCCACGGACATATGACCCGGAAGAGGAATATTGCAGAAAAAGTCTTTTCGTAGTGCTAGCTTTTGTATCTGTCTTGACTCCTCCCAGTCCAGGAACTTGCGGAAGGTGGATCTGCGCTCCGCGAAGTCTGGGATGTAGATTATATCTGTGGAGAAATTGATGTATGTTTCGAAGGCGAAGGTGGTTTGGGTTTCGAAGAGGTAGAGGGAGCGTGACTCGTGGTTCGTGTGCAGGATGGGAGAGATGGGGTGGTTCGAGACGAATATCGCTTTGTGGTCGTAATCGTGTGATATCCGTACATCGATGCAGTGGACGCGGGGCTGGAGGTGGGAGGCAAAGGCGAATCCCCATATCTTCATTCGCAGCTCGGTCGGGAGGAGGTTGAAGTAGGTAAAGCTGCGGTCCTTGATACTTTGTTCCAGCTTTACAACTTCTTGTCGTTTCTTCAAACTACCATGTGCTGCAATGAAGTTTTCCAGCACGCCGAGATATTCTTCTTTGAGGGTGACTGGTAAGGTTGGTCGTAAGTGGTCTTTGACTCCGATCTCCTCCAGAAGCCGCAGGATCTCTAGATCAAGGAACACGCGACGGTCGAGGGGCTTGCAGTCGGGCCTTGAAGAGTTGATGATCTTCATCCTGGCGATGGATAGGTGCGTGATACACGCAATAGTACAACTATTGAGCTTATTGAAGATGAACGAAGCAAAGCCAGGTGGAGGAACAAAGATTAGAGTCGCAGCTTCTGAAGCTGTCGCGGGTTTGCTCTGTAACCCTAGTACGAAGTACAGAAAGAGATTAGGGCGTCAGCCAACCCCCCGACCCCGCAACCCCGCAACCCTAACTCTCGAATAATTCTTATTTATTTTAATATTATTTATCCCATAAAAAAATATCGCATCTGGGAATTATGGCACCCACTGCTTCATTGGCCTTTTTCAAATCACGAGACTTGTGCTAAGGCTAACTCGCAGGCAATTTCAGCTCGCTGAGCTTCCAGTAGAACTAGCGAGGATGCCCAAACATGATGAGAAAACGCCGACGAGTATTAATAATGAACCAAAACTGGGGGAACACACTGAAATGGTAATAAAACTTGAGCTTGCCTCACGCAAATTGGTCTAAAACTTCAACTCAAAAATAAGTTTCTCCTTATCGGCACCACTTGCACGCTATGCGCTGCCATGAAAGGTCAAACCTTGCGTTAGCTACGTAATCAGCCGAGGGAACGTAGTCCTAATATTAAAGAGCTAAAAAGTGGGCAGAGCCTAGAATAAATATACTGACGGCTGCTACGCCTCTTACGAAGCATACCGTATACTCCTGAACAGGGTAGACTGGATCACGTGATATCCGTCTGACAGCCTGTTTCAGTCATGTCAGCAATGTTCGTTGGAGACGAATTACTGTAGTTTTGTACGAACTGCCTTACGAATATCGCGGCATAAAGTGATGCGACTTCAGGGCAAGGGCGCTGTGAGTCCACTGCAAACAGAAATTTTAGTGGACAATCACGTTGAAATGCCCTCTAAATTCAGGCTACGTCCACCTGCAAGCCTTCTCAAGGGTCGCAAGCCACTTCTAGGGAGTAGCCCCTGTAATTACAGGGCTATCATCGCCTAACAGACCTATAAAACTGTACATTTTAGTGTCTGTGCCCTGTAGTTGCCCCGCCATCCAGTGGGCTTCGCTAAAGCCTGTAGTTACAGGGCACATACGCTGAGGTCGCATCACTTTATGCCGCGATATTCGTAAAAGGAACGATACCAGAGTCGTTGAAAGTTCTCCTGTCCCATCGTGGGGAACGATATGCTATTAGTACTCCTTTGAGAATTAAGATCCCCGAATGAGAGCTCGTGTCGGAATCCTTCGATAACGGTGACCCCTTCCCTCACGGTTTTGACGGCACCTCCACAACGGATACCGATGATGGGCCTTCCTTGCCGGCCTCTGTTTTTACTATAGGTGGCAAAGTCGCCGTCCAGGTGTGGTTGGAACTTATAATTTCAATAACAGGTCCGGACCGACTTTTAGATTGCCGAAACTATGGAGGCTGTAACCAGGTGCCATTGGATCACCAAGTCAAGACAGGGACCCTATCACCCTACGGAAAAGAAGGGGATGATTCATTATCTAAGAATATCCGTCTCTACAAAAAACCAAAAATATGCATCTGCACTTGAAGAAGATGGTTCTGCCAAATCACACCCTTGGCGGCTCACCGTATCTCGAAAATCGTAGTTGGTTTGCCCTCGTTATTTTGATGTGCCATAGCCTCGCCGTCCATCATGCCGTAGACATAGGACTCTCCCATCATTTCATAGTGCCACTGCCCATCTTTGCCCATTTTCGTGGTGAACCTGGCCTCAATGTCCTGGGTGTATTTGACTTTCTCCTTTTCAGTTAACCGCTGTGTTTCCCTGATCAGAACATAAACCTTCTTTGGCGTTTCTATCTTCTGATCCCTTTTCTGGTCTTCCCCTGGAACCATCTCTTTATCTTTCCGTACACTCTCTTCATGGCCTTCCTCTGTCCTCGTTCCTTTTCCCTTTTCATCTTCCTTCATCCCATATATTCCTTCAGCGCCTCCCCCGCCTGCACCAGTATCTGTTTCTTCCTCGGCATGCTCTCCGTGGCCAATTTCTTCTTTCCGTTCAACTTTCTGTCTTTTTTTCTGCTCTTCAAACCCCTGCTGCCCCTTCAATTCTTCGAGTTTCTGCATTTTTCTCTGCTCCTTCTGCAGTTCCTTTTCAACGTTGGACGGTCGGCTATAGTTGATATGAAACTTGCCATCTTTACCAATGACTCTAGGCGCATCTCGTAGCCACATTTCAAGGTCCTCTTCTATTTGGTTCTGCGTAGCGGCCCAGTGTAATGGTAGATAACTCTTCTTCCACTCAACCCAATCCTTGAGCGCTTGTTTTGACTTGAATCCACTCTTTAGTGCTTCATCTAGTTTTTTTAGTTGCCCACTTTTTGATGCTTT
>Ga0302325_10017248_pt1 | contig 15266 bp, 16 predicted proteins | sample Palsa_T0_2_FD_201948 | JGI IMG/M metagenome (GOLD analysis project Ga0302325, IMG submission 201948) | Peat permafrost microbial communities from Stordalen Mire near Abisko, Sweden - Palsa_T0_2 | ecosystem: Environmental > Terrestrial > Soil > Palsa > Peat permafrost | place: Sweden: Abisko... | reverse complement strand
GACCCCGTCTACTACCGCTCCGCCTACTACCTCGCCCCCCAGGGCGAGGGGGCGCGCAAGGCGTTCGCCCTGCTCCGGCAGGTGTTGGCCGACGCCAACAAGGTGGCGGTGGCCACCCTCGTCATGCGGAACAAGGAGTACCTCGTCACCATCCGGCCCGACGCCGACGCGCTGGTGCTCCAGACCATGTATTTCTCCGACGAGGTGCGGGACCCGGCCGAGGAGCTCCCAAACCTGCCGGGCGCCGAGGAATTCAGCGACCGGGAGGTCGCCATGGCGCGCCTTTTGATCGACTCCATGGCGGTCGAGTGGTCCGCCGACCGTTACGAGGACAGCCACCGCCAACGGGTGGAGGCCCTCGTCGAACAGAAGCTGCGCGGCGACGAGATCGTGGCCGAGACGCCGGCCCCCAAGCCCAAGGTCGTCGACCTGATGGCCGCCCTGCAGGCGAGTGTCGACGCAGTGGGGGCAGCGGCCAAGCCCGCCGCCCCGGCCGGTCGCGGCGCCGCCAAGGCCAAGGTCGCAGCGGCCGCCCCGTCGGCGACCAAGGGCAAGGCGACCAAGCGGGCGGTGCCCGAGAAGCGCGCCGCCGGTAGGAAGGCCTCGTAGGCCAGCCATCTTGCGCGGTCGTCGTCGCTACGCGGACCCGCGAGGCCGAACTTGCCGCCGCTCTCGGTGGTGACCACATTGTCAGGCCCTGACGGAGCACAGCTGAGCGGCGCGGCCGGCCGCGTCCGGAACCGATTCGAAGGCCTGGTAACCGCTTGACGAGTAGGTAGGGTTGGACAAAGGGGGGCCGTACGAACTGTTGCGGATGAGTGCTGGGATCGACGATTGGAGTCGATGATGCAGGTCCGAACTGGGCAACCTGAAGCGACGCGTAGCGAGAACCAAAGCGATTCTCGGCGGGAAGTGATCGAAGGGCTGAGCGGACTGGAGGGAGCCTCCGCCGGCTTGCGGGCAAGCCTCTTGCAGCTCGAAGAGCGGGTGCTGCGGGCCCGTCAACACTTAGAGGGCGGGGGTCCGGCGGCCGATCTCCCCCGGGTGGCTCACGTGATGGAGCAGCGGGCCAAGGTCAACGCCTGCCTCGCCGACATGCAGCAGGCGCGTCACCGCTCGCAGCGCAGCCTGTTCCTGCTGGCGGTCGACGAGGGCTTCTCGCTGGCCGAGATCGCGCGCACGTGGGGAATCTCCCGCCAGCTGGTGTCACGCATGACCAAGGAGGAGCCCGGTCAGGGCTCGCCCGCCTGACGTCGCGGTCCCTGCGGTCGCGATCCCTCGTCCCGAGGGACCGCGGCGCCGACTGGGGGACCCGGTGAGCAGCCAGGGGGGCGCCTCGGCGGTCCGCCGCGCCGATCCGTCCGAGTTCGACGCGCTAGCCGACCTTGAAATCGCCGCCGGTGCTCGATTCGCCGAGATCGGGTTCGAGTTCGATGACGCCACACCGGTCGCCCGCTGCGGGCGGACCCCGGCCGCGGTGTTCGTCGCCGGCCGGCCCGCCGTCGGCTTCGCCTGGGTGGAGGTGCTCGATGGGCAGGCCCACCTAGAGGAGCTCGCCGTCCTGACCGAGCACGGACGGGCGGGCCTCGGCCGGGCGCTGGTGGAGGCGGTGGCGGCCTGGGCCGGCGAGGCGGGCTACTCGGGGGTCACGCTCGCCACCTACCGCGACGTGCCCTGGAACGGCCCCTTCTACGCCCGCTGCGGCTTCGCCGTCGTGCCCCGCTGGCGTTGGACGCCGGGACTCCGGCGGATCCGGCGGCGCGAACGGCGGGGCGGCCTCGACGACCTCGGCGCCCGCGTTGTTATGCGCCGCCCGACAGCGGGCCCCACCGAAAGCACGAGACGAGGTGGTCGTTGACGAGGCCTGCCGCCTGGAGATGCGAGTAGCAGACCGTCGGCCCGACGAAGCGGAAGCCGCGCTGCTTGAGGTCCTTGCTCACGGCCACCGACAGTGGCGTTGTCGCCGGGATCTCGTCGGTCGACCGCCATCCGTTGTGCACCGGCCGGCCGTCCACGAAGTGCCAGAGATAGGCGTCGAAGGTAGAGAACTCGTCGCGCACGTCCAGGAGGGCGCGGGCATTGCCCACCGCCGACTCGATCTTCTGGCGGTTCCGGATGACCCCTGGGTCCGCCAGGATCGCCTCGATTCGCTTGGCCGAGAACCGGGCCACCGCCTCGGGGTCGAACCCCGCGAAGGCCTTGCGGTAGCCCTCGCGGCGCTTCAAGACGGTGAGCCAGCTCAGCCCGGCCTGCGCCGCCTCGAGGACCAAGAACTCGTAGTGGCGGCGGTCGTCGTGGACCGGGGTGCCCCACTCGTCGTCGTGGTACGGGACCAGCCACTCGCCAGTCGCCCACGCGCAGCGCGTGATCTCGTTGTCGTCAACACGTGGCGTGGTCACTTCGTCGGAGTCGCCTCGCTCGCCATGGCGCGGATGGTAGATGAGTACCGGAACGGTCGCCGCGGTCACGCGCGTCGCGCGCTCTTGGCTGGGGATCACTTGGGGAGTGTGTGACTGATGTTGGGGATGACGCGTGTCGTCTTGGGGACGTTGCAACATTTGTGGGGATACGCGGGGGATATCGCGAACAGACCTTGACCTCTCACATCGAAAGGTTCAGGCTTGCCTCAGTTCGGGTGGCTAAAGCCCGCCACAGCACCAGAGGGACACCGCAAGGGGAACCGAAGGAGCAAGACCGAAGAGAAGCCGCAAGGCGGATCAGAGGAGGATCCGAGGGGTCGTCGCAAGATGATCCGGAGGACAACCGGGGGCACCGCAAGGAGTCGTTGGTTGGGGCGGAGGAAAGGTGCCCGAAAGGGTGGCTCTGCACGAGCCGGTGACTTCCCTGGAGTCGCAGGCTCGGTACCGGGTCGGGGTTGTCCGACACGGCTCCGGCTGCAGGTGGCAGCAGACCGCCTAGGGCGTAGCCCCGAGGGGCTGGACGGCTTCGGCCGGACGGTTACTCGGGGCTGCGTCGCGTCTGGGGTTCGAACGCCCCATTCACCAAGGCCCGGTTCACCAAGGTCCGGTGCCCCGCGCCGAGGCTGACCTCATCCATGTCGCAGGGGTCGCCCTCGTCCTCGCACCGTTCGCACTCGAGGGCGAAGGTCGTGTGGGCGATCCCGAAGTCGTCGCAGACCTGAGCCCGCACCCGCCCCCCGACGGCTTGCGCGTCCTCGAGGGTCGGGTGGCCCGAGAGCACCAGGTGCGCGCTCAGCGCGCGGATCTCGCTGGACAGGCTCCAGACGTGGAGGTCGTGGACGTCGGCCACCGCGTCGACCCCGGTGATCGCGGCGCGCAGCGCCCCGAGATCCACGTCGCGCGGCGTCGATTCCAAGAGCACGTCGGCGCTCTGCGCGATCAGGCGGGCGGCCTCGACGCAGATGAGCACCGACACCACGAGCGAGGCGATCGGGTCCGCCCGGTCGAGACGGGACCCGACCGAGAAGATGAGCAGGCCGGCGGCCAGCACGGCCGCCGAGGAGCCGGCATCGGCCGCCATGTGTACGACGTTGGCGCGCATGTTGTGGTCGCGGGTGCCGTCGTGCAGGGTGAGCAGGGCCAGCAGATTGGCGGCGAGGGCGACGGCGGCCACCACCGCCACGACTCCGCCGTGTACGTGGGCCGGATGAACGAGGCGCTCGACGCTGATCACCATGATGGTGACCGTGACCACGCCGAGGATCGCCGCGTTGGCCAGCGCGGCCAGGATGGTTCCCCGGTGGTTGCCGAAGGACCGCATCTCGCTCCGCGGGCGCAGGGCCCAGCGCACGGCCAAAAGCGAGATGGCGAGGGCGATCACGTCGGTCAGGTTGTGGCCGGCGTCGGAGAGCAGCGCGGCGGAGTGCGCGGTGAGGCCGAAGAGGACCTCGGCGATCACAAGGCTGGCGTTGAGGGCCAACGCGAGCACCAACCGGGTGGTGCGGGTCACCGCTCCAGCGTAGGGCTACCGGGCCGATCCGACGGTCGACCAGGGCTCGGCCGCCCGGTCGCCCCGCCCCACCTGTCGGGCGATCGCCTGCTGGACGAGCGTGAGGTCGTCGGGGTGAGTGACCCCGACACAGGGGGTGGTCGCGGTGAGCACGCGTACGCGCGCCGTGGGTGCCGCACCGGCCACGAGCGTGGCCACGACCTCGGGGAGCAGCACCTCTGCGCTCTCTCGGCCGGAGTCCAGCGCCGCCTCGAAGTGCGGGCGCAGTGCGGGGGTGAACCCCCAGAGGTTCATCGACACGAGCGAGTCGCCGGCCAGCTCGGCCGGCTGCCGGCCGTCCCCGGCGCGGAACCCCTCCCCGTCGGGCACGACCAGGCGCCGTTCGTCGATCCCGGCGAGGTAGCCCTCGGCCGAGACGGTGCAGACCCCCCGCGTGACTGGCGCGTCGCCGATCGTGGCCAGCGTCAGCGGGAAGCCGACCAGGCACGGCTCGTCGGCCTCCGCCTTCAGGTGCGCCGCCAGCAACCCGAGCGGCCCGGGCCCGTAGAGGTCGTCGGCGTTGGCGACCCCGTAGGGGGCGTCCGTGTCGAGCTCGCCCCAGGACGAGGCCACGGCGTCGACCGTCCCGTGCGGCAGCGCCTGCTCGGCGAAGCGGACGTCGAGGACCTTCGGCCACACCTTCTCGACGTGGTAGCGGATGGCCGGCCCCGTGCTCGGGCTCAACACCAAGACGATCGTGGAGAAGCCGGCGTCGGTCGCGTCGCTGGCCACGAGGTCGATGATGGCCTCACCGCCCGGGCCGACCGGCGCCAGCGGTTTGCAGCCGCCGTAGCGGCGGGCCTGGCCGGCCGCCAGCACGACTAGCGCGGGTCCAGAAGAGGCCTCGGTCACCCGCCCCAGCGTAGAACGGCGCTCGCCCAGGTCATCCCACCCCCGAACCCGCTCAGCAAGAGCAGGTCCCCCTTGTGGACGCGGCCCGTCTGCAGTGCGTCGTCGAGGGCGAGGGGAATGGAGGCCGACGACGTGTTGCCGTAGCGGTCGATGACGACGGCGGTCTTCTCCATCGGCATGCCCAACCGCTCGCAGGCGGCCTGGATGATCCGCAGATTGGCCTGGTGCGGGACGAGCATGGCGATGTCGTCGATGCCGACCCCGGCGTCTTGCATCGCCTGCTCCGCCGACTCGACGACGACCCGCACCGCCTTGCGGTAAACCTCCTTGCCGTCCATCGCGATGTATCCGCCGTGGTCACAGGTGAGGAGATGGCGGAGAGATCCGTCCGCGTGCAGGTTGTGGCTGAGCAGGTCGCCCGGGCCCTCCACGCTCTCGATGACGCAGGCGCCGGCGCCGTCGCCGACGAGGACGGCGATCGAACGGTCGTCCCAGTCCGTGATCCGGCTCAATGCGTCGGCGCCGATGAGCAGCACGCCGCGCGAACCCATGGCGATCAGCCCGGCCGAGACCACCAGGCCGTAGACGAAGCCCGAGCAGGCCGCGTTGAGGTCGAAGGCGCCGCCCTCGATGCCGAGTTGGTTCTGGACGGTGGTCGCGGTGGCCGGGACCAGCGCGTCGGGGGTCGTGGTGGCGAGCACGAGGGTGTCGACGTCGGCCGCCGTCTTGCCGGCGGACTCCAGCGCGGCACGCCCGGCCTCGATGGCCATGGTCGACGTGAGGCCGCCCACGTGGCGCTCGCGGATGCCGGTGCGTTCGGTGATCCAGTCATCGTTCGTGTCGAGACGCGCGGCGAGGTCCGCGTTCGTGAGCACCTTGTCGGGGACGGAAATGCCGCAGCTGGAGACGGCGATGCCCCGCACTGCTCAGCGCCCTGCGGCCATGGCGACCATGCCCACGAACCCGGCGTCGCCGTCGATGATGCCGCCGGTGTTGACGGCGACCGCGAGGCGGGCGCCTTGGACCTGGCGCTGGCCGGCGGTCCCGCGCAGCTGCGTGACGAGCTCGGCCACCTGGGCGATGCCGGTGGCCCCGAGGGGGTGGCCCCGCCCGACGAGTCCACCGCTCGGGTTGACCGTCACTCCCCGGCCGCCGATCGTGGTGTCGCCTGCGAGCGTGGCGGGCCCGGCGGCCCCCGGCTCGAAGAACCCGAGGCACTCGAGCGAGTAGAGCTCCTCGGCGCTGGTCGCATCGTGCAGCTCGACGAAGTCGACGTCGCTCGGGCCGAACCCGAACGCCTCCCACCCGCTGCGGGCGGTCTCGGCCAGCCGGTCGTGATAGTCGATGCTCCCGTTGCCCGATCGCGCCACGAGGCCGAGAATACGCGGGGCGCCCGGAACGGAGTCGAAGGAGGGTCCGGCCAGCACGGCCGCCGCCGCCCCGTCCGTGAACGAGCTGCACATGAGCCTCGTGAGCGGCAAGGCCACCGCGGGCGAGGCGAGGACTTCGTCGATCGTCACCTCGGACTGCAGCTGCGCCAGGGGGTTGCGTGCACCGTGCCGGCGGGCCTTGACGGCGGCGGCGGCGATCTGCTCGATCGTCGTGCCGCGCTCGGCCATCATGTCGAGGGCCCAGCGGGCGTTCAGCCCCATCAAGATGCTCCCAGCGGGGTTGGGGTCGCTTTCCAGCCGCTCGTGCATGTCGGAGCGGTAGTCGGCCGGGAGCCCGTCCTCGATGCCGGCGAGGGTGCCAGAACGATCGCCGGTCCACATCTTTTCGACCCCGACGATGAGGATCGCCTTGTCCGACGAGCGCGCGCTGAGCGTGCCGAGATGCAGCGCGCTGGCACCGCCGGCGCACGAGTTGTCGACGTTCACGATCGGGACGTCGCCCAGGCCGCCCTTGCGCAGCCAGGCCTGGCCCCGGACGCAGGCTTGGTTGTTCAGCCGCCCGCCCGTGGCGTTGGCGACGATGACGAGCGACAGGTCCGCCGGTTCGACCCCGGCGTCGGCCATGGCGACCGAGACCGCCTGGTGCGCCAGCTGGTCGGGGGTCATGTCGCGCCGACTCATGTCGGTCATGCCGATCCCCGCCACGGCGACGGAGTCCGAGGCCTTCAGGGATCCCTGTTCGATCGGCTGCGTCACGCGGAGACCTCCACGGTGGATCGGCTGGCGCCCGCTTCCAGAGCGATCCGCAGCGCCTCGAAGTGTTCCAGCGGATCGTCGGCGGCCATCATGACCACGACGTGCTGCGCACCCGCTTGTCGGTAGGCGTCGATGGTCCCGGCACAGTCCTCGGCCGGCCCGGAGACGAGGTGCTTCGCGAAAGCGCGCGGCGGGATGCCGTAGAGCGAGGAGAGCCATTCGCAGCCGTCGGCGAATGCGCGCCCGGCGGCGCCTACCCGGGCGAAGACGACGACGGCCCGCGCGATGTCCGCGGGCGTGCGCCCGGCGGCCAGTGCAGCGTCGGCGAGGCGGTCGAGCCCGACCCGGTAGTCCTCCGGCGTGATGAACAGCGGGACCCAGCCGTCTCCCATCGCACCCGTCCGTCGCAGGGCCGCCGGGCCGGAGCCGCCGAACCACAGTGGGACGCGAGGCGAGGGGTCGAGCCGGTAACGGTCGTCGGGGTCGTCCTCCCAGGCCCGGGACAGTGCGGCCAGCGAGTCATCCATCCTGCGCCCGCGGGTGGAGAAGTCGATGCCGGCGGTTGCGTATTCGCCCTCGTGGCTCCCGACCCCGAGCCCGAGGATGAACCGCCCGTCGGCCAGGTGCTGCAGGGTGGCAGCCTGCTTGGCCACCGTGGCCGCGTCGCGCAGCGGAAGTTGGAGGACACAGCTGCCGAGGGCCACGTGCGACGTCGCGCTGGCCGCGATCGCGAGGGCGCTGAAGCACTCGATGATGGGGTGGGGCCAGAAGAGATGGTCACATGCCCACAACGCGTCCGCTCCGAGGCGCTCCGCCTGGGTGCTGAGGGCCGCTAGAGCGCCTCCGGTACTACCAGAGTAGGACTTGGTACTACCCTCAGTAGTAAGGGATTTAGCAGGCGCTTTGCCGACCGTGACCGTTGGCAGCATAAGTCCGAGGGTCCCTGGTCCGCCGCCAGGTCGCACCAGTGGCACAACACATCTTACGGCGTATACCTCGTGCGGCGCCATAGGCGCCGCGGAATGGGCGATCGGGCCCTGCAGGCGGATCGCACTGCGAACTTTCTACGCGTCGGGCGCGGCCGACCCGGATCCGGGTGCGGTGCGCGAACGAATGGCGAGCGTGCAGCGCGCGTCGCAGATGGCCCGACCGGCCTCGTCGGTCAGCGCAATGTCCCAGACGTGGATGGTCCGGCCCTTGCGCGCCGGAGTGGCCACGGCGGTGAGCGTGCCCTCCACCATCGAGCGCAGGTGGCTGGCGTTAATCTCGATCCCCACCGCGAAGTAGCCAGGCGGGGCCGAGATGGCGGCGCCGAAGCTGGCGGCAGACTCGGCGAGCAGCGCCGACACGCCGCCGTGGAGCAAGCCGCTGGGCTGATGGGTCTTCGGACCGACGGGCAAGGACATGACCACCCGATCTCGGGTGAGCTCGTGCAGCTGCACGCCGAGTAGGCCGATCACGCCGGACTCGCCGGTGAGCCGCCCAACGACCTCCAGGTCGAGGTCGGGCCCGACGATGAGGCTCGCGTCGGCCCCGTCGGTCGGCGGCGAGCCCTGAGTCACGCCGCCGAGCATACGGGCGGGACGACGAATCGAAGCGAACTGCGCCCACGATCGACCGTGGTAAACCGGCTCGGCGTGGACCGACTGGCGATCTTCGACCTCGACAACACGCTGGTTGACCGCTCGGCCGCCTTCGCCCGCTGGGCCGACGGCTTCGCCCGGCGCCACCGGCTCGGTTCGGACGCTCCGGTCTGGTTGATCGAGGCGGACGGCGACGGGTTCTCACCCCGCCGGGAGGTGTTCGAAGCGGCCTGCCTGCGGTTCGCCCTGACCGAGTCCGCCGACGAGCTGCTCGCCGCCTACAGGGAGGACTACCCGAGCCAGTTCGTCCCAGATCCGAATGTGCAGGCGGCGCTCGGGCTGCTGCACGACGCCGGGTGGCGGATCGCCGTCGCCACCAACGGACCGAGCACGCAGCGGCGCAAGATCGACCGCGCCGGTCTCGGCCCGTCGCTCGATGCGATCTGCGTCTCGGGCGAGCTCGGCTTCGCCAAACCGGACCGCCGGATCTTCGAGGCGGCGTGCGAGCTGGCGGGTCTCGGGCCAGCCGCCCTGGAATCCGCCTGGATGGTGGGAGACACGGCCGCGGCGGACATCAGAGGGGCACACGAGATCGGCATGCGCTCGGCCTGGCTGCACCGGGGAAGGCAGTGGGAGGAGCCCGCCTTCTTGCCTGACGCGGTCGTGGGCTCGGTCGAAGAGGCGGTCGACCACCTGCTGGCGAACGGCTGAACGAGGGGCACCGATAGCATCGGTCGGCGTGTCCCTCGTCGACCTCCGGAGCGACACCGTCACCCGACCCACCCCCGAGATGCGGCGCGCCATGGCCGATGCGGAGGTGGGTGACGACGGCTACGGCGAGGACCCGACGGTCAACGAGCTCGAGGCCGTCTACGGCGAGCGCACGGGCAAGGCCGCCGCCGTGTTCGTGCCGTCGGGGACGATGGCCAACCAGATCGCCGTGCGTGTGCTCGCCGCGCCCGGGTCGCTCGTCGTGGCCGGCCGCCGCCAGCACATCGTCGCCTACGAGCTCGGGGCCGCCGCCCGCAACGCCTCGATCCAGTTCCATGCGGTCGACGACCGCGACGGCACCATCGACCCCGCCGAGGTGCGCTGGGCCCGAGAGGCCGCGGCCCACCACTACCCGACGGCCGGGCTGGTCTGCATCGAGAACACGCACATGGCGGCGTGCGGTGCTCCGTGGTCGACTGACGAACTGGGCGCGATCGCGGCGTCGGCCGGCGACCTGCCGGTCCACATGGACGGCGCCCGCCTCTTCAACGCCGAGGTGGCCACCGGGGTCCCGGCCGCGGACATCGCCGGGTTCGCGACCACGGTCATGTCCTGCCTCTCGAAAGGCCTGTGCGCGCCGGTGGGTTCGCTCTTGGCGGGGCCGACCGACGTCATCGAGGAGGCCCGGATCGAGCGCAAGCGCCTGGGCGGCGCGATGCGCCAGGCGGGTGTGCTGGCCGCGGCCGGCCTGATCGCCCTGGCCAAGATGGTCGACCGTCTGGCCGACGATCACGCGCGGGCACGGCGGCTGGCCGAGGCGGTCGCCGAGCGCTGGCCCGAGTCCGGGCTCGATCCGGCGACCGTGCGCACCAACGTGATCACCTTCGCCCACCCGGCACCGCTCGTGTTGATCGATGCCCTCTCGGCCGAGGGGGTGCTGGCGGGCACGATCGCGCCGGGAGTCGTCCGGCTGGTGACTCACCGCGACGTCGACGACGCCGGGGTCGATCAGGCGTGCAAGGTCATCGCCGGAGTCGAACGATGAAGGTCCGCATCGGGATCGGCGCCGGTCGTTTCGGCTCGACGGGCGACGAGCTGGCGACGCTCGTCGACGACATGGATGCGTTCGGCTTCGATTCGCTCTGGCTTCCGGAGCGGCTCACCGAGTCCGCCCTGGATCCGTTCGTGGCGCTGGCCTGGGCCGGGGCGCACCGTCCGCGCCTCAAGCTCGGGACGACCCCGCTCCTGCCCGGTCGGCACCCGCTGCGACTGGCCAAGCAGGTCGCCACGCTGGACGCGCTTTCCGGCGGGCGCCTCCTCATCACCTTCGTGCCCGGGATCGCGCAGGGTGCCGAGCGCGACGCGATCGGCGTGCCGCTGGCCAAACGCGGGCGCGCCATGGACGAGCTGTTCCCGGTCCTGCGCGCCCTGTGGGCGGGGGAGCGGGTCAGCTACGACGGCGAGTTCGGCAGCTTTTCGGAGACGTCCATCTCGCCGCTCCCCGAGCAGCAGCCGATCGACGTGTGGCTGGGCGGCCTCGCCCCGGCGTCGCTCGTCCGCTGCGGCCGGCTCGCCGACGGGTGGCTGCCCGCGCTGTGCACCCCCGCCGAGGCCGAACGTGGCCGCGCCGTCATCGAAGAGGCCGCCGACGCGGCCGGGCGCAAGATCGACCCCGAGCACTTCGGCGTCAGCATCGGCTACGCCACGGCGCCGCTCAGCGAGCGGGCGGTCTCCGGCATCACCGCTCGCGCCAAGGGCCGGCCGGTGGAGGAACTGGTGCCCGTCGGCTACGACCGGCTCCGCGCGCTCTTAGGCGAGTTCATCGCCATCGGGTTCTCCAAGTTCGTGCTGCGACCGCTGGCCGTCGACGCCGGGTGGCACGACGAGCTGAGCGCCCTGGCCGACGCGGTCGGCGATCTGCAGACCTGACCCGTCGTCCGCCGACCCTCGGGCCCTAGTAGCCGTAACCGCCGGAGGGGGCCCCCGACTTCTTGCTCGTCGCGGCTGCGGTGGTCTTCACGACGAACCAGGTGCCACCGACGTTCTCGCCCTTGGCCTGGCCGGCCGCGGTGTCGCCGACGAAGCGGTAGAGGGGCTCGCCGTCGAAGGTCACCTGGAGCTTGCCGTCGGCCCACTTGGCCGTGCCGACGCCCTTCACGCCGGGCCCGCCGACGGGGGTCTTGACGCCCTTGGCCAGGAACAGCGGCGGCCACTCGGCAGCGCAGCTGCCCGTGCAGGTGGCGGTGTTCTTCGTGTCCTGGGTGAAGTGGTACAGCGTGAGGCCACCGCCCGTCACGAGGACCTTGCCGAGGCTGCCGACGGTCGCCTGCTTCACGACTGGGGCCCCCCTCGAGGCGCCTGCGCCGAGCGATAGGGGGATGGTCAGGGCCAAAAGGGCGCCACCGCCCACGGCCGTCAGGCGGGCAACCCGGCTGCGCCGGCGTCCGGCCCGGTCACGCCTCGAATCGGTGTCGGGGGTGGGCATTGGGGTCTCCTCGGTTGGCTGGTCGATCAGTTGGGCGGTCCCCGGGTTCGCCGGAGGGCCGTTCACAAGGGAGTTACGGCGCCACCAGCCGGCTGGATTGAGCCGGCGTCCCCGAGAACCTGGCCTTTTGGCGAATCCCGATCGGTTCCTCGGCCGTATACCTGTCGATGGGAGTATTGAGCGTGGCGCAGCCCTCCGACGAGGCACTCCTGGCCGGGATGGCCGCCGGGGACGAGCGCGCCTCGGTCGAGTTCGTGCGCCGCTACCAGCGCCGGGTGTTCGGCCTCGCGTACTCCATGATCGGCGACGCCGACGCCGCCCAGGACGTGGCGCAGGAGGCGATGCTGCGGGCGTGGCGCCACGCCCAGGTCTTCGACGCCCGGCGCGGGTCGGTCACCACGTGGGTGCTGTCGATCACCCGCAACCTCGCCATCGACTCGCTGCGCCTGCGGCGGGCCGTCCCCACCGACCCGGATCACTTCGGGCAGCTCGAGCTCGTCAGCCTTTCCCAATCCCCCGAGGATCGGGCCGTCGCGTCGAGCAGCATCCCCAAGATCCGCGCCGCGCTGGCGGCTCTCCCGGCGGACCAGCGGCGGGCCCTCGTGCTCGCCGCCGTCTACGGCAGGACCGCCGCCGAGATCAGCGAGGGGGAGTCCATCCCCCTCGGGACGGCCAAGACCCGGATCCGGGCCGGCCTGTCCAAGCTCCGGAGCGCGCTGGCCGAGGAGCGGGCGGACCATGACCGCTGAGCAGCCCTGCGAGATGTTCTCCGACGACTTGGCCCTGCTCGCCCTCGGGACGCTGAGCGGCCGCGATCGCGCGGTCGTCCTGCAGCACCTCGAGGGGTGCGCACGCTGCAGCGAGGAGGTTGAGCAGCTGTCGCTCGCCGCCGACTCGCTGCTCCCGCTCGCCCCCGAGGTGAACCCGCCCGCGGGCTTCGAGGTCAAGGTGTTCGAGCGCATGGGGATCGAGGTCCCGGCGCAGAGCGGGCCTCGGTTCTTCAGCCCGCGCCGCACGGTGCTCGGCATCGCGGCGGCGCTGGTCGCGCTCGGCGGTGCGTTTGGCATCGGCCTCTCGATCGACCGCTCGCCGGCACCGGTGGCCAACGCAGTCGCGCCCGTGGCGCGCCTCTTCGAGTCCGACCTGACCTCGGCCAGCCACTACCGGGGCGAGCTCTACCTGGCCGAGGGCAAGCCGGGCTGGGTGTTCATGACGATCGACGGCACCGGCACCACCGGCTACGTGACCTGCCAGCTCGAGACCGCGAACGGGCGCTACATCACGATCGGGAAGTTCTGGCTGGCTGCGGGCTCAGCCAACTGGGCCTCGCCGCTCACGATCCCCGCGGGGGAGGTGCGGCTGGCGAGCGTCGTCTCGAGCGACGGGACCGTGCTCGCCAGCGCTGCGGTGCACGCGTAGCGCGAGAAGCCGGGTTGGTTGGGATTTGGCGTGCCTCGGGTCCCCCCGGGCGGCACCGTGGCGAGGGTGTCCTAGTAGCGGTAGGAGTCGGGCTTGTAGGGCCCGTCCACCGGCACCCCGATATAGGCCGCCTGCGTGTCGGTGAGCGTCGTGAGCTTCACGCCCAGCGCGTCGAGGTGCAGGCGGGCCACCCGCTCGTCGAGGTGCTTCGGCAGCACGTAGACCTGGTTCTCGTAGCGGTCCGGGTGCAGGTAGAGCTCGAGCTGCGCCATCGTCTGGTTGGTGAACGAGTTCGACATCACGAAGCTCGGGTGCCCGGTGGCATTCCCGAGGTTGAGCAGGCGTCCCTCCGACAGCACGATCACCGCGTGGCCGTCGGGGAACACCCACTTGTCGACCTGGGGCTTGATGTTCACCCGCTCGACGCCGGGGGTGGCGGCCAGGCCGGCCATGTCGATCTCGTTGTCGAAGTGCCCGATGTTGCCGACGATGGCCTGGTGCTTCATGTGCGCCATGTGCTCGGCCGTGATGACGTCGCGGTTGCCCGTCGCCGAGACGAAGATGTCGCCGAACTCGACGGCGTCCTCGAGGGTGATCACCTCGTAGCCCTCCATCGCCGCCTGCAGCGCGCAGATCGGGTCGATCTCGGTGACGACGACCCGCGCCCCCTGGCCGGCGAGGGACTCGGCACAGCCCTTGCCCACGTCGCCGAACCCGCAGACGACAGCCACCTTGCCGCCGATCAGCACGTCGGTCGCCCGGTTGATGCCGTCGATGAGCGAGTGGCGGCAGCCGTACTTGTTGTCGAACTTGGACTTCGTGACCGAGTCGTTGACGTTGATGGCGGGGAAGAGGAGTTCGCCCGCCCGCTGCATCTCATAGAGGCGGTGTACGCCGGTCGTCGTCTCCTCGGTGACCCCCTTGATCCCATTGGCGATCGAGGTCCACTTCTGCGGGTCCTCGGCCAGGGTGCGGGCCAGCAGGGCGAAGACGACCGCCAGCTCCTCGGAGTCGGCGGTGGCAGGGTCGGGTGCGCCCGACTTCTCGGCATCGACCCCCTTGTGAACGAGCATGGTGGCGTCGCCGCCGTCGTCGAGGATCATGGTCGGGCCGTCGCCGGGCCAGGACATCGCCTGCTCGGTGCACCACCAGTACTCCTCGAGCGACTCACCCTTCCAGGCGAAGACCGGGACGCCCTTGGGGTCCTCGGGCGTCCCGTCGGGGCCGACGGCGACCGCCGCGGCGGCGTGGTCCTGGGTGGAGAAGATGTTGCAACTGGCCCAGCGCACTTCGGCCCCGAGCGCGGTCAGCGTCTCGATGAGGACGGCCGTCTGCACCGTCATGTGCAGCGAGCCCGAGATCCTCGCCCCGGTGAGGGGCTTGTTCGCGCCGTACTCGTCCCGCATCGCCATGAGGCCGGGCATCTCGTGCTCGGCCAGCTCGATCTCCTTGCGGCCGAAGGCGGCGAGCGAGAGATCGGCAACCTTGAATGCGGGACGGGTCTCGGTGGTGGTCATTGAGTCCTCCTTGCTGGTTGTCAGGCTATTGGATGGCGAACGGCGGCCCGAACGACCTGGCCTGTTCTGGACCCCACCCAGCGTGTGGCGTTGCCTTCGCCCGGGCGAGTTGAATCGGTCCGTGCCGGATCTGACCATCGACCCCGAGCGGGGTCCCCGGAGCAAGGGCCTCGTCTTCGGGGAGGTGGCCGAGCTCTACGACCGCGCCCGCCCCGGCTACGACGCCGAGCTGGTCGACGACGTCCTGGCGTTCACCGGGCGCGACGCGCCCGATGTGGTCGAGATCGGGGCCGGCACGGGGAAGGCGACGGTCAGCTTCGCCGTCCGCGCCGACCAGCTGCTCGCCCTCGAGCCCAACGCCGACATGGCGCGCGTCGCGGCGCGGCGCTGCGCGGACCTAGACAACGTGACGATTGAGCTGACGACGTTCGAGGAGTGGGAGTCGGCCGGGCGGGAGTTCGACCTTGTCGTTTCGGCCCAGGCCTGGCACTGGGTGAACCCGGACATCGGCTACCCGAAGGCCCACGCAGTGCTGCGGCCCGCCGGCGTGCTGGCGCTCCTGTGGCACCGCTCGGTTTGGAGC
>Ga0302325_10017246_pt1 | contig 15267 bp, 13 predicted proteins | sample Palsa_T0_2_FD_201948 | JGI IMG/M metagenome (GOLD analysis project Ga0302325, IMG submission 201948) | Peat permafrost microbial communities from Stordalen Mire near Abisko, Sweden - Palsa_T0_2 | ecosystem: Environmental > Terrestrial > Soil > Palsa > Peat permafrost | place: Sweden: Abisko... | reverse complement strand
AGACCGTCAATGCGCACGGTACGAGGCGCACGATCCCTCTGGGTGATTTCCACAAGCTGCCGGGCACCACACCGCACGTTGAGAACGCGCTGGCCCCGGGCGAACTCATTACGGCGGTGACATTGCCCAGGCCCGTTGGCGGCACGCAGATTTACTACAAGGTCCGTGACCGGGCTTCCTACGCGTTCGCGCTCGTCTCGGTGGCCGCGGTGATCCAACCCGATGACACCGGTCAGGTGGCGGTGGGCGGCATCGCGCCCCGGCCCTGGCGAGTCGAGGCGGCGGAAGGTGAGTTGCCGCACGGGGCGAAGGCGGTGGTAGGTCTCCTGCTCACGGGGGCGAAACCCACAAACGACAACAAATTCAAAATAAAGCTGGTCGAGCGAACGCTCGGCGCAGTGCTGGCAGAAGCGAAGGAAGCAAAAGCTCAAAACTCATGAAATTTGATACTCCCGCTACCACCAACCCGATCGACCAGCTCAAGGTCGTCGGCAAACCAACCGACCGCATCGACGGCAAGCTCAAGACCACCGGCACCGCACCCTATGCCTACGAACGGCACGATGTCGTGCCTAACCAGGCCTACGGCTTCATCCTCGGCGCGGCCATCGCCAAGGGCCGCATCTCCGGGATGGACCTGGACGACGCCAAGGCCGCCCCCGGCGTCATCACGATCGTCTCGACGCTCGACATGCCCAAGCTTCCCTTGGGGAAAACGAACATCGCGTGCTTGTTCGGCGGCGCGGAGATCGCGCACTACCATCAGGCCATCGCGCTCGTAGTGGCTGAAACATTCGAGCAGGCTCGCGCCGCCGCTAGCCTGATCCGTGTCGGTTATGCACGCGTCCAAGGAAAGTTCGACCTGGCCGCTGAGGCCAACGCCGCCCCACCCAAGGACGGCCACAGCGGCGCTGGGCCGATTGATCGCGTCGGCAACTTCGAAGCCGCCTTCCAAGCGGCGAAGGTCAAATTGGATGAGCAATACTCCACGCCCGACCAGAGCCATATGATGATGGAGCCGCACGCGTCGCTGGCGGCGTGGGACGGCGCCAAGCTGACCGTCTGGACCTCCAACCAGATGATTGCCTGGGGCAAGCGCGACCTCGCCAAGACACTCAGTTTGCCAGAGGAAAATGTCCGCCTGATCTCGCCCTACATCGGCGGTGGGTTCGGCGGCAAGCTGTTCCTGCGTGCCGACGCTGTGTTGGCGGCGCTTGGGGCAAGGGCCGCTGGTCGTCCGGTCAAGGTGGCGCTGACCAGGCCCATGATGGCCAACAACACCACGCATCGTCCGGCGACCATCCAGCGCATTCGCATCGGCGCGAGCCTCGATGGAAAGATCACCGCCATCGCGCACGAGAGTACGTCGGGCAATCTCCCCGACGGCAAGCCCGAGACCGCGGTCGCGCAGACCAAGCTGCTCTACGCGGGTGCCAATCGTCTGACCTTCATGAAGCTCGCGATCCTCGACCTGCCCGAGGGTAACGCCATGCGCGCCCCCGGCGAGGCACCGGGCCTGATGGCGCTGGAGATTGCGATGGACGAGATGGCCGAGAGGCTGGGACTAGACCCGGTCGAGTTCCGCGTTCTGAACGACACCCAGGTCGATCCCGAAAAACCGGATCGGCCCTTCTCCCGGCGTCAGCTCGTCAAATGTCTGCGCGAGGGAGCGGAACACTTCGGCTGGAACAAACGCAATCCGAAGCCGGGCCAGGTGCGTGACGGCCGCTGGCTGGTCGGCATGGGTGTGGCGGCAGGCTTTCGCAACAACCAGCTCACCAAGTCAGCGGCGCGGGTGCGGCTAGGCCGTGATGGCGTGGTGACGGTAGAGACCGACATGACCGACATCGGCACCGGCACCTACACCATCATCGCGCAGACCGCCGCCGAGATGATGGGCGTGCCGCTGGACAAGGTAGTCGTCCTGCTGGGCGATTCGAGCTTCCCGGTTTCGGCGGGCTCGGGCGGCCAGTGGGGCGCCAACAACTCGACCGCAGGCGTTTACGCGGCCTGCGTGAAGCTGCGCGAGGCCATCGCCCAGAAGTTGGGCTTCAACCCGGCCGATATTGAGTTTGCCGATGGCAAAGTGTGTTCGGGTGATCGCAGCGTTTTGCTGGCCGAAGCGGCTGGTGACAAAGGTCTCTCGTTCGAGGACGGGATTGAATATGGCGACCTTGCCAAGAAGTACCAGCAATCGACCTTCGCCGGACACTTCGTCGAGGCGGCGGTCCATTCCTTCACCGGCGAGACCCGGATCCGCCGGATGCTCGCCGTCTGCGCGGCGGGGCGCATCATTAATCCTAAGTCAGCGCGCAGCCAAGTGATCGGCGCGATGACGATGGGCGTGGGGGCCGCTCTGACGGAGGAACTCGCCGTCGACAAGCGCGTGGGCTTCTTCGTCAACCATGACCTTGCGAGCTATGAGGTGCCGGTTCATGCCGACATCCCGCACCAGGTAGTAATCTTCCTGGACGAGGTTGATCCGATCTCCTCGCCGATGAAGGCCAAGGGCGTGGGTGAACTCGGCCTATGCGGAGTGGCGGCGGCGATTGCCAATGCGGTCTACAACGCGACTGGTGTTCGCGTGCGCGATTATCCGATCACTCCCGACAAGCTCATCGACGGGCTCCCGGAAATGGTTTGATTCACTGCATCCTCTGGAGGCAAGTGCGACTGGGCTGGATCGGCTAGTTCTCGGTTAGACCGACCTGATTGGCGCCAGTGCGGTCAATGTTCACGTGCAAAGATGGTGGAGTCAATTAATCGTATCGGGCTCACAATCAACGAAGGCTATAAGCAATTCCTGGCTTAAGGACGCGGACGCAGACCCAGGATTATCCGTTCGATAATTTCGCCCACCGCTTTCGCACCCCAACCAGTTTCGGCAGTGGTGTGAGATAGTATTGAAACCTGCGCTCCTCAGCTAATCGCGGTCTGAAAACCAATACCCGACTCTCAAATCTTTCATTCGATCCTTAAAACCATCATCCCTCCAATTCTCCATGAAACTATTCGATAATACTATTCTCATTACGGGCGGCGGTTCCGGCATTGGCCGTGGTCTGGCCGAAGCCTTTCACACGCTTGGCAACAAAGTCATCATCGCTGGGCGTCGTAAGCCCGCCTTGGACGCAGTTACCGACTCCAATCCCGGCATGGCGTCCGTCGTGCTTGATATCGATGATCCCGATGCGATCCGGTCTTTCGCGGCGGAAGCAGGCAAACATTTTCCTACTCTCAATGTCCTGATCAATAACGCGGGCATCATGCGGCCGGAAAATCTCAAAGCTCAGAAACTGGCCGATGCGGAAGCCATTATAACCACCAACCTGTTGGGCCCGGTCCGCCTGACGGCGGCGCTCTTGCCTCATCTCCGGAAACAGTCGGGTTCTGCGGTCATCAATGTTTCCTCCGGACTGGCCTTCGTTCCTTTCCCGGTTACGCCCACCTATTCCGCCACCAAGGCCGCTCTCCATTCCTACACGGTCTCGCTGCGTGTTCAGTTACAAGGCACATCGGTAGATGTCATCGAAATCATCCCACCTGCCGTGGCGACCGATCTCACTCCCGGTCGCTCCACGGATGATCCGCGCATGATGTCGGTGCAGGATTACATCGCGGAGACGATGCAAATCCTGAAGACCCAGCCTACGCCGATAGAAGTCAACGTGGAACGGGTCAAGTCGCTCCGCTTCGCTGAAGCCACCGGCACCTATGACAAAGCCCTTCAGATGCTGAGCCAGATTCGGCTCCCCAGCGATACTGAGACAAAATCCTGAACTAAACAGATTCTTCCAACAATTCCATTCTACAAAACCAGAAAAATGACTCCTGATATGAACTACCAACTTCTCGGCCGCAGCGGCCTGCGCGTTTCCGATCTGTGCCTTGGCGCCATGACCTTCGGTGAGGATTGGGGCTGGGGCGCAGCCAAAGACGAATCCCGAAAAATCTTCGACGCTTACCGTGAGGCGGGCGGCAACTTCATCGACACGGCCAACATTTATACCAATGGCTCGAGCGAGAAACTTGTCGGCGAGTTCATCGCCGGACGCCGGGAGGAAGTAGTCGTGGCCACGAAGTACACTAATTCTGCCGCCGGATTCACTGGCAAGCCCGGTACCGATGCGAATGCGGGCGGCAATCAGCGCAAGAATATGGTGCAGGCCGTCGAAGCTAGCCTAAAGCGTCTGGGCACCGACTACATTGATCTCTATTGGCTTCATATCTGGGATCAAATGACTCCTGCCGAAGAAGTCATGCGGGCTTTTGATGATCTGGTTCGATCCGGCAAGGTTCTGTATGTCGGTATCTCCGATGCGCCGGCTTGGGTGGTGGCCAAGTCAAATACGCTTGCGGAACTTCGAGGTTGGACGCGCTACATTGGCTTGCAGATTGAATACAGCTTGCTGGAACGCACCGTCGAACGCGAACTCGTCCCGATGGCAAAGGACCAACAGATGACCGTGTTGGCCTGGTCGCCTCTTCGTAACGGTTTGCTCACCGGCAAATACCTGCCGGAGAACGAGGAGGGATCTAAGGCGGACGGCGCACGTATGCACAGCGAGATGGGGAAGGCGTTTGGCGGCGTGCCTGAAACCAGTCATGCGGCGGTGCGCGAGATCGTCGCAGTCGGCAAGGAATTGGGTGTCTCGGCAGCGCAGGTTGCCTTAGCCTGGCTGCGTTACCGTCCACTTCCAGTGATCCCCATCATTGGCGCGCGCAAACTCGCCCAAATCGAGGACAACATTCGAAGCCTGCAAGTAACGCTTTCTCCGGAACAGCTCCAGCGCCTTGACAAGACAAGCGCCATTTCTTTGGGCTTCCCGCACGACTTCCTCGCGATGGCTCCCGTGCGCGCGATTCTCTACGGAGGGATGCGCGACCGGATCAAAGTATGGGACGAGGTGGCGTAGTCTCAACAAATCGGTTAGTCCCCGAGAATCTCAAAATATTGTAGAGAAGCCGGTGGGGTCGCATCTAAAGAATCAAGAAACGTGTAAGGGGGAGCCTTGTCGCCGACTTGCTCCGAATTGGGACCGATGGCCGATAGGCAATCGCGTTATACTTCTGGTCGGCGATAAAACCCGGAACCGGACGCTCGACACGGGAGCCTTTCGGAATCCCCAACGGGGTGATTAGGCTTTTTTGCGGATAAAGGTTTTCCAATGTTTCCAACAGAGCTGTATTGACACTGTTCCCTTCAATTTGGGATCAATGCACCGGCTAAACCATGAAAGTACAAGAACAGATATGAGTACATTAGTTGTTGTCGGCTACGATGAACCCTTCAAAGCGGACGAGGTCCTTCTTAAACTGAGGAAGTTGCAAAGGGAATACCTGCTTGATCTGGAAGATGCAGCGGTGGCCATCAAAGATGAACACGGCAAAGTCAAGCTGCACCAGACCCTTAACCTAACCGCGGCCGGCGCTGCCAGCGGCGGCTTTTGGGGGTCGCTCATTGGCCTGATCTTCCTCAATCCCCTCCTGGGTTTTGCCGTGGGTGCGGCAACTGGCGCTATCTCAGGGGCACTTACGGATCTGGGAATCAATGATAACTTCATGAAAGATCTGGCCGCAACGATGACTCCCAACAGTTCCACTCTCTTCGTACTGGTGAGGAAATCCACACCAGACAAGGTCCTGGACGAGTTGACCGGCACAGGCGGCCGGATTTTGAAGACATCGCTCTCACACGAGGACGAAGCCAAACTGCAGGCTGCCTTGAGCGCAGCGGCACCGGAGCAAGTGAAAGTATAGATGCTCTACGCTGCGGCCGACGGAGGTCACCGCTTGTAACCGCGCACGAAGTTTGCCGCCGGTTGGCCTAGCCATTGCGTGATCATCATGACACCCGGAAAGGCGATCAAAGGGCCGTTCGCGAGATTCGTCAGCATGCCCTCGGTGAACCCAGGCAGTTCACCTGCGATTTGCTTCCACTTCATTCCCCGCTTGACCCGCTCCGCATTGAGTGCGCCGTGCATTGCGCGTGTGTCAAAACGGAGGATGCGGGATGGTCCAGGGTCGGGCACTATTTCACTCGGCGCCAGTGCAAGTTCAGGGCCTGAGAGAAAGCTCTCAGGTGTCCGACCGAGCCACCTCAGGATCTGAAGGATAACCGCGCTAGCGACCGATCTCTTGTTCGGCATATCCCTAATGGTGGCCACACTGATCGGGATGGAGGAACTGTGAGCAAATGGCTCGTTTATTTCGGCCGTCAACTCGATCCAGCTGAGGTGGCGCGCCCGCCGCTCAGCGTCAAGCGTGGCGTGCAACGCCTTCATATCGAAGTCGTGGAGTGGATTTGTCATCGGCAAACTCTATCGCAATGACCCGGAGAGCCTCAAAAATCGTTCACGCGATTCCAGTACGCCAGTGACAATCCGTGGGCTGACGATCCAGAGATTATCCCTGGCCATCGTTCGACCATTCACCACTGCAAATTCTAATTCGTAATCCACCTGTTTTGAGTGGCGGGGAACGATGATTGCCTGGTTAGGTCCAATGACCGTCGAAGGCATCTTCGCGAAAAAAAACGGTTCTTCAGGCAGAATCGCCTCCGGATTTTACTGCAAATTCCAGACCCGGAAGACTAACGCCGATTCCTTTTCCCACTAACCCGACGATGACAATCCGGCCGCCCGCAGATTGCGACGCTGAAAAAACGGGGTGTCTCCGTTCTTTTTATTTCGCATCGACTCGGCGAAATTATCGGAGTTGCAGATCGGATCGTTGTCATGCAGGACGGGACAAAGGTGTGGGAAGGATCTAACACTGACATTGATCACCGAACTTTGGTCGAAAAGATGACCGGCGAACATTGGAACACGCCGGACCGGTTCGAAGTGGCTTCAACTCAGCATCGATCCGCGGGAAACGACGGAAAGATCCGTCTCCGGAGTAATCGGCTTTCATTTGATGGGCCGCCAACCAACAGAAGGTGTTAGTCGCGCGGGCTCTGCCTGCTGATGCCGACGTGATCATTCTCGATGATCCGACGAGTCCCGGAGCGACGAGCTCATTGCGGGCTAGAAAGCTCTTAAACAGACGCTGAGCGTTACTTTAAGAGCCGTTATTGAAATACGGGTGTGATCGTCGGTGTGGCTTCCGGTATCGGCGCCGTTTTTTACTCTCCTTGTCTGGGCTTCGCCCAGTCACGCCGGTTCCAGTACGTGACTGCCCAGGCTGGGGTGCTGCAGAGCGGCGTGCAGATGCCGCAGTGGGTCCCCTTGCAATAGACCGCCCACCGAGCAGTCGTAGGGTCGTGCTCCAGGATGGCTGGGCCACCGCAATGAGCACAGGGCAAGAGTTCCGGCTGAGATTCTGCACTCATATTCGCAGCAGCTTGGCTCTCACGTTATGCCCAACGCTTTCATCGCTGCCATTACGGGATCGGAGGAGAAACACGGTATCAAAGTAAGCGAGTTGGTGCCAGAGAGAAGTCGATTCTTGCCATAGAAACCACACAGAACACATGTTACAGTATATAATTACAATAATGAGTGTAGCCAGAAAAATGTGCGACGGTTCAAGGGAGGCACATGAGCCTTGACTGGTCTTTCGGTGACCACAACGCACAGGTTCACGAAGGCGCACGCAACGCTACGCTTGTCGATCAGACCTGCGCATGGCATTTGAGAATCAAATACGATCCACCAATCATTGCAGGAGAGCACTGGGACGTTCTTATAGCCTGGAAGCGGCAATACACTCCGTCATTCACAGAGGCTATTCTCAAATCCAGCGATATACTCAAGCAGGAATGGGAGATTACAGTTTGACGAGTTTTGATCTCAGTTCTGGAGGGGTGCTATTCGGATGTGCCCATACGATTCAGCAGGCGCGCGAGACTGGCTGCGATGTCATTGGGAGAGACGCGACGTGGTCCCTCCAGCTCGAGTATGCGATGGCCTTGCCATTGCTCTTGCAGCACTTCAGCCGCCACCTTGCCCACGTCAGAAGTCGCGACCATCGCGTGCGAATTGATCTGGAGAGCAAGTTCCCAATTGCGCTCGGGCTCACCTGTCAAAGTACAGAAATCATTCCCCCATCCACATAAACCATTTGTCCGTTCACGAAATCTGAGGCCGCTGAACTAAGAAACACGGCTGACCCGACTAACTCTTCTGGCTTGCCCCAGCGTTGTGCAGGTGTGCGCGCTTTCACCCAGGCGTCGAATTGAGGATTGTCTGCGAGTACTTGCGTCATCTCCGTGATGAAGTAACCAGGCCCGATCGAGTTGATCTGGATATTGTATTGCGCCCAATCGGCGCACATGGCCTTTGTCAACATCTTCAATCCACCTTTGGCAGCGGTATAGGGGCCGGTGGTAATGCGACCGAGATCGCTCATCAAAGAGCAGATGTTGATGATTTTCCCAGCCTTCCGCTCAATCATTCTCTTACTGACCTCGCGCGACACCAGCATGGCGCTCGTCAAATTGGTTTTGAGGACTTCATTCCAGGTATCTAAATCAACTTTTTCGAGGCTGATCCGGCGTTGAATTCCGGCGTTGTTGACGAGCACATCCACTCCGCCCGTGGTGTCGAGCAGAGCAATGCCATTGACAACTTCTTCTTCATTTGTTACATCGAAGCGGGCTTCTTCGGCGCTTAACCCTTGCAGCCGAAGGTGTTCCGTCGCCGCATGCAGTTTGTCGGGATTGCGCCCGTTTAAGAGAACGGTGGCCCCATGTTGGGCTAGACCGAGGGCAAGGTTATGGCCGATGCCGCCATTGGATCCGGTAACAAGGATGCGACGACCGGTTAGATCGAAGAGATTTTTGAACATGACGCTTCCTTTTGGTATAATATTTATAGGGAAGAATAGAGAGCCAATGATATCGCTATCTTATTGCAAAAGTCAACATCCAGGCAAGAATATACTTGGGTCCGCCTGAACAAATGATGGATGGCGGGGCCCCCAAATCCACTGATCGACCGGCCGAAAAACCCGGTGCGCCACACCGGGTCGTGACCCTCCGCGACGTTGCACAGCACGCCGGAGTCGGGACCATGACCGTTTCACGTGCCCTGCACAAGCCCGAGATGGTGTCGGGCCCGCTCCGGGCCAAGATCCTCGCCGCAGTCGAAGAATTAGGCTACATCCGAAACAGGTTCGCAGGCGGCCTCGCCTCGGGCACGGCGCGAATCGTGCCGGTGATTATTCCGACCCTGCTACACTCCGTCTACATCCCTTTTCTGGATGGAGTCTATTCGGTGTTATCACCGCTAGGTTACCAGGTGATTCTTGGCACCACGGAGTATCTCTTGGAAACAGAAGAACACTTGGTGGAAGCTTTCCTCGGTTCTTTTCCTGATGCCTTGTTCGTCTCTGGAGTTGACCATTCCGTGAAAACGAAGCAGCTGCTCGAGAGATCGCGATTGCCTATCATCGAGGCCATGGATCTGACTGATCATCCGATCGGAATTAATGTGGGTTTTTCTCACTACAAAGTGGGTGTTGCGGTAGCCGAATACTTTCAGCAAAAAGGTTATAAAAGAATTGCTTATGCCGGCACTCTCACCGAGATCGATTTGCGTAGCGTGAAACGGATCGCCGGCTTCCAGCAAACGCTCAAGGACTTCGGACTACGGCACGATTTCATTCAGCGCAGCAACGAACCCTTTTCCATTGGACTAGGCCGCAAGTTGCTCACGGACCTGCTGCGCCAGCATCCGGAAATTCAAGCCGTTTTTTTTGCAAACGACGATCTTGCCGCAGGGGCGATCTTTGAGTGTCAAAGACGAGGCATCCAGGTACCCGGCCAGTTGGCAATCATGGGGTTTAACGATCAGGATATCGCTGGATCAATGGTGCCAAGCATCACTTCAATCGCGACACCACGCCGAGAAATCGGTGAGCTGGCGGCTCAGCTTCTGGTCCGACGGCTAGAAGGTCATCCCCTTGAAGAACGACAGGTCGACGTCGGCTTCAAGATTATGGAGAGAGAGACGACGCGACCGCTCGCTTAATGGGCAGCAGAGCAGACGGGGTTCTTGCCGCGGCCCGGATGAGGGGCGGAAACGACTGCTCATGAAAGGCAAAAAAAAATAAAAAAAACTTGCAGCCTATTTTGATACCGGTATCATCATCGCTATTCTTCCCCACAGGCGCATTTAATTCCCCAGCCGTATCGCTCTCCGCAAATGCAGTTTAGCAACGCCTCAAGGGGGGGGTCAATCCGAAGCCAATGAAACCCGAGGTACTGATAATAGGCCCGATGATGCCCCAAGTAATGGTAGCGCTAGAGCGCGACTACATTGCATATCGGCTTTGGGAAGCGCCAGATCGTGACGCGCTTTTAAAAAAAATCGGCCCGAACGTGAAAGCGATCGCTACGAACGGTGGCCTCGGTGCGAGTGGCTCTCTCATTCATGCTCTGCCGAATCTGGAGATCATTGCGGTATACGGTGTCGGAGTCGATGCGATCGATCTTTCCCTTGCCAAGAAGCGTGGAATCGCGGTCGCCACAACGCAAGGTGTTTTGACCGAGGATGTGGCCGACATGGCGCTAGCGCTGCTGTTGGCCACCGCGCGGCAAATTGTCGTGGGAGATCAGTTCGTCCGGGCTGGCCAATGGCTCAGGGGTCAGATGGCGCTTACCCGCCGAGTCAATGGCAAACGAGTTGGGATCTTGGGACTTGGGCGTATCGGCAAGGCGGTCGCTAAGCGACTCGAGGCATTGAACATGAAAATCTCGTACAGCGGCAGGAATGAACTTGATCTTCCGTACGTGTATTATGCGGAACCGTTGAAGATGGCTGGCAACGTCGATTTTTTCGTGGTGACGGCGGCTGGAGGTGATGCTACACGCAATACCGTTAACCGGCCGGTGCTTGAGGCGCTGGGTCCGGATGGAATTTTAATTAACGTTTCCCGCGGCTCCGTGGTGGACGAGGAAGCGCTCATTCACGCACTTAAGGAAGGGAAGTTGGGAGGTGCGGGGCTCGATGTCTTCGCGACGGAACCCAACGTCCCAGAGGAACTAAAATCAATGCCCAATGTAGTCCTCCAACCACACCATGCCAGCGGTACGATCGAAACCCGCTCAGCCATGGGAGATCTGGTGGTCCGAAATCTTGAAGCGCATTTTGCCGGGAAACCACTTCTCACACCGTTCAACTACTAGAGAAATATCAGATATGATAGCGTGTGTCATTCACGGAGCAAAGGAGCTGAAAATTGAGGATCGCCCCGAACCTCGACCGCAGGAAGGCGAGGTGTTGGTGCGATTTGGCGCTGGTGGGATTTGCGGGTCCGACCTTCATTATTATCAGGAAGGGCGGGTCGGTAACTTCGAATTGCGCGAACCGATGGTACTTGGACATGAGGTGGCTGGAGAGGCAGTCGAGATTGGCGAAGGAGTAACCAAGGTCCGGCCCGGGCAGCGGGTCGCAGTGAATCCGACAAGACCTTGCTTCCACTGTCGCTACTGTTTATCCGGTCACTCTAACCTATGTAGGAACGTCCGATTCTATGGCAGTGCCGCCCGATTTCCTCACGTACAAGGGGGCTTCGCGGATATGTTCATCGCGTCGGAAGACCAATGCTTGCTGATCCCGGACTCGCTCTCTTATCCCGCCGCCGCCTGTGCTGAGCCATTGGCGGTGACGTTACATGCAGTAGCCCGCGCCGGATCCTTGTTAGGTCGTCGAGTTCTAATTACCGGGGCCGGCCCTATCGGCATCCTCACCGTTGCAGCCGTGCGGTTGGCTGGTGCGGCACAAATCGTTATCACGGATTTGTTTGATGAACCGTTGGCCGTGGCGGAACGCATGGGGGCCACCCAAGTGGTGAATGTGAAAACAGCCGCTGCGGAGCTGGAAGCCTTCATGCAGGATGGCGGGTATTTCGATGCGGCGATTGAAGTCTCCGGAAATATCCGCGGCTTGGAGAACTGCATCGACGCAACCCGGCCCGGTGGACGAATTGTCCAGGTGGGCATTTTGCCGGCCGGCAACGCAGGAGCCCCTGTCAACAAGCTATTAGCGAAAGAGTTGGAATTGTTTGGTACTTTTCGCTTCCATGAAGAGTTTCAGTGGGCGGTTCAGGCGCTGATCAGTGGCAGGATCAACGTGGATCCGATTTTAAGCGCACAATTTACCTTTGCGGACGCCATCGAAGCCTTCGAATTGGCAGCTGACCGGCGCAAAGCGGTGAAAGTATCTTTGATCGCCTAGAACGAATTTCGCCACTGATCACGCGAGCAAATGCACGGGTTTTCTAAACGTTATTTTTTCGACTCAACTGCTGGGTGCCCCCCATTATGACCTCTCTTGCCCCGACCAACGGCCGCGATCACGCTCCGGCGAAGAACGATCAACCGCTGCTCCGTTTCGAACACGTTACCAAACAGTTTGGTGGCACACTCGCGGTGAACGACGTGACATTTGACCTTTTTAGTCACGAGGTGCTTGCCCTGCTGGGAGGTAACGGCGCCGGCAAGTCAACCTTGATCAAGATGCTGGCAGGCGTTCACGCCCCGAGCGGGGGCGAGATATTTTTTCAAGGTCGCCCGGTTAGTCATTTTGGCGGGAAGCCTCCGATCGCTTTTATTCACCAGGATCTCGGTCTGATCGAGTGGATGACCGTGGCCGAAAATCTCGCACTCGGGCTCGGTTTTCCGCGTCGGGGTGGGATGATCGCTTGGAAACAGGTTTCGCAGCAGGCCGAAAGGGCTTTAGAGCGCGTAGGCGGCGGTATTTCGCCAAAGACCCGCATTAACCGTCTTTCGCGAACGGAGCGTTCTCTGGTGGCGATTGCCCGGGCCCTCGCGGCAAACGCTGAACTCCTGGTTTTGGACGAACCCACTTCAAGCCTGACCGCGGCGGACGTGGACCGGCTTTTTGTCGTGCTGGATGGGCTTCGCTCGCGGGGAATCGGGATGTTGTATGTCTCTCATCGATTGGATGAGATCTTTCGCCTGACCGACCGATCAGTGGTGATGCGCGACGGAAATTTAGTAGCCGTCTTTCGAACACGCGATGCGACACCTCAGGAGGTAGTCACATGGATCGTCGGGCACAAACTCACTGATATTTACCCTCGAGCACCGCAGCCATTCCCCGGAGAACCGATGCTCGAGACGATAGATCTATCCTTAAGTCACCTTGCACCCGTCAGCTTTCGCTTGGAACGAGGCGAGATGCTCGGCCTTACGGGACTAAAAGGTGCCGGCCAGATGGAGGTTGGTCGGGCATTATTCGGACTCGACGCACCGCAGAGTGGCGAAGTGCGTCTGGAAGGTCATCTCGTCAGTTTTGATTCGCCTCGAGCAGCGATGGCCGCCGGGATCGGTTTCGTCTCATCGAACCGGCAAGTTGAGAGTTTGGCGATGAACCTGAGCGTCCGGGAAAACTTCTTTTTAAATCCCGACAATCGCCACCTTCATTGGTACCAGCTCATTCACCCTGCTCGTGAGAAAGCCGAAGCCGAAGTTTGGGTAGGGCGCTACGACGTCCGACCCAGAGCGCCGGAGCAAGCGATGGAAACTCTCAGCGGTGGCAATCAGCAGAAGGTGGTGATCGGCCGTTGGTTGGAATTCGCCTCGAAGGTTCTAATCCTGGAAGAACCAACCGTTGGTATCGACGTGGGATCGAAAGCCGAAATTTACGCCTTCCTCGTGGAAGTCTTAAAGCGTGGCATCTCGGTACTCATGATTTCGACTGATTTCGAGGAAATAGCCAACATTTGTCATCGCGCCTTGGTCTTCAATCGAGGGCACATTGTCGCGGATATACCTCAGGAACAACTGACCGTTGCACAGATACTTCACGCCGCCTCCGGAGAATAAGCCATGAGCACCCAATCCATTAAATCGGACGCACTCGAACCAGATTTAGACGACCTACGCGGAAAAGGGCCCAAGGCTCTACTGACTGCGGCCCTCAGACTATTCCCCGTTTACGGGCTGGTGTTTGTCACATTTATTCTGATCGCCATTTTTTCTGTTCTACTCCCCGATACTTTTCTCACTTGGATCAACGCTCGACTGATCATGAGTAGCCAGTCCACCACGGCACTCCTGGCACTTGCCGCGATGATTCCCATGGTCGCGGGAAAGATCGATCTATCGATCGGGTATGGTCTCGTACTATGGGAAGTTTTAGGCATCAGCTTGCAGACGAACTATCATGTGCCTTGGCCGTTAGTCATGGTGATTCTCCTGGTTCTTGGCGGGATCTTCGGTTTACTCAATGCGCTCCTGGTGGAACTTGCCCGAATTGACGCATTTATTGCGACCCTCGGGACAGGCACGGTCGTCTATGCTTTGGCTTTGTGGCACACTAACGGCCAGCAGGTCATTGGCGAGATTCCAGACAGCTTCCTTGCGCTCGCTAACGGCAATGTGTTCGGTTTCCCCCTGCCCGCCATCTATGTCCTGGTCTTTAGTATCGTCCTCTGGATCGTGCTGGATTATCTGCCCCTGGGCCGATGCCTCTATGCGGTAGGCGCCAACCCGGAGGCCGCGCGATTAAATGGTATTCCGAATCGCTTCTATATTGCTCTGGCGTTCGTTAGCTCCGGTGTTCTCACTGCCTTTACCGGCGTTGTGCTCGCTTCGAAATTGAGAATCGGTCAGATTGGAGTGGGACTAGATTACCTGTTACCCGCTCTGGTCGCGGCGTTTCTTGGATCAACTACCATCAAACCGGGCCGGGTGAATGTTTGGGGCACGATCGTAGCGGTCATCATTCTGGCGATCGGCATCTCTGGATTGCAACAACTCGGCGGAGCCTTTTACGTTGAGCCTCTTTTTAATGGTCTCTGTTTGCTCATGGCAATTGGCTTAGCTGGCTTTGCCGGCCGCCGGCGCGTTGCCTTACGCAAGAAGCAGGAACTCGTCCAGCGCGACCCGAACAACCCGACCGCTGCTTCGGCGTCCGAAGCAAAACCATAAATCCGGCCGGCTACCAAAGATCCTCCCTACAACTAACAAAAACTTGAAGCCAATTCACAGAATATGAAATTAACGTTCCTCCCTCCTATTTTCCAGCTGGCCGCTGCTGGCGTCTCGCTTGCAGCCTTTCCGGTTATTTCGGTCGGGGCCGATGATGATTTGGTCGCAACGGCTAAAGCCTTCGTCCATCAAGCAGAGGCGCACGCCGATCAATGGGATGGACCGACCACGGGCCCAAAAGTACAGACAGGTAAGTCGATCATCTGTGTCAACTCCGACTCTCGGAACGGAGGTGTGAAAGGGGTGGCAGATGGTATCACTGAGGCGGCTAAGATGATTGGCTGGAACTCGCGAATAATTGACGG
>Ga0302325_10017243_pt1 | contig 15269 bp, 8 predicted proteins | sample Palsa_T0_2_FD_201948 | JGI IMG/M metagenome (GOLD analysis project Ga0302325, IMG submission 201948) | Peat permafrost microbial communities from Stordalen Mire near Abisko, Sweden - Palsa_T0_2 | ecosystem: Environmental > Terrestrial > Soil > Palsa > Peat permafrost | place: Sweden: Abisko... | reverse complement strand
ATCGGCCAATGCGATGAGTAAGATCCCACATGCCACCGGGGAATTGAGAGGCATTGGGCGTCGCATACTCGCCACGAGAGTATCCGTAACCCAGGTCGAAATGAAAATAGTCGTAGCCTAGCACCTACAGGTGCTCGGCCAACCATTGAGCGTTCGTCAGCGCAGTGCCTTGGGTAATCTTCGTGTAAAAAGCCGTCCAACTCCACCATCCAAGCAGGTTGTCCGTGCTGACGCGGGCGTGGTGTAGTTCTCGAATCACGGCGCCATAGTTATCAAGTTGTGAGTAATAGTTCTTTCCGGCGGCAAACATCACGCGTTCTGAAGTCATCGACTCGCCTGCGAGCAGGGGGACGCTTAATTCAATCAAGTTCTCTGCAGGTCCTTCGCGCAGGCCGGACTCGGGGTCCGTTGCTTGTATCTCAGTAGTTCCAGTTGAATCGACCGTGTAGGAAGCAATGCCTAGGCTCTCCGGCGAGGAAGGCTGGGTTTGCAAATGAATGATGGTCAGGAAGCGGTTGGAGGTGAGAGCCCCAAGGAAGAGGCTCTCCTTGCTCCTCCGGTTGTAGAGGAGTTGGCTGCCTACGGCCCGGTGCATTCCACTCGGAGCTTTTCCTAAATCGTATATCTGCAACGGCGGCCAGTCCTCGCTGAAGCTGTCCGAGAGAACCCGGTCGGCTTTGTGCGGGCCACCGAGATCAATGATTTTGTTTCCGATGGCCTCGACGCTTCGGATACTTTGGATCGTTACGGGATTGGCGGTGTGATTTTGTATCTCAGCCTCGATGACGCCAAAAGCTCTGCCGTCATAGATTTGAACTGTATAGGCGAGGTCAGGGAACTTCGGAAGTCCGGACGATACGACTGTAATTGTCTTGCCGTGGCCGAGGTCATCCTCAGAGTTCGATTGGACTATCTCATGCTTCGGATAGTCCGTCGATTTGATCCACTTGTGGTCGATCTCCGCCGCTACTCTTGCGTGAATGACGCTCTGTCCGCCGGTTCCCGTTTGGATCTCATAGGTACCGTCGCTCGGTCGAACCGTGACGGACAATTCATCGATCTGAGCAGCTATCGGAGAAGTCCCAGACTGGCCGGAAGCCGCCAATCTGCCTCCCGCCAGGATCAGCACGCATACGATCAAGAGACCGGGGATCACTAACGAACGGATTAGACCGACTAACTCCTCGGGAACCCGAGCACCCTTACAATTACGTTTCGTCATGAGTTCTCCTGGCCTGAGTTAAACGGCCATGTATCTTTCCACTTGGCCCAGATGAAGAAAACCAGAACGCCGGTCAGTAGCGTCAATAACCCGATCTTGATGTAGAGCCAGCCCGAAGTCAGAAAAACATACGCCCATCCAAAGAAAGCAATAACCATCGGGACAGGATAAAACCACATCTTGTAAGGGCGCGCGCTGTTGGGTAACTTTCGCCGCAAGAGAGGAACAGCAAACAGCTGTCCGAGAAACTGTACCAAGATTCTTGTAGTGATCAATGCGCTGACCAGTTGATCGAGCTTAAGGAAGGCGCAGGCAATCGATACGCCGCCTAGAACCAAAAGCGAAACTTGCGGGTAGTTTTTCGTAGGATGGAGTTTTGCGAACGGACGGAAGAAATAGCCGTCGATGGCGGCTGCATACGGAATTCGCGAATAACCCAGAAGGAGCGCGAACACGGCGCCAAAAGCCGACCAGAGAACAAAAACTGTTACTGCGATTGCCGCGCCCCTGCCGTACAGGCGCTCCATAAAGTCGGAAACGATGAAGTTCGAATGGATTCCTTCCCGCCACGGCACCACTCCGATCAGGGCGAGATGCAGCGCCAGGTATCCCACACAGCAGACTCCAAGCGAATACAGAATCGAGCGCGGCACCACGTAGGCAGGATTCTGCACTTCGTCACCGATGTAGCACACATCGTAATATCCCAGATAGTTGTAGACCGCGATCAGAGTCGCACTGCCCAGACCGAGAACGAAGCCACGATTAAAGGCCATTGCTCCTGGAGGAAAATCGAATGCCCTGTGCGGATTGAAGTGCAAAAAACCGGTGACGATGATCGTCACCATCGCAAGCGCCGTGCCAACCCAAAGGATGATGGTCACCTTGCGCAGGAATGTCATTTGCCGGCACAAGAGGAACAAAGCGGCAAGGCCGACCGCCACGGCCACGTATTGCTGGCCTCGACCGCTCAATCTCGGCCAGAGGTATGTGGAATAGTTTCCGAATCCGATCATCCCGGATGCGATTTCCAAGGGCCCGCTCAAAACGAATTGCCAGATGAAGAGAAAAGCCATCAGGCGACCCCAACTTTGATGGCCGTACGCCTCGCGAAGAAAATGGTAGCTGCCCCCCGAACCTGGCAACGCCGCTCCCAGTTCGCTCCATATCAGTCCGTCAGAAACTACGATGAGCGCTCCCGTCAGCCAGCCCAGCATGGATTGCGGACCGCCCATCGACGCCATCAATAGTGGAATCGTGATAAAGGGTCCGATCCCAACCATGTTGGAGATATTCAGGGCCGTGGCATGAAGCAGACCGAAGGCGCGCGTCAGGTGGGGATCTGTTTCAGTCTTCATCGCCATAGGTGCCGCGTCATTCACGCAATAATTGCGCGAATCTACCGACCGCTTGAGCGTTTGTCAATCGGATTGTTTTGTTTCTGATCGCTTTTGACTCCCGAGATTCACTTTTGCGATGCAAATCGTCCGCATCCCAAATACAATTGGTGCCGGCGGGGAGCGAATCCGCACACTGATTCGCACCGGTCCGCATTACGTTGGGCAGTGGAGCGCACCAGACATCATGCTCGCAGAAGAGCGCAGATTTCGCATTCGAGAGATACTTTCCGGTCAACGCACTGTCACAGCGTCCGACCTCTGCTCCGCTCTGGGGGTTACCGCGGCGACCGTAAGGCGGGACCTGGCAGCTTTGGAACGAGATGGCGTACTTGTCCGTTCTCATGGGGGAGCGGTTTCCCGCATGTCCAGCACCAGCTTCCAACCGTCCTACCAAACCTTATCGCATAGCCATAGCGGTGAAAAGCAAGCGATTGCGCGCGAGGCTGAGCGTTTGGTGCTTGACGGCGAGACAGTCTTTCTGGAGGGAAGCACCACGGTGTATGAGCTTGCCCGTGGCTTGAATCAGCGGAATCGGCTGACCGTCGTGACAAATTCGCCCACGATTGTTTGCCAGCTGCAAAGAAGCTCAGGCGTGACTGTCCTGTGCACCGGCGGCGATCTTCAAAAGGACACCTTCTATTTTTCCGGCGAATGGGCGCAGCGTGCGCTCTCCGAAATCCGGTTGGACAAAGCAATTTTGGGGGTCAGCGCAATCGATGTTGCGTATGGAGTCTCAACCGCAAACCACGCTGAGGCACAGATCAAGAAGATGATCACGAGAGCGGCCAAGACCAGGATCGCGTTAGCAGATCACAGTAAGTTTGGTACGCAGAGCTTTGCCTATGTGGGCCCTGTGACGGACATCGACGTTTTGGTAACAGACTCTGGCACTGATGCAAAACACATTAAGGGACTGCGGGAAGCGGGCGTCGAAGTTGTCGTCGCGGAACCACAAGAAACGCGCAGAGCGCGGCATAAATGAACAAATACAAACAAAAAAGGTTGACAATCGCTCACGTTCGAAGATAACTTGAGTCGGCCCGGAAGTTCACCGGGAACGTGAGGGAACCGTGAGTGATTGCGGCAAGAAGATTCGCTTGAATCGTGTGCTTGGAGGCTCGAAACACCGCGCCCTGGTGGTGGCGTTCGATCATGCCTTGGTGCTGGGACCGATTCCTGGAACGGAAGACCCCTTAGGAAAGATTCGCCAATTTGCCCAAGCCAACGTCGATGCGTTACTGCTGAACCTTGGGCTGATCCGCCAATTCGCGAACTCGACCATGATGGGCCCGACTCCGAGCTTAATTGCCCGCCTGGATTGGACTACGGTTTGGTCCGCGTTCGGTGAAAATGGAAACGGTGCGCTCCACAGCTCGCTTCTCGCACACCCCGAAGACGCGTTACGACACGGCGCGGATGCGGTTCTCACCTACCTCGTCGTCGGGACCGGCGATGCCGAGTTCGAGATGAAGGAGATCACGCGCAACGCCGAAATCGCCCGCGAGTGTGAACAGGTTGGAATCCCGCTGATTGTCGAATCTCTGGCGCGGGGGAAGGATGTGCAGAATCCAGGTGACCCCAAGTGGCTGAAACTGCACACCCGCATGGCAGCCGAGCTTGGGGCGGATGCTGTTAAGACGGATTACAGTGGCGATGCGGCCTCAATGCGTTCGGTGGTGGAAAAATGTCCCATACCAATCCTGGTGCTCGGTGGAAGCCGCCATGCGTCGGACAAGCGCGCTCTCGATATTGTCCGTGAAGTTGCAACTGCAGGAGCGGCCGGTGTCTTCTTTGGCCGCAATGTTTTCCAAGCCGACAACATGAGCGCATTCCTGGAGCAGGCGCGCGCCGCGCTTGACGGAACTGCGACGGCACAATTTCAAGCGATCACGAAATGACAACGTCGGATGTATCCCGTCAGTTTGGATGACACGCCTTCGCGATGAGGCAAGCAGGAATCGAAGCCCATTATGAGTTTGCTTGCCATTGATATCGGATCGAGTAGATGCAAAGCCGTTGTGTTCGCATTAACGGGCGAGATACTTACCCAGCATGCCTGCTCGTACACACCGAAGTTTCCTTCTCTTTCGCACGCAGAGATAAGTCCGGATCTCTTCTGGCAGGCGGTGTGCCATTGTTCGCAGGCCGTATCTAAGGATCTTTCTGATCCCGTTCGAGCCCTGTGTCTCAGTTCGCACGGCGAAACTTTCGTGCCGGTAAATGGAAGCAACGAGGCAATCGCTCCGGCCATTCTCAACCAGGACAATCGAGCCACGAAAGAAGCGGTGTGGCTCGAAAGGACACTCGGACGAAAACGACTTTTCGAAATCACCGGCCTGGTCGCTCATCCCATGTATCCGGTTCCAAAGATTCTTTGGCTGCGCAAGCACCGGCCCGACATGTTTGCGTCCTCAGTTGGCTTCCTTAGTGTGATCGGTTATGTTCTTTCGCGGCTGGGGCTACCCGCTTACATTGATTATTCGCTGGCCTCCCGATATCTGGCATTCGATATACGGCAGCGGCGTTGGTCCGAAGAAATTCTCACCGCCACAGAAATAAATGCCAAATGCCTTCCCACTCCCGTGCCTGCGGGGACGATCGCTGGAAAATTAGATACAGCCGCCGCCCGTCAGCTCGGTCTCTCCGCAGGAGCGATTGTGGTGCTGGGAGGGCACGATCAACCCTGCGGGGCATTGGGAGTGGGTGCGATCGGTTCGGGCCGCGTGGCCGACTCGATGGGCACTTACGAATGTCTGTTGGCGGCTTCCGACCAGCCCAGCTTAACCGCTGCGGCGCTTGCGGCTTCTCTCAACTCTTATTGTCACGTGGTTCCAGACAAGTTCGTCACGCTGGCATATTTTCCGTCGGGAATCATGATCAAGTGGTTCTATGATCTTTTATACGGGGAGGCGGAGAGAAAGGCACAAGGGGACAACCTCCTCACTTCAGACGGAGATCCATCTTCCGCGGAGTCCATTCACTACGGAACGCTGGAACGAGAAGCCGCGGCGGGCCCAACGGGTCTTTGCATCACTCCCAATCTGATCGGTACTTGCAATCCTGATTTCAATCCGCACGCGCGCGGAATCATTTCCGGCTTGAGCCCGAACACGACACGCAGCGAGATTTACAAAGGGATCCTCGAGGGGCTCGCCTGTGAAATGTCACAGATGAGTGAAATTCTGAGCAACGCGGTCGGAGACTTTCGAGACATCTACGTCACCGGTGGAGGCTCGCGGTCGGCTCTGGGTCTTCAATTGCGAGCTGCTTTATCGGGGCGGCAGCTGCATGTAATGAAGTGTCCGGAGGCAGTTTGTCTTGGCGGAGCCATCCTCGCTGGCGTGGCATCCGGAGAATACGGGAGCTTGCGGGAGGCGGTGGACCTGGTGGTCCGCGATGTTTCAGTGGTATCGCCTGACAATGCGATTGCGGCAGCCTACGCACGACAAGTCAAGAAATATCGTCAACTGCGGTCAGCACCCACCGAGATCACAGGCACTGAAAGCTCAAGAGGCCAACGGGAGGAACAGTGATACAAGCGACAGTCGGATTCATCGTTTTTGGCGTTCACAAAGATGGTCTGAAAGACCCCATGGGTATGCCATTCATTGATGGCGCATTGGTTCAGCGCGCCAAGAGCGCACTCGTGGCGGCGGGGCTGAAGGTGATCGAACATGGCGTTGTCGTTGCCAGCAAAGAAGAGGCTCGGGCCGCATTCAAGAAAATGAAATGCGATGACGCCATCGACGCAGTCGTCCTGTTTTCCGGAACCTGGGTTTGGGCGGCGCACATGGTGGGCCCGATTCGCGACTACTGCGCAAGCGGCAAAGGCTTACTTCTGTGGACACACCCTGGCTCTCAGGGCTGGCGGCCGGTTGGCGGCTTGGTGCTGCACGGCGGTTTGCTCGAAATCGGCCTCCCGCACAAATTTGTATACGGAAGCGTGGAGGAACCAGACACCGTCAGCAAGATCGTCAGCTACACTCGAGCTTCTCACCTGAAGAACTTCTTAAACATGTCGACCATCGGCACATTTGGTGGCCGGGGGATGGGGCAAACCTGCGGCGCCGCCGATCCTTCCCAATGGATGAGAATGTTTGGCATCGACATCGATTCCCGGGATTCGACAGAGTTGCGGCGAGCCGCGGAAGGAATCTCGGCGAACGAACTGGACGATCTTCAACCAAGGCTCAAGCAGCTGTTTGGCAAGCAACCGGATCGAAACGCCGTTACCGAACGTTCGATGCGTCTCTATCTGGCCTTAAAACAAGTTGTCGCGAAAGAAAAATTTGATTTCTACACGATTCAGTCCTTTCCCGGACTGGCCGGCGATTACTCCGCCACCTGCTTTGCACAAAGCATGATGCTTGAGGATGGAGTTGGCACCTCTACCCTCGGCGATTTCAATACTGCTTTAACCGTTCTCCTGCTCACTAAATTGAGCAGGGAGAGAGTGTATTACGGCGATCTGCAGCACATTGACAAGAAGACAAAAGAAATCAAGATCATTGGGGATGGGGCTTGCCCACCTTCGTTGGCCAGCAAGCTGGGTCCGGCTGGTTTCTCGGAACACGGTATCCCCACGGAAGGCGAGGCGGGTGGCCTGTCTGTAAAACTGGTCTGCAAAGTTGGACAAGGAGTATTGGCTCGACTGGGCAGGGTGAACGGTGAGTTTCAAATGGTGATCACACGAGCCAGCATTTTCGAGCCCGCGCCTGATGAGATCGAAAAACGGCTCAACGAATGCGGCATCCCTTTCTGGCCGCACGGTTTCGTGACCGCGCATTGTGACATCGACCGCTTACTTCAGTCTTGGACCAATGAATATGCGTGCCTGGGCTACGGTGAAGACCTTTATCCTGCGCTGGTCGATTTTTGTGAGCTCACCGGAATCAAGGCTATCCTTCCCTGAGGTTTTTCCCCTGGACCCGGACCCGCGCGATTCCGCGTCGCACAACGGCGCTGAAAAACAGATCGATCGTAAACAAACAAGACGATTGACAAACGAGCAGAGCAGGGGCCAAAATGTTGCCCTCCAAGTCCAAAACGAAAGTTCTACAAACAAAGAGAAATAAAACGTAAGCCCATTCGCTGTCAGGAGATGGTGGACCATGAAAAGAAACTGCCGGAAACCATTGCCATTCGTCCTCGCTGTCCTGGTAGTCGCCACGGCCTTGACTACGGCCGCAGTTGGCCAGAAAGACAGCGGGGGAATTGCAGGAGTTGTCCGTGACTCTGCCGGCGCGGTGATTCCCGGCGCCAAGGTCACCGTCAAGGACGTGGACCGTGGCACCGAGACCGTGGTCACAACCAGCTCACAAGGGGAGTACGTCGCGAGTCCGCTCAAGATTGGAGCCTACACCGTGACCGCCGAGAAAGAAGGCTTCAAGAAAACGGCGGTAGGACCCATCACCGTGAACATCCAGGAGCACCCGGAGGTCGACATTACGCTCACGGTAGGCAGCATCCATGAGGTCATGACGATCACGTCCCAGGGACCACAACTGCAGACCGAAACTTCCGAACTCGGACAGGTGGTGAGCGGCGCGGAAGCCACGACCCTTCCACTGAACGGCCGAAACTTTGCGCAGTTGGCGCAGCTGAGCGCGGGCGTAGCTCCCGCCGAACCCGGTTCCCGAATTAACGCCAGTTACGGATTCAGCGCGGGTGGAGCGCGATCGGAACAGAACAACTTTCTGCTGGACGGGGTTGATAACAACTCAAACCTGGCCGATCTGCTCAATGAGACTGCTTTCGTGATCCAGCCTTCGGTCGATGCCATTGAGGAGTTCAAAGTGCAAACCAGCGCCTACAGCGCGGAATTCGGGCGGGGAAACGGAGCGATTCTGAATGCGGTGATCAAGTCGGGGACCAACAGCTTCCATGGCGACGCCTACGAGTTCATCCGGAACGATAAACTGGATGCGCGCAACGCTTTTGATGAGTTTGGCCGTCAGCCTTACAAGCAGAATCAGTTCGGCGCCACGTTGGGCGGACCGATCATCAAGAATCGCACCTTCTTTTTTGGCGACTACGAGGGATTGCGGGTCCGGCAGGCAACGCCGTTTTTGGAGTTGATTCCCACGCCGGCGATGATTAGCGGGGACTTCTCCAGCTTGCTCGACACTTCTGCTCCGACAGGTGTCAACGATTGCAACGGGAACCCAACCTATGCGGGCGAGATATTCAACACACGTGCGACGCTGACCTCGGCCACAAGTCTTACCGGTTTTTGCGGCGTTCCTATCGGAGGCTACACCAGCAGCGGCCTGCCGACCAACATGTTCCCCACTACCCCGACTTCCCTGATTGATCCGCTGGCAGCCGCCCTGTCAGCGTATTGGCCAACTCCAAATACCATTGCAACTGCCAATAACGGAGGCAACAACTTTTTTTCGGATCCGCACCGGCAGGAAAGCCGCAACAACTTCGACGTCCGCATCGATCACAGAATCAGCGACAAGGACAATGCTTTCGGACGATTCAGTTTCGAGAACCAACCCAGCTTCATTCCTCCGCCTTTCAACAATCTGCTCGATGGCGGAGGGTTCTTCGATGGTACGGAGGACAATTCTTACCGCAGCCTGGCCCTAAGCGAAGTTCACCTGTTCAAAGCCAATTTGATCAATGAATTCCGGCTCGGGTATAACCGGATTAACTCCCATCGATTTCAGATCAACTCCAACGAGAACATCAGCGCTCAACTGAACTTTCCCAACGTCCCTTACGGTCCAAACAATGGTGGCTTGCCGAACATCACCTTCGGCGATGGCACCGCCGGAATCGGAAGCTCCACCTACTTGCCTTCAATTGAGAAACAGAACAGTTTTGTTTTCACCGACAACCTGACCTGGATCCGGGGACGCCACTCGCTGAAGGTCGGCACCGAAGTGCGTATCGAGCAGTTCACGATCTTCCAGCCCGCCGAAGCGCGCGGCGCTCTGGACTTCAGCAACGACTTCACCGACAACCCCGCGGCGCCAGGAACCGGCGGCAGTTCCTTCGCGACCATGTTGCTGGGAATTTCGGATGGCGGGGGAATTACGAGCCTGCATAACATTGACTATCGCCGGCAAATCTACGCCGGTTTCGCACAGGACGACTGGAAGGCCAGCGAGCGTCTGACCGTCAATCTGGGTCTGCGCTATGAAGTCTTCAGCACGGTCAAGGAGCATAACAATGAGGAGGGAACCTTTGTTTTCGGCCCCAACTCTATCCTTGTTCCCAGCGGACAGAATGAACCGCTCACACAGCTGCTCGCGGCCAGCATGCCGATTGAGCACGGCTCGCGCGGACTGATCAATCCTGACCTGAACAATTTTGCACCACGTATCGGCTTTGCTTTGCGAGCTACGGACAAACTCGTGATCCGCAGCGGCTACGGGATTTTCTACGGCGGGCAGGAGAATGGGCCTTACTCCAATCCTAGTCCCGGGTTCAATCCTCCGTTCTTCTCCTCCGAGGCATTTTCGACGCCTTGCGGGAATCTGGCTGCCAATCCGATGGTCGCGCCCGGCCAGCCGCTCAATTGCTCCGTGCTGTCGCTGAATACCGTCCCTAACGGTGGCCCCACCAACTCAAATACGCTGGCCAATGGGTTTCCAGCGACCGCGCTTTCGAACCCCAACACTCCGGAACTCTATTCCGTCTCTCCCAATCTGCGGACTCCCTACAACCAGCAATGGCACTTTGGCGTGCAATATCAAATGCCCGCCGACACAATGCTGGATGTTTCCTACGCGGGCTCGCGTGGCTTGAAACTCTTTGGCTTTTATAACGGCAATCAGGCCGTTCCCGCGACCGACCCGCGGTTCGCCACGGCTTGCACAGAAAATGGAAATACCCTACTTGGCTGCCCGACGGCCCCGCGACGACCCGCTCATGGCGTGGCTCCCGGCGCTCCTGCCGGCTCTACTTGCGACTTGGGCCCCAACGATGACTGCGATCCCGTGTTTGATACTTCTATCGCAACGTTTCGCTCCAACGACGTTTCCAACTACAACTCGCTGCAGGTTCGTTTCGAGAAACGCCCCACCCACGGACTGCAATTTCAGGCCGCCTACACCTGGAGCCATGCTCTCGATGACGCTTCCAGCGCCAGCCTGGGATCGCAGAATGCCGGCGACTTCCGCCTCCAAACCAATCCCATGCTGGAGTACGGAAATGCAGATTTCGACGTTCGTCAACGATTCGTTTTAAGCTATGCCTACGATTTACCCTTCGGGAAAAACAAGGCGTTCGGGGGGAATGCCTCCGGCGTTTTGAACCAGATCATCGGCGGTTGGCAGGTTGCTGGCATCACGATCGCGACCACGGGAAACTGGTATACACCCACCGACATTTCCACCAACCTCTCTACGTCGGATGGTGGGGGAGAGGTCGCCAGCGCATCGCGGCCCAACGTGGTCGAAAATCCCAACGCACACCCCTGTGTGCCGGGAACGCTGTTTAACACCTGCGCCTTCGCGACGAACACAGTCATCGGATCTTTTGGCAACGCCGGCCGCAACATTATTCAGGGGCCGGGCGTCCAGAACTGGGATATTTCTTTGTTTAAGATTTTCCCCATCAGAGAGCAAATGCACATGGAGTTCCGGGCAGAGTTCTTCAATGCTTTCAATCACTACGATCCGGAGTTCGACAATCCCGGCAGCTTTAATACAAATATCGCGACCCAGCACGGTTTGGATGAAACAGCGTTGGAGACCGGATGCACGAACGGCAACTCGAATTCCAATTGCGCCTTCGGCTTCGCCCAAGCCGCGCACGATCCCCGGTTCATCCAGTTTGCCTTGAAGTTTTATTTCTAGAATTCGACTCGCTGCGGGGTCGAGCACTGAGTTGGCATTAGACTTCGTTCGTTTGTAGGCTTGGGATTCACAGGCGGAATGCCGCCGCAGAATACAGCCGAGAGCGAGCCATCGCAGCACTTCGCATTCGAGCCGCAGCGCGCGGCTGCCAGAGCTGGGAAGTGCTGACGGTGAACGGCGATAATTGACCCTTTGATATTCCGCCAATGCGTCAGCACTGATAACAACCCCGCCGGCAACATAGCCCGCCGAATTCTCAGAACACCAATCGCAACGCGAACTGCATGAATCGCGGTGTAGTCAGCGTCGAAAGGTATCTGCCGAATTCCGACGCGTCGAACGACAGCGAGGGTTGAGCCGCGCGCACGTCGTAGCGCACCGAGTTGGTCAGGTTGAATGTTTGCCAGGTGAACTCCAGGCGCCGTTGCTCGCCGAGAGAGAAATCCTTGCTCACTCCGGTATCGATGTTGAACAGGCCCTCACCGATGACGTTGTTGCGGACCCCCGATTCGCCCGGCCACTCTGGGCGGAAAGCGGCCTCCGCTGCAGCCGGACTTTGGAAGATGTCGGGGCCGACGCCCACACCGTTCACAATCGCATTCTTGGGATTGGATGCCACCGGACGCGGCCCGTTCGGCTCGGCATCGCCCTCGATGTTCCAGTCGGTGGCCCAGGTGAAACCGTTGTCGATGGTGATGGGGAAACCGCTGGTCCAGCGAAACACGCCCGAGACATGCCATCCGCCAATTACAGCGTTGACCACCGGGTTCGCACTTGCCGCCAGCATCTGGCCTTTGCCGAAGGGAAGGCGATAGACCAGGTTGCCGTTAATCTGGTGGAAGGCATTAAAATCGGAGAGCCCTCGCAGAGATAGCGGATCCCACGCATTGATGACAATGCCGCCGCCGTTCAAGTCGTCGCCCGTTCCTCCAGTTCCTTCATACGGACCGATGCGCTCGGCTGCCGACGCCTCGTCGAACGATTTCGAAAACGTGTAATTGAATTGCCCCTGCAGGTTCGCTCCAAATCGTGCGTTGTAGGTCACCTGTAACGCGTTGTAGTCGGACGTTCCAATATTGCGCCACGCATAGAGTGAAGCGAACTGGTCATGGAAGAAGCTGTAAGGCCCGTTCTTACTGTTCGGCAGGCTCACCCCGGTAATGGAGCTAGGCAAATCCATCAGGAACAATGAGAAAGTTTCGTTGTGCGGGAAACAAGTCCAAAGTTCATAAATATTCTGCGTAGCCGTGGGCTTGGCGGGGTATTTGCCGTTTCCACACTCGAGACCCTGACTCTTGAGCTGGTCCTGGGTCACGCCCTTCCAGCCCGGAAACATATTCTCAAAGAATGGGATGGACGGGACCTGGGAAGCATCATAGTTGTTGGCAGCGTCCTGCGAGAGCATCGTGGCTCCCTGAAAATACGTCATCTTGCTGGACGGATCCGTCGGGTTGGCGGGCATTGCCAGATCCACCTGCAAAGGCAGACGTCGGGCGACGGTGCCCACGTATGCTATCTGCAGCGATGATTTGGAAGTGAGTTGGCGCGAAAATGAGAGATTGAATACATGCGCGTAAGGCGTCTTCACGGTTTGGTCCAGGCCCCAGTTGATGGCAAAGGCGGTATTGCTCGGCGTGACCGGGAAGGTGCCCGAAGGCGTAGGGCCGAACAAGCAACTCGGACCGTTCAAAGATGCGCACGGCGCGGGCAGGCAGGACTGGCCGGACGACCCCGGCGTGAGGCAGGTAAACCGTGGCGCACCCTGGACCGTCACCACACCGGCCGGATTTCCCAGATCCGTGGAGAGGCCGAAAGAACCATGCTGATCGAAAGTGTTGACGATCGGAATGCCGAAGTGGTCGTAAGTGATGCTGTAGCCGCCGCGGATCGAGAATTGATCTTTCTTTCCAAGAATCTTTGAAATCCACCCGTCGCCGGTATCAGGCGCCCAGGCCACAGCAACGCGCGGCGAGAAATCTTTGTGGTCCCAGTTCCAAAGGCCGGGGCCGTGATTTTTGGGTCCGCCAAGGACGAACGAAATCTCCCCGGCATTGTTGGCGGCCTGTCCCTGGTTCATCAATTGGGCGGTCTTGTTGAACCAGTCGGCGACATTCTGATTTGTGCAACCGCCTCCGGAAGCTTCGATGCACGGCGCCACCTGATATCCGTTGGTTTCGTAAGGTGGAGCTTCGAGCACCCAGCGCAGGCCGTACGTCAACGTCAACCGCGGTGTCATCCGCCAGGTATCCTGCCCGTAGAACTCGTAGTCGTTGACCGCGTAACGGCGATTGATCGGCCTGCCCTGAGCCAACGCGCTACCGTTGCGAGTGAAGTTATAAATGCCATCGCCCTCGGCGAAAATTCCCAGCAGGATCCCGGCGGCGGCGTCATAGTTCGGACCGAAGCTCGGATCCACGGAAGGATAGCCATTGTTCGCTGGATCGAGTGGACTCGGCGTGTTGGCGATTCCTCCAGTGTTTAGGTAGACCGGGTTGGTCTGAACGTCGGAGAAGGAGTTGCCGTAGCTGGTGCGGTTATTTCGAATCAGAAACAAATCGCCGCCGAACTCAAACGTGTGATTCTTGCGGGTCCAGTTCATGGTGTCGCTGAATTGGTTGACGGGTACAAAGTAAACCGTGGAGCGAGTGAAAGGAACAAGGTTGTCGAGCCCCGTCAGAAGAATTGCGGGATTTTGAGAGACGCCGGCGGTTTGCCCACCCTGGCGGATATAACCCCAGTGAAAGTCGTTGATCAGCGTGGGGTTGATCAGTGAAGTGAGTCCAACGGTTATACCCCGGCTGTCATCCACCAGGGTCGTAGCCGCGGGCTGGCCGGGAAACTGTTGTTGTCCAGGAGAGTTTTCATTCTGTGTCTGTGCGCGCACGAAAAGGGTTTCCGAACCGCTGGAGTTAATGTGCCAGTCGCCCTTCAGAATGTATGTATTCCACGAGGTGTCAGCGTTCGAGGAGAATTCGTAGCCCAGGGTATTCAAACCGTCGCCGGCGTTTTCATTGGCCGTGGGATATTGCTGCAGGACATTCTCGACCGCCTGACTCGGCCCAATGCTGAGCGGGTCCATCCCCCTGATTTGGCTGGGCGTAAGCGCGTTGTAGCCAGGTTGCACATTAACGGTATGACCATTCTCACTCACGGAACCGCCGGGACAAGCTGCTGTGTTCAGGCTCCCGTCCCCATTCAGTGTGCATAAGTACTGCAGAAAACCTGTGCTCAGGCTCGCGCTCGGCACGTCACGCAGTACGCTGCTGCCCTGGGCTCGCCGAAGTCCTTCATAGTTGGCGAAGAAGAAGAGCCGGTTCTTTTTGATGGGCCCTCCAAACGTTACGCCAAATACGTTGTACAAAAGCTTGGGCGCTGTGTTGGGTTCGCCGCTGCTCAGCTGCGACTCTTTCAGGAATGGGTCGTTTGCGCTGAAAATCGTGTTGCGGTTGTAGTCATAGGCCGAGCCATGAAAGTTGTTGGTGCCGCTCTTGGTCACCAGCGCGACCTGAGCCCCGCTGGAATAGCCGGAGTCGGCATTAGCGTTAGCGGTGGTGACCCGGAATTCCTGGACGGAGTCCGGCGGCACATTCAGGATGCTGGTAAACGCATAACCATTATTCTGGTCGTTGACCCCAATGCCGTCGAGCGTGACGTTGGATTGGTCGCTGCGCAGGCCATTCACTGATCCGCTGCGTGTGTCGCTGTCCTGATTCAGTTGGTCCCCCAGGTAGGCCACACCTGGCTGCAGGCTCAGCAACTCAACCACGTTGCGGGCGGCAATTGGCAATTCGTCGATTTGGCCTTCGTTGACAACATTGCCGAGCGACGCGTCTGTTC
>Ga0302325_10017242_pt1 | contig 15269 bp, 18 predicted proteins | sample Palsa_T0_2_FD_201948 | JGI IMG/M metagenome (GOLD analysis project Ga0302325, IMG submission 201948) | Peat permafrost microbial communities from Stordalen Mire near Abisko, Sweden - Palsa_T0_2 | ecosystem: Environmental > Terrestrial > Soil > Palsa > Peat permafrost | place: Sweden: Abisko... | reverse complement strand
TCTACGCAGGAGCTCCGAAGGAAGGAAGGGCTTTTCCACGATGCCTGCACCGCCCTTGATAAGTTCACCCAATTCCGGAAACTGGTCACCAAAGCCGGTTATGAACAAAAACTTCGTCTCGGGGCGATCTGCCCGAATTTGCTCTGCAAGCTCAATTCCGTTGAGCCGAGGCATGACAATATCACTCACCACAAGATCGATTGTGCCATTGTGTTGCTGGCACAAACCAACTGCTTCACCGCCATCGGGGGCAGACAGAACGGTAAACCCAACCCCTTCAAGCGTCCGTTGCAAGAGGTTTCGAAGGTTCTCCTCGTCTTCGACCAACAGGATGGTGACTTGACGGGTCGCTACTAGGTGAAGTCTCTGGTGCGGAGATCGAGTTTCTCTTGCTTGTCGGTGTTCCAGTTCATGCATGATCCGCCGAGCGAGAATCTGCAAGGAATCTATTTGCTCGGCAGTCAGGAGGTGAGGCACTCGGTCCATCACGCTGAGCGCCCCTATCGCTTGTTGACCAGAGGTGATTAGCGGTATCCCAGCAAAAAATCTGACCCCGAGTTCCGCGGTTAGGAGACTGTTCCTGAACCTCGCGTCGGCGATTGGATCAGACACGAGGAGGATGCCGGATTGCAAGATTGTATGGGCGGAAAACGATCGCTCGCGCGGGATCTCATCCAACTCAAAGCCGATTTTCGCTTTGAGCCACACGCGTTGCTCTTCGACGAAGGCGATCTTTCCGATGGGAGTATCGCAGATGAGCGTGGCCAGACGGACCACGTCGTCAAACGCTTGTTCGGGGGGGGTCTGGAGAACGTGAAAGCTTCGAAGAACTTCGAGGCGGGAACTTTCGTTTTGTGGTAGGGGCAAACTCACTTACTTCCCTCCCAACAAAAGCCGCGGGACAACGCCCCCTCAATGTCACCCCACAACCTTTTGAAATTCTAGCAGCACATTACCACCAGACTGACCCCTTGTAAAGCGAACCTATTAGAAGAGTCATAGGTCGTGGCTGAATTTGAAGGGGGATTCGGCTGAGATGGGCAGCCAACGCGCGTTCGTCGCAATCGACGAAGAAACTGAGTGGGTGCCTGTCTCATTGGTATGGTGAGGTTCTGCCGTTCCACATGCGACGTCCATATGTGCTTGGGATCGGGGTCGCCATTCGCTCGGCAAGCGCACCGAGGAAACGAGGTGGTAGTTCATCCACGAATTGACGGTGCGCATCTCGACCAGGATTTAGCTAACCACGGACGGATGGATTCAACTTCCACAACCGCCACGTCGAGGAGGCGTTCGGGGCGGAGGTGGATTTCGCGCAACTCATCAAGCTGTGCGGGCGCGGTGGAGCTTCTTCACCTACTCCCAAGAATCACGCTCACGGCCACAGTCCCGCGTGCTCGGGATCGACAGACCGCAGCGCCGAGGAATTACTACCTGCTCGCTCAATCGGTCAAGACAGAATTCGACCCAACGGGAATTCAGCAAGACGACTGAGTCGGCGCCGGACACGAACCTCGCAAATTACGGCTGCGCAGGTTTCGAAATTCGGCCGAGCGAGTCTGTGCCCGGGAGAATGGGCAAGCACAGTGGCTCCCTCAAAACCGGCGAGAATGGCTTCACTCTTTGAATTGCTGCTAGCATTCGGCCTCGTGGAGACAACGCTTTCCGCCACGGTTGGCTACGTACATTGCCAGTTCCAGGCGACTCCAGACTCCAAGTTTGTCAAATGCGCCGCGCAAATGATTCTTGACTACGTTTTCGCTGGTGCCGACGACCCGGCCGATTTCGCGGTTGGTAAGGCCTTCCCAGACCAGAATCGAAATCTGCCTTTCCTTCGGGTTGAGACCCTCGCAAGGCGTCATGACGGCACTTTCGTCTTCGTGGGCATAGCGAGCTAACTTCACTCGTTTGTCACCCTTGTGGATTCCGGAGCGCAAGAAAAGCATGCGGAGGTGCTCTTTTACAGTTCGCTGACTGATATTCAGCTGGCCTCCAATTTCCTTATTGCTGAAGCCCTGCACAAGCAAGTTCAAGACCTGCTGTTCGCGGGGTGTCACTTTGACTTCATCGAGATGGATCATGATTTGTTCCTCCTTGGGGGATGTAACAGTGGAACGGATTTTCATCAGCACGTCTTCCGCCATTGGGAGGATCCTCGGCCGATGGCAAGTGGATCAGATTCCTTTGGCTCTCTAGGGTCGGGCGAGGAATCGAAAAAAATGGTCTTTGTTCATCATGCGTAACCCTTCCTGAAATGGAGCAGCGGCGCATCCCATTCCCTTTTTGACCACGGAGTCACCCACCACAGCTCCTTCACATCCTCTCGTTCAGGTCACTTGGCAAAACCGGGGCGATGGGAGCGGGGCAGTCTTCTTTCGACCGCGCAGCGAAAGGAACCCTCATCCCGGTCGCACTGGAGCAGTTCAAATGCCCGGTTGGCGCGATTATGCCCGCGCCAAACGGCCTGCGGAAGGCGAACCTCACCCGGCACATTTGGGAAGCGGAGCCTACCTTCTCGCAAACTGTTTACTCTGTTCTCTCGTTTCAACGGCGCGAGAAGCCGCCCTTCGTGAGATGACCCTACAACAGGGGTTATCCTTTGGGCACGGGCGGTTGAACCCGCGACGATGCCCTTGGCCAAGGAGAACCTTGGACTCTCGAATGATCCTCGGCGTGCTCACTTTGCCCGTTTCCGGCCCTTGAGGTATTTAGGCACAGAGCCATCCCGATGCCCTTTCTGCTCGCAGCACTATCTCCCAATAACCTCCTCTTTGTGTCTTTTGTCCGGGGATGACTGACGAATCGACACTTATTCGACACTTCATGGACTAAATAACTCCTTTATTTACAACAGAGAGATGTCGTTGAATGTCTTATGCTACCTGAGAGAATAGCGAGCCATAGAAAGGGCTGACCTGCTGGAACGTCGGCGCAAGCCTGCCCTGGCGTTGCTGGATTCGGGTGACACCTGAGGAGCTTCATTTAGTATTCGGCAACAACCTGTCAATCGAGCTCGCGGGCCTTTTTCCGGTGTCTAGCTTCCAGGCTTTGGGGTTTTACACTTCGTTGTGCGCGCAGATGGTTTTCATCCCAGGCATATCCAGTCGTTACCATGTGATAAATGATGCGGGCTAGTTTGTGCACGGTGGTCGTGATGGCCTTGGGAGCGCCCAGTTTGGGGCGCGTCCGGCGATAGAAGCGCCCGAGAAAAGATTGGCTGTGATGCAGCGATTGCGCGGCCACGCGGAACGCAGTGGCCGCTCGATTCCTGATTTTGCGAGTTTTGACTGACAACACCTTCTCACCGCTGACCCGGTTGTCCGGACAGAGTCCAAGCCGGGATGCTAGGCCGACCCATCTGCGACGACATGGGGTCTCTCAGGATTGGATTTGTCCCTGCGAGCCGGCCCCGACGGTGCGCAAAGAAGTACTCTCCTGAACGAGATGAACGCACCCTGTGAAAACCGCTGTCATCCCCTGAATTGAGCACAGAGTCTGGGACCATACTCTTAAGCGGGCTCCCGAAGGATGCACCATTGATGTTCTCGGTCTACTTAGCGACGCGCATTGACCGCCCATTCTATCGCGCTATCGAGGAACATCAGTTCCTTACCTTTTTGACCCGCGCGAGGCGGGTTGGCTACTCTTAACGAAGTGGAACGGCGCATCGGCTGCAATCCAAGTTCAGTGATGCGTTGGCGCAATGTCCGGCGGCAGGGCCTTGCGGGTACGTTTCTCCCCAGGACGACCCCTGAAGTTGGACCGGGCGCAACGACGGCGTTTGGTCAATCTTCTTCTGCTAGGGACCGTGGAGGCACGGCTGCTGGACCAAATCTCTGGAACACCGCCGCATTGCGGAATTGATCCGAACCAGTTCGGCGTGCAGTATCACCGTGATCACGTCCGATGTTTGATGCACAGTCTGGACTGGAGCCCGCAGAAAGCAGAACGACGCGCCCTGGAGCGGGATGAGAACTCCATCGCGCGCTGGCGACGGACAGAAAGACTGGCCGCCGATGAGAAAAGCCCTACGCGGCTGGCTGTCCACCTAGTCTTTGCCAACGAATCGGGCGTTCTGTTGATTCCTTGTGTAGGCCAAGACCTGGTTCCCACAAGGCCGTACTCCGATTTACTCTCATCGCCACCACCGGCGCGACAAGATCTCAGTCATTTCCATAATCTTCCGTAAGCCCCGGCCGCCAACGCCTGGGTCTGTACTATCAACTTTACTTCGACCATATTGGGCCGGAGGAAGTGTGCCGGTTTCTCCGGGAGAAGGTCACGCCGCTTGCGGGGCCAGGTGATCGTTGTTTTGAACAATTCTTCGTTTTGGACAATTCTTCCACCCCCACGGGAGAGCCACTGCAGCAACTTCTGCGACCATATAGCCGCCTGCACCTCGAGCACTTTCCCTCCTAATGTTCCGGAGCTCAATTCCCGATGACGGGGTCTGGTCTCTGGCGAAACGTGCTCCTGCCAATAGTTGCCCGAATGATGTGGAGGAGCTGGTCGAGGACACCATCCGCTCGATCAACGGTATTCGTATCTCCACCCGGAAACTACGCGGCCGCATACTGCGATCCGGACTGGCCTCTTTTTTGCGCTAGCCTATCGCCTTATTTATGCGATCAATAGTGTCGACGTTGTCGAATCGTCTGTCTCGACGGTGTTGACGCCGTGACACTCGGATCATCGGCTCGTGCCTTCTATGATTTAGCGATTACTCGGAGATGGACCCCAGCGTGCAATGGTTGACAACGACAAACGCGGGGGGGCAAACCTGGATTCGTGAAATTGTCAGCCCGAAATCGTCGCAGGGCGGAGTGGATTCGGGCAACGTCAGCCGCGCGCGTTCAAGAAGCACCTCTGCGTACGTGGGACCTCCCCCAAGGGGAGGCTCGTCCGGTAGTCTGCACAATTTCGCTGCGTTCCGGATCACCAGACGTTTGAAGAGGCGTCCGGCGAGAAGGAACGCAGATTTGCGTCATGCTTCGAACAACTATAGGAAGAAGGAGGCACCTCTATGTTCGCTCGTGTTGTGGAATGCCATTCGAAAGCTGGCCGAAGTGATCAAGTCGGCAACAAGTTCAACAACAGCGTGCTACCACTTCTGCAACAGCAAGTGGGCTTTGTCGACTTTCTTACGCTTGCCGACAAGACGGATCCCGAAAGGGTGGTGTGCATCAGTTTCTGGACCTCACAAGAAGATGCCGACGAATATGACACCCAATACTATTACGCGATCGCCGACATATTGAAGCCATTCTTGGAGTCTCCTGCGACACTGGAGACATTTGAAGTAAATGCGTCAACCGCTCATCGGATCGCGGTCGGCAGAGCCGCTTGAGCGGACCCCAGGGTCGCCTATCGGGTGATGAGATATGCGGGATGAACAAAGAATACGACTTGGCGGTAAACCCTTAGGGACCAGACACCTAAGCTTTCCCTACCGCTCCAGGCGGTCGAGACGATATCCCTTGGGACAGAAACTGTTCTCGTAGTCGAGGATGAAGAGCCACCACGCCGGCCCGCATTTGCCTTGAGAGCAACGGCTATTCCGTGCTCGATGCTCCCAATGCCGCGGTCGCTCTCGAACTTGCGACGAAGCATCGTGGTCGCATTGATCTGCTGCAAACTGATGTCGTTATGCGGAGCATGAGCGGTCGTGAACTGGCGAAGCGGTTAACTGCCCAGCGTCCAGTCAGAGTACTGTACATGTCAGGTTACCACAGCGATCTGATCCAACATTATGGCATCCTCAATACCGTGTTGCTCGAAACACCTTTTTACCTGGCATTCGCTGCTTACCAAGGTCCACCACGTCTTGCACGCTGGCCAGAGCGACGAATGGGCTAGCAGCTAAGGCCGGATTGTGACATCCGGTCGATTTAGCGCCGGACACATAGAGGAGAGAAAAACGGTAACTCCGGTCATGACTTCAGCAAGAGAACAGCTCCAGCCGGGGGCAAACTTTATCGTCAAGGACGAAAAACCGATGGAACTCTCGCTCCAAGATTGCTTGGATGGTGTGGGGATTTCACTGCTCAGTGAGTGGGACGTATTGATTTTCGTGTACCGTCACAAAGCTAGTCTCATTAGTGCCGACCAGATCGCTCGTCTTATCGGCTATCCAAGCAGGATAGTGAATGACGTGCTGGATCGACTGGAACGCGAGGGGCTTATCGAACGCTCGCGCCCCTCCCACGGGGCACATTTTTATCGAATCCTAACTTCAATGGATTCTGGACGTTGGCTCTGCCTCCGGCAACTCATCAGTCTGTCGGAAGGTCGTGCCGGGCGGCTGCGGCTGGCAGAACGACTGAAGGCACCCCTGTCCGACTCGGGGCGGAAAGAACAAGCGAGCTGAGCCCAGAAAGTGAAGACAAGCGATTATGGCTAAGGACGGTTTGATTAAGACTGGCATCAAGGGCCTTGATTCCATCCTACTGGGCGGGATCCCGAGGAGCAATGTGATCTTGGTTCAGGGCGTAACGGGAAGCGGAAAGACCCTGATGGGCTCGGAGTTTGTCTATCGAGGGGTCGTTCAATATAACGAGCCAGGGCTGATCGTGGTGTTTGAGACAAATCCGGACAAACTCATCCGAGACGCTGCTGGATTCGGCTGGAATCTGGACGAACTGCAGCAACAGAAAAAGCTGCAAATCATCTTCACCAGTCCGCAGGTGTTCGATCAGGAATTGCGTTCGCCGGACAGTCTGCTGCTCGAAACCGCGAAGGAAATGGGCGCGCAGAGGATTTTTGTTGATGGAGTCGGGTTGTTAAACACGAATCTAGTCGACAGCAACTTTGTACACCGCACGTACCGCGAATTGTTACAGCAATTGATCGAGTCGTTGAGCCGAGAGAATCTCGCCGCCATGTTTTCTCTCGAGATTGGCAAGGCGCACGCTTCGATTGCTGCAGCGGAATCGATCGATTTCCTTGCCGATACGGTCATCCAATTAGGCCGCGAACGGCATGGTCGGCGCATACACCGGAGCGTGGAGATCTTGAAGAGCCGGGGCCAAGATTTTGAGGGCGGTGAACACACGATGCAAGTTACGGGAGGCTGGGGCTTGGAAATTTTCCGTCGCGTTCAGGCGCCTCTTCCCGCGAAATCGATGCAGCCCACTTCCAGCATCATGCGGTCAGTGATTGGGGTCGAGGCTGTCGACACTCTCATTGGCGGCGGGATTTTTGATGGGTCGACCACAATGGTCGTCGGGGTTTCAGGAGTGGGAAAGACTGTGCTGGGCACGCAGATTCTGAGGGAAGGCGCTCTGAGACAAAAGACAAGGGGTTTACTTATTTCCTTGGATGAGCACCCAGCGCAAATCGTACGTAATGCTCAGACGATGGGGCTGAACCTGGAGGAACAGGTCGCCGACGGAACCATCCAAATTCTGTTCGAGAGTCCTCAAGAGTTGGACATTGACAAGCACTATGCTCGCATCGTTCAAATCATCGAGGAGCATGACATACAACGGATGGTGATTGATGGAATGACAAGTTACAGCACTGCGATCGGAGAAATCGGCGTGTATCGCGATTTCTTCCACGCCATGGTGGCCTATAGCAAGCAGCGTTTGATGACGACCTTCTTCAATTATGAGAATCCAGAGTTCCTCGGGATCTCGTCCTATATGCCGGATTTTCCGGTCAGCTCCATCGTGGATAATCTTATTCTGCTGAGCTTGGTGGAAATCAACAACTCGCTTCACCGCTGCATTTCGGTAGTCAAGTCACGGGGAAGTAAACATTCCTTCGACACTCGCGAGTTTGTGATCGGACAGGGAGGGATCTCTCTGGTGCCGCTGCAGCAGAACTTGGTCCCGACATTGCCGTTGCAGAGCTACTCCAGTCTCTTAAGCCGGGCCCCTACAAGGTTCTCTGTCCCAACACGAACAAACAACGGTGCCGCAGTAAAGGACAATAAATGACCCCAGAAGCGTCTCGACGAGCTGACGCACCCGAGTATTCGCCTCCAGCCACTCCGATACTCCCCCTCTGCGATAGCACTCTGCTTCAGGAAAAGGGCAATATGCAGGTCTCACCCGCATTGCGCGCCGATTTGCTCGATTTAAAAGCTTGGAGCGAGATTCTGATGACCTATGGCCGAACCATGAGAGTGGCAGTCGCATTAACCGACTCCCAAGGCCAAGTGTTGGGAAAATGTCACAATCCACAGCCGGTCTGGCAGCTGGTTCACAGAGCTGAACGGGACCGGGGTTCCGGATGTCCCTTCTGCATCAACACGCTTTTGCCTTGTACTGCAGTTGCGGACGCCTTGCGAACAGGCGGGACGGTGATGGTGCGTGACCAGGTTGGCTTAACCCATGTCTCGGTCCCACTCCTATTGGGCAAGCTGCGATTGGGGGCCATCGTTGCGGGGCAAGTGTTCGATCGATATCCCGATTCTCTAGTGTTGCGCCGCGTGGCGAAGGACTATGGTGTTTCGGCACAGCAACTTTGGGAATTGGCCAAGGAGCAGCGCCCTGTAAGCAGCGCTGTCCTCCAAGCATCTGGCGATTTGCTTTGTGCCCTGGGTAATGCATTTCTACGGCAACGCTACAGCGCGATCCTCGAGACAAAGCTGGCGGAGACAAACGGACGCTTTCGGTTGCTCGTAGAGGGAGTTATGGACCATGCGCTGTTCACCATGGATTCAAACGGATGTGTGACCAGTTGGAATGGCGGAGCCGAGCGCTTATTGGGTTACGTCGACGCCGCGATCATGGGTCAGAATTTCTCTTGTATTTTCACTCGAGAAGATATTCAGAATCGCGTACCCGAGAGACATCTACACAAGGCTCTGATAGCAGGCCGGGCCGACGATGAGGGATGGCTCGTCCGTGGCGACCGGAAGCAATTCTGGGCCAATGTCAACATTACGGCAATGGAAGAAAATCCGGGCATTTCTCGCAGCTTTGCCATCATGGTGCATGATGTGACCGAGCAGAGGAAAATTGCAGGCGTGCTGGAAGATGCCCGGCAGGAGCGCCAGCGCCTAGAAGAAAAGCTTCTCTCTCATGTCTCGCACGAACTCCGCACTCCGCTAACGGCGATTTACATTTTCACAACCAATTTGTTGGATGGCGTATATGGTGATTTGACAACCTACCAACACGAGCACTTGACGTTAGCGCTAGAGAATGTCCAACAACTGAAGAGTATGGTGAGCGATCTCCTCGACATAACCCGCGTCGAAACTCACAAACTCACTGTTGAGCCCCAGCACCTAAGCTTGGCTAAGCTGATTGACGATGTTCTCAGCACATGTCTCACGAATGCCGCAGTGAAGAACATCACCTTGCGTTCCGACGTTGCGCCAGGCCTTCCTTTTGTTTGGGCAGACCCGGCCCGTGTGCGGCAAATTCTCATCAACCTTATCGATAACGGTATCAAGTTCACGCCCCCTAGTGGAAGCGTTACTGTCGCAAGTCGGCCCTACGTAGAAAAAGAAGGCTTCTTGTGTCTTATAGTGTCCGATACGGGATGTGGAATCAGCAGCGAAAATTGCGAACTTGTCTTCGAGCGCCTGTCCCAGGTGAGCAGCACCACCGAAGCAAGTCGCAGCGGCCTGGGTCTTGGGCTGTTCATTTCGAGAGAACTGGTGTCGCGGCACGGTGGCCGAATCTGGGTGGAGAGCGAACTGGGACGAGGCAGCATTTTTTACTTTACCCTGCCCGTATTCTCGCTGGCCAAATTGTGTTCGCACGTCCTAACCGCACCAAACCTAGAGGCAGGTTGCGTGACCCTCATTGCGGTGGACGTGGCCCAGGTCGCGGGTGCCGTTCAAGCCGATATCCTGTTGGAGGTAAGGAAGGTTCTTGAACGCTGCATTCGTCCTGAGCAGGATGTGCTCTTGCCTTCGATGAGCGACGCAGAGCCGGTAAAGACCTTTTTCATTATCGCCTGCACCGACGCCAAAGGATTTGAGGTCATCGCAAGCCGCATGGCCAGGGAGTTACGGAAGTTCGACAGCGCCTCAAAACTCAAGCCGGCAATTTCGTCAACAACATTGCTCCTAGCCCCCGGGCAGTTCGGGAAAGAGCAGATAGGCGACGTCGCGGCGCGAATCGACCAATTAGTTCAATCGCACCTTATGGGCAAGGATAGACTCCAATGACTGAGAAGAAAATTCTGATCATCGACGACGATCAACATCTCCAGCTGGGCTTGTCTGCCAGGTTGAGGGCGAGAGGCTATAGGGTGACCTGCGCCGCCGATGCCATTTCTGCCATAACAGTTGCGCGCAAGGAGCTACCAGATCTGATCATCCTCGATCTCGGACTGCCGGCAGGTGATGGATTTGTTGTCTTGGAACGAATGAGAGACCTGGCAGATCTCGCGGCAATACCCGTGATTGTGCTCAGCGCCCGAGATCCGGCTGACAATAAGAAACGTTCTCTGGACGCTGGCGCTGTGGCCTTCTTCCAGAAGCCTCCAGATAATCATGAATTCTTGGCCGCAATCCGGCACGCGTTGGGAGAGACCGTGGCACTGTCAACATTTCTTAAGACCTGAATCTCAACTGGAACGAAGCGTGCTGCCTGACAAGTGGACGGTGGTTTCCCTCTTTACAACGAAATTGTTGGGTGGGCGATTTTGTTATTTGGCTTCCCAAACATCACGAAAATCTGCGCCATCTCCCGATGGACAAGCTCAAACAACTGAAGAGTACCGGTGTGGACATGGCGTGAAAAGTTTAGTGAACGGTCGCGGGATGAGTGTTTGAACGCCGCTTGTGTTCGGAACCTGGCCGATGCCAGGGAGAAGATCTCGCGTTGGCGGGAGAAATATAACTGCGACCGGCTCCATCGCAGTGGATCGAAAATCGAGGCCAGCACGGGAATAACAAATGCAAAGATCAAGGAGACATTTGTTTCCCGATCCGACCCCTAGTTTACTATCTTAATTGTGAGGTACATGGACTGCAAGCATCTTTTCGTTGCAGTCCTTCCTGATGATCTGGAGATCGTTTACCAGCTCGAGGTATGACGAACGAGGTAAGCTGTGGCACGGATATAGTAACCGACCAGCGGCGGCGTGCTCCTTGACTCGGGCGGCCTCATAAACTGCAAGCAGCCGACTTTCTTCGTCGTCTCGCGAGGGTTTTGTGTATAGTTTCACTGATTACAAGATATGCCACAAACGATGACTGCGAATGCACCTATGGGACATGACCGACTGCTGGGAAAGAACTTTCCCGGACTAACCAACATAACTTATCGGCTCAATTTGGTGGATAGTAAATCAGTGAGATCGCCTAAGAAGTTCAGAATGGCGCCCCTCTGGAAGTGGGCCGTTGCACTTTGGCCTTATACTCTATTTTATCTCTTCCCCGGCAAGTGTTCCAGAGACACTACCTTATTCATGGGAACGTCGATGGTGAGATGCTCTGTACTCTCTGCACCACCTACTCGAAGAATTGCTTTTCCTTGAACTTCCGCCATGAATATATAAAACCCGTCTTTTCCCATGACTTTCACGTAATCTCCCTTTTCCAAAGTTGCCTCCTTTTGAGCCACTGGCCGCCCTGATCCATATAGAATTGCCGACTTCGCAGTCTCGGAGCAACGTCAGCCGATTTCGCGACCACCCTTTTTCATTTCACGGATGGTCGGTTTGCCTCCTTCGGGCATGGCGTCACGAGCGTTCGCCCCCAGGTTCGTCAGAACCTGCCGGATTTGAGTAGGATCGGCGAGAACCGGGGCCTGCTCCGCCGGGAGAACCATACCAATCTCGGTGGGTTCTCCGATTGCTCGAGGGAGCATGCGGCCAGTTTCTCTCGCTATCGAATTGAGATCAGACACCAGTGGCGAAGACACCTGCTTGCCACTGAAGGTGAGAAGTTGTTTTGTCAAACTGGCGCCCCGTTTAGACGCGGCGGTGATAGCCTCGACATATCCCCTTCTCGGGTCATTGGCACCAAGATCATCGAGCAAGAGTTCCGAACTTCCCAGAATCACATTCAAAAGGTTGTTGAAGTCGTGTGCTACCCCACCAGCCAGCCGCCCGATGGCTTCCAGTTTGCTTGCCTGTTGTAATTGCTGTTCCGATCTACGCAGCGACTCCTGGGCATGTTTGCACCAGGTGATGTCGCGGATGTTACACTGGACCACCCGGGTTCCGCCCACGGTATAAACATTACTTACAAACTCTACCGCGAGCCGGCGACCGTCTCTCGTTTCGAGGGGCAAATCGTCGTAACGGATAACGCCCTTAGTTTGTAAATCAGCGAAACTTAAACGGCTGGCGGGAATGTCCTTAACAGGACCGATTTCCCAGAGATCTTTTCCCACTAACTCGGCATGCGAATATCCCAGTAGTTTGGTAAAGAACGGGTTTACATCGAGCACTTGCCCCGTCGCGAAATCGAGAATCAATATGCCGTCTTGGGCGGCTTCAAACAGCCGTCGGTAACGAACGTCGGAAGCCTGCAGCGCTTCCTTGTCTCGATTGCGTACTGTAATATCGCGAATGGCACGGGAGTTTAGCCTGCCCTCTCGCACCTCCACAGGAGCCAAGCTGATCCCTGCCGGGATTTTGCTCCCATCCTTGTGCCCCAGCTTGCGCTCAACCATTGGTGTCTCCTCCATCCGCGGCCGTGCTATCAGCGGATAAGCTTTTGAGCACGGCCTCGTCTCTACTGATCGTGCCGGGGCTGTCGCATTTACCCACTCGAGGTTCTTGTCGGAAAGGGTAGAACTCGACAAAGCCGGGCTGCTTTTGCAGAATCGGAAGTACCGCGCTCTTTAATTTGCTGTCGAGTTGCTTGCTTCGGCCAACTTTCGATTGCCATTCCGCAACGCGAGCAAATGGAGATGTGCCTGCTTCTTCGGAATAGTTTTTTCAATATTTGGCGTGCTCTGCCCATCGCTTCGTCGAAACGCCTCTTACACGTCTGGCGATCTGCGTCACCAAAGAGACTCCAGCAGACCACCAGACGCAAAGCGCTCCCAAGGGGGAGCGCAAGCGTGTGCGACTACGCTTCTTGAACGCGATGGGGGCGCCTGGATCTACTGACCCGCTGGGGCGATTTCGCGTTAAAGAAGGTCACCAGTTCCACTTCTGTTACTGTTTGGGGTTGCATGTACCGGTCCATCTCCGAGTAGTAACTAAGTCATAGAAAACACAGCCTTGAGATCTCAGTGGCAGGGTGTCCAACAGTGTCGGAAACTGACGATTCGACAGTTCGGGTCTTAGCCAAGTCGAGGCCCCACTATGCTTCGGTGCGTCACTTCACGGGCGAAGGCGGCTCGGCCACACGGCCTTTCCCTCAAATGTGAAAATCCTTCTGAGGCGAAAATGGCAGAAAGGTACGTTCCAGGTTGGATTAGAGGGGGCAGGTCACTTAAAGCGCTGCCTCCCTCGTAGCGGGACCACCCGGTCACGCCTGCGATGCATAGTGCCTGAGCTTACGGTAAAGCGTCGTTTTTCCGATACCCAATAGTCTGGCCGCTCGCAGCTTGTCGCCATTGAGTTCAGCGACGGCACTCAGGATCGTCTGCTTCTCGAGCTCTGCGATCCGAATGATCTTGCCGGCGTGGCCGTTCCCGTTCGAGGCTTCCGGGCTTGGGAAATTCGCAATCTCCGGTGGCAAATCTGTGGTCTCGATCAGGGAACCGCTGGTAAAGGTGCAGGTGCGCTCCACGCAGTTTTCCAGTTCGCGCACGTTGCCGGGCCAGTCGTAGACCATCATGGCCTTAAGCGCTTCTCCGCTGAAGCTTTTCCCCTGTCCGGAATCGCGCACAATGCGTTCCAGGAAATGCGTAATGAGTGGAGGAATGTCCTGCCGCCGCTCACGCAGGGGGGGGATGCGGAGGCTGAGTAAGTTGAGATGGATGTAGAGGTCGCGCCGGAATGTGCCTTGCATCACGGCTTGCTCCAAATCACGGTTGGTGGCCGCCAGGATGCGAACGTTGATGAGGGCAGGCCGGGTGGTGCCGACCGTGCCAATTTCCTTTTCCTGTATGGCACGCAACAGCTTGGCTTGGAGATCGACGGGAAGTTCAGCGACTTCATCGAGGAACACGGTTCCGCCTTCGGCGATGGCCGTCAGCCCCTGGGACTCGGTGGCGCCGGTGAAGGCACATTTGACGTAGCCGAAAAGCGCACACTCGATCAGAGCGGGCACCAAGGATCCGCAATCGATCGGAATAAAGGGCTTGTCGCGGAAAGGACCGGAATAGTGGATGGAGCGCGCGACCGTTCCCTTGCCAGTGCCACTTTCGCCCAGGATCAGAACCGGGTGCGTGCTGTTCGCCGCTCTCGCGATGATGCGGTAGAGCTTCTGCATTTCGAGAGTTCGACGGCCGGCGGGTCCTTGTTTAGACCCACTTTCTCCCGCACCAGAGGGTTCCCCGACTTCAGCTTCAAATGGCTGGCCAGCCGCTTCCCTTCGTCCATGATGAAGGGCTTGGTCACGTGGTCGTAGGCGATGACGGCTATCAAAGTCTTGCTGTGCATGCCAATCGAGGTAGGTCTTTGCAGTCCCCCCCGACTGTTCTAGGCTTTCTTTCCGTTCCATTATGTCCTCGTTTCCCTGCGGAAAAACCAAGACTTGGTACTCTGTTCCGTACTTTTCGTCCATTATCGGCACGACGCTAAGCACAACCGCTACTAAAGGATCGGCTCGGAGATTGCGTTAAAGAATGTCCACGAGTCCACCGTTGCTCCACTTCGCATTGGTTCCTTTCAGACATTGCATGTACTGGTCCATCTCCGAGTAATAGCTAAGTCATAGAAAACACGGCCTGGGGATCTCAGGGGCGGAGTGTCCACACTGTCACGAGACAGACGATTCGACACTTTCGGGTCCTAACTAAATGGAGGTGCGAACCTTCAGTGGTTGCGGCCGGGCTCGCCACATTCGTCTTCTCTTCTGACGACTCGTCGACAGTGGATCTCTGTCGATTCCAGCACCTCAAGATCACGGTGATCCGCGGGTCACACAGCGATGGTGGGCCCATCCCATCCAACGCAACGGCCATCTACCCAATGAGAAATGGCGGAGCCTGAACGAGGCCTCCAGAAACTAGTTCTACGGAGATGGGACTTCTCCATTTAGGATGGCAATATCAAAAGCGCAAGCCTATCGACATCATGAATACGCCACCCCTCCGGTAAGGTCCTCTATCACGATTGGTTCCCGCTTCCTTGTGCTCGGACGTGCGGTTCGGCATTGTCACCTCGCAGTTTGTCAGCAACTTGGTCAACCGCCAGAGGCTTACTGAAGTAGTAGCCCTGGATTTCGTCACAATGAT
>Ga0302325_10017239_pt1 | contig 15270 bp, 12 predicted proteins | sample Palsa_T0_2_FD_201948 | JGI IMG/M metagenome (GOLD analysis project Ga0302325, IMG submission 201948) | Peat permafrost microbial communities from Stordalen Mire near Abisko, Sweden - Palsa_T0_2 | ecosystem: Environmental > Terrestrial > Soil > Palsa > Peat permafrost | place: Sweden: Abisko... | reverse complement strand
TACAGAACGTTATGCCTGCTTGTTTGGCCATGATTCCCATATCACGAAGAATTTCTCCCTTGACATCCCTAAAAATTAGAATCTATAGTTTCGGTCGCTAACAAAACGTGCAATCTGCGAGCCGGAGGACGGGAAAACGCGGATCGAAAAAATTGCACGCCAGGTTTCCCCATGAGCGCTTGTTTGTTGACGGAATTCTTCAGGAGGCGGTGCCAAAAAAATGAACAGCTTATCTGACGCTTTTATCCAACAGAGATCAAAACGCGATCGGCAACACTTTTCTCGAGAGGGCGTGCTGTTTGCTCCTCTCATCGGGCTGATATTGTTACTTCTCTCCGGACCCCTGGCGCATGGGCAAACCACCGCCCAGCTGACCGGAACGGTGACCGATAACACCGGGGCCGTGATTCCTGGGGCGCAGGTGACGTTGATCAATGAGGCAACCGGGGACTCGCGCGTCGTACCTTCCAATGGCGAAGGACTGTATGCCTTTCCCGCGCTGGTCCCCGGTTCCTACAGCCTGAAAGTCAGCGCCAAAGGCTTCCAGGGCAAGGAAGTTACAGGAATCGTACTGCACGCCGGAGACGAGCGCAGCATCGCGGCGTTTGCCCTGACCGTGGGCTCGGAGTCGATGACGGTCACCGTCAGCGCGGCCAGCGAGTCGATTCCCACCAGCAGCGGACAGCGCACCAACGTCCTGGACACCCAGCAGATCCAAAACCTGGTCCTGATTGGCCGCGACACCACAGAGCTGCTGAAAGTGCTGCCTGGCGCGACCACAGTCGCCTCCGGCCTTACCCAAAACAGTCCGATGTACACCGATTTAAATGTGACGGTGCAGCAAAGTGCGGTGGGCAACGGCATTGACATTAACGGCGCGGTGAATCGCGGCGGCACGGCGTTGCTGGCGGACGGAGCTAACATCATCGACCCGGGCAACATGGCGTCCTCGGTGTCGATCGTCAACCCGGAGATGACCTCGGAAGTCAGTGTGCAGGCGTCGAACTTCGGCGCGGACACGGCGTTTGGCCCGGTCGTTGTGAGCACGATCAGCAAATCGGGGGGTGAACAGTATCACGGCGAAGCTTACTTCGACGCACGGAACAGCGTCCTGAATGCCAACGACTGGAGCGACAACCATCAGGGAATCGCCCAGGGGCCTCAGCACTACTACTATCCCGGGGGGAACTTCGGCGGCCCAGTGCCTCGCACCAACAAGAAGCTTTTGTTCTGGGGCGGTTATGAACGGTGGCTGCAAAACCAGGGCAACGCGAACGTGCTGAAGTCCTATATTCCCAGCCCGGAAATGATGGCCGGAGATTTCACCACCGATAACGCAGACAACAATGCTCTTTGCCCCGGCGGCTTTTACGCCACTCCACAGTCCAGCTACCCGCAGGGAGCATGGTGCAGCGATCTATCGGGAACCGTCTTCCCCGACGGCAGCAGTATTCCGATCAACAACTCCTCCGCCGCAAACTCCGGCAATAAGATTCCCTCGACCTTCATCGATCCTGGCGCAGCGGCACTGGCAAAAATCTGGCCTAAAGCCAACGCGAACCCGGCAACCACTCCCGGCGGATATAACTACTATCAGCCTATTCCGAACATAAACGACGGATGGATCTATCGCTTCCGCCTCGACTATCAACTGGGGCAAAATAACAAGATCTACGGATCGTACCAGCAGGCGTGGGACTCGCAGCTGGCGCAGGGCAATGGCGCGCACTTGTACTGGACGCCGGGCAATGCCATCCCCTACCCGGGCGGCGGTGAGTCCGAGGCCTTCCGCGGCAAATCGCTGGCTGGGCACTTCGTACACAACTTCAACGCCACCACCACCAATGACCTCATGGCGGCATGGGCCTATGGCAGCTTCCCATTTGTACAGCCGAACCCGGCGGCGGTCCACCGCAGCACGCTGGACTATCCCTACGGCAAGGTCTTTCAGACTACCTCGCTCAACATCCCTGCCTACGGCAGCGCCGGGACAGCCAGCTTTCCCGATTTCTCCCAAGCCTCTATCTTCGACAACCCTCCCGGGCAGTATGCAGTGCGCAAGGAAGCTCCCCAGTTCAACGATGTGCTGACCAAGGTCTGGGGCGCACACACAGTGAAAATGGGCGCGTTCACCCAGACCACCGATAACTACCAGAGCACCTTTTCCACCTACCAGGATGGAAATCTCACCATCAATGCCGGGCAGAATCCGGACATCATTACCGGAAACACGCTTGGCTCGCCCCATAACCCTACCGCCAACTTCACCATGGGCATCCTGAGCGGTTACAGCGAAAACAATGCCTCTCCCATCGCCGATACTGCTTACCAGGCCACGGCTTTCTTTGCCAACGATACCTGGAAAGCAACCAGACGCCTGACCCTGGAGCTGGGGGCGCGGGTGGAGCACATAGGCCACTGGTATGACCGTGATGGCATCGGTATGGCGGTCTTCTATCCCCTCCGCGTATTGTCCGACTACAACAGCGGCAAGTACGCTCCGGGATATTACTGGCATGCCATCGATGCCGGCGTTCCGCTCAGTGGTCAACCGAACCGCTTTGCCTATTTCGACCCACGGTTTGGTCTTTCCTACGATGTATTCGGGAAAGGCGACACCATTGTTCGCGGCGGGTGGGGTGTCTACCGATTCGTCACCCAGGTAAACGACGTCTCGGGGGCGCTGGTGACTGCGCAAAACGTCCAGACCTACAACCTGCCTGGTGCGAAGACGGTCATGCTTTCGCAGCTCAGCCAACTGGCTTATAAAGCGTGCACCGTTATGTGCGGGAGCGGATCACAGACAGGCTTCGATCCGAGCGACTACGGCCAACCCATCACGTATGCCTACAACCTCACCATCGACCAGAGGCTGAAGTGGCACTCGCTGCTCGATATTGCCTACGTCGGAAGCAGCACCAGCCAGCTTTCCGACAATAGCGAGGGCATTGAAGGCAGTAACTATTCCGCCCTGGCCGATCAGAACAAAACCCCGGTCGGATCTTTCTTCAAGCCCGATCCAGTCACCGGTGTGCTCTCCACCAACCCGGAAAACCTGGGAACGAATCCTAACGGCACGACCGGATCACCAACGGGAAACAAGGCGGCGGATTTTCATCCCTACGGTTTTGCTTATGGCACCGCTTCCGCATACATGAATCAGAGTACTGCGTACACCAACTACAACGGCTTGCAAGTGGAGTGGATCAAGACGGCGGGCAGGCTCACTTACAACTTGAATGCTACCTGGTCGAAAGCGCTGGGCACGAGCCTGCAGGAGAATCCGTTTGATATCCACCTGAACTACGGACCGACCTCGATTGATCGGCCATTTGTTTTCAACTCTTCCTATACCTACCAAACTGGAACCATCGGTAACTTCAACCGGGTTGTGAATGGGCTGCTGGGAGGATGGACGATCTCCGGCATATCCACCTGGCAGGCAGGTGGATATATTCCTGCTGCCCTTGGGAACGGTGTGCCAAACTTCAACCTGGGTCTGACGTATACCGGTCTGCCGGCTACTGCGAAGGCGCAGGGTATCACCAGCGGCATCGGCGCTGCGACGTACTTCGGAACGGACGCCTCGCTCCCGATTATGCCCGTGCTGACGTGCAATCCGACTTCTAATCTGGCCCACTACCAGCGCGTGAACGGAAATTGTTTTAACGCGCCGCCGGTGGGGCAGCAGGGCGGTCAGAAGTATCCGTACATAAGCAACGGTGCCTATTTTAATAACGATCTGGCGCTTTACAGGGCGTTCCATATCCCTGGCCGCGAGGGGCAACAAGTCCAGATCCGGGTCAGCGCTTTTGACTGGCTGAACCACGCGCTCCCGAATTACAGCTCACTGACGCCGCTCACGTTGAGTTATAACGTGGACTATAACAGTAAAGCCATCGCGAAGAATTACAACACCACCACCTTCGGCGTTATGGATACCAAAACAGGGGCTCCCTACCAACGCATTATCGAATTGAACGTGAAGTACTTCTTTTAGCTGGTCCTGTAAAGGAAGGCGAACGGCTGGTTTGCCTTCCTTTACTCACTACCCAGGTTCACGGATGCCCGGTCAGTCCAAGTTGCGCGGCGCATATCTTATCTTCCTATTGATTTCTGCTGCGCCTCTTCGCGGACAAATCAATAACCATGAGGCGTTGCAGCGGCACCTGGTGGATGCTCAGCAAGTGCAACGGACGGGCAAGCTCAGCGAGGCGGCGGAGCAATACCGCGCGTTTCTCGCCGATGCCCTCGGTGAGCTGGCAATGGGCTATGGTGTGGCGAGAAACTACACGCGTGCGGCGGCCTTGTTCGAGGAAGCTCTGGCGCTCCAGCCCAATTCCTCCTCTCTGCTGCTTGATTCCGCGCGAGCGGCGCTGATGACGGGTGATCTTGCCCACGCTAAGACGCTGGCGACGGAGTTCATACGAAAGCACCCGGATGACCATAAGAAGCTCGCCCAAGCTCATCAGGTGCTGGGGCGGACGTTGCTGAAATTGAACATGGATCATGAAGCAAGGAAAGAGTTGGAAGCTGCGGTTGCGTTGGATCCGACTTTTCCCAACGGCTATGACCTGGCGGTAGCCTGTCTCGATCTGAACGATGAAAAATGCGCTGTGCAGATTTTCGATGAGATGGAGAAGTCCTATGGGGACACTGCAGAAATCCACCTGGCCTTCGGTCGCGCATACGGCGATTCGGATTCCCAGCCCCGGGCGCTAGAGCAATTCAGACGGGCCATTGCGGAAAATCCGCGCCTGCCGGGCGCGCACTATTTGCTCGCCGCGGCCTTGCTGGCGACAGGCGGCGATGAAAACCGTGTGAGAAGCGCAGAGATGGAGTTGAAGAAGGAACTGGTTATCTCCCCGAACGATTCCCTGCCGTATGCGGCGCTCGGCCGGCTTGCACTCAACCGGAACAACTACCCCGAAGCCGAGAGATATCTTGAGAGATCGGTATTGCTCGATCCGCAAAACCCGGATGCCTACCTCTATCTGGGACAGATGTACTTCGCTACCAGACGCTTCACGGAGGCAGAATTGCGTCTTCGTCGCTGCATCGTGCTTACGACGGATGTTTCGCGCAATCGTTACCAGGTCCAGAAGGCACATTACCTGTTAGGAAGAATCCTGATACAGAAGGGCCAGCAAGACCCGGGCCTCGCGGAGCTGAACCTCGCGCGCGAACTGTCCGACAGAACGCTGGCCCAGGATAAAAGCAAGCTGGCGGCGCTCATGGAGACGGAATCTCCGAGTGTTCAGGTCCCTGCCATAAAAGATCGGGCATCTTCTTCCGATGCTGTTGCTGCATCGGGTCGGCTGGCGCTGCGCAGGGTCGAAGCAAGAAGAGAGCAAGTAAGATTCGCGGTGGCTGACAGCTATAACAATCTGGGCGCGATCGCGGCGACAAATGACGACTACCCAAGCGCAATCTCGTATTTCAAACGTGCTGCCGAGTGGAATCCGTCGCTGGACGGACTCGACTACAACTGGGCGAGAGCGGCATTCGCCGGGTCGCAATTTTCGGATGTAATTGGGCCGCTGTCCCGCTATCTGAAATTGCACCCGGAAGATACCGGCGCCCGCAGCGTCATGGGTATTAGTCAGTTCATGATCGGGAACTACCCTGGTTGCATGGAGACGCTGCAACCCGTAATTGGAAAGCCCGACCGGGTTTCCCAGGCAGAGTATGCCTACGCCGAGTCGCTGGTCAGGACCGGGCAGACCGGCTTGGGCATGGAACGGCTGCGAGCGCTGGAGAGGTCAAACCCTGAAATTCCTGACGTTCATCGCTCCTTGGGGGAAGCGCTGCGGAGTCAGGGGGAGAAGCAGAAGGCGGTTGAGGAGTTTCGCACAGCGATTCAACTTAGCCCACGTGATGCCGATGCGCATTACGATCTCGGCAAAATAGAACTCGAGGGCGGGGATACGGCGGCTGCGGTTCCGCAACTGGAAACGGCGGTGCGGTTATCGCCGGACCAAGAGGAATTCCATCACGAATTGGCCGATGCCTACACCGCGGCTCTGCGACCGGCGGACGCGCAGAAAGAGATGGAAACATGCAAGCTGTTGCGGGCGCACGCACAAAACAGCACTTTGTCGCGCCAGGTTGCTGCTTCCGAGCAATAGGTCTCAGCAACCCAGGGACTTCAGACTACGAGCTGCTGCCCCCCGTCGATGTCGTAGGTCGCGCCCGTGAGGGCCGTGTTGGTCATGATGTGCACGGCGAGCGCGGCAACGTCGGCAGGTCCGACGACGCGCCGGATGGGAAGCGTGGCACGGAGGTGATCCCGGCGGGCTTCGAGTTCATCGCCGAGGAGCGACGCCGATAACGGTGTGTCGACGAAGCCGGCGGCGATAAGGTTGACGCGGACGGGCGCGAGCTCGAGCGCGAGGTTGGCGGTGAGGGCGGGGAGCGCAGCGGTGAGTGCCGACGCGATCCCCAGGCCGATGCCAGTGCGGCGGGCGCCGGTACCGCCCATGAACAGCAGCGTGCCTCCCGGTCTTACCTTGTGGGCAGCGTTGCGGGCCACCTGGAGCACTAGCAAGAGGTGCCCGTCGATGGCGCTGCGTACCTGTGAGAAGTCCATGTCAGCGAGGCGCCCATAATACGGCCGCCCAGCCGTCACCATCACGTGGTCGATCGTGGCCGGCAGGTCACGGAAGAACCCTTCGAGGGAAGCAGCATCCGTGGCATCGAAGGCCGCGGTGCTCAGTGCTTCGAGCTCGCTCGCAACCCGCTGGAGGCGCTCGGGGTCCCGTCCGGTGAGGATCACCCTGGCCCCCTCGGCGCGCGCTCGCCGGGCCGTTTCGAGCCCGATGCCAGCGCTGCCGCCGATCACGACGACGGTTTGCCCCTGGAGTTCTGGTTCACGCCGAATGGGAAAGGTAGTGGTTGCGCTGCTCATGATTCCTCCAGATATCCGCCGTGCCCGTCTCGTTTGGGACTGGTGCGATTAAGCCAGAAGCACAGGAACCGGTCTATCGTACGAAGGTATCGATCAATACCTTGGTCGCACTCCACCAGCCTTCAATAGCCCGTGCGCTATAGATAACTATAGGGAAAAAACCATCGCAATTGGGGTAGCCGAAGATTCTCGTCTGAGTCATGCTTTGGCCATCGATACGGAAGGGTGCGAGAACTCGCATCGTAATAAACATTTGAAAGGAAGAAAGCGTGCCAAGAACAGCGCTCATCACTGGAGCATCGCGTGGAATCGGTCGTGCCGTTGCCAAACGCCCCGCGGCAGATCGTCTTTGGCTCCGCCGTGTCGTCAACGCGCTTCCCGGACCAGTGTGGACAGCGCTCCCTGATGGCTACATCGACTTCTTCAATCGGCGCTGGTGTGAATATACCGGCCTTTTTGTGGATCAGGCATGTGGCCGAGGGTGGCACACCATAATCCACCCCGAAGACCTGCCAAAGCTGGTCGCACGCTGGCGATCCATTGTTGCTTCCGGCGAGCCCGGTGACATGGAAGCGCGCCTGCGCCGCTTCGATGGCGAGTACCGCTGGTTCCTCATCTCCGCCAATCCGATGCGCGACCATGCGGGTCAGATCGTGAAATGGTATGCAGTGAGTACCGATATCGACGACCGCGAACGGGCAGAGGAGAAACTGCGGCGCAGCGAGGCATTCCTCGCGGAAGCTCAGATTCTGAGCCGCGTCGGCAGCTTTTCCTGGCTGGTAGAGACGGACGAGATCAGGTGGTCTGAGCAGCTTTATCGGATTTTCGAATTTGAACTGGGTCTGCCGGTAACGCTCGACCTGATCGGATCGCGCGTTCATCCGGAAGACCTCCCGTTGATGTCTGACATGATCGAAAAGGCCCACCGTGGGGTTAGCGACTTCGCATGTGAGCATCGCCTCCTGATGCCGGATCACTCCGTCAAGTATCTGCATTTGATCGCTCGCGGGAGTCGAGACAACCAGGGCCGCAAGGAGTATATCGGTGCGATTCAGGATGTGACGCAGCGCCGGCTCTCCGAAGAAGCTCTCGGCCGGGCCAGATCGGAACTCGCTAAAGTGGCAAGGGTGACGAGCCTCGGAGTGCTGACGGCATCCATCGCACACGAAGTCAATCAGCCGCTTTCCGGCATCGTTACCAACGCCAGTACCTGTCTGCGGATGCTCTCCGCCGATCCCCCTAACGTCGATGGCGCCCGCGAAACTGCGCGCCGCACAATTCGCGACGGCAACCGCGCCTCAGATGTAATTACCCGGCTGCGCACGCTTTATAGCAAGAAGGATCTTGTGTCCGAGTCGATGGACCTGAATGAGGCCGCCCGAGAAGTCACCTCGTTGTCACTGGGTGACCTACAGAGAAACCGGGTAATTTTGCGCCATGAGCTTGCGGAGGACCTGCCGCCGGTGAGCGGCGATCGCGTCCAGCTTCAACAGGTCATCCTGAATCTGGTGCGGAATGCTTCCGACGCGATGAGCGCAGTCGATGATCGTCCAAGAGAGCTGCTCATAAGAACCGAACGAGATGAGGGGGATCGAGTGCGCCTGAGCGTGAAAGATGCAGGAGCCGGTTTCAAACCTGAAGCCACGGAAAGGCTCTTCGAAGCGTTCTATACAACCAAAAGCGATGGAATGGGAATCGGTCTGTCGATCGGACGTTCCATCATCGAGGCTCATCATGGACGTCTCTGGGCGACAGCGAATCACGGTCCAGAAGGCGCATTTGGAGCCACATTTTCGTTTTCCATCCCTAGCCGGCGCGAGAGTGTGGCCGACGTGGAGGCTCCTGCCAACCAGACAGATCCGGCGACCGGAGCAGCAGCATGATCGAGCGTGGCCCTGATGTCGCAAGAGCAATACCTAAGTACAATGGACGCCCTTTATGGAGGGGAGCATTGTTGGTTGATGACGTCCACCCAGGAAAGGATCGCCATCCACCGTTCCCTTGTGGCAGTGGTCGACGACGACGAGTCGGTGCGCGAGTCGCTACCCGACTTGCTGAAGGAGTTCGGTTTTGCAACCAGTACGTTCTCCTCGGCGGAAGTGTTCCTCGCGTCCGACTGCCTGCACGAAACCAGGTGTCTCATCCTCGATGTTGGCATGCCGGGAATGACCGGACCGGAACTTCAGCAGGAATTGATCCGTCGCCGGCAAAACATTCCGATCATCTTCATCACTGCTGACAGAGATAAGACTATTTGCGCGCGGCTACTCGAACAAGGTGCAGTGGGGTGCCTATTCAAGCCCTTCAGCGACACGGCCCTGCTTGAGGCCCTCAATGCTGCTCTTCGAGTAAGCTGAGCGATTCATGCGATTACCTCGAAAAGAGGAATATAAAATGATCTTCCCCCGCGCCATAGGCCATGAAATGGAGTCATCGTCCATGTCTCAGGCCACCCCCATCGTGTTCATTGTTGACGACGACATCTCCGTGCGCGAATCCCTGGAATTGTTTATCCGTAACGAAGGCTGGCAGGCCGAGACCTTCGCATCCGCAAAAGGATTCCTCGATCACCCGCGAACCGCTGTTCCCAGCTGTCTCATTCTTGACGTTTCTCTTCCCGGCCTCACCGGTCTGGAACTGCAACAGCGAGTAGCCGGCGAGCGGACCGACATGCCGATCATCTTCATCACCGGCCACGGCGATATCCCCATGACGGTCCGAGCCATGAAGGCGGGCGCGATTGAATTCTTAACCAAGCCTTTCAGTGATGAAGTGCTGCTGAACGCGATTCGACAAGCACTCCAACGCAGCCGCATCGCTCTTAGCCGCGAAGCGGAGATACGGGAACTCCGGAACCGTTTCGAATCGCTCACGCCTCGCGAACGACAGGTTATGGCCTTGGTCGTTTCCGGCCTCTTGAATAAGCAGGTTGGTGGCGAGCTCGGCATCAGCGAGATCACCGTGAAAGCGCATCGGGGACAGGTAATGGAAAAAATGAAAGCGGACTCCCTTGCTGCCCTGGTGCAAATGGCCGCCAAGCTTCGTACTGCAAGAGTGTCGGCTCCTGAACTTGCCCCGGCCAGGTAGTGAGCCCGGTGCTTTCCGTACGACAGCTGGTCCACAATCCATGGTTCGACTGGCGAGGATTATGGTAGCTCGGCAGTATAGCCGGGCGTGCAAAGCCAATGGCGGGAAAAGCGGGTACCGAATGGCAATCACCAGCGGAAGGTGAGCCGAAATCTTCGATTGACACGAGCGGAGTCTGCGGTTACCTTAAAGCCGATTCACGGGCCAATCGGCAAATTCCCCCAGCCGCTTTCAGGAGGCTGTCGCAGATGTCCGTTCACAAGAGTCCCCGTCGCCTTTTGCCGGTTGCGATGATCGTTCTTTCTGTCATCGTTTTGGCGCAGTTGTTCAAAGCAAATGCGCAAGTTCCTGCAACAGGCCGGGTGAAGATGGGCACCATGGCCGGCATGCCGACCGCCGGCTACCAGACGGACTTCACCACGTATACCGCAAGCGGTACGCTGACCGTCCTCCCGGACGACAAGAAGCTGGCGTGGGCCTGGGTTGAATACGACGTCGACACCTGCGAAGAGATCTCCAGTGGCGAATGGCAGGTCACCATCCAGCCGAACAGCGGAGAGACAGAGATCGGAACCACCACCGGACATCTCGCGAACGGCGATTGCCCGGATAATACCTACACCTTCGGCGCGATCTTTTACACCTGGAGAAACTATAACCCCAAGATACCGACCGACCTTTTCAAGGCGAACTGGAGTTCGTCCGATTATGCAGAAAAGGACACCACCAATGTCATCCTGATAAGACCCATCAGTTACCGGCAGGTTGGCCCGGGAGTACAGGTGGGGAATGGAGTGTTGCGCTTCCACTACAGATGGGACTCAACCTCGGGTAAGCTCTCGGACCTGTCGCAGTGTAAAGTGGGCGAATATGTGGAGTATCCCACTGACGACCAGCCGTGGCCGTGGCCCAGTCCCCCCTACTCCGGAACAAGTCCCAACAACCCAACCATTCAGTGGATACCAGGCGTCATGGGAAAGGGTACGGATTACCACTATCACAATCCCTTCCGCACCCCCTACAAAAAGAATGCCTTTAACGCTACACAGCAATACCGCTATGAGTGCCGCGATCTTGACACCACGGATTTCCCGCACTGGGACGATATCACCATTGCCCGTAAGGTCCGGGACATCACGGGCCACGGCTGCTGGGTTTACACGGTAACCAAGACGGGTTACAGCGCCACCGTGGCGCCTTTGCCAGGGGTAAGTGTGGACGACTGCGCCCAGAAGTCCACATCGGTTCCTGAGACGGCGCCGCGCGCTGCCGGCGCCAATGAGCTTGGTTTGTCCGTTGCACTCTCCCAGCCGTCGACCGGTCTTAACGAGCCCATCTTCTTCGATCTCACCGTCTCTAATCGGAATGCGGTGGATGCGGTCGGTTTGGATCTCGGCCTCAATCAAAAGGCAAACCTTGAATTATCCATCACCGCTCCGGATGGGGCCGTCCTCACCCGCAAATTGCCGGCGGAGGGTTTTGGCGCATCGGGAGAGGTTACGCTTGCTCCGGCCGGCGTCTTTACCGAAAGGCTGTTTCTTAACGAGTGGTACGGCTTTCCCCAGACCGGAACCTACCGCCTGAAGCTGACGCTGTTGGACGATGCGGATGCCGGCGGAACTGCGGATCGGCCCTCCGCGGAGTTCTCGGTGCAAATCCTCCCGCGCAGTCCTGCGGAACTCGAGCGCGTCTCCCGGGAGCTTGCGGACAAAGCCCTGAAAGCGCCGACGCTCGAGGAAAGCATGGATGCCGCGAGTGCCCTGAGCTACATCCGCGATCCTTTGGCGGTCGACAGCCTCGTTCGTTTGCTGCAACCGAGGTCGTTGGTCGAGAATTACGCAGTGGACGGCTTGGGAAGAATCGGCAACGCCGCGGCCATCGCCGCGCTCGAGGCGGCGCAGGACCATCCCGATGGGGACGTTCGCGCGGCCGCCCGTTCCACGCTGGGCGCTCTGCAGCGCAATGCGCAACCACCGTCCGCCCCCAAGAATTGACGGCGCTGGGGACCTATACGGTGACGGTAGCCAGTGACAATCTGCCCAAGCCATCGGCCTTGCTCGGGAATGGGGAGGCGCACCTTTCGTCACAGCGTGTCTTTCATCTCTCGCAACTTGGCCTTCACGCGATCACGACGGCATATCGCACTATGATCATGTCGCCCTGTGCCTCGCGTCGGCGCCACTGCTCGGCCCAGAGATCGAAGACGCAGTGCTGAGTTGACGGCCATTGCGACGCACTGCAAAATGCTAAGTTTGTACCGGTTATGCCATCACCTCGTATGCTCCTACCCGCTGCTTCTGCCGATGACCAAACAAGAGAACCGAGAGCAACTAAATTGCAGGAGAGCAGCAATGAACATGTCAACGGCGCCCAGAGACCTGGCAGCCATCAAACACGCATTAGAAAGGGAGATATGAATCCATTGACAGGTAAAGTGCAACGTAGAGGAATGTTCGACGGTTATGATGTGGCTGGCTGGCGGCATGCGGACCATCCAAGTTGGAAGGTGAAAGTGTGGTTTGCAGGATGCCCGCGTGACTGGTTCGGTTACACGGTTACGGCGGGTATGTTCGAGTTGAAGATGTTTGCTCATCCTCAAAGGGAAGCGATTTTGCACGCGATTGGCGCGTGGGAAGCCGAATTGGTGGATCCTAAAATCCGAAATGAAGCCTTCGACCACTCGCTGAGCCACGCCAATATCTACGTTATGTGACTTTGAACTTTGAACGGCGACAGGGCGCTCCCTGCACGGGGTGTTCTAGAGTCGGGGCCCCTGAGCCCTCGAATTTAATTTTGCTAAACCAAGTACGGTCAATCCAATACAGGTATCGCAAGGAAGCCTATGGAGCTCGCCGCGGCTTCGGCTTGCTCTTCCCGTCGAGATTGAGCGCCACTGCAGCGCGGATGAGATCCTTCAAGGCCGCCACATCGAGCTTGTCGCCTTCGTGGATGTCGATGGCGCGCCTGACATTCCCGTCGAGGCTGGAGTTGAATAGACGGGAAGGGTCCTCGAGCGCAGCTCCCTTGGCAAATGTCAGCTTGACGACGTTCTTGTACGTCTCCCCCGTGCAGACAATGCCGCCGTGGGAAAAGACGGGAGTTCCCCTCCACTTGCACTCTTCTACGATCTCAGGGTCTGCCTGGTGTATGACTGTGCGCACTTTCGCGAGCGTCTTCCCGCGCCAGTCCCCAAGTTCCTTGATCCTCTCGTCGATGAATGCGGATGCAGATTCCACCGGAACGGACCTTTTCATGTACAGCTCCAACCCTCGCACTACTTTAGCTGCGCTCTGATTAACCTGCAACCTCCGCAAGTGAAGCCCGCGTGCGGACTTGATAGCGATGATGGGAATATCTCGCCGACGTCGCCGCCTCCTCGCACTCCTGCGACCCGAGCAGCCCGCGGCGCGCTCAAGCGCCCGCCGGCGTGGCCTGCAGGCGGCGCCAGAAGAAGTACGAGAACCCCCAGAGCACGCTGGTAAGTGTCGACGGGACAAACGCCAGCGGGCGATCGCTTATGGAGAGGTGGGCAATGATCGCCGAGACGAGGTTGATGGCGAAGCCGGCATAGGCCCACTCCTTGAGCCGCGCGGGGACCATGGGGACGAGTAGCACGGCCACGCCCACCAGCTTGGCCAATGAAAGCTCAAAGCGGAAGTAGCCGGCGGAAAAGCCGAGACGGGTGAACGCCTGCGCCCCCTGTGGCAATAGCTCGTAGTAAGCGGTGAAACTCATCTCCAGGCAGAAGAGCGCGGTGAAAATCCAAAAAAGGATGGTGGTGGTTTTGGGGATGGCGTTGCCGGCCACGAAGGCCTCCTTGTGCAGGGTCGATTCCATGAATTTCCTCCTTCGGTTCACGAGTTTTGAGCCGCCTTAGGCGGCCAGTTTGGCGTCTCAATACCGAACTGCTTGGCGTACTCCGCGTTCAATCGCTGCCAGCCGCCGAACTTCACGGCATCGCCGCCGACCATGCGTCCAATCGGCTCGCCCGCGAGCAGCCGATCGAGAACATCGAAGCAAATGTGCCAGCCCGCGGCGCCCCACGCGATGAAGCGGCGATCGATGTTGTGCCAGAGCGTGAGGCGTGTGCCGCTGCCCAGCGGCTCGAGCTCCCACCGGAGGTCGTTGCCACCCCAGCTGTACTCGAGCAGCCTCGGCATCTCGGCCCGCTTCACGGAGCTCTCGAAGGCCTGCGCGTTCGGCGTTCTGACCGTCGAGAGCATCACCGGCCCAACCGCGGCCAGACTCCGGTTGGCGTCGAAAGGCGCCCATTCGGACAATTGCGCAGGGTCAGTCAGCGCCTCCCACACCATCGTCGGCGGATGACGGAGATCGCGGACGAGGATGAGCGTCCACGTATCGCCGTCCTTTCGTACCTGCGCTCCGCTGGCCGGACCCGTTGTGTACTGCTCGCGATCGGTCATCGACGTCCGCTCTACCAGCGCTTCAGCTGCGTGAGCTGAAGGAGATTGCCGCAGGTGTCGTTCACCATGGCGATTTTGGAGGCCGTCACGTCTTTTGGCGGCAGGGTGAACTCAGCGCCGCGCGCTTTTATACGCTCATAATCGGCCTGCAAGTCGTCGGTGAAGAACATGGCCGCGGGCTGGCCCTGCTGGAAGATGGCCTGCTGGTAGGCGCTCGCCGCCGGGTTGTTGTTGAGCGCCAGCTGCAGCTCTGTGCCGTCCGGCTCCTCGGGTGAGGCCACGGTCAGCCAGCGAAATGGGCCCTGACTGAAATCGGTCTTCTTGGCGAAACCGAGCACCTCTGTATAGAAGTGCAGGGCCTTGTCCTGGTCGTCCACGTATATGCTGGTCACTTTGATTTTCATTTCGTTTCTCCTTTGTCACGTTCGCGGTTTGGGCCGCGTCGTCTTCTCCTTGTTTGCTTTTTCGGTGGTGTCGACTGAGCCATGCGGTCGAGGTGGCGTTCGAGAGCATCTACGTGCGCGGACCAGAACCGGCGGAACGGAGCCAGCCAGGCATCCACCTCCTGGAGCGGTTCAGGTTTCAGCCGGTAAAGACGGCGCTGTGCGTCAACCGTGGATTCTACGAAACCGGCATCTCGCAGCACTCGCAGATGCTTTGACACGGTCGGCTGCGACATACGAAGTTGACGCTCGATCTCTCCGACCGACTGCTCCGAAGAGACTAGGATGCTCAATATCGCGCGTCGGTTTGGCTCCGCAATGATGTCGAATACAGATTCCACTCTCTTGATATACGCCACCGGGCATATGCGTGTCAAGGTATATACACGGGGGGGGGGCGAAAAGTTGA
>Ga0302325_10017238_pt1 | contig 15270 bp, 9 predicted proteins | sample Palsa_T0_2_FD_201948 | JGI IMG/M metagenome (GOLD analysis project Ga0302325, IMG submission 201948) | Peat permafrost microbial communities from Stordalen Mire near Abisko, Sweden - Palsa_T0_2 | ecosystem: Environmental > Terrestrial > Soil > Palsa > Peat permafrost | place: Sweden: Abisko... | reverse complement strand
TCCGTCGCCCGCTGCATCGACGCCAGCGTGAGCGTGGACGTTCTCCATTTCTGACCGCCGTTCCCGGCCCCCGCAGGGTGAGCGTCCGAGGACGGGGGAGGGCCGAAAGACGGCGACGCGGCGGACGGTAGAAGTCTCCGGCACCCTACATGCGGGGCCGGGCCGGGGTGGGGTGTTTTGGCGGCACGCGAACGAGAAGTTCGCATCCACCGGCAAACAGGGACGCACCAGGTCACGTTTGTCCCGTCGGTCGTCGACGCACCCGGCGGCTCCTGGCCTGGGTCATCAGGGCCCGCGTGCTACCCGCCTCGAGCGCGGCGCCCGCGATTCCCGTACCCTGCTGCCGATGGCTGCCCGGTGCGATCGACGAGCGATAACGGCCCTCGGCGACGTCATTCGCTGCCTTGACCCGGAACGTGGCTCTGACACGACCCGGTCGCCGGTCGTCTCCGCCTCCGGCCGCGCCGACCCCGGCGCGTGACCCGGCGGAACTCGCGTGTCGCACTCGCAGGACTCGCGCTGCTCGTGGCGTTGACTGCCGCGCGGTTGCTGAAGAGCGCGAATGGCGACGGGGCCACGGCGCCGCTCCCCGCGTTCGACAACACGAGCGACGCGGCTCCCGCGCGCGCGGGCGCGGAGTCGGCAGCGGACGAGGCGAATGCAGCTGCGTTGCCTCCCGGGGACGATCCGGCGCCGGGCCAGCTCTACGCCGCCCGGCAGCCCGACGGCGTCTCGGGCATCGCAGGCGCGCCTGCCGACGCGGCGGTCGCGTCGCGAGCTCGGCTCGTGCTCGCCCTCGTCGTGATCGTCGCGCTCGTCGCGCTGATCGTCCTGCTCGTCTCGCATGGGTTCGATCTGAGAGGCTGAGACGTCGAGTGAGCACTGCGTCTCGGGAAGCTCACACGCGGCCGGAGTCGACTCCGAGCCGGGGGCTTCGTGGGACGGAACCCGGTGCGGGCGGACGCGTCGCTCCTCGATCGCCACGCGACGCGCGGGGCCGACATGCGCCGCGGTCGATCGGGCGGAGGCCTCCCCGCATCGGCATCGATCCCGCTACCGGGTGCTGACGGGGTGACCGAACTCCGCCTCGATCGCCGTGCGGGCGAGCACCTCGAGAAATCGTGATTCCCGGTCGAGACGCTGCCTGTCCTCGTCGGCGTCCGGGTCGATCAGTGGTGGAACGAGTCGGCGCCGGACGTGCGCGTTGGCTTTCCGAGATGCCTCTCGAAAGTGATCTGCCGGGTTCGCCGGAATGGCGTAGCTGCCCCACTGCCAACGTCGTTCTCGAGCCGCGAGGTTCACGAACCGGGCTCGCCTGTCGGCGAGTGCAGCCTCGAGGCAATTCCAGTGGGCGAGGAACCGGTGGAACGGGCTGCCGGCGTTCAGACCCTCGCGGTACCACGCGAGCGCCTTCAACAACGGCTCGGAGTCGCGTCTGAGCGACATCGCGTCATACGGCTCGGCAAGCATCCATCCGCTGTGGCTGCGTCGCGCGCTCGCGTGGGGCGGGTCGTAGGGGTCGCCGGCGGAGTGACTGCCGTAGGAAACCGCCTCGGCCGGCTGCTGGTAGTAGTACGCCAGGGCCGAGAGAAACCGCTCGAGTTCGGTCGCGACGTCCTCATAGCTGTCGTCACCGAGGACGCTGGTCACGGTCGGGCCGAGCTCGAGCGCGTCGAGGATCGGGTCGACCTGCGGTTCTGGGAAGGCGTGCCAGACAAACAGACGACCGTCGAAGACGATCCCGACGGTTTCGGGAGAGGCGTAGGCGACGATGCCGTCGCGGATCTCGCGCCGGAACGCGATCGGCGACCGGATAGCAGCTTCGAGGCGCACCATGGGCGAAAACGTGGTCAGTCTAAGCGGTCGGGGGACCCTGAGCGGCGCCCGGCTGACTCGGCGCGAAGACGGGTTCTGCGACGATCGCCAAGCGTGTGCGACGACGCGGAGATGGGTCAAATGGCGCAGTGCGGCGGCGAAACGCGGCGGGGATTGGAACGGCCGACAACCGGGTGAACGACAACCGGGTGAACGACAACCGGGTGAACGACAAACGAGTGAAGGGGAGCCCGTTCCCGTGGGAGCCCGGTTCCGAACGCGTCGCGGTCGGGCAGGGGACCTGAACCGGCCCGCGCGATTGGCGCGGGCTCTCAGCGCAGGCGGCTGCTGGCGGCTCGACGGCCGCACGGGTGCCAAAACCTCGAAGAGGCGGGACGCTGGCCCGGGCCGGACAGGGTGGCCGCGGATCGCCACCCGTCGAGGCCAGCGCCGCCCGCGCCCGGCGGATGACCGCGACACCCCCAGCCGGGTGAGGCGGAAAGCAGAGAACTGGCGTACGGTGGGTTGATCTTCCGCCCTGGAACCGAAACCGGGAACGGGGAGGACACCGAGCCGGCGAGCGGGTTCGGGACGCGCCTCATGTTGATGGCCGACCTCACGGTTGCGCTGCGGGTGGAGAGCCCACCGAGGATGCTCGCGATCTTCGAGCTTGGCGGGTTCCGCGACTATGTCGAGCGCTATGGTCGGGTGGCCGGCGAGGACTTTCTCGCCCGTGTGGGAGACCGGCTCGCGCAGGCGATCGAGCAGCCCGCGACGTTCTACCGGCCCCGGGACGGCGAGTTCGCAGCGATCCTCGAAATCCCGCTCGATTCCGCCGGCGAGCTCCTGGCGGCGACGGTGTCGGCGGTCAACCGACAATTCGCCGAGTTCGACGTCGGACTCGCATTCGGGGCCGCGATGCTGCCGGTCGAGGCCTCGGAACCGATCGACGTGCTGATGCTTGCCGACGAACGGCTCTCGCTGAACGCCCGGAGTCGAGGATCGCGCGAGCGCCGCGCCGACCCGCACGGCCGTCGAGCACCGGGAGTCGCTCTCTAGCCTTGCCAGGTGGGCCCGCGCCGTCCCACGGCGCCGGCGGGCGCAGAGAGACACGGTGCCTCTCGCATAAGGACAACCGCGAGGGCGCCGGCGTCGTGGCGCGCCCGACGCCCTCGAGCCAGCGGCGCAGGAGGCGCAGGCCCAAGCGAAGGAGTTGTTGGATCGGCAGGGGCGGGCGGCCGGCGGGCAGCCAGGTCTGAGGGCGGCGCCGGCCGCTCGGTGACCGGGACCAGGTCAGTGAGTCCGCGCGGCGTACCGGAACGGACGCGGCGTCAGGCTGCGCGCCGGTCAGGCACTTGGCCCCCCGTGCAGGCGGAGTGGCCGTTTGGCCGCAGGCTGTAGAGGGAGACGCCGCCGATCTCGGCCGGTGTAGCCACAGGCGCCAGGAGCGTCTTCCAGCGTGCGCTGTGCCTGCCCGCTACGAGGATCATCGTCACACGCTGGTCGCGCGCAAGCTTGACGACCGGCCGCCAGTCGGCCCCCGGGTCGTTCGTCTTCGCGATCCGGTCGGCGTAGGCGTAATCGGGTAACCCGGTCGGCACGATGCTGATGTAGCCGTCGGCCAGACGAAAGCTGAAGTTGCTCTCCGCCTGCCAGAGCATCGCGTCCGACCAGTTCGGAAACGGCAACGCGAGCACATTCTCGTCGGGCAGCAGGCACTTCTCGTACCTTCCCGAGCTGAAGAACGCAGGACGCGACGGGTGCTCGTGCCAGACGGAGTTCCACAGGCTGGGCGCGATCGCGACCACCGCCAGCCCGGGCAGCAGCGCGCGCGCAAACCGCGGCCCGCTGCCCGCGGCTGCCCAACACGCGACGGAGACGGCGACCCCGAGCGCGACGAACATCGAGTAGCGCACCGGCAGCATGCTGTTCAGGAGCGGCAGGTCCCCGACCTCCGACCAGGGGAGCGAGACGTACGACCTGCCGGCGACGTGAAGGCGGAAACCGAGCTCGAGGACGAGCCCGAACGCGAGCATGAGCGCGAGGAACCGTGCGGTGGGAGCGCGGCGTTTCGACCAGACGTACCACGCCACGATCGCGATGCAGGGCAGGCCGAGGTAGGCGCCGTTCTCGGCGTTGTTGCCCACGAACCGGGACGAGATCAGGTCCGTCCAGTGCCAGCCGGCCCAGGTGAGGGGCGTCGGGATGACGAGGTTGGCGAGGTCGGCGGGGAAGTGCCTGGGTGAGTTCACCCCGCCGCGCTGGAAGCGCAGGAAGAAGTAGACGAGCAGCGGCGAGGTGAGGAGGCCTGCCAGAGCGTAGGCCCCCGCGAGCGGCGGGAGCAACCCGCGCAGGCGCCCGCGTCCGCTCGGCACGACGGCGAACGCAACCACGAGCGCGACTGCCAGCGTGAGTGTCAACGTGAGCTCAACCTCGGCCGCGAACGAGAGCTGCAACGCGAGCAGAACGCCGAGCGTGAGCATCGTGCGACGCGCCGAGAACGAACCGTCGAGGAAGCGGAGCACCACGAGCGCGACGAGCGGAACGAGGAACACCGCGGTGATCTGCATGTGTCCTTCGGTCTGCCCGAGTTCGTAGGCTGAGAAGCCGAACAGGTACCCGCCCGCGATCGACGGCCAGAACGCGTGCGTCAGGTAGCGGCACAGGAGGTAGCTCGTCCATGCCGAGCATGCCGGCAACGCGATCGCCAGCAGGTTGTAGGAGACCGCCGGTCCCGCGATCAGTGTCACGGGCGCCGCCAGCAACGCCAGCCCCGGCACCGAGGGCGCCCACGCGAGGTTCTGGCCGATCGGCGCCCAGATCGCGTGCGTCACGATCGGGTTCTGCCAGTGCAGGATCGCGTAGGGCCACCACGCGAGCGCCCAGACCAAGACCGTGGGGTCGGGGCCCTTCCCGATCAGGTCCCGGCCCGGGTGAGCTGCGATCGGGACGCCGAAATAGACGAACGAGATACACACGTAGATCGCGAGGGTCAGACCATCGCGTCTCATCGTGTGGCAGTGTGCCGAACGGCGGCTCGGCACGCCGTTTCGGTTCATCGCGCTCAGACTCGCCCGGACACGAACTGGCAGCAAGGGCCGGTGACCCCGCGGCTGTTCGTCGAAGAGCCAACCACGCGCGGAATACCGCCGGAGGGCTGGGTCAAGATTCGCGAACAGGCAGAGCTCCAGTTCTCGGGGTGCGAGAACGGGCGCGAGCGCCACGTCCTCGTGCTGCACCATGCCGGCGCCGGTTCCGCGCTTCTGCCGGAGCCCGCGCCCGTGAGATCGTGGTTCGACTTCGAGGGCAACCCGTGCCGGGACAAGGAAGGCAGCCCCGAATGCCTCGGGGGAATCCTCGACGCAACCGGAACTTCACGCCGCTCCGCGGCGATGACCACGAGAGCGAGCGGCGCGCAATCGGAGCGGTCCGTCGACCTGGTGCACGCTCGCCTGGCGCGGGCACCCTGGCCTGCCGCACGTCCGCCCACGACGCCTCCTGCGAGATCACGCCCTCAAACGGCTGATCGGCCGCTACGGCACCCGCGACGACGAGGTCGCCGACCTGCTGCGAAGCGGCGTTCTCGTCGATCTGCTCGCTCTCGTCCGCAACGGCATCCGTGCTTCGCAGCCGGTTACGGGGCAAAGGAGCTCGAGGTATTCCTCGGATTTCGCGCGACCTGCTGACATCAAAGGCAGTGGTGCTTCGATCGTTGTCTTCTTTGATCGTTGTCTTCGAGTGCTGGGTGCAGAGGCGTGACGAGCGACGAGGTTAGTGGCCTCCGGGGCCACTAACCTCGTCGTCGATTCACGCCCGTGTGCGGAGCCTAGGGCTTCGCCGTCGGGCTTGTGAGCGAGAAGGCGTAGAGGTCGCCCGTTCCGGCGTCCAGGATCGTGACGTACTGGGTGTTGCCGACGGCGTAGGTCGTCGGCGGCGAGTACGAGGCGGAAGCGAGCGCCGGCGAGGTCCAGAGCAGCTTGCCGGTCGCCTCGGAGAAGGCCTGCAGGTGCTGGCCCCCGTTCGTCCAGACGATGCCGCCCGAAACCGCGACGCCGCCGCTGAACGGGTTCGCGTTCTTGGCAGCCGCGGCCGAGGTCGGGGTGAGGCGGTTGACCATCCAGACCCGCTTGCCCGTCTTGATGTTCATCGCCTCCAGGCGCGTCCCGGACACCGTGGCGGCGGGCGTTCCCGTCAGTGTGCCCAGCTTGAGGTCGAACACGGTCCCGAGGTTGAAGTAGCTCATCTTGGCGACCTCGGAGTTCGGCTGCGACTCGATCGCGGTGAAGCCCGGGGTCGTGAGCTCGATCAGGTAGTCGTTGGCCGGGTCGATGGCGCCGGGCTTGTTTCCGCTCGCTCCCTGACCGAAGGCGGCGGTGACCGAGTACTGGTTCGGCGACACCGTGACGAAGGAACCCGCCGGGCCGCTGCCGATGTTGTACGGCTTGCCGTCAGGTCCTGTCAGGCCCTTCCACTTGGCTGGGTCGGGCACGGTCTGCGGCACGAGCGGGGTCGTCGCCGGGATCGGCTCGGTCGGGTAGGTGTGCGACGCCGGGCTCTGCTGGATCGGCGTCTCCTTGACCGGGATGATCGGCTTCCCGGTCGCCCGGTTCAGGACGTACCAGAGACCGTCCTTATCGGCGGTGACGATTGCCTTCTGGCCGTCCTCGTTGACGAGCATGCCCTGCTGGGACTGGTCGGCGTCCCAGCTGTCGTGGTGGACCTCCTGGAAGAACCAGGCGAGTGTGCCCGTCTTGATGTGCAGGGCGAGCTCGCCGTCGGTGAAGTACTCCTCACCCGGACCGCGCTCGCTGCCGCCGTAGGGGATCGGGTTTCCGGTCGATGCGTAGACGAGGCCGAGCGACGGATCGACGCCCACCTGCGACCACTCCGCCGCGCCGCCGTCGAACGTGAGCGGGTGCGACCAGGTGTTATAGCCCGGCTCGCTCGGCAGGTTCGGGATCAGGTGGAACCTCCAGAGCACCTTGCCTGTGTTCGCGTTCAGCGCGAACACGATGCAGGGGAAGCCGCCGTCCCCGCCCGAGGTCGCCCCCAGGATCATGCCGTTGTAGTACTGCGGCGGCTGGCTCATCCCGATCGCCGTGTAGACCGGGGCGATCTGAGTCGACCAGATCTTCTTGCCTGTCTGGGCGCTCAGCGCGGTGACGTAACCGCCCTCCTCCTCGGCGAAGATCCGGCCGCCATCCATCGCGAGCCCACGGGTCGACTGGATGGGGCCGTTCAGCAAAATCTTGAGCGCCGCGACTCCATCGGAAGCCGGGACGTGGTAGACCGGCAGGTGCGGTTGGTACTGCCAGATCTCCTGCCCGGTCGTCGCGCTCAACGCGTAGATGCCGCCGTACTCGTCCTGGGTGAAGAGCGTCCCGTTGTACTCCAATTGGGGCGCCTCGCCGGCACCCGTCGGCAGTGGGTGCTTTACGGTCTCGGCGAGCTTGACATGCCAGGCCTCGGTCAGGCCGGAAATGTTGGCCGGAGTGATGATCTTCAGGGTCGAGTAGCGCTGGCCGAAGAGGTTCCCCTCCTGAACGATCCAGTTCGCTCCGGGCGGCGCCACCAGCTGCGAGGTCGAGAAGTTCGGAATCGAGATGACCGAGGCAGCGTGGGTCGAGACGTGTGCGATCGCACCCGAACTCAGACCGAACAGAAGAACGGAAGCGACGACGGCACCAGCGACGCAACGACGGGTTCGCCTCATCGCAAGACTCCATCCATATCTAGACACCTCCAGAAGTGTTGTGAGCCCGCGCAGCCAGCAAACGAGCAATCGTCACGCGGACGTGGGTAGCCGAACCGCCTGCCGCCATACAACACCCCGTGCTCCGCAAGACCGATCATCTGACCGGTCGGAATACGCACCTGCAGACCACCTGGACAGACCACGTGCTCCTCCCGGTTGTCGCAGCGTCGCGATCAACGGACACTCGAGGCTGTAACCGCCGGCCAGACTAACACCAACGCGCTGCGCGTGCTGATTGATACAAGAGCGCCTGCGCCGTCGCCGAGGGACGACCCGGGGCCGCCGGCGAGCCAGGCGCCGGCGCCCGCGCGCGACCGCTTGGCGCTGGCCGGATCGGGCGCACCTCGGTTCCTGCGCCACCGGCCCGGCGGGCAGCCGCGCTCGTCCCGGCCGCTGGGCATCCTTCGGCGCGGGGACGGATACGATCGACACCGTGGTTCCACCCGCAGCATCGGTGCCCGAGCGATGACCGAGCGCGGCGGGTCGTCGGAGAGAACCGGTCCGCCCGCCACACTTGCGCGCTTCCCGGTTGACGAGGATGCCGTCTCCACCGCCGCCGAGACGCTCAAGCAGATGAAGGTCGCGATCTTCATCGTCGCGTTCGAGGCCGAGCGCTTCATCGCGAGCGTCCTCGATCGGATTCCGCATCGGCTGCGCGACCTCTTTGCCGAGGTCCTCGTGATCGACGACTCCTCGAGCGACCACACCTTCGACGCCGCGCGGCTCGCGGCCGAGCGGATCGGGTTCCGTCACGTGACGGTGCTCCAGACCCCGTTCAATCGCGGCTACGGCGGCAACCAGAAGCTCGGCTATCTGCACGCGGTAAAGCAAGGTTTCGACTACGTCGTCCTGCTTCACGGCGACGGTCAGTATGCGCCCGAGTACCTGCCCCAGATCGTCAACGCGCTCGGCGCGGAGGAGCCGGATGCGCTCATCGCCTCGCGCATGATCAACCGCCGCGAGGCGCTTCGAGGCGGGATGCCGCTCTACAAGTGGGTGGGAAACCAGGTCCTCACGGCGCTTCAGAACCGCATGCTCGGCAGCGAGCTCTCGGAGTTCCACTCCGGCTACCGGGCCTACAAGGTGGAGGCGCTCCGCTCGATCCGCTTCGAGCTCAACTCGGACGACTTCCATTTCGACACCGAGGTGCTGATCCAGCTCCTCTCGACCGGGCGCGTCGTACGGGAGATCCCGGTGCCGACCTTCTACGGCGAGGAGATCTCGCACGTGAACGGGTTGAAATACGCGGCGAACTGCCTGCGGGCCGTCACGAAGGCCCGCCTGGGCGAGGCCGGGGTGTTCTACGAGCCGAAGTTCGACTTCGGCTCGTTCGAGGAGAGCGGGTATCGCATGAAGAAGGCGGACAACAGCCTCCATCAGGCGGTGCTCTCGCGCGAATGGCCGCCCGGCTGGCGCGTCGCCGATCTGGGCGCGAGCCGCGGCCTCCTCAGCGCCCGGATCGCGCGCAAGGTCGCCCGCGTGACCTCGGCCGACGTCGAGCGACCGCCGGAGGCGGGCGAGGCCGAGGCGATCCAACTCGACCTCGACGGCGACTTCGATCGCATACTCGGCCGCCACCGCTACGACTGCGTTCTGATGCTCGACGTGCTCGAGCATCTCAAGGTTCCGGAGGAGGGAGTGCGCAAGGTGGCCGAGATCCTGAAGCCACGCGGCACGCTCTATGCGAGCACGGGGAACATCGCCTTCCACGTCCTGCGCCTGAGTCTCCTCCTGGGCCAGTTCAACTACGGCAAGCGCGGCATCCTCGATCTGACGCACACGCGCCTGTTCACGGTCTCGTCGTTCAAGCAGTTGCTCGTCAACGGCGGCTTCACCATCGAGGAGGTGCACGGATTCGGCCCGCCGATCCGCGACATGGTCGGCGCGAACACGGCTCTTCGTGCCGCCGACCGGATGTCCGGCGTGCTGGCGCGGCTCTGGCCGCGGCTGTTCGCGTTCAGCTTTCTGATCGTCGCAACAAAGGCGGACGAGCTCGAGGATATCTACGCGCAAACGATGGCACCGCCGGACTTCCCGAGGCCATGAAGACGAACGGGAGGAGCGTGATCACGAGTGCGACCTCCCGGATCATGTCCTTCGGGTACTCGATCCCGTTCGGCGTGATGCAGGCATAGAGAGCCGCCAGCGCGAGGAAGGCCGGGGAGACGACGCTGCGCAGGCGGGCCGCGTACACGGCCGTGATGACGATCGCGGCGGCGACGACGATGATGAGCGCGACCGATGCCTCCCCGAGCTGCGCCGTCGGTGGATCGGGGCTCCACGAGTCCCTCGCCGCGGCGACCAGCCCACGCTCCCAGCCGAGGAAGGGCGCCGTGAGACGTTCGCTCCCCTCCCCGAACGGAAACGCTCCCAGATGGAGCCGGAGATAGAGCCACCAGCAGGCCGCCGGAACGACCGAAACAGGGACGAGCGACAGGCGCCGCGTACGCCAGATCTCCCAGGCGGCGATGGCGAGCGGCACGAGAACGAGCGGCTCCTTGTCGAAGCAGAGAGCCGCGAGCAGCGCGATCGTCCAGCCACGACGGCCGCGCGCGTAGAGCGCGAGGGCGAGCAGCAGGAGCGCCGCGCCGAGCGACTCGCTCGTGTCGGAGTACACGGCGAAGAGGAGGCCCGGGTTGAGCGCGACGGCGAGTCCGCCCCAGGGTGACCAGCCGACCGCACGCGCGAGGAGGCTCGCGGCGGCGCCGGCGACGACGATCGAGACGAGGCCGACGGCGAGCAGCGCGTCTGGCACCGCTCGAGGCTGGCCGCCGCCACTCGCGAGCCAGGCGAGCCAGCCGTAGGCCGGGTGCCCCCAGTAGTACGGCGCCTCCGGCAGGAGACGGTGCGCCTGCCCCGTCGCGAGCGGATCGCGCGCGATCGCGTAGAAGAAGGCGCCGTCGTAGTGCCCCGAGGGGCCGAGCAGCGGGAAGCTGGGCTGGTCGTGCAGCGCGAGCCTCGCGAGTGGGTAGAGGGCCCACAGGCGCACGAGTCCGCTCGTCCTCCATCCCTCGGCCCGCAGGGACACGATCACGCCAACCCCTGCAGTCCCGAGCGCCGCGAGCGCGCAGGCGAGCGGGATCAGCTGACGGCGAGACACCCGCGCGGGACGCTAGCTCATCGCTGCGCCGGTTGCGACGGCTGAGGGGTCGCGCGGCCACGGTCCCCGCTGGCGCGGTGCAGGGGGAGGCGGCCGGAGCTCGAGACGGCGTCTGCGCTGGATCCCGCGGGCTTCGACACCGGGGAGGTGCACGCGGCTCCCGGCCTCTGCGCGCCGTCCGGCTAGCGTTTCCCGACATGAGCGTCGTGTGCGTGCGACCCGTGCCCGGGAACTGATGCCCGGCAGACACCGACGTCCGGCGGAAGCGGCGTGACCTTCGCCGCCGGGGCGGGTTCTGCCTCCGCGAGCCCGTCGCAGGGGCAGCAGCCCCGGTGGCACGCCCCCACGGGCGCCCGACCAGGCCGTCGCGCTCGCCCCGCTCGTGCCCGCGTCAGCGATCAACCGGTCGCCCTCGTCGGGCGGCTCGACTCCGGCGGGGCGGACGCCCGGCGCGCACGATCCTGCCTCGGGCGCGGCGAGCTCCTCCGAAAAACAGGGCTGCCCACGGCGGCCGAGCCGGTCAGCGCGCGCGCGATCTCCGCGGCGCAGCGTGTCGCAGCCCCGTTGAACGCGGGGTAGAGAGATCCCGAGCGACGCGGATGCGCTCGTGGCCGTCGGTCGGCGGCGGCCTGCGCGGGACGGGCGCGCGCTCGCCCCGGCGCGGGCGTCACGGAGGGCGCCGTGAGCCGATCCTCTCCGCCCGTCCGTCCCGACGGCGGGCCCCCGAGCGACTGGCCGCCCTCCGCGAGGCGCGCGGGCGCCGGCGCATCGCACGGCGGCAGCGGCACGGTGCTGCGCCGCTCGGTCGTGCTCAACGTCGCGGGCCAGATCGCGAGCATGCTCGTCGGCTTCGCGCCCTCCATCCTCGTCGCCCGCTGGCTCGGCCCGACCGACCGCGGCCTCTACGCCATCATCGGCACGACGAGTGGCATCGTCTTCGTTCTCGCGAGCATCGGGCTTCCCATGGCGGTGTGGTACTTCGCGAGCTCGGCGGAGAGCCCGACCGCGCGCCTGTTCGGGAACAGCCTCGCCTGGGCGGCCGGCCTCGGCGCGGTCTTCGTGCCGCTCGCCTGGGCCCTGAACAGCGAGCTCGGCGTGTGGCTCGCCCACGGCCGCGGGGGGTTTGTCTGGGTGCTCGCTGCGATCCTCGTCCCGGTCACCTTCCTCGACTGGACGACGCACAACCAGCTGCTCGGAGGCCTTCGCTTCGGTCTGTACAACGCGCTCGTCGTCGGTCAGAAGGTGGTCTTCTTCGCGGGCGTGGTTCTGCTCCTGTGGGCGGTGCGCCTCGGAGTCTCGGGCGTGCTGATCGCGACGATCGCGGGCTCGGCGCTCGTCGTGGCCGGATCGCTCCGCAGCTGCCTCGCCAGCGGCCGCCCGCGCTTCGACCGCCGCCTGCTCGCCGAGATGCTGAGGTACGGCTCCCGGACGCAGATCGGCGGAATCTTCCAGTACTTCAACTCACGCTTCGACGTGCTCATCCTCCAGTTCTTCCGACCCCTTTCGGTGGTGGGCTACTACGTCGTCGCCGAGATCCTCGCCGAGCTCGTCATGCTGATCACCCGCGCGTTCCAGTCGAGTGTCATGTCACTGGTCAGCCGCGACGCGGAGAACACCGCCACCCAGGCCGAGACGACCGCCGTGTCGCTGCGCCACCATGCGCTCCTGTCCCTCGCGGCACTGATCGGGAACGTGATCTTCTCGCCGCTCCTGATCCTGTTCGCCTACGGACAGCCCTACCACAAGGCGCTGCTGCCGTTCTTCGTCATCCTGCCGGGCGTCTGGTTCCTCGGCACGGGCCTCGTGATCGCAAACGACCTGAACGCCCGCGGCCGCCCCGGCCTCGCCTCGATGCTCTCGGGCCTCGGCGTCTGCATCACGATCGTGCTCGACCTCGCGTTGATCCCGCCCTTCGGCGCCACGGGTGCGGCTCTCGGCTCGCTCGTCGCCTACATCGTGTTCGGGCTCGTCTCGCTCCGCGTCGAGAGCGTGGTCGCGGCGATCCCGCTGCGGTCGCTGCTCCCGGGGCGGGAGGACGCCCGCCTCTACTCCGCCGCGGCGCGCACGCTCCTGCGGCGCATGCGCGGCTCCTCGTGACGGGGCCGGGCGGGATCGGGGTCGGCGTGCGGCGCTCAGGCCGGACAGCTTCCGGCTCCGGCGTGAGGGTCTGAGGCGAGCAGCCAGTAGGTGCCGATGGGTCGCACCGTCCACCCGACGGCCCTGAATCGCCCCGCGACCCAGCTGTCCTCGCCGGTGCTGATGACGACGTAGAAGAGGCCGCTGCGGAGGGCCGGGAGCACGGCGTCGTCGACCGAGAGGTAGACGACTCGATGCTCCCGACGCGGGCCGTAGAGAAGGTAGGAGGGCTCGTTCGGGCCGAGGACCGCGCCCACGCAGGCCCGGGGCGGCACCGCCTGGTCGTAGGCGACGAGCGCGCCTGCCAGGTACGCGTCCGAGTTCACCGAAAGCGCCTGGAGCTGGGTGTAGTGCCAGACCCAGCCGTAGGCGCTCTCGAGCGGCTTGGACTGGTCTCGGGTGATCGTCAGCCCGACGACGAGCGCCGCGACCACGAGGTAGGCCGTCGTCGTCGCCCGTCCCCGGAACAGCCGCGCGAGCAGCGGTGCGGCGAGCCCCGCGGGAACCAGGAAAAAGCGCACCAGGAAGGGAACCCACGTTGCCTCGAGCGCCAGAAGCACCACGAAGCCGGGTAGCGCACAGGCGAGCGCCAGGTGCCGTTGATCGACGCGGCGGGCGAGGTAGGCGCGGACGGTGAGCGCCATCGCCGCGAGCACGGCGACGATGCCGAGCGGCCCGTAGGCCGAGTAGTCCTCGTTCGAGATGCGGGTGAAGACCTCGTTGAGGTCATGGTCGACCGGGCCGAGCATGCCCCCCGGACCGCGGATCGGAAAGCCGAGCTGGCGCGCGACGAACGCGATGAGCGCCGCGCCCCCGAGCACGAGCAGCGGAGCGAGGAAGGGCGTCGCGACCCCTGCCGCGTCCTCGAGCGCCCGCCGCGCACTCGCACGCCGAGACGCGAGGCCCGCGGCCGCCGCCGCGAGCAGGACACCGACGAGCGCGAGCGCGTCGATCAGGCGGTCGGAGAGGACGGAGAGGTCCATCTCGCTGTACATCAGGTAGAAGGCGTTCCCGACGCTGACGGGGTAGGACGGCGACGTCCGGTCCTGAACCGCCGCGGTGCCCGCTCCGAGCGGATCGCCGCTGTGAACGAGGTTCAGGACGTAGCCCCACATGCCGACCGCGACGAATCCCGCCGCGCCGCCGAGGAGCAGCATCGAGAGCGTCCGCCGCCCGCGTGCGAGCGCGAGCCAGACGATGAAGGGCAGGACGAGGAATGTGGTGAGCTTCGTCCCGAGCGCGAAGGCGACGGCGACGCCGGCGAGGGCCGGCTCGAGGCCGCCGGCGCCGAGCAGCAGGCAGACCGCGACGGCGGGGAACGAGGCCGAGACGAGGTCGTTCTGCCCGGTCATCGACTCGAGCGCGACCGAGGAGAACGTGGCGAGGAGGAACGATGCACACGCGGCGGCGCGCAGCTCGAAACCGAGACGCCGCGCCGAGCCGTACACGGCGACGAGCAGCGCGAGCTCGGCGAGGAACTGGGGAAGCGCGAACAGCGCGCCCGTCCCGGTGGCGACGAAGAGGTAGAGGATCTGCTGCTCGGCGAGCGGCTGGTAGGCGTTCATCTCGATGTCGGGGGCGTTGGGTATCCAGTAGATGCCGCCGTGCTGCGCCCAGGCCGCCGCGCGCGCGAGGTGGTAGGTCAGCGAGTCCATGTTGTTCGGGGGCACGCTGAGGGCGAGCAGGAGCTCGTAGGCGAGCAGGACGACAACGACCACCAGGAAGAGCGCGGTGGGAGGGTCGCTGACGAGCTCGCGCACCCCGGCGCGCGCCGCGGCGAGCGGGAGACGCGGCCGGCCGCGAGCGCTCCAGCACGCGAGCGAGCCCGCGCCGAGCACGAGCTCGGCGACCGCGAGGCCACCCCGCGTCACCTCGCGCAGCGGCGAGAGCGCGAGCGTTACGAGCCCCAGGTTCGCGACGTAGGCGAGGTAGGCCACAAGCAGCGTCGCGGTGAAGCTCGGGAGCCGCGCAGCCGCGGCGAGGAGGAGTGCCGTCGCGACAGCAGACGCGATCAGCAGCAGCCCGAACACGGCTCGAAGTCTCTCAGAACCCCGAATCGAGCCCGCCGTGAGCACTGCGGCCGCGCTCCGGCCGGCGCCGCCACCCGCGGCGAAGGCGCCGCGTCTGCCCGGAGCCCCGGCACCGGCCGAGGCGCCCCACCGTGGAAGCGTCCGTGAACATCGCGACGGCGGCGCGAACCCCCCGGCGCCGGTCACCCCGCCAACGGCGAGCTCCGCGCAGCGAGCGCATCGACGCGGCGTCGCCGGACAGCGCCTCGGCGATCTGCGGCCCGGCCGCGGGCACACCCCTCCGTCGCCGGGGGTCGCTCGCGCCCATGCGGCGCTAGCCTCCGCGAGGGATGCCGGACGCGATCGTCGTCGGGTCGGGACCGAATGGCCTCGCCGCGGCGATCGTCCTTGCTCGCGCCGGCGTTTCCGTTCGCGTGCTCGAGCGGAGCGACCGG
>Ga0302325_10017234_pt1 | contig 15275 bp, 9 predicted proteins | sample Palsa_T0_2_FD_201948 | JGI IMG/M metagenome (GOLD analysis project Ga0302325, IMG submission 201948) | Peat permafrost microbial communities from Stordalen Mire near Abisko, Sweden - Palsa_T0_2 | ecosystem: Environmental > Terrestrial > Soil > Palsa > Peat permafrost | place: Sweden: Abisko... | reverse complement strand
GGCGCCAGTCGATCAGCTCGCGGACCTTGGTCGTGTCGGGCACGCGTCGGTACATGTCCTCGAAGCCCTCCCCGTAGGCCTCGCCATAGGGGATCAAGGAGATCTCCGACTTGGAGTCCGTCACGTCGATGATCAGCTGGGCGAGGTCGTGGATCGAGATCTCGGTGGTGGCGCCGACGTTGAACACGTTTCCATAGGCGCGCTCGTCGGTCGCCAGGGCGAACAGGGCCAGGACCACGTCGGCGACGTGGCAGAAGCAGCGGGTCTGCCGGCCGTCGCCGTAGACGGTCAGCGGCTCGTCGGCGAGCGCCTGGCCCACGAGCCTCGGCACAACCATGCCGTAGCTTCCGGTCTGACGCGGTCCGACCGTGTTGAACAGGCGCACGACCGTGGTCGGCAGCGCGCGCTCGCGCCAGTAGGCGATCGCCAGGAACTCGTCGATCGCCTTCGAGCAGGCATACGCCCAACGCCCCATGTCGGTGGCGCCCATCTGCATGTCACCGTCCTCCTTGAACGGCAGCGCCTGGCTCTTGCCGTATACCTCGCTGGTGGAGGCGATCAGCACCGGCTTCTTCTTCTTGTTGGCGTGCATGAGCACGACCTCGGTGCCGTGCACGTTGGTCTCGATCGCACGCACCGGGCTCTCGACGACGAGCGTGACACCGACCGCGGCCGCAAGGTGGACCACGATGTCCGCCCCGTCCACCAGCTCGGCAACAACTGCATGGTTCTCGGCGGAGCCGATCGTGTACTCGAACTCGGGATGACCCTTCAGATGACGGATGTTCTCGATCCCACCGGTCGAGAGATCGTCTAGCACGTGCACCGCGTGATGATGTTCGATCAGCAGATCGCTCAGATGCGAGCCGATGAAACCGGCGCCACCGGTGATCAAGAATCTCATCGCGGCTCTCCGATCGCGTCAGAGACAGAGGGGCGATGGCTTCGTCTCATGATCGTTCCTCCGAACGCTCCGAGTATCAGGATCGCAACTCCTCCTCCCAAGAGCGCGAGCATCGACCCGCTGCCGCTCGAGGCGCTCTGCGAGCGAGAGGCTTGCAGCACCACCGCCGGGAGTGGCACCCCTGGGCTGGAGGAGGTCGTACCGGATGCATCATGACGAGCACTGCCGGGGGCCTGGCCCCCACTGGATCCTCCCCGTCCCGATCCCCCTGAGCCGGGTGGCTTGATGCCTCCTCCGAACAGGGCCGCGGAGCCGCTGCTCGCCTGGCCGGGTGCGGCACCCGTCTGCCTGGCTTGATTTATCGGCAGCGCGTACTCCTTCGCCGCCGGTGACCCTGGGTCTGCATGCACACCCGGTTCCAAGCCCGTCGCGGCTTGCGCGGAGACCGTGAGGCAACTGAGGGCAAGCACCGCGAGGGCTGCGGCTGCGGAGAAGCCCTTGGCATACACGCCTGGGAAGATAGCGCCTCGCAAGGAGGGTATCGCCGCTACTGCAGACCAGTGGACGGATTGGCAGCGAGCGCCCGCAAGGTGAGGTCTCGCGGATTTAGCTCGTGTGCCCTGTCGTAGTCGCGCTTGGCCGCTCCGATCGTGCGCTCCCGAAGCGAGATGTCCCCAAGCAGGGTCCACGTGACAAAATTGTTCGGCTCATGCTGGAGGGCCTGGCGAAGGACCGTCTGGGCCGCGGAGGCCTGGTCGAAGCGAGCGAGGGCGGCGGCCTTGACGTAATAGGTTTCCATCGCATCGGAGTCGATCTCCAGCGAGCGGTTTGCGTCGGTGATCGTCGCCACCGGACGCGCGTCGAGCTCGTGCTGGGCGCGCGAGCGATAGATTTCGGCCAGCCCCTGTCGGCTGAGGCTGGCTCCCGCCACAACCAGCGTCACCAGCACGGCAGATGCCCCCAGCGCAAGCGCCGGTCTGCTCGCGAACGCCTTGCCGAATCGGGAATACCCCGCGACAGCCGCTGCCAACTGAGGGCTTCGCGACCTGACCAGGACCGCGGCCGCCGCGACCGCGATCGCGGTCAACCCGGGGAGCAGATGCATCCAGTCGACGCTCGTCTGCGCCAGCCACGCGACGACGGCACCCACCGCGCCCACCATCAGCGCGCGCGACAGAGGCGAGCGCGCCGCCGTGGGACGCATGCGCGCGATCCCCCAACCGATCCCGCCGAGGAAGCAGGCCAGCAGCAGAGCGCCCACGACACCCAGCTCAGAGAGGGCTTGGAGCTCGACCGAATGGGGCTGGTCGATGTCCTCGGTCGTGGCCCGCTGCTCGTAGTAGGAGCGCGGATAGTTGCCCGCGCCCACGCCGAGTACCGGATTTTCGCGCCACACCCGCCACGCGATCCGCCAGTAGTCATAGCGATTGCCTCCACCGGACAGCAGCCGTGATTGGCTGGCTGTGGATGCAGTGGCGCTGGCGCTCGGCGGGGTGAGATTCGTGAAGGCATGCCACTGGCTGCGGACGCTGTGCTCGATGCGCTGCGAAGCGGCCCCGGCGAGGACCAGCACGACCACGATCGGGATCGCGAGCAGCCAAGATCCAGTTGTGCCGGCCCGCGAGCCCCACGCGCGCGAGGAGACAGCCAGCTCCCATACCAGCGTTAGCAGGCCCCAGGCCAGGCCGGCGGCGATTGCGCCCAGCAGCGCGGCCCGACCGGCGACGTGGCCAGCTTCCACGGACACCGATCCACCCGCTGAATGTTCGTAGACGCGCAGCAGGTCGGGGGCGGCGAGCGCTGTTGCGCCTGCCACAACCAGCAATCCGTAGATCCGGCGGGTGCGACCGGGGACGACTGCCACGACCGCCACCAGCGCGAACAGCATCGCCAGCGCCGTGCCGCGCGACTGGGACAGCATCGCCAGGCAGGCCATCAGGGCGGCCATCCCGGCAGCCGGCCCCGCCACCAGCGCCCGCCGCGCCTCGGCGGCGGCGAAGCACAGCCAGAAGCCGATCACGAACAGGCACCCCTCGCCGTTGATGTAGCCCAGCGGCGAGTTCAGACGGCCTCCGAGGAAGAGCGAGCCGGGATTACCCCCGAGCAGCCGTGCGAGCACGGAGATCGCCACGGCAGCCACCCCGAGCCCGGCGGCTCCGAGCAGCACCGCCGAGCGCCGCTCGCTGCGCAGGAGTACCAGCAACAGCAGCAACAGCGCCCCGTAGGCCAGCCAGCGATTACCGCTCACCACTGCGTTCTCCACCGATTCCGCCCAGGCGGTGGAGATCAGAGACCATATGCCCAGACCCAGCAGGCCCCCCATCGCTAGCGCCGCCGGGGCAGAGGGCCGCGTAGGTCGCGCCACCACCGCCACGGCACTCGCGGCCACGAGGCCGAGCCCGATCGGCACCCAGGCCGAGGTGTCGTAGTAGGCGAAGAAGAATGGGCTCAGGCCGGCGCCGAGGCCGAGCAGGGCCAAGCATGCCAATCCGGCCGGCGAGTCTCCCGGTGCACCGGTTTCACGAACCGCTGGATCAGTTTGCGCTCCGAACTCCTCCACCTTCTGGCGCTCCAACAACACGACCGCCCCGCCGGCTGCGAGTACGTACAGGATCGCGCTGATCACCAAGAAGGAGGTGCCGCCCTCGATCGCAAGCACAGCCACCACCGACACCACTGCTTGGATCGCGCCCAAGGACAGCGCCACGGCGCGCGCGCTCGGTAGGAACCTGCGAGCTCGATGAGTCAGATGATCTCGGCCGCCTGTGAGGACCGACACGCCGCGCCGGCGGCGGGAGATGATCACGAGACTCGTATCCAAGGCGGGAATCCCGACGAGTAGCAGGGCGACCAGCAGCGATTGCCACGCGACCGTGGAGGTGCTCGCGGCGACCATCACCAGTACCGCGACGGCGAAGCCCAGCGGCATGCTGCCCCCATCGCCCAAGAAGATTCGAGCGGGCAGGCACAGGTTGCGTGGCAGGAAGCCCAGACAGGCGCCGCCGAGGGAGGCCGCGCCAACCGCAAGCCAGACGTCCCCCCGCACAATCCCGATCAGCGCCGCTCCCGCGGAGACCACGAGCGCCATCATGCTGGCTGCTCCATCCATGTTGTCGAAGAGATTGAAGGCGTTTACGATGCCCACGACCCACACGCAGGTGAGTGTCAGGTTGACGGCGCCGCCCAGATGCAGGTCCCAGCCCAATCCCGAGGCCCAGATCATCGCCGCGAGGACGACCTCTATGACAACACGCATCAGGGGAGACACCGTGCGCCGGTCATCGATCGTGCCGACCGCCCAGAGAAGCGCCACGCCACCCACCAGGGGAACCGTCTTGCGCCAGTCTCCTGCCGCCAGGATCATGGCGCTGACGAAGCCCACCATGAGGGCGGCGCCGCCTAGATACGGAGTCGGGCGTGCGTGGCCCTTGTAGCCGATCGGCTTGTCGTAGAACTGCAGCCGATCGGCGATGCTGATCGCGAAGGGCGTCGTCGCGTAGACGATCGCGGACGCCAAGGCGAGGCCAATCAGCAGTCGCTCAGCCAGGATCACGAACCAGCTTCCTCATCGAGTCTCGAACCATTTTCAGTTACCCCATTCAACACAGACCGACCCGGACGTGGCTGCTGCCGCTCGTAGCATCGCAATCGCCCATGACCGCAGAGAAGATTACGCGACAGGCGGACTGCATGACCGTTTCTCACGGGAGGCGACTCGCGTAGAGTTGGCGCCTCTCTGGTGATTCCTGGCAGAGAGCCCTGGTGGATGGGTCCTCTCGCCCAGCTCTACCTACCCAATGCTCACAGAACCGCTTGACATAGCTGTGGTGACTGTCACCTACAACGGAGGCGAGCGCATACTGGACTGGGCACGAGCGCTACAGAGGGCATGGAACGAACTACCAACGGAGCACCAGGGACGCCTCCGGATGTTAGCCATAGACAATGCTTCTCCCGACAACACAGTGACCGATCTGCGTAGCCGAGCGCCGTGGGTGGAGGTGATCCCGCTGCCCACCAATCGCGGGTTCGCGGCTGGATGTAACGTCGGCCTTCGTGCCGCGCACGGCAGCAAGCTGTTTATGTTGCTCAATCCAGACGCGCTCGTCGCTTCCCACTTCTTCTGCGTCCTCGCACAGCGGCAATGGCCGAGTGATCTGGCGGCACTGGGGCCGTCTGTTCGCACTCCCGCTGGGGGTATCGAGCAATCGGCACGGAGTTTCCCGCGAATGTCGACCGGACTGTGGGGCAGGACGACGCTTCTTACCAGGCTATTGCCTCAGATCGCGACGCGGCGGGAGCTGCGAGCCGACCCTAAGCTGGGAAGGCACGACGTTGATTGGGTGTCCGGGGCTTGTGTCGTCATTTCAGCCAGCGCGCTCGAGCGGGTGGGCATGCTGGATGAGGGCTACTTCATGTACTGGGAGGATGCCGATTGGTGCAGGCGAGCCCGTGATAGTGGATTAACAATCACGTTTGAGCCAGCTTTGGAAGTCGTTCACCATCAGGGTTCTAGTTCGGCGTCCAGACCCAAAGCGACAACGATTGCCTTCCATAGAAGCGCATACCGCTATTATCGCTTGCACGTCGCGCGCGGCGGTACCGCGCGAACTTGCGCGGCTTTGATTCTCACAATGAGGTGCGCCGTTAAGCTCACGATTCTATTTTTGCGGTCCAACAAAATCCGCAAACCTGACAACCGATCCATATGAGCTGGTGTGTCACACATCGCTACCCGGTCGCCGCGCGTTGCGGATTCGCTGGCGCAGCATCGGAAGCAGTGCGAGAGGGGTGGCAGTGAAGCCGTGCACGCGTCGTACCTGCAAGCTCAGAAATCCATTCCACACAATCACGGACAGTAGCCATGCGATAGCCGCTCCGCGTGCGGCCTGTAGCGGGATGAAGATCAGATTCAGGCCGACGTTCGTTGCCAGTGCCACGCCACTTCCGACGATCATGGGACGGGGGTGCTTTGTCATCGTCAGTAGGGCTCCGTTCTGTCCTGCCACTGCGCTAATCACAAATGCGACACACAACACACGAAGGACAAAGACGCCGCTCTCGAATGAGCTACCAAACAATCGGAGCACCTGTGGGGCAAATATGATCAGGGGCAGGGCCAGGACCGCTGAGAGCAGCACAGCCCCGAGCGTTACCATGGGTGCGCCGGTTTTGAGCCGGTCCATACGGTTCGCGGCAAAGAGCCGCGCCACGACCGGTAGATAAGCAGCGTTCACCGCGAACTCCGCGATGCCCACGAAGCTCGCAACGCGAGTGGATGTGCTGTAGAGCCCGACCTGTGTCGAGTTGCTCAGGAAACCCAGCAGGATGAGGTCTACCTGCGCGAGCAATATCGCGATGCCATTGAGCAATCCGAGCGGAATGGCCAGCCTGAGCCATGCGCGGGTTTGCGATTGTACGTGGGGAAGACCACCCCGAGGCGGAAGCGCCCGGCGAAGCACTAGCAATCCAAAGATAAATGCGACCGATGCCGCAACTCCCTGCAGCGCCATTGCCACCGGAGGGCTATGCCTCAAACTGAGCACGCTCCACCCTATGAGTAGAAAAATGTTAAAGACGAGGGGACGTACAAGGTCGTCAGGCAGGCGAGCGGCAACGACCGAACCGAGCCCCTGAACAGCACCCTGACGGACTGCCGTGAGGGCCAGCAACGGAACAAACGCGACGGCTATGATAAAAGTCGCTCGCTGGGTTGGCTCGACGAGAATCATACTGGCGCTCAACACAAGGAGAGTCACGACCGTTGACCCGAGAAGGACGACCTTTGGAGCAGTGCGGAAGAGTCCGTGGACTGCGGCTGGCCACTTGTCGCGTTCCTTGTATGTGGCAAACTCGCGGATTGCCAGAATGTCAAAGCCGAAACTCGTAATAATTTGTAGCACACTTGCCCACGCAAATGCCCAAGCGTAGGTACCGTATCCCGAGGCCCCCAGCTGTCGTGCCAGGATTACCGTCGAGACGAATACAAGAAGAGCTGACCCGCCCCTGACAGTCAACGTACCGAGCGCGCTGGTCAAGAGTCCGCCGTGGTTCGCTCGGACCAGCGAGCGAACCGACGCCCTGTTGCCCGGTAGTCGCCTCATCTTGCGCTACTCAGGACGTTAGAGTCATGGCCGTCGGCTGCAAGGAGGCTCTGAGAGGGAAGCGCGACCACGGACTCGCGTATCCTAGACACTCCTCGTGACTGACTACGCACCAAACTCGATGAGATCTGGCAACGCTCAGCAGCGAAATGGGTTGCGCCGAGCAGCCAACGTCCCGGTCAAGAACATTCCAGGGCGCTTGCGGAATGTCACGCGCCGCGTCTGGAGGGATAGCGCGCTCGTCGCCGTGGCAGATGCTTTGAATGGCTCCATTGCGCTCGAGCCAGGAGGACCAAGCGCGTCGTTCGGTCCTCGGGGACTCGTACCTGTCTATCCGCGCCTCGTTGCCCTGGACGTGCTCGACTACGCGGAGCGGACGCTGTGGTCAGACGCGGCACAAACGCATATCAGTCCTCGCCGACGACTGATTACGGAGGCTGGAAGGCTTGATGGAGTGCCGGACAACGCCTACGACGCACTCCTTGCCTCCCATGTGCTGGAGCATCTCGCCAACCCGCTCGGTGCGCTCGCGGAATGGCGGCGTGTGGTGCGCCCAGGCGGTCACCTTCTTCTGATCGTCCCTCATCGCGACGGCACATTCGACCATCGCCGCTTGGCCACCTCCCTTGAGCATCTGCAAGCGGATCTAGTGTGCGACACCGGAGAGGATGACCTCACCCATCTTGAGGAGGTTCTCGATCTGCACGATCTCACACGCGATCCAGGCGCGCGTAACCGTATGGTGTTCGAGCAGCGTTGCCGCGAGAATTATGTCTCGCGGGCTATGCACCACCATGTATTTATTTCGCGCACTGTGGTAGAGATGTGCCATGCGGCAGGGCTCGACGTTTGTTTCCTGAGGCCCAAGCGTCCGTTCAACATCGTGTGTCTTTGCCGAGTGAGCGGGTCCCAAGGCGAGGGTCTCTCAGAGCAGGCGCTGCTCGAGATTCTGAGTCACAGTCCGTTTGCCTCCGATCGTGAAGGTATATGAACCGCGTAATCAATACGGCTGGCGACGAGCTTGGGCCGGCCGTGGACCAGTCACAGGCCCAGCTGGTGACCGACTCCCTGGAGAATGCATGTGAGTATGACGCCGAGTCCGGTGTCTGGCGTCTGCGGGACGGTCGTACTATTCCATATCCGAACGACACCTTTGCCGCTTCCAAGCTCGAGAACATCCTTCGGAACGCTCACGATCTCTCTTCCTTGTCACCGGAGCTCGAGGGATTCGCAGGCAGGTGGCCCTCCAGTTACTATCTCAGCACGAAGCGATCTAGTTTGCTGCGTGGGTTCTCATGGCATCGGGACTCTAAGGTCCTTGAGGTGGGGGCCGGCTGCGGGACTATCTCCCGCTATCTGGGTGAGACGTTTAGGAGCGTCTTGGCTGTAGAGGGCGAGGCGCACCGAGCGCGACTGGCACGCATACGTACGAGAGACCAGCCAAATGTGCAGATACTCAATGCGCCATACGAGGACATCTCATTCCGAGATCGATTCGATCTGGTGTTCTGCATCGGTGTACTTGAGTATGCCTCCGCGTTCTTCGGTGTGGAGGATGCGTCGCTCAACATGGTCCGGGGGATTCGCGAGATCCTACAAGACGACGGCGTGCTGGTGCTGGCGATCGAGAACCAGCTCGGCCTGAAGTACTTTGCCGGTAGTGCAGAGGATCACACCTCGCTACCTTTCGATGGGATCGAGGGCTACGCTCGGTCGCCCGAGCGCAGAATCGAGACCTTCAGTCGCGGGAGGCTCTCACAGATGCTCAAGCTCGCCGGCTTCGAGACCCTTGACTTCTTCTTTCCTTTCCCGGACTACAAGTTCCCGCGTTGCGTGATCGACGAGCGCGCCGCGGGTCATGACAGTCCGGCAATGGCTGGGCTCATCGCGCACGAGCCGGCCTCCGACTATCTGCTGCCCCCCAGTCCACAGTTGTTCAACCAGTCGCTTGCCTGGCGGGAGGCGCTCGGCGCCGGCCTTGTCCCCGATCTGGCGAACTCGTTTCTCGTGATGGCTACCCCCGCCAAGCGTCGATCGAGCTGTTGGTCGGCGCCGTGGAACGCCGTCTCCATCTCGGTCGGTAAGCGTTTACCTGCCTACTGGTCGGAGACGCGGGTTAGCGGTCTCGGGACGGATCATCCCACGGTCGATCGACGTCAGCTCCTGCCGGATGAATCGGCCGATCCCCGCGTGGCGGTCGAGCTCCCTTATAGAGAGACATGGTACGACACGCCCACGCTCGGGTTACTGCTAGAGCGCGTTATGCAGGACCCAGATTGTGGAGTGAATCAAATAGCGGATGCACTCAGACCATGGAAACTATTTCTTGACGTTACATTTGCGGGCAGTGGCAGTGGGGATGGGTCGCTCTTCGACGCAGTGCCCCAGAACATGGTCTCGGTTGAGGGTGAACTGCGAATGTTCGACCGCGAGTTGCGGACACGGGCACGAGTCGCTAAGAGCACAGTGGTGATCAGAGGTATACATCGGACCCTGATTGGCGCTGCCCAATCACCGGGAGCGATCACTAGACTCAGACGCCGTCGCTACTGGCCTCTGATCGTGGAGATCGCAGCGCAGCTGGACGAAGAATTAACGACGCTCGATCTGTGTCGAGCAGCGCTACTTGAGTATCGTGTCCAGCGTGCCACGATGGGTCATGGACGGATTATCCTGCTGTGGCCGATCGACTTGCGTCTCCGACGCGTTCAGTCCTTTCGCCGACGTCAGCAGGCATGGATACTTGTGCGGTCGGCGTATCGTCTTGTGCGCCGCCTCCGTATGCTCGCGCAGCGGGCATAACTACGCAATCTGCACCACTTCGAGCACTTCTGCGGCACGGGCGACGACATAGAGCACAGGCAGCTGGTTTTCGTGTCCAAGCAGGAAGCGTGTGGTGAAAGGCACGGCATCCCGCAGATCGATCGGACTCTGCTCACCGTAGTTCTGGAAGGCTTCGGAGCCGAGCAGGATATGCACCTCTGTGTGCAATGTAGGTCTGGGGCCGCGGGTAATCAGTGTTACGTCTGCCCCAGGTGAGCTTACAGAGCCGATGAGCACCGAGAAGGCGGCGATTGGGAAAGGCCCCTTCGGGACGATCACGTCAAGGACTTGCTGACGAAATGCTGATGCGGCGGAGAAGATCCGGATACGCACAACCGGAGTGGTCGCGGAACGGTCGACCACAATCAGGTCAGAGGACACCCCGTTCCAGCTGGCAAGTCCAACGTCACGATGATAGCCCGACGGTAGCGGTATAGGCGGTGTGTTCCCTGCCACGAGGACTCGTCCATTGTTCGCGAGATCGCGCAGTTCGACGTGCAGATGCGACCCGATGCCGCTTATCACGCCCAATGCCGCCGAGTGGGCAGCGCCGACACCGATAATGCCAAAGCTCACGTTGTCCCCCGTGGGCGCAGGACCAGCGGTAATCGCAGGATCGACCACGATCCGCTTGGGATCCAGCTGCCAGCGTGCGACATGGAGTGACCCGTGGCTGCGAGCCACGCTCCACAAGCTAGATTCGGCGATTCCACGATCGGGGTCGGTCACCAGCTGTGCCTTCTTATCGAGCACGAAGTCACGCGGCAGTCGTAGAGCGCGCCTCGAAGCCGAGATCGGTAAAGGGATCTGCCGGTGGACTATGGTCGAAGGCGCCAGCTGACGTGACAGCCCGAACTCGGCGGCCCCGAGCACGATGATCAGCGCCAGGATAACGGCAGCAGCGACGGGCAAGCGCGGACGAATGCTCGCCAGTCGACCGGCTACGCGGGTGTACAGGGGTGCGATCCCGGCTGTCATCAGACGCTTGCCGGCACTGGGCGCCGCAGCTGCGGCGGGCACACCGACGAAATCCGTGGTGGCCGTCGTGGAGTACTCGATCATCACTAGCAGTACTGCCAGGGTGAGCATCCCCACAGAACTCATCAGATAGGGATTGCTGGCGGAGGTGAACAAGAAGCCGACCAATCCCCCGATTGCCGCGGCGATCATGATGCGCCGGTCGGGGTCGGCGTGGCTGAGGGTTCTGATAGCGCGATATAGCGCCGAGGCGGGCACGGTAAGTAGCACTAGCAGGCCGACTAGGCCCAACTGAAAGAGCAGCTGCAGATAGGTCAGCTCGAAGGACCAGGGAGCAGAAGCGCTGCGGCGATAGCCAGAGGGAAGTGTGGCTCCTAGGCCGCTGCCCAGTGCCACGTGTCGACGAAATCCGCTTACAAGCTGAGGCGCTTGCTCCAAGCGATAGGACGTTGATTGCTCATTGCGCTGGGTGAAGAGGGAAACGACACGATGGGACACACTGGGGTCGGCGGTAACGATCAGTGCGACCGTGAGTACACAGATGAGGGTGGCGACCGCAAGTCGCCAGGGGGCAAGGCGTGACTTAGGCCTCGTCGAGAGCAGCAGGATCAATGCTGCTGCGACGATCATCCCGAGCCAGATGCCGCGTGCGTGAGCAACATACGCGGTCGCCAGCAGCGCGAATGCAGCCCCGCGGCCAAGATCGCCTAACTGCTCTCGATACGCGGTGGCCAGGACCAGGGCGATTGCGGGGATGAGCATCACGTCATCAATCAAGAAGGCCCGGAAAACCCCGGTCGACTCAAGCGCGATGTCGCCCTGTAGCGGCCCTACTTTGCCGCCGCCATAGTCGAGACCGAGTAGGACGTGGCCTAAGAAGATCAGCAGAGTGATCGCGCAGAGAACGAGGGTCGGCCAAAGCCAGACACGCTGAATATGCAAGGCACGGTCACGTCGCCGACCAGTAACCGCGCTACATCGGTTGACCTCATCGAGAATTGGAAAATAGAGCAGCAAGTAGGTGAATCGACTAGCTTGCTGAATTGCATAGCTGGTGTTCCCGGGCTGGGCGGGGTCGTGCTGCCGATGGAGCAGCAATGCCACCGCGAACCAGACCAGGGGCACCAGGATGCCGCCCGCGAGCACCGGCCCGGTGAATGCGTAGGAGCGCCACGAGCGCTTCCACGGTTGATATACGTTTAGCCAGCCGGCTAGTGCCACTCCCACCACGAAGAGCTTCAACGGCACGCGAGCGATGTTGACGTCAGCTGTGGTCAGCGTGATGTACGCAACGGCCACATAGAGGGCCGCACGAGCCATCGGCATCTGGCGGCCGAGGGCAGCAGCTGGCACAAACGCACCTTGCCTGTGTTCGACCACGGCAGGGCAGCCTAGACCATCGAGGGTGGCTATGTGCTCGCTCGTTCCCCGCACCATTGGTGTCCTCATCGCTTCCGCTGTGGATCATCAGGCGGCGCCCGAGGTGGACGTGGTCATACCGACCTTCAATGCCAGGGAGCTGATGCTGCGCTGCCTGCAACGCCTCGACGATCCGGCCATCGCGCGCCGTGGTCGTCGAGGACGCCTCAACCAACGGCACGTCGCAGGCGCTCGCAGCGTAGCCCCACGTCCCTGCGGAATACCACAGCTATACTTCGGTGCGACCTTGGACCGAAGACTGAAGAGAGCAATCATCCGTTCGCGGCTTCCCTTCAAGGGGCCGCTCGCCAGAGGATATCTCCGCACAGTCGAACGCTATAAGAGTATCTCCGGAGGACATAAACGGCTATATGATGCCAACGGCCTCCCTGTTCCGTCGCCGCGGCTTCGCGTCCTTATCGCAGGTACTGCCGATCCCGAGCATTTCCTCACCTCTGGCAGGGCTCACGCGGACTATCTCCGTGAATTGCTCGCTGGAGTCGGCTGTCCGCTCGATCAGATGGACGCGATCCTCGATTTTGGGTGCGGATGTGGCCGGATCGCACGTTGGTTTTCAGACCTGCCGCGGCCGCAGATCAATGGCTGCGACTACAACAGCGAGCTGGTCGAGTGGTGTGACACGAATCTAGGGTTCATGCAGGCGCGCAAGACCGAGCTGCGACCTCCTCTTCCGTATCAGAATGACAGCTTCGACTTCCTGTACGCGTGCTCGGTCTTTACACATCTGCCTGTCGAGCTCGCAGGTCGCTGGATGGCGGAGTTCCGGCGCGTTATAAAGCCAGGAGGACTTATCTGGTTCACAGTCCATGGGGAGATCAAGAAGGTTCAGCTGGATCCCGAGGAGCAACTGCGCTTCGACTCCGGAGAGATCGTGGTGTGGTTGCCGGAGATCGAGGGAACCAACTTCTGCTCCACCTTCTGGCCCAACGCGGCAGTCGAGAGCATGTTGGGAAGCGACTTCGAGGTGCTTGTCCACCTTGATCCCAAGGCCCAGTCTGCCACAGCTCAGAAAGCACAGCTGGATCATGACGCCTACCTCGTGCGGCGCGTGTAGCTCGACCGGAGATTCCTGCTCAGTGCAGAGTTTTCGCCAATCGTTGCGCCAAACCCTCCTAGATGACTGAGCTAACCGGCCAGATCAACCCGACTCCTGGCCGTCCGGCACCCGCTTGATCTGTTGCAGGGAGCGTCCCAACCCTGGGGCGCAGTTGTCCTTCACCGACCTCGACGCTCACCGCTTCCAGCGCTTTGAGAAGCCAACCTTCTGTCTCCAGGACCTCCTCCGATGTGAGACCATTAGGCAGTGACCAACGTGGACGTCGTCATCCCAACCTTCAACGCCAGAGAGTTGGTGCTGCATTGCCTACAACGTCTTGACGATCCAATGATCGAGCAGATCGTTGTCGTCGACGATGCGTCGACCGACGGCACGCCCCAGGCGCTTGCGTCGAGCTTTCCCAAAGCGCAGGTCGTGGTGCTCGATCACCATCGCGGTTTGGCGCACGCGCTCAACCGCGGGGCTGAGATGGGAACAGCTGAGTTCGTGCTTTTTCTCAATAATGACGTGTTTCCCCTCGATGATGCCATCAGCCGGTTGGGGGCAGCGCTTAGGAATGATCCTCTGGCGGCGTCCGCCGCCGGGCGGCTGGTGGATCCGGGGACTGTACGCACCCAGGATTCATATCAACCACGAGCGCTACCCGGACTTGTCGGGCTCGCGGCACGCATCACTGGCATCGAGCGTGGTTGGCCACGAAATCCGTGGACCGGGCAACATCTACGTAATCCGCTCGCCACATCAACCTCCGCGCCAACGGATCGTCAACCAGCTGGTTCGTGTCTACTCGTACGTCGCAGTGCGCTGGAGAAGGTACACGGGTGGGACGAGGGTTACTGGTTTTGGTATGAGGATGTGGACCTCTCAAGACGCCTATATGAGATTGGGTATGTACTCTACGTGCCCACGGCTATCTTCGAACATGTGGGCCATGCCAGCACGAATAGTTGGGCCCGTCATGAGCAGCACAAGCGCCTATATCATGGCGCCCTGCGCTACGCCGAGCAACACCTTCCACGGTGGCAGCAGGCAATATTCGGCATCCTGATGGCTATTGTGACAATACCCCGAATCGTTTGGCTGAGATGGAAATCTCAGCCCGCTGCTCTCAGTGCTTACCGGCACCTTCGCGATGAGGGGTTGGCGCTGGCCCTTGGCCGCGAGTTGATAGCTGCTCCAGGCGATCCGGGAAGCCACGACAACCAGCCCTTGAGAGAAGTGGTCACGTGATCACCGCGCCAAGCGCCTCAGTGATTGTTCCCAACTACAGACGGCCCGATTTGCTGATGCGCTGCCTAGAGTCTCTACAGGACTGCAGTCGGACCATGCCGACACAGGTGGTCGTCGTGGACGATGGCTCGGGCGACAACTCTTGCGATCTCGTTCGCGAGCGCTTTCCTGAGTACCTCCTGGTATCGCTGGAGAAGAACGTTGGGTATCCGGCGGCGGTAAACGCAGGCCTGCGAGCGTGTCTTGGCGAGTGGATACTAACCCTCAACAACGACGCAGTTGTCGAGCGTGGCGCGCTGGAGGCTCTGTTGGCGGTGGCAAACTCAAGTCGCGACATCGGTTCGCTCGCTGCTCAGCAGCGATTCCTGAGCCACCCGCAGATCATCTACTCGGCCGGCGTGACCGTCGATTGGCGCGGCCAAGCAGCCGATCGCCTGATCGGTCATCCGATCTCTGATAGTGAGCCTGCGCCGATTGAGGTTTTTGGAGCATGCGGGGCGGCTGCGCTGTATCGCCGGGCAATGCTGGATGAATTGGGTGGCTTCGACGAGCGTTTCATCTTTGGGCTCGAGGACGTCGATGTCTCCTGGCGCGGACAGATGCGTGGCTGGCGCTGTCTGTATGTGCCTGATGCGGTCGTCTACCACGACCTGGGGGCTACTGTGCCGTACGGCTCGAAGGCACGTTTTGTGCAAGCTGGGCGAAATCGGATGTTGCTGATCGCGAAGAATATGAGGAC
>Ga0302325_10017231_pt1 | contig 15276 bp, 14 predicted proteins | sample Palsa_T0_2_FD_201948 | JGI IMG/M metagenome (GOLD analysis project Ga0302325, IMG submission 201948) | Peat permafrost microbial communities from Stordalen Mire near Abisko, Sweden - Palsa_T0_2 | ecosystem: Environmental > Terrestrial > Soil > Palsa > Peat permafrost | place: Sweden: Abisko... | reverse complement strand
CTGTTCGAGGAGCAACGTGAGGGCCCGATCCGCCGCGGATGGCTCGCCCAGCGCTTCGGCGGGAGGGTGGCCTTCGAAAAGGTCGAAGACAGTCGGTTCGAGGTACGCCACTTTGGAGACCCGGCCCCGTCCGAGACCAACGGCCATTGCCCCTGGTTCCGATCCGGGGATGACGCCGCCGACGGCGAGGCAGGCCACCGCCAAGGTCGCCACCCGATAGGCGTAGCCCTGCACGAAGATCGAGGCGGCAACCACCGGGTCGTCGGTGCCAATGGCACGCCCCGTGCCTTCGATCACCTGTCCGAGCCACGCGCCGTCGGTCACGAGGTCCTGGCACGACAGCCACAGCCCGTCTTCCACCGCTCTGGCGTCGCCCGGGCGGGTGCACTCGACCCGGCCGAGGTCCGCCTTCAGGTAGGAGACCAACTCACCGACGCGATCGAGAGTTCGGGCCAGTGACGATGCGCCTGCAGCGCCCGAGAGCGGAGGCCGGTTCGCGGTCACGAACCGTCGGCGGGCAACCCGTAGGCAGACGGGTGGAGCCACTTGGCGATTTTGACGACGGCCTCGGCGTTGCGGGGACTCGGAGTGACCTCGTCGTAGCTCAGGGCCAAGAAGCACTTGTTCTTGACCGCCGTCAGGTTCTTGGTGATCTTTGAGGTCTCCAGGTACTTCTCCTTCTGTGCTGCCGTCGGTGTGCCGTAGTTATTGATCATGATGCACTGGGGATCAGCTGCGACCACCTGCTCCCACGACACCGAGGTCCAGCTCTGCTTGAGGCCCGCGAAAATGTTGCTGCCGCCGGCGTCGGTGATGAGTGCATTCGGCATGGCGAGGCCCGGGCCCGTGAAGGGGGCCGACGTCCCACTGTCGTAGTCGAACACCGTTACCGGCGCCAGGCTGCCCACCTTGGCTTGCGCGGAAGCCACCAGGGCTTGCATCGAGGCGATCAGCTTCGTCGCCGTGGCCTCGACACCGAAGATCTCGCCCAGATCGGTCAGGTCGGTATAGGTGTCGTTGATGCTGACCGATTCCTTGCCGGCCTGCACATGCGCACAGGACTCGGTGAGGGCCAGCGTGTTGATGTGGTATTTGGCCAGGCTGGTTGGGGTGAGGTTGGATCCCACCTGTAGACCGTAGTTCCACCCGGCGAAGAGGAAGTCTGGGCGCAGACTGACGAGTTTCTCGAGCGTGAAGTAGTCCGGCGAGATGTCCTTCACCTTGTGGAAGGCCGCCAGGTAGCTCGCTGGTACCGGCTTGCCCACCGGACCATCGCCGTTGACGCCGAAGTCTCCCACCATGTGCGGCTCGAGCCCCAGTGCCAACATGTCCTCGGTGGTGTTGATGTCGTTGGACACGGCCCTGGTGGGCGCCTTGGTGTAGGTCGTCGAGGTGCCGCAGTTGGAGACGGTGACCGGGAACGTTCCTGTCGATGCCGCCGCGGCCGGGCCGGAAGTCGCCATCGCCGCCAATGCGGTGGATGCCAGGACGGCCGAGCCGACCATCGCTCCCACTCGAAGTGAGAGTCGCCTCGGGACACGGGGGAGGCGACGATAGGCGGCGGGCATGGAGTTCCTTTCGTCGCGTTGCTGCGGATGACGATGATTGCGCGAGGTTGATGTCACGAATCGTGGGTGGGGAGGCCGAACACACCGGGACGGATCGGGCGCTCCGAGCGGCGGGGAATGAGGTGGGGTGTCCCGGTCTCGGGATGTTCGACAATAAGGACATCTGCGCCATAGGCGTAACGGATCATTTCGGTGGTGATCACCGACTCGGGAGTGCCGCCGGTCACGATGAGTCCGTCCGCCAACAAATAGACCGAATCACAGAACAACGCGGCCAGACTCAGGTCATGCAAGGCGGCCAGAACCGTGACGTTCAGCCCGGACACGAGTTCGAGAATCTCGACCTGATAGCGAATGTCGAGTTGATTCGTCGGCTCGTCCAAAATGAGGTGATCCGCCCCCTGCGCAATCGCCCTTGCGATCAGAACTCGCTGCTTCTCGCCGCCGGAGAGGGTATTGAAGCTTCGATCGACGAGGTGGTCGCAGCCGACCCGCTCAATGGCTCCGCGGACGATTGCCCTGTCCGCCTCATCGTCGCGGTCAAATGCCCGCTTGTGTGGCGTGCGCCCGATCATCACCATCTCGAGGACGGTGAAGTCGAATTCGACCGCTGATTCTTGCGCGACGACGGCGACACGGCGCGCCACGTCCCTGGGCCGCATGGCCAAGAGGTCGGTGCCGTCGAGGAGCACCTGGCCGCCGGATGGTCGGTGGACCCGGTAGAGGGCCTTGAGGATGGTCGACTTGCCACTTCCGTTGGGGCCGAGCAGGCCCACGAAGCGGCCATCGGGCACGGTGATGTCGACCCGGTCGACGATACGCCGTCGGCCGATGTCGACGGAAAGGCCGATCACGTCGAGGCTCACGCGGATGTCCCGTAGAGATAGGGCCGCCGGCGGATCAAGAAGATCAACACCGGGGCTCCGATGAAGGCCGTGATGACACCGATGGGCATCTCCTGGGGGGCGACGATGGTGCGGGCGAGCAGATCGCCCACCACCATGAAGGAGGCGCCGAAGAGCACACCGACCGGGAGCACCTTGCGGTGATCGGAGCCCACGAAGAGGCGGACGATGTGGGGCACGACGAGACCGACGAATCCGATCACGCCGCTCACGGCCACGGCCACGCCGACCATGAGCGAGGTGACGATGAACAGATTCCGGCGCATGGCCTGCACATCGACACCGAGGGACGCCGCCGCTTCGGCTCCCATGGCCAGGGCGTTGAGCGATCGCGCCTGGGCCAGGAGGTAGCCGATGCCCACAATCAGCGCGATGGCCGGGATGGGCAGCTGTGTCCAATTGGCGTTGCCGAAAGAGCCCAGAAGCCAGAAGAGCACCGACTGGGTGGCCTGGGGATTGCCCCGGAAGATGAAAAAGCTGGTGACCGACTCGAAAAGGGCTGAGAGCACGACGCCGCAGAGGATGAGTTGGGTGGGTGCCAGTTGGCGACCCTGGCGCGAGACCAAGAACACGGTCGCCATGGCCGCCATGGAGCCCAGGACGCTCCCTACGGAGATGGCCCAGATCCCGAGCGACGCGAAGGCCCCGAAGAGCAAGACCGCGGTGGCCCCCACGCTGGCCCCCGAAGAGACGCCCAGGAGGAACGGATCGGCGAGAGCGTTGCGCACCAAGACCTGCACGACCGTGCCGGCCGTGGTGAGCGCTGCCCCCACGACGGCGGCCAACAAGACTCTGGGCAGACGTATCTGCCAGACGATCTCGTCGGCCACGGTGTTCTTGGGATGACCTGAGAGGTGGTCGACGATGACGTGCCACACGGAAGCGGGACTCAGGGAGACGGACCCGATGCCCACCCCGAGGGTCATGGTCACGATGAGAAGAACGAGGCAGCCGACCAGCACGATCGGATAGGGAAGGTGGGGGCGTCGTTGGCCCGACGACAGGCGAGGAGGAACGAGGCTGGGAGAGATCGTCGCCTCACGTGACTGAATCGACGAGGGTGCCACGCCAGCATCCGGCAGGTCGGGTTTCTCCGCACTCTGTTCATCCGCTTGGCGCACTTCGATGTCCTTTGTGGGACCACCGGAGGAACGAGGTCAAACGAGACGAGCCCGCACGAACCACCCTTTCTCCGAGGGTTCTTTCGTCGACGCAAAGCAGGCGACCGGGCTCGCCCCCGAAGGGGACCACCGTTGCGGGACAGCGCCGGGATCTCACCGGACTTCGCTAGCTCTGCACCACCCCGCAATCAGCGGGGCCAGGTCAACCTACGAGAGCCCCGTGGCCCTGTCAAACCTGCTGATCTGAGTAGGTATCTAGGTGTTGTGTCATGCTGGAGCCGTGCATCTCGTACCCAAGGAACAGCGCTCGCGGCACGTGCTCGACGATGAGCAGGTCTGCCATGCCATCAGCGGGATCGGCGAACCGGCCAATGTCGCCTCATGGTCCAGCCTCTTTGCACTCCTGGGTGATCCAAGCCGGCTGACCCTTCTGTTGGGGATCCATCATGCGGGCCCGATAAGCGTCACGGATCTGGCTGTCGCAGCCGATATGCGCGACACCAGCGTCTCCCAGGCCTTGCGGCTACTGCGGGCCAACGGCTTGGTGACGGCACATCGGGAGGGGCGTGTGGTCCGCTATACACTCGCCGACGACAAAGTGGCTGAGCTCCTCGAACGCGTCACACCCCGTGCGGTGTCCTTAGCCAGATTCAGGGCGGCGCACTAGATCCGCGGGGATCGGCTTTCCGCGAGAAGCTGCAAGCGGAGGTCATGAGATGAGGCGACTCAACGTCATCGGGATCGGATCCGGTGACCCGGAATACCTGACCGTACAGGCGATCAACGCGCTCAAGAGGACCGATGTGTTCTTCTTCACCGACAAGGGTGATGAGAAGAGCGACCTGCTCCAGTTGCGAAATGAGATCTGCGAACGCTACGCGGACAAGTCGCGCTACCGGATAGTGGAGATGGAGGACCCGGCTCGCGACGGAGGCGCCTCGCTCTATGGCGAGGCCGTGCGGGCATGGCACGAAAAGCGCGTCGCATTGTGGGACACGACGGTGGAGACCGAGCTGGCCGATGAGCAGGTGGGGGGGTTTCTCGTCTGGGGGGATCCGGCGTTCTACGACAGCACGTTGAGGATTCTGGAGGGGGTCCGAACCCGGGGGACCTTTGCGTTCGAGCTCGACGTCATTCCTGGCGTCAGCGCCATTCAGGGCTTAGCCGCTCGACACGGGATCCCCCTCACGCAGGTCGGCCGGTCCTTGACCATCACCACAGGGCGCCAGCTGCGCAACGGTTGGCCCGAAGGAGCGACCGATGTTGTCGTCATGCTCGACGCACACTGCTCGTTCCGGGAACTCGACGAGGGCCTGTTCATCTACTGGGGTGCGTTCCTGGGCACTGATGACGAAGTCCTGATCTCGGGGACTATCGGCGAATGTGGTGAGACGATCGCGGAGGTCCGGTCGGCCGCTCGGACACGCAAGGGGTGGATCTTCGACACGTACCTACTACGAAGGCTGGATGACCAGTAGCAGGCGAATTTTGTGGACGGGCACTTGACGACATGCGAACCGGGAGGCTGCGACGGACATGGTGGACCGGCGCCCTGCTGTGACCGCGAACCTAACCCTTCAGTGGAGGTTAAGAGTTGTTCCTCTCAGTTGCCTGAGCTGGCCGCTGACACGAATCGCTCCGCTCGCACCGGGTCGTTGCCGAGATGAAGATGGAGGTAGGAGGCGAAAAGGCGGGGTGACGCGAACCCCGCCGATGACGTGCCGGCCCGGCTCCGCAGCGTGAGAGCAGATCCACTCGGCGACAGCGAGGAGTAGTGGAATTCGTGGCCCCGTAGGGTGTCACCCGTCGTGCCCAAGGGCGAGTCCACCCGAAGTTCGGCGGTTCGATAACCAAGCGTGAGACGATCGGTCATGACGCCCTCGGCCGGGAGGAGCCCGGTGAGCGGATGCCCGTCGAGGGACCGGGCGAGCCACAGCAGTCCGCCGCATTCAGCCCATATGGCCAGTCCGTTTCCTGCCTTGGCACGCAGGTCTCGTTGGATGGGCTGGTTTTCCGAGAGTCCAGCCACGAAGACTTCGGGAAAGCCGCCCCCCACGTACAACGCGGTCGACCCATCGGGCAGGCAGGGATCGTGGCGCGGGTCAAACGGCAGCAGCTCCGCCCCGGCGGCTTCCAGGGCTTCGAGGTTGTCCTGGTAGACGAAGCTGAAGGCCGGGCCGGAGGCGACCGCCACGCGGGCGTTGCCGACCCGTCGGGGAGTCAGCGGCTGATCGACCTGCCGAGCGGGCGCTGATCGGGCCACCTGCACAACGGCAGCGAGGTCGAGCGAGTCCTTGATCGCGTGGGCCAGACGATCGATGGACCGACTCGCCTCGATCGACGCTTCCACCACCGGGATCAACCCGAGGTGGCGATCCCGCCACGTGAAGGAGTCGTCGCGGCGCAACGCACCCAGGACAGGGATACCGAGGGGCTGCAGCGCTTGGCGGAGCAGCCCCTCGTGGCCCGGGCTCCCCACCCGGTTGAGGATCACTCCGGCGACGCTGACCGAGGGGTCGAAGGTGGCGAAGCCGTGCACGAGGGCCGCCACGGACCCGCTCATGGCAGAGGCGTCGACCACCAAGAGGACCGGGGCGTCGAGCAGGCGGGCTATCGACGCCGTGCTGGCCTCGGGCTCGCCGTCGGCTGCCCCGTCGAAGAGGCCCATCACACCTTCGACGATCAAGATGTCGGCGCCCGAGGCCGCTCGGCCCGCCAGCCCGGGGATGGCCGCCTCGCCGCAGATCCAGCTGTCCAGATTGCGTGGGGGCCGGCCGGTGGCCAAGGCGTGATAGCCGGGGTCTATGAAGTCGGGGCCGACCTTGGCGTTGGCCACGGCCAATCCGCCAGCCCGCAGTGCAGCCATGAGGCCGGTGGCGATTGTCGTCTTGCCGACACCCGACGCCACTCCGGCGATCACGACGCGTGCCCCGAGTGTCGTTGTCAATACTCGATGCCCTTCATCGCCGTGATGTCCTGGTCGTATGCATGCTTGATCTTCCGCATCTCGGTGACCGTGTTGGCAAGGTCGATCAGTTCTTGGGGAGCGTCACGCCCGGTGATCACGACATTGGTCTTTGGCGATCGAGCGGTGATGCCGTCCACGACATCGTCCACATGGATCCAGCCGTACTTGATGGCGTAGGTCAGTTCGTCGAGGATCAACAGCTGGTAGTCACCCGAGGCCAGTTTCTCGTTGGCCACGTCCCAGGCGTGGCGCCCCTTGGCGGCCGATTCGTCGAGGTCGGTGGATTCCCACGTAAAGCCGTCCCCCAGGGTGTGCCACTCGATCCCGAGGTGATCGGCGACCTTGCGTTCGCCGGTCTTCCACTTGCCGCTCTTGATGAACTGGACGACGCCCACATTCCAGCCGCGGGCCCAGCCCCGGCACATGACCCCGAAGGCGGCCGATGACTTGCCCTTTCCGTGGCCGGTGTTGAGGAGAACGATGGAGTCGACTCGGGGCATGAGCAGCGAGGCTAGTTGGCGCCGACCCGAGGGTCGGCCGTGCCTGGGACGCTGGCCCGTGCAGTACGATCGCATCGAAGCGCAGGGAAGTCCGTGCGACTCCGGAACGGCCCCGCAACCCTGACCGGGAATCGACCTCATGGACGACAGGATGCGAAAGTGCCAGAGGCGATGACGGATGGAAGCGACATGACACCGCGCCCTACATTCCCTTTCAGCGCCGTGGTGGGTCAGGAGGACGTGAAGTTGGCCCTTCTCCTCAACGCCATCGACCGCAAGATCGGCGGGGTTGTCCTGCGGGGTGAGAAGGGCAGCGCCAAGTCGACTCTGGCCCGCGGTCTGTCCGCGCTGCTCCCGGGGAAGGCACCCTTTGTCGACCTGCCGGTGAGCGCCACCGAGGACAGGGTGGTGGGTTCGTTGGATCTCGAGTCCGCACTGACCACCGGGGAGAAGCGGTTCCACCCCGGGCTACTGGCCGACGCCGACAATGGCGTGCTCTACATAGACGAGATCAACCTCCTGCCCGATCACCTGGTCGACGTGCTGCTCGATGTGGCCGCCAGTGGCGTCAATCGGATCGAGCGTGAGTCCATGTCAGAATCGCATCCCAGTCGCTTCGTGTTGATCGGGTCGATGAACCCCGAGGAGGGCGAACTGCGCCCGCAGCTGCTGGACAGGTTCGGGCTGGCCGTCGATGTGTTGTCGAGTCCCGACCCCGTCCAACGGGTTGAGGCCGTCCAGCGGCGAATGGCCTTTGACGATGATCCGGACGGTTTCGCCGCCGCCTGGGCAGTGCATGACCGGGCGTTGGCCGAGCAGCTGGCTGCGACCTCGTCGGCGCAGGTACCCGATGACCTCCTTCTGGCCATCAGTCAGCTCTGTGTCGCCATGGGATGTGAAGGGCTCCGGGCCGATCTGGTGATCAGCCGGTCGGCGGCCGCACTGGCCGGGTGGGAGGGGCGCGAGGTGGCCACCGTCGAAGACGTGCGTCGGGTGGCCCCTTTGGCGTTGGCCCATCGCCGTCGCCGTTCGCCTTTCGACGATCCGGGCATTGCGCAGGACGAGATTGATCAGGCGCTGGAGGCCTCTCCACGACCGGAGCAGCCCGACGTCAACCCGGGTGAGGACAGTGATGATGGCGGCGGAGGAGGGAAGCCGCCGGCGGCGGCGGACACCCCGACCCGGGTGGTTCCGCTCAGCGGTACGAGAACCGAATTGAAGAATGTGGTCAGCGGGCGGAGGACCACGGTTGAATCTGCCCGCGGCCGCATGATCGGCGACCGATCGCCACCAGGCAGGGTCACTGATGTCGCCCTCGGGGCTACCGTACGCTCGGCCGCCCTCCGTGTGGCAACGGCCCCCGAGCCCAGTCACGTCAACGGTGGGCTGCCGGAGCCGCTGGTGCGCCGGGAGGATCTGCGCCAGGCGGTGCGCGAGGAGAAGGCCGGAAATCTCCTGATTCTGGTGGTCGACGCCTCTGCCTCCATGGGTGTCGAGCGTCGGATGGGGGCGGTCAAGGGTGCTGTCCTCAGTCTCCTGATGGACGCCTACCAGCGACGAGACCGGGTGGCCGTCATCACCTTCGGCGGCGAGGACGCCGAAGTGGTTCTGCGGCCGACCGGAAGTATGGAAATAGCCCGCGCCCGCCTGGCCGACGTGGCCACTGGAGGACGGACGCCGCTGGCGGCCGGTCTGCAGTGCGCGCTCGACCTGGCGAAGGACGCACCAGCCTCACATCAACCGTTTCTGATCCTCATCTCGGACGGGCGGGCCACATGGGCGCCCGCAGGACACGACCCGCTGGAGGCGGCTCTGCGGACGGCGGCCGCCGTGCGCCAACGGGCCCTGCCCGCCCTGGTGCTCGACGTCGAAGACGGCCACGCCCGGCTGGGGTTGGCGGCTCAGGTGGCCGAGGCCATGGGAGCGCGGTACCTCCCGCTCACCGAACTCTCCGCCGGGGCGATGACCTCGGCTATCCGGGAGGGCCTGCTGCTCTGAGAGACGACGCGAGGCCGTCGGGTGGTTCGGGTCCCCAGCAGATGAAGACGGGGTTCTCGGCGGACAAGCGCGTGCCCAACCCTCCCGTCGGCACGCCGCGTGCCACCGAGATCTGCACCAGGTTCCCCAACCGCCTCTGCGCTTCAGCCGCCCTTTCCATGAGGGCGTAGGTGGCGACGACGACGCCTCCTGGTCGGAGGCGGGGGAGTGCAGCATCGAGAACGTCGAGTCCGCCGCCACCCACGAAGACCCGGTCGGGATCGGGCAGGCCCACCAGTGATTGGGGCGCGGTGCCACAGACCACCTCGACCGGCACGCCGTGTCGTTGCGCATTCGCGGTGATACGGGCGGCATCCTCCGCATTTCGTTCGACCGCAATGACCTGGAGCGCCGGGCGTAGGCGGGCGCATTCCACCGCGATCGAACCTGAGCCGGCGCCGACGTCCCAGAGCACCCCGGTCACAGGGAGCGCCAGCTTGCCCAACGCGATGGCGCGAACTTCGGCTTTGGTGATCATGCCGTTGCGGTGGCTGAAGGCGGACTCGGGCAGCCCCCACGACAGCGGGGCCGCGTGAGCCGGCCGGTCGTGACCCAAGAGCACGACCACCGACAGGGGATCGAATTCGCCCTGGGCCAGACCATCGACGTCGGTCCAGACGACGGCCTCGTCGGTTTCCCCCAAATGACTGAGCACGAAGACATCACGCGCGGCGTGGCCACCGGCGACGAGGGCACGCCCGATCGCCTCGGGAGGATTGTCGGGGGACGTGAGGACAGCCACCTTGGGGCCAGCCATTCGTGCCACCGCGTCGGGAAGGGGGCGGCCGTGCGCGGAGACGACCGTGGCGTCGTCCCAGGGAAGCCCGAGCCGGGCAAAGGCCAGAGCGACCGACGACGGCGCCGGGTGGACCACCAGCCGCCGCCGGCCGAAGCGCTCGCTCAGGGCGCCGACGATGCCGAAGAAGCCGGGATCACCTGAGGCCAGGACGCACACCTGCTGGCCATCGTCAGCGCGGTCGGCGATGGTGTCGAATAGGGCGGGTAGCGGACCACGGAGCTCGATCTGCTCGGCCGCGCCCTGCCAGAGCTCCGCAGTGAGGGCCAGCTGCCGCGTCGAGCCGACCACCACCGTGGCGGCGCCGAGGGCGGTCCGGGCGTCCTGGCCGAACGACTCGCCCACCAATCCCACCACGCTGATCCGGAGTGCGTCGCCCGCGTGGGCGAGCCCCGATTCATTCAGCGGCGGCTCATTCACCGGCGCCGCGGAAGGTGTGGGCGTACGAGGAGGAGTAGACGTGGCTTCGTTGCGGGTCCGCGATGGGAGCGAGCGCCGGCCCGACCAGGACAAGCACGGTCGCCGTCTCGCCAAGCTGCGCCAGGGAGTCGGCCAGGGACCCGACGGTGGCGCGAACGATTCTCTCGTCGGGCCACGAGACCCGGAAGGCGAGAACGGCCGGGGTCTCGGGCGTGTAGCGCGATCCCAAGGAGAGCAACTGGTCCTGGAGCTCCTGCGGGCGGGCGGCCGAGAGGAAGATTGCCATCGTGACGCCGTGAGTGGCGAACATCGACACATCCTCGTGCGGCAACATGGACGAGCGGGTCCGATTGGCCAGCCGGGTCAGGACCACGCTCTGACTCACCCCCGGCAGGGTCAGCTCTTGCCCGATGGTCGCCGCGGCCGCCGCCATTGACGTCACCCCCGGCACGATCTCGAAGGCGAGCCCGTGCCTCACGCACCAGTCGATCTGCTCGGCGATGGCGCCGTAGACGCTGGGGTCGCCCGAGTGCAACCGCACGATGGCCGCCTCGGGGTTGGCGTCGTAGACGGCGGTGACCTCTTCGAGCGTCATCGTCTTAGAGTCGAAGAGGACCACGGCCGGGCGGCAGTGGTCCAATACCGCCTCGGGAACCAGCGACGAGGCCCAGACCACAATGTCCGCCTCCGCAAGGCGTTGTGCGCCCCGGATGGTCAGGAGATCGGGCGCCCCCGGCCCGGCGCCGACAAAGCTGATCACGGCCGGTCATCTCGCTTCGCCGGCACAATGACCGTGGCGAGATACGACGCCGGCCGATCCGCCACGTCAGCGACTGGGCCGTTGCGGCCGCCGGGGAGCCCCATCAACTCGCCGATCACGGCTCCCTCCAGGCGCTCGCAGTCACGCAACTGGGCGGCCACCTCGGGCAGGCGTCGACCGCCCTTGTACAACACGATGGTCGACCGAGCATCCACCAGCGCTCCGGCGAGCGAGGTGCCGTCATCCCCCATGGTCCCGACGTCGATGCGCTCATCGCCTTCGGCCAGGACCGTTCCGGTCGACGCGGCCAGTTCCTGGAACGCCATGATTCCCGGAACCACGGAGACCGGTATGCCAGGTCGGGTCACCCTGATTCGTCGGGCCAACTCGGAGAAGACGGAGTAGACGTTGGGGTCGCCGAGCGTGACGAAAGCGGCGACCTCACCCCGGTCCAACACGGCGACGAGCGCAGCGACGGCCCGTTCGAAACTCTGGTCCAGCCCGTCGGGGCGTTCGGTGGCTACGAAGGGGAGCCGATCCACGGCCACCGTGGGCGCGGCGGAGCGCACGATGGTCTCGGCTCTGGAGATGGCGTCGGGCGCGGTGGAGGCGGCAAAGACCCTGTCGGCCCGTTCGAGGACGTCGACGGCCCTGCGGGTGATCAGATCGGGCGCGCTGGGCCCCACCCCGACGCCGATGAGCCGGGGACCATGGGTCCTCGGCAGAGGAGGGGAGGACGGCGGAGCTGACTCCGAGGTGGCGCTACGGACGAGCCGGTCGATCGCCTCTCGAATGAGCTGGGCCTCCGAACGGTTCCAGCGGCGCGACACCTGACGCAAGGCCTCCTTCGTTTCGTCTGGGAGGTAGACCGAGGTCTTGCGCATCGTACATAGGGTAGACGTAGGGCAGAATTCCCGGGGACTGATATCGTGCCGCTGTGCGACGACCCTTTTCTGCGGAGGCGGGCGCCGCGGGCACCGAGGGCGTGGTGACGACAGTGATCCGAGATGCGTGCCCGAGTGTGCATGAGCCATTTGCCCAGTTGGACGGGGCGTTGGTCCGCATCCGGGTGCCGGGTGGCCTCTTGGGCAGCCGCCAGGTTCGACGCATCGCAGAGGCGGCGTCCGCCCATGGCACGGTTCTGGAGATCACGAGCCGGGCCAATCTGCAGATCCGCGGAGTCAGAGCCGGGTCACACCATCCGTTGGTGGAGGAGCTGGTGGCGGCCGGCGTGACGCTGGCTGACGCGGCTGCCGATGCCCGGCGCAATGTGATGGCGAGTCCCACCGCAGGTATCGACCCGTGCGAAGTGTCCGATACGCGGGCTCTGACTGCTGCCGTCGCCCAGGTGCTCGTCCGGGCCGGGGGAGCGGGGCTCTCGCCAAAATTCGGTGTGCTTCTCGACGGAGGCGGCGCCGTCACTATGCGGGGCCGCCGGCAGGACATATGCCTGGGCGCCGTCCGCATCCGTGAACGTTCCTGGGGCTACGAGGTCCGGCTGGCCCAGCCGTTGCCCGAGGGCAGAGCTGCCGAGCCCATCGTGGTGGTGAATCCCGGGGACGCCGCTCGTCTGGTCAAGGCCGCCGTGGCCCTCATGGCCGATTACCCGGCGGCCGGCGGCCGCATGTCCGGCCTGGTGACTCTGTTGGGCGCCGAGAAGGTGCTGAACCTGGCGGCGGCGTCCCACGATGTCCAGCTTGCCGAGGTGGCGAGCCGTGACGTCGAGCGTGCGCCCAGCCCGTCCCTTCGCCCTATGGGCCAGTTGCGCCAACGCGGCCCCGGGCACGACTCGGTGGGCGCCATGCCCGTACTGGGGCGGCTCTCCGGCCAGGAGCTCGCATCCGTGGCGAGCGTGGCGGAGGAGTTCTGTGACCGAGAAAGAGGGGCCGAAGTCCGCCTGACTCCCTGGCGGTCGATTGTCCTCCCGCACGTGCCGCGCCAGAGGTCCTCGTCGGCCCTCCACGAACTCGAACAGTTGGGGTGGGCCGTCGACGTGACGGACCCTGCCCTCTCCGTCGTTGCTTGTGCCGGCAGCACCGGCTGCCCCTCATCGTTTACCGATACCCAGCGCGACGCCAGAGCGATGGTCGAGTCCCTCCGGAATGCCGCGACGCGTTCGGGTTTCTCGGTGCACCTCTCTGGCTGCTCCAAGCGGTGCGCGGACAGCACAAGCGAGTTCGACGTGACTTTGGTGGGAGGACCGACAACGGGGAGCTATGAGGTGGTGGCGCGAGCGGACCTGAGCGAATCACGCGCCCTCACCCGGGGCCCCTTCGACGCAGAACGTGCCGTCTCGTCTGTCCTCTCCGCAGCCGGATCAGCGAGCACGTGACGGAGAGCCTCGACTATCTGAAGGACGGTGATGAGATCTATCGCCGTTCCTTCGCCACCATCCGGTCCGAGACAGACCTGTCGGAAATTCCCGACGATCTCAAGGCGGTGGCGGTCCGCATGGTGCATGCCTGCGGCATGGTGGATGTGGTCGACGATCTGGATTTCAGCCCCGACGTCGGCCGGGGGGTCCGATCAGCCTTACAAGCGGGAGCACCTGTGTTGGTCGACGCCAAGATGGTGCTCTACGGGGTGACCCGGTCCCGCCTGCCCGCCGAGAACGAGGTGCTCTGCATGCTGGGGGATCCCGCCGTGCCCGAGTTGGCCCGCCAGCACGGCACCACCCGCTCCGCCGCCGCGCTCGATTTGTGGCTGCCCCACCTCGACGGTGCCGTGGTGGCCATCGGCAATGCGCCCACCGCGCTCTTCCGTTTGTTGGAGATGCTGCGCGACGGGGCACCCCGCCCGGCCGCCATTTTGGGGATTCCCGTGGGCTTTGTCGGGGCTGCCGAATCGAAGCAGGCGCTGGCGCATAGGGCGCACCGGGTGCCATGGCTGACCGTGCACGGGCGGCGCGGGGGCAGCGCCCTGGTGGCGGCGGCGGTCAACGCGCTGGCCAGCGAAACCGAATGAGCACGGGCGTGGTCGGCGGTCGTTGTTACGGGGTCGGCGTGGGACCGGGCGACCCGGAGCTGATGACGGTGAAGGCCATGCGAGTTCTGCGGTCGAGTCCGGTTGTGGCCTATTTCTCCGCGGCGGGCCGGAGTAGCAACGCCCGTCAGGTCGTCAGTGAGTTCTTGACCGGCGCACAAGACGAGCTCCATCTGATCTATCCGGTGACGACGGAGGATTTGCCGAAGGGTCAGGACTATGAGGCCGTGATGGCGCAGTTCTACGACGCCTCGGCCGAACGGGTGGCGGAGGCGCTGGGCCAGGGCCACGATGTCGCCGTCCTTTGCGAGGGGGATCCTCTCTTCCACGGGTCCTTCATGTACCTGCACAATCGCCTCAGCACGCGCTTCCCGACCGAGGTGGTTCCGGGGGTGCCTTCCATCCTGGCCGGGTCGGCCGTGTTGGGAACGCCACTGGTGTGCCTCGACGAGGTGCTCAGCGTCCTCTCGGGGACACTCTCGTCAGTCGAGCTGGATGCCCGGCTGGCCGAGGCGGACGCCGCGGTGATCATGAAGGTTGGTCGAAACCTCGAAAAGGTCCGTCAAGCGGTGATCCGGGCCGGCCTGCTCGACCGGGCCTGGTATGTCGAGCGGGTCACCATGGCCGGTGAACGGGTCATGCCGTTGGACCGGGTCGACCCGGCGAGCGCACCGTATTTTTCCATGGTGGTGATACCGAGCAGTTTGGCGCCGACCCGATGAGCAATGCCGGCAAGGGTCGTCTGGCCGTGGTCGGACTCGGGCCGGGGGATGCGGCATGGCGTACACCGGAAGCCAGCGCCCGCTTGGCCGAAGCCACCGATCTGGTCGGATACGGTCCGTATCTGCGCCAGGTGGGAACGATTGCCGAACATCAGACGGCCCACTCGTTTCCCAATCGCCAGGAGGCGGCGCGGGCGGTGTTTGCACTCGACCTTGCTGCCGCTGGACGTGACGTGGTCATCGTCTCGTCGGGTGACCCGGGCATCTTCGCCATGGCGAGCGCCGTGGTGGAAGAACTCCACCAGGAGAACGGATCGGACCGGTGGGCCGGGGTGACGGTCACCGTCGTCCCCGGCGTCACGGCCGCCACGGCCGCCGCGGCCCGCATCGGCGCGCCACTCGGGCACGACCTCTGCTTGATCTCGCTCTCCGACGTCCTGAAGCCGTGGCCGGTGATCGAACGACGGATTGCTGCTGCTGCCGCGGCGGATTTCGTC
>Ga0302325_10017230_pt1 | contig 15276 bp, 10 predicted proteins | sample Palsa_T0_2_FD_201948 | JGI IMG/M metagenome (GOLD analysis project Ga0302325, IMG submission 201948) | Peat permafrost microbial communities from Stordalen Mire near Abisko, Sweden - Palsa_T0_2 | ecosystem: Environmental > Terrestrial > Soil > Palsa > Peat permafrost | place: Sweden: Abisko... | reverse complement strand
TCCAGCCGGCGAAGGCGCGGGTAATCCTGCTCGACGCCGGCGAGCGCGTGACCGCGGCCTTCAGCGAGAAGCTGTCAGCGAAGGTTGCGGCGTACCTGGCCGAGCTCGGGGTGACGGTACGCCAGGGTGCGCGCGTCACCGCGATCGACACGCAAGGGGTCACAATCCAGATCGATGGAGCCGAGGAGCGGATCGACGCGCGGACCGTCGTCTGGGCCGCGGGCGTCCAGGCCGTTGGCTTCGCCAAGACGCTCGCCGACGCGACCGGGGCAGAGACCGACCGCGCGGGGCGCGTGCAGATCGGGGCGGACCTGACGGTGCCGGGCCATCCCGAAATCTCCGCGATCGGCGACGCAACGCAGGTCCCTGGACCTGGAGAGGAGCCGCTGCCGGGCCTGGCCACAGTCTCGATCCAGCAAGCGCGCCACGTGGCCAAGGCGATCCGGGGCGGCGCGGCAGGTGCGAGCACACCATTCAAATACCTGGACAAGGGTGCGCTGGCCGTCGTCGGCCGGGGCAAAGCGGTGTGCGAAATCCGCGGCCACAAGCTCTCGGGGCGGCCGGCGTTCTTCACCTACCTGACGGTGCACATGTACTACCTCTCCGGTGGCGGCCCCGGGCATCGTGTGAAGGTCCTGATCGATTGGATCAGCGCACGTGTGGGAGATCCCCAGAACCAGGTGATCGACGGCGGGCTCACAGACTCCTGAGTCGGTCATGATTGGTTCGTGAGGGCGCTCGATCGGAGACTGCTTGCGTATGCGCGCGCGACCCGCACGTTCCTGTTCCTGTCGGTCAGCCTCGGCGTTCTCAGTGCCCTGTTGATCGTCGCGCAAGCGTGGCTGTTGGCGGATGTCATCGCACGCGCCTTCCTCGGCGGCAGGAGTCTCGAGCAACTGCAGACCCCGCTGACCGTGCTGCTGCTGGTCGTCCTGGCCCGTGCAACGGTGGCGTGGGTGGCCGAGCTGGCGGCGAGCCGCTCGTCCGCCCGCGCGAAGTCGCAGCTACGCGCCGCAATGCTGCAGCGCGTCGCGACGCTCGGCCTGGACAATTCGCGCGAGCAGCGCACCGGCGAGCTGGCGGTGCTCGCCACGCGCGGGATCGACGCGCTCGACGGCTACTTCTCGCTGTACCTACCCCAATTGTTCCTCGCCGTGATCGTGCCGATCGTCGTGGTTGTGGTGGTTCTCTGGAACGACTGGATCTCCGCGGCGATCATCGCGTTCACGATCCCGCTGATCCCGCTGTTCATGGCACTGGTGGGCGCCGCGACGAAGGAACGCATGGACGGCCAGTTCCGCGTCCTTGAGCGACTCGCGGGTCACTTCCTCGACGTCGTTGCCGGACTACCGACGCTGAAGGTCTTCGGCCGGGCCAAGGCCCAGGCGACGGCGATCGGAGAGATCACCGAACGCTACCGCCGCGCCGCGATCTCCACGCTGCGGATCACGTTCCTCTCGTCGCTGATCCTCGAGCTGGTGGCGACGATCTCGGTGGCGCTCGTGGCGGTTGAGATCGGCCTGCGGCTGATGAACGGCCACCTCGGTCTGCGTACCGCGCTGTTCGCGCTGATACTCGCCCCCGAGGCCTACCTACCGCTGCGCCAGCTCGGCGCCAACTACCACGCGAGCGCCGAGGGCATGGCCGCCGCGGAGCAGGTGTTCGCCTTGCTGGAAGCGCCCGAGCCCGCACAGGGAACACGCACCGACTTCCCCGATCCAGCGTTGACGGACATCGCGGTGGAGGGGTTACGGGTCAGCTACCCAGACCGCTCCGAGCCGGCGCTCGACGGCGTTTCGCTGACGGTGGGCGACGGCGAGGTGCTGGCGCTGGTCGGGCCCAGCGGGTGCGGCAAGTCGACCCTGCTGAGCGTGCTGCTCGGGCTCGTCACGCCGGAGCTAGGGTCGGTCCGCGTGGGGGACGTCGACCTGGCTGAGATCGATCTCGATACCTGGCGAGCCCGGCTGGCGTGGGTACCCCAGCGACCGCATCTGTTCAAAGCGTCGATCGCCCAGAACGTGCGCCTTGGTCGCTCAGGCGCATCGACGGATGAGGTCTGGGCGGCGATCGAGTCCTCCGGCCTGGCGGACGCGGTGCGCGAGCGGCCCGACGGACTGGACACGGTGCTCGGGGACCGCGGCGCCGGGCTGTCCGCCGGTGAGAGACAGCGGGTAGCGCTGGCCCGCGCGTTCCTGCGCAACACCCCGCTCCTGCTACTCGACGAGCCGACGGCCAACCTCGACGGGGAGACCGAGCGGGAGGTGGTGGAGACCATCCGGCAGCTCGCCAAGGGACGCACTGTGGTACTCGTCGCCCACCGTCCCGCTCTGATCAACATGGCTGACCGTGTGCTTTCGCTCGCCCCGGCGGTTGAGGTCGCCGCATGAAGGCCCCACCCACGGACGACCACGGCCCGCGGGCCCCACTGCTGCAAACCCTCGCGCTCGCCCGACCCGCTGCCGGGCGCCTGGCGCTCGCGACATTGCTCGGCGCCGGCGCCCTCGCCGCCGCGATCGGCCTGATCGCCACCTCGGCCTGGCTGATCTCACGCTCGGCGCAGCGCCCGCAGGAGTCGGCCATCGCGATCGCGATCGTCGGCGTGCAGTTCTTCGCGCTTTCGCGCGGACTGTGCCGCTACGCCGAGCGCGTCATCGGTCACGACTCGGCGTTCCGCGTGCTGAGCGACCTGCGGGTCAACGTCTACGAACGGCTCGAGCGGCTGGCGCCACTCGGCCTGCCGGTGTTCGGGAGCGGCGATCTGCTCGCGCGCCTGATCGGAGACATCGACTCCCTACAGGACCTGCTGCTGCGGGTGGTGCCGCCGTTTGCGATCGCGCTGCTGGCAGGAGTGGCGACAGTCGGCCTGGTGTGGTGGATGCTGCCGGCCGCCGGGCTGATCCTGCTGGTGGCGCTGCTGGTCGCCGGGACGCTCGTGCCCTGGCTGACCGGGACGCTCGCAGCGCGCACGGAGGCGCGGCAGGCGGCGGCCCGGGGTGAGTTGACAGCCTCAGTCGTCGACCTGATTGAAGGCGCCCCCGAGCTGGCCGTAAACGGAGCCACCGCGGAGCAGCTTGGCCGCGCGATGGCGGCCGATACGGAGGTGACGCAGCTCGCCGGCGCTGCCGCCCACACCGCCGGCATCGGCCAGGGCCTGACCAGCCTGTGCGTCGGACTGGCGATGTGGGGCGCGCTCGCGGTCGGCGTCTCGGCTGTTCACGCGGGGCACTTGGAAGGAGTGCTGCTCGCCGGGCTCGCGCTGATTCCGCTGGTGGCGTTTGAGCTCGTCACGCCCCTGCCGGGCGCAGCGCAGACGCTCCAGCGCGTGCGCCGCGCGGCCGCGCGGGTGTTCGAGGTGATGGAGACACCGCCGCCCGTAGCGGAGCCCGCCCACCCGGCCGCGCTTGTTTCCGGGCCACATGCTCTGAAGGTGCGCGCTCTGCGCTACTCCTATCCAGGTCAGACACACCGGGCGCTCGACGGCGTGGACCTCGACCTGAGCCCCGGCCGGCGCGTGGCGGTCGTCGGCCCGAGCGGCGCCGGCAAGTCGACGCTCGCGGCGGTGCTGCTGCGCTTCCTCTCCTATGACGAAGGCGGCTCGATCACGCTCGACGGCGTGGAGCTCGCCGAACTCGACGGTGACGCGACCCGGCGCGTGGTCGGCCTTGTGGCGCAGGACGCCCACGTGTTCGACAGCACACTCGAGGAGAACTTGCGCCTGGCGAGGCGCGGGGCCACCGAAAGCGAGCTCGAAGACGCTCTCGGCGCCGCGAGGCTGCTCGGCTGGATCAGAGAACTGCCGGCGGGCCTACAGACCGAGGTCGGCGAGCGCGGCGCGCGCATGTCCGGCGGTCAACGCCAGCGCCTGGCGATCGCCCGGGCGCTGCTCGCCGACTTCGGAGTACTGATCCTCGACGAGCCCGGTGAGCACCTCGACACGCAGACCGCGGATGCGATCGTCGCCGACCTGTTGACAATCACGGAGGGCAGAACGACGCTGCTGATCACGCACCGGCTGACCGGGCTGGAGGACGTCGACGAGGTGCTCATGCTCGACCACGGCCGGGTGCACGAACGCGGTACGCATGGCGAGCTGGTGGGTCTCGGCGGGCGCTACGCCGAGCTATGGCGGCGTGAGCGGTCGTTCATCGACCGTGAGATGGGGGAGTAGCTTCACGTGTCGGTGCCGGCGATACCGGGACGGGTCGCTGCGTCTCGCTCGGCCTGCCGCGAGAGACGTTCCCGCTCGCTCCATTCGTCCTTGTCCAGTCTGCCGGACCCGGCGGTGTAGCCGGCCTTACCACCGCCGCGTCCCCGCAGCACGAAGGCGCAACCGACCGCGATCAGCGCCCCAGCGATCGGCCCCAGCACATACACCCAATAGCTCGAGAAGTCGCCGCTCACCAAGGCCGGGCCGAAGGAGCGCGCGGGGTTCATCGAGGTGCCACTCACGGGCGCCGACCACAGCCCGGCGAGCGCGATGTACCCGCCGACGCCGAGCGCAGCGATCGCGCCGACGTTCTGCGCTGAGGACGCCGTTCCCAAGATCACACTGACCAGCGTCGCGGTGAGGACGATCTCCATCAACAGCGCCTGCCAGTTCGCATACCCCGGGCCCGGCAGCGTCGCGCCGAGATGCTGGATGTTGCCGAACACCGCGAGCAGAAACAGGCAGGCCAGCGTCGCGCCGACCAGCTGGACGACGATGTACCCAGGTAGGCGCTTCCACGGGAAATCCCCGCGCAACGCGAACGCGAGCGAGACCGCAGGATTCAAGTGCGCCCCTGAGACCGCTCCCATAAACAGGATGATCGCCATCACCATCAGCCCCGGCGCAACCACTGCCGCCGCCAGGCTGATCTGTCCCTGACCATGCAAAATCCCACCGCCGGCAGCGACGAGGACCAGCATGAACGTGCCCAGCAACTCGGAGAAAAGCCTGCGCCACTCCTGACTCGGATCGTCAAAGTCCTTGCGGTCACCGAACTCCAGCTCGAGCAGATGCCGACTACGTGGACTCAGGAGCCCGAGACCAGGAGCCTCCTCCTGCATCGCATGCTCGTCAGGCATGACCCAACCTCCCTCAAAGGACAGACGTCACAAGCTCGCTCGATACTCACCGATAACCCGAGCTAAGTCAACCTGGCCAAGCCTTATGCCCTCAGCCGGTAAGCCCGGCGATGCCGTTGCGCAGTAGCACCCCGGCGAGCAGGATCAGAACCGCCGCGGCGATCGTCCTGGCGTTGCGCTCGAGCCACCCCCGCGCCCGCGCCAGCAAACGCTGCGTGGGCTCGGGTGCGACGGCCAGCATCAGTAGAGCGATCGACAGCGGGAGCAGCGACACAAACGCAAAGCCAGCCCACTCGGCGATGTACTGCCAGTGGTTTGGGTCGGTCTCGGAGATGTCCTTCACCGCAAGCGCCATGAACGCGCCGGGGTTGGCAAGCGTGGCACCGGCCGCGACAATCGCGATCACCGGCGAGGAGGTGACCTTCGTCATCTGATCGATCATCCGCTCCACCCGCTTGGGGTCGCGGGGGCGGCGCAGGAGGCGAACGACAAAGAAGAGCACGAGCGCGCCGGCGACGACGTCGATGACGGCCACCCACGTTTTCGGCGTGTCCGGCCGGGGAGACGCGGCGCCGTTCCCGAGCAGAAAGGCCGCCGCGACGCCGATCAGCAACGTCACGCCGAACGCGCCGAAGTAGAACCACAGGCCCGTCCGCATCGGCCGCTCGCCGAGGACGAGCGCGAGCACGGTCAGGAACAGCGTGACCGGCGCCAGCATCGCACCCAGCGCGACGAGCACGAGCTCGGTATCGATCGCGCTCATCGCGGGCGCTCGCGATTAGACCGCCTCTGGCTCACCAAGCACGACGAGGCCGTGGATACAGAGGAGGCAGATCGCGAAGATGCCGAGCGACCACCACGGATGCGCGCCGCCAACGTCGAGCAGCGCGCCGATCGCGCCAAGGCTCGCCGCCAGGATGCCGACGATCCGCCCATATGCGTTGCCGCCAAACAGTGAAACCGAGGCGCTGAGCTGGATGATGCCGAGAATGATCGTGATCCATCCCCATGTGTGCAGACTGGAAAAGACATATTGCGTGTCGTTGACGAAAAAACTGGCATTTCCAACCGCAGCGATGCCGTAAACGATGTTAAGGATGCCCGCAATCATCAAGAGGATGCCCACGAACAACGCGCTTCCCACGCCTCTCATCTGTTCTCCTTCGGTAACGGGCGCCGTCTGACACCCTCTTTCGACTGATGGCGCACGCCACCGTCGGCGAGCGACACTGCCTGAACCGCAGTTCACACGACGCAGCAGCGATCGACCTCATCCAGAGGGGATGAGATGAGTTTCGCGCCGGTCTTCAGCTACATCAGCCCGATCTCTCGGGCGCGCTCGACCGCGGCGCCACGGGAGCCGACGCCGAGCTTGCGGTAGATCGACATCGCATGGGACTTCACGGTATGCCGAGACAGGTACAGCCGCTCGCCGATCTCCCTGAAGGTCAGGTGCGTGCTCAACAGGGGCAGCACGCGCAGCTCCGCCTCCGTCAGGGACGATAACCCGGGCACGTCACGATCGGCGGCGCTCAGGCTCGAGCTCAGCTCCGCCGCCTGATCTCCCAAGATCCCCAGGTCAGGGCAACGTCGGAGAATCGCATCGATCTCGCCGAGCATCGTGCGGGCGCCGCCCTGGTCCGCCAGTTCTAGCTGGGCATGGGCCATTTCCACCCGGGCCTGGACCGCCGGTGCCGGGATCGCGTACGTGAGCTGCGGCAGCAGCCGCTCCGCATGTGCGACCAGATCATGGGCGCTCGCGGTACGGCCGCTGCGAAGCGCCGTCCGTGCCGCGACCGCGTAGACGAGCCCGTTGAGTGCGGAATCCTCCAGGCGCGAGCGGCACGCGGCCCATACCGCGTGCTCCGCGTAACCATCAGCCCGCACCCATTCCGCTCGGCCGATCGCGATCATCGCGTGCTCGGCCAATGCGATCGGCAGCATGTCCGGCGCCGCCAGATGCTTCGCCTCTTCCGCGGCATCGGCGAACACATCGTCCGCCTTCTCAGGGTCGCCCCCCAAGACCTTTGAGATACCCATTATCACTACAGCGAGCGGGTGCCACGCGCTGTCGGCCGCGAGGGTCCGCACGGCGAACGCCGCGTCCGCGATCATCGCCGTGACCCCGTCGCTCGAGCGGATCGCCCGCAGCAGCGCGCGCCATGACTCGATCGATACGCTCCCATCGGGGAGCGGGCCGGGGCGCTCCCCGCGCTCGGCGCAGGCAGCCCAGCGATCGGACTCCGTCGGGCGGCCGGCGGCGGCCTGGAACATCGCGCCGATCACTGCGACAGCCGGATACCTCTCAAGCTCGGCGTGCGCTTCGAACCACTTGAACCACGCGTCGACCGTCGCGGTACGTCCGCTCTGGTAGACCGGCAGCACCACGCGCTCCATGTTCCTCGCGACGCGTTGCACGTCTCCGGCAGCCTGTGCGTATCTGACCGCGGCGAGGTCCTGCCCGTTCGCGGTGCACCAGTCGGCCGCACGGCCGAGCAGCGCCGCGACCCCATCGGGCTCGGAGTCGGCGAGCTCGCCAGCGAGCGTCTCGCGGACGAGATGGTGACAGCGATACCACTCCCCGTCACGGTCGAGCGCGACGACGAACCGGTTGGAGTGCTCCAGCGACTTCAGGATCGCGGAGGATCCCTGTGACTGCAGCACCGCATCGCAGAGCGGTCCGGAGAGCAGCTCGAGCAGGCTCGTCCGAGTCAAGAACTCAAGCTCTCGCGGCGGCAGGCTCGCGAGGAACTCCGACTGCAGGAACTCGACGACGAAGCGGTCCTTGCCCGTGAGCTCCGCGACACCGCCGGGCCTCGACTCGCTCGTTCTCGCCGCCAAGGCCGCGAGATACAGCCCGGCCGGCCAGCCCTCGGTCCTGCCGAGCAGCTCGCCGATGTCCTGATCGGAGGCCTCGACTCCCTCGGCGCTCAGGAGCGCACGCGCATCCTCGTTCTCCATACGCAGCTCCTCGGCACTGAGCTCCAGCAGGAGTCCACGCGCCCTCAGGCGCCCCAGTGGAAGCGCCGAATGATCTCGGGTCGAGAGCGCAAGTTGGGAACCGTTGGGGAGGTGTCCCGCGAGTGCCACGATCGCTTCGATGCACTGCGGGTTTTCGATCGCGTGAGCGTCGTCGATGACCAGCACAAACGGCGTCTCGATCTGCGCCATCTCGTGACCGAGGCGCGGCAGGATCTTGTCCTGCATCGAGGCGCCGGGCGACGCCAGCGCTTGGAACACGTTGCTGTCGAGCTCGGACACGCGATCGAGCGCCACGGCGATGTACGAGAGCAGCACGACCGGATCGTTGTCCTCCTGATGGACAGATACCCAAGCGAATCGTCGCTGCGGCAGAGAGCCGGCCCACTGAGTGAGCAGCGTCGTCTTACCGTAGCCCGGTCCGGCGTGCACGACGACGATCGGCGGCCCCGTCGGGCGGTTGAGCCGTTCGAGGAGATCCGTTCGCGAGACGCTGCGGTCGGCGATCAGTGGCGGCGCCAGCTTGGACTCGAGCATCTCAAACGGTGCCCTGAGCAACGCTCCAGGCCGCTCGGGGATGGACTCCATCAGCTCTTTCGCCTAACCGCGCTGAAGACCCATTGGCGGATGGCGACTCGGCCGAATCACCCCAGAGACCCTACTCCTCGCAAGATTTCATCCCATCGGGAGGATGCGTATGGGAAGAGCATACGGAATCGTTGATCGGTCTCGACCGCATCGGAGGCGGAGCGCGCTTTGCGTCCGGGGGCCTCGCTCGAGTCTCTACGCCGATCCTTCTTCCGTTCATCCCGATCGGATGATCGGATACAGCCGAGTGCGGCAGTAGGGTCAGCTTCAGCGCCCCCTGTTGGACGATTTCAACGCGCCCAAAGTGCTCGCTCCCGAAAGGAATTCACCCAGATGCCAGATGAAACCGCTCACGAGCACGGCGTAGGCACCGGATCGATGCGTTCCGCCCCTCCGGCCGGCGACGCCTCCCAGACGACGGGCACCACATCCGGCGACGGCGCCCATCGCATCTGGGTGCGTGTGATCCTCGTGCTTGCGACGGTGCTCGCGATCCTGTCGATCGCTTCGATCTGGGCCAACCGCCAGCTGATGAACCCGACCAACTGGTCGAAGACGAGCACGGCCTTGCTGCGCAAGCAGACGATCCGCTCCGCCGTCTCCGGCTATCTGATCGACGAGCTGTACGCGAACGTGAACGTGCCGGGTCAGCTCAAGTCGGGCCTGCCCCCGGAACTGGCGCCGCTTGCCGGCCCGCTCTCCGGCGCACTGCACAACCTGGCCGAACAGGGCGCCGAACGGGCGCTGGAACTGCCCCGCGTCCAGGACGGCTGGAGAAAGGCCAACTACGCGGCCGACCAAGCGCTGGTCACGATCATCAAGGGCGGGGGCTCGCGCGTGCAGATCAACGGCGGCACGGTCTCGCTGAACCTGCGTCAGATCGTCGCCGATCTCGCTCAGCGCCTCGGCCTGCCCGCGAGCGTCGCCGAAAAGTTGCCTGCGTCGGTCGCGAATCTGAAGATTGTGACCTCGAGCCAACTCGGTCTGGTGCGCAGCCTGGCCAAAACGCTCCACGCGCTGGCGCTGTGGCTGACGATCCTCACGTTCTTGCTCTACGCACTCGCGACGTTCCTCGCCCGCGGGTACCGCCGCAGCACGCTGATCTGGGTTGGCTCGAGCCTCGTGTTCGCCGGCGTGTTCGTGCTCCTTGCTCGCAAGATCGGGCAGGGTCAGCTCGTCTCGGCGATCACCAGCAACGCCTCGGTCGAACCGGCCGCCAACGACGCCTACTCGGTGGCCACCTCGCTGCTCGTGCAGGTCGCGAGCGCGTCGATCATCATCGGCATCCCGGTGATCCTCTCGGCCTGGTTCGCAGGACCGGCGCGGTGGGCGGTCAAGGGCCGGCAGTTCCTGGCTCCCCACTTCCGCGAGCGCCCGGGCCTGGCCTATTGGATCACCGCGGGGCTACTCGCCCTGGTCTTCCTGTGGGGACCGATCCCGGCGACCCGTAATCCGCTGGAGATGCTGCTGTTTACGATCCTCGCCTTCGCGGGCGCGCACGTGCTTCGGGGCCAGATCGCCGAGGAGTTCCCGGATCTGCCGCAATCAACCTCGACAGCAAACCAAGCTTGAAAGGAAGCGCAATGTCTTCGACCGACGAGCTTCCCGCCTTCGACGACGACGTCTGGGAGCTCTACTACACGAACGCCGACTGGACGTAGGCTCATGACCTGGCCGCCGAGCACCCGAAGAAGCTCGCCGAGCTTCAGCGCCTGTTCCTGATCGAGACTGTCGCCTCACAACCGACGTAACTGCGTCGGCGGCCTCAGTGATGCAGGTGCTGGGCGATCTGAGCGGCGAGCGGCGAGCCGAGCCCCGATGCCAAGTCGAACCCGGCGGTCGCGGTGCAACAGGACGCGCCGCCGAAGACGGCGTTGCCGCCGGTGGTGATGTCCAAGAAGGAGGCGGGCGCCTGCTGGGAGATCGAGTAGAGCAGCGGCGGGACGAACCCGGGATTGGGCAGGCCGGACTGTTTGGCCTGCTGATCCCAGAGTGCGATCATCCCCGCAACGAGCGGGGTGGCCGCACTCGTGCCGCCTACAACCGCGATCGACTGGCCGGGTGAGGGGCCGCAGCCCTGCACTTCATGCGAGCAGATGATCGTGTAGCCAGGGCTCGGGTCAGCGAAGGCGGCGACATCGGGGACCATTCTGAAGGTACTCTGCGACGGGATCGCCGGCTGCCACCACGGACGCTTTTCCAACGTGCTGACGCCGCCTCCTCCCGCCGCGGTCTGCGCGTACGGCGCCGGGTACTCGGTGTCGTTCCACACGCCCGATGATTCGATCGTGTTCGCTGGCGTGAGTGTGAGGTTGGTGCCGCCGACGGCGAGCACCCACTGCGAGGTCGCCGGCCACGACGCCGACTTCTGCTCGTCAAAGCTCGTGAGCTGCGAGGCAGACACGCCATGCGCGCACGCAGAGGAGCCACTGTCGCCCGCGGCGACGACGATCGTGATCCCCAGCGCGGCCGTCGCGGCCGCCTGGCGGTTGAACAAGGTGCGCGCGGCGGTGTACGGCGCGACGCTCGCCTCGCACACGCCGTAGGAGATCGAGATCACGTTCGGCAGCGGGACGCCGTTGTTCGTCGCCTGCAGCGGTTCGGCCAGTAGCTTGAGGGCGCCCTGAGGGTCGGCCTGCCCGAGCGTCTTAACCCACAGATCCAGGCGCGAGAGTTTTGGCGCGACCATCGCAACGGTCATCGCGTCGAGCGAGCTCTCGAGGATCGGCGCGATGTTCGAGGCGCCGTGGATCTGCAGCGCAGTCCCGGGGAAGCCGAAGCAGTTGCGGTACGCGTTGACATCATTGATCGGCGTCGGCGCTTCACCGAGGATCGCGAGGCGCGCCCCTTGGCCCTGCAGGCCGCCGGCCTGCAGCTGGGCGATCCCATAGGCGCTGAGGATCTGATTCGGAAACAGGCCTGCGGTCGAAAGCACCGCCGCGGGATATGTCGTATTCGCACAGCCCGGGCTGATCGTTCCAGTGCGGGTGGGCGTCCCGCCCGCAACGGCGGTCAGGCCGTGAGCGCCGGGCGAGACGACGCTCACGGAAGCATGCTGGGTGACGTACAGCCCGAGGCCCGCCACGGTGTCAACGTTGCCGTTGAGGCCAGAACCCAGCTTTGGGGTGTTGACCGGAAGCGCGACCGACTGGTTCGGTTCGCCGGTCGCATACAGATCCCACTTCGTGCCGAACAGTTTCTGCGCGTTCTTGATGCTGATCGTCGCGCCGACGCGCAGGTGCGTCACATCGACGGTCGCCTTTACGCCGTAGGGCTTGAACGCGCCGACGACCGCGTTGCGCCGCGAGGATGACGCGCCGTATTTGCTCTGCAGCGCCGACAGCGAGAGATATTTCCCGTAGCTCGAGGAGGCGGGATTGCTTGCCGCCTTCACCGCGTTGGCGATGCCCTGCTGGTTGGCGACCATCCCCAGCTCGAGCGACAGCTTCAGCCCCGTCGACGCGGGTCCGAGGTTCTTAAGACCCTTGTGGGAGATATCCCCGAAGTCGACCTTCGTCGAGGAGGCGACAGCCGCGCCGGCAGTGGCGTTCAGCGCAAAGACCAGGATCACCACCGAAGCCATGTGAGCGGCTGAGCCAAACATACGGCGACACTTGGTGCAGTCTGGTTCATCTGGCATCCAGGTCAACTCCTCCCAGGCGAGGGCACATTTGCTGAACGCCCGGGCTCGGAGCCGGCCGGCGGGCTCTTGAGGCGACCCCGAAAGACATGGAAGGACCAGCCCTGGTAGATGAGCACCAGGGGAAAGAAGATCACGGCGACGACCGTCATCACGACCAGCGCATAGTGACCGGAAGCGGAGTTGTTGACGGTCAGGTTGTAGGCGGTATTTGTGCTCGAGATCATCACGTTCGGATACAGGTCGATGAAGATCGAGCCGACCAGCGCGGCGATCGCGACAGCTGAGGAGGCGAAGGCAAAGCCGTCGTGATCGGTGATCGCCAGCCGCGCCGCGAAGGCCACCGCAAGCACCGCGAGGATCTCGCACGGCTGAGGCACGTCGGGGCCACCGGCGACGCTGCGCGTCCAGATCACCCAGCCGACGACGCACGCGATCGCCACCCAGCCCAGCGGCCGCGCGACGGCGCGAGCGCGCTCGCGCACGTGATCGGTGGTTCTGAGCTTGAGGAACGTCGCGCCGTGCAGCAGGCACAGCGCGAGCAACGTCACGCCGGTGAACAGACCGTACGGCGTGAGCAGGTCGAAGAAGTTGCCGGTGAAATTATGACTGGAGTCGAGCGGCAGGCCGTTTAACAAATCGCCCAGCCCGACGCCGAGCAGCAAGGGGATCAGCACGCAGCCGAGCGTCATCGCCCAGCGCCAAGTCGTGCGCCAGCGGGGGTCCTCGCTTTTGTCTTTGAACTCGAAGGAGACCCCACGCGCCATCAACGCGATCAGCACGATCAGCAGCGCGAGGTACAGGGCCGAGAACATCGTCGCGTACCAGCCGGGGAAGGCCGCGAACATCCCCGCGCCGGCGACGATCAGCCAGACCTCGTTGCCGTCCCACCAGGGGCCGATCGTGCTGAGCGCGTGCCGGCGCTCCTCGTCGGTGCGCCCGACGATCGTATGCAGCATGCCGACGCCGAAGTCGAAGCCCTCGAGCACGAAGAACCCGGTCCAGAAGATGCTGACGATTACGAACCAGACCGTGTGAAGTTGCATATCAGTAGCTCAGGGCCGGGATCGTGGGTTGCGGAGGAGAGCTCCCCGACTCGTCGGCGTCGCCACCCTCGTCGGGGTCGAGGCCTTTGCGGGCATAGCGCAGCATCAGAACCAGATCGGCGGCGCCGAGCGCAAGGTAGACCAGAACGAAGGCGATCAGACTGATCCAGATGTCGGTCGAGGTCACCGATGGAGAATTGGCATGGATCGTCTTCATCAGCCCCTGCACGATCCAGGGTTGACGTCCGTTCTCGGTCAACAGCCAGCCCGCGGTGTTCATGATGAAGGGCGTCACGACCGCCCCCAACCCGGCACGCAGGAACCACTTCGAGCGGTCGAGCCTGCCCTTGTGGATCAGCCACGCGCCCCACAACGCCAGCAGCGCGATCAACGACCCTAAGTAGGCCATCACACGCATCGACCAGTACTGGATGAACACGTCGGGGATGTAGTTGCCGGGTCCGTATTTCGCGACGTCTTCCTTCTGTAGTTGGTTCAGCCCCTCGACCGCGCCTCCCCAGGTCCCGGTCGCGAGGATCGAGAGCAGGTGCGGGATCGCGAGCACCTGAGTCGGGGTCGAGTCGTTGTTCCCACCGCCCACCTGAAACGCCGAGAACGAGCACGGCTTGCAGTTTTCCCACTGAGCCTCGGCCGCGGCGATCTTGACCGGCTGGTAGGTGTTCTCGATCTCGCCGAGCTTGTTCCCGACGAACATCTGCAGCAGGATCGCCGGTAGCAGCACGAGCACCGACAAGCGCGCCGTGTGGTGGAAGGCGCTGACTTCGCGTTGCTTACGCAGGTACCACACGGAGATCGCGAGCATCACCAGCGAGCCCGTCACCAGCGAGGCGAGGATCACGTGGACATAGCCCCACAGGAACGTCGGGTTCGTAAACAACGCCCACACGTTGTTCAGTTCCGGCTGTCCCTGATGGTTGAGCACATAGCCAACCGGGTGCTGCATCCACGAGTTGGCCGCGAGGATGAACATCGCCGAGAGCATCGACCCAGCCGCGACCAGCCAGATACAGGCCAGATGTACGCGCTTGGGCAAACGATCCCAGCCGAAGATCCACAGCCCGAGGAAGGTTGACTCGAGGAAGAACGCCGCCAGGCCCTCCATCGCCAGCGGGCCGCCAAAGACGTCGCCGACGAAGCGCGAGTAGGCAGACCAGTTCATCCCGAACTCGAACTCCTGCACCAAGCCGGTGACGACCCCGATCGCGACGTTGATCAGCAGCAGCGTGCCGAAGAACTTGGTCACGCGCTTGTACTCCGGCTGCTGGTTTCGATACCAGGCCGTCTGCAGCAGCGCCACGAGGAACGCCAGCCCGATCGTCACCGGCACGAACAGGAAGTGGTAGATGCTTGTCGTCGCGAACTGCCAGCGGGCAAGATCGTTCGTCATCCGAGGATCAGTCTACGCCTGAGCCCCCGAGGCGCAACTCATCCCGTTTGGGCTATTGAGACCGGCTTTCCCTAGGACATGATCCCGTTGCTACTCTCGCGGCGGAGCGCTGCCATCAAACCAGGGCGGCCCGCGCCTCGTCAGCGGCGGGGATCGTGTGCGCCGCCGCCATCGCCGGAGCAATGAGGAGGCAGCTCGCCGTGTCTGACACTGAGATCTCACCCGAGCAGGTCGACGCGACAATCGAAAGCAGGGCGTTCGTCGTGCTACTCGCGATCGCGGCGGTGGTGGGCGTCGTCGTCTCGCTCGCGACCTGGTGCTTTCTCGAGCTGATCAACCAGATCCAGCGGGGCGTGTTCGTCCACCTGCCGAGCGATCTCGGCTACCACGGCGGCGCGCCTGAGTGGTGGCCGCTGCCGGTGCTCGCGATCACCGGGGTGGTCGTCGCCTTCGCGATCGACCGCCTGCCCGGGCAAGCGGGGCACATCCCCGCCAACGGGCTCGCCGCCGGCGGTGGCCCGGCGATGCCGATCGAGCTGCCCGGAATC
>Ga0302325_10017229_pt1 | contig 15277 bp, 19 predicted proteins | sample Palsa_T0_2_FD_201948 | JGI IMG/M metagenome (GOLD analysis project Ga0302325, IMG submission 201948) | Peat permafrost microbial communities from Stordalen Mire near Abisko, Sweden - Palsa_T0_2 | ecosystem: Environmental > Terrestrial > Soil > Palsa > Peat permafrost | place: Sweden: Abisko... | reverse complement strand
TCTGAGCGTCGTTGCGCCAAAGTGAGTGGAACACTTGGCATGAAGATGAAATGAGTAGGTGTCCGGAACGACGAGGAATAGTAAGAAGGTCTGTAGAAAGTCACAGCAAACGCCTTCCGTATCCCTTTGGCCATCGACCCGATCTGATTCGAGAAGTAACTGACATAGGCTTTCGTTTTCTGAATCTCATCCCAAACTGATAACTCCTGTTGTACGACTCCGAGGAACCGTATCAACTCCATCCCCAGATTTGGTGTATTCAGAAAATCGGCAAAGTACTGCGATATCCATACACTGATGGTATCAAGTACTCCACATTGGATTTTGCCCACTAATTGCCAATCAACTTTCTCGTTGTCCAGAGGGTCAATAGGTGTCCAATCTGGGAACGACTCGCTGAAATCCTCTGAATCTTCGTCCTCGTTGATATGTGCAGCAACATACACTGCACCTATGAACCGCTTTCGGAGGTACTCGAGCAAAACTGTTGGTGAACAGAAACTACGAAATGTCGCTAGAAATGTGGTGCGAAACTCGTCCATGTTCATCTGTAATCGTGCTGATTTCTTTGCGCCGGCGTCATTGTTGTCTTCCAAGAGATATGAAGCGAAGTCTTCGATGCCTAGAACCAAAACATCGACTAACCGATCTAATGAACCGGCTTTCGTGACAACATCCATCACTGTCACAGAAGAGAATTCAGGATGGAAGGAATTCCTGGCATTTGGACCGAGTTTTCCTGGTGGTGGCGTGGGGATTGAAGGAGTTCCAAGGATCTGAGCTGAACTTCGCTTGGAAGCAAGACTGGCACGTTTTGAGGACGTCTCGATCATAGCACTTCCAGGCCTTGAAAGTCGTTTCGTGTCAGCCACCACCTTGAGAACCAACTCCCCGTCCTGCACATGCAAGAGACTCTGTTCTACACCAGCTATATCCCTCAATATCTTGAGCATCGGGAAATGTCGGCTAGTCAAACCAGCTATGCGATTGTGCGTTGAGTAATCGAGATCTGGATTGCCGGTCGTCGCAAGCGAAGTCCGAGCAGGCGGATATGAATTAGTCCGACGCAGTGGCGAGGGTTTGTTCCCTCTCCCCGCCCAAGCTGTCGAACTCGGACTCATCGGTCGTTCTCGTTGTTGTCGGGACATTATTTGCGAACCGTACATCAGACGCTTATCAACAGTTGAAAGAGCCTCCAACAAATCCGTTTGCTCAAAAAGCTTGTATGAGGGGAGCACATCGGTCAGCATCAATGGCACGTATGAACCGCTGGTTACTGAAAGACGTTTAGCATAGTGGTGCTCGATGTAAGCCCCCTGTGGCGGGGGTTCAGCCTGGACAGATGCCTCGAATAATTGATCCGCTGAATAGGGAAACCCGTCTCCGAAATTTGTGTGTAACTCCTCCAAACAGGTTTGAAGGGCCTTGCTCCGTTTTTCGAAATACTTCTGCAACGGTTCTCGAGCACCACCTGTCTCTTCCTTAAAGGTTATCCATCTGGAAATTGCGTGTTCCACAGCCGTAAATACCTCTTTAACTTGATTGAAGTCCACATCCATCTCAGGCGTAACCTGTCATCAGCAATGTAATGGAAGAGTAATACAGCCCAAATATCGAATGTCTCTAATGCAGTACATATATCTCCATAGTATGGAATAACGTGATGACTGTCCAAGCTTTCCCTTTTGAGATCAGGGGTAAGAACATGCGCTGTCCAAGCCCCCACATCGGCCCCTAGCTCCCTTCGATGAAGTTCTTTCATCATTGGCGACCAATCTCGAATAACTGTGTTTCGAACTTCGCTATCCACGTCTGTCCAAGTCTCTTTCAAGCGCAATATTGGCATAGAAAGCAAAGCTGTGGCAATCGCTAGAAACCCAGCTAGATCCCCTCGTGCTTTCAGATTTTGACCGATATCTATCCATCGAGTAAGAAACTTCGCTCGCATGGATACATCATTTGCGGCGTCGTGACCGTCGAGCCCGAGAATATGGGTATAAACGAGGCGCGTCAGGAAATGTGGCGACTGCTGGGAGAACACTAGAGGACTTCGGGACCGTTGAGACGCGGAACGGTCAAGGAGAAGAGACATGTCATCGGCTGGGTCTACGGCAGCGAGGTATTTGAGATGAAATAGAAAAAGTTGCTCGGCAATGTCCTCGGAAGGTAGTCGCAGTAGCACACTGCCAGTGAGTCCCCGATCTCCTAACCCAGCTGATTCTATCTCACCTGTTGGTAAGCTAGGGACAAATTTGAACATACTTTGAAGAGGATCCGTGGATACTTCCGTGAAAGGATGGAATTTGTTCTTAAAAGTCTTCTCTGCGTTGACAACACAAGCGTGCAAGGATTGCCCTTTTGAGGGATCGAGTCTTGAGACTCCTTCCTCTACGAGAGCAAGAAGCGCCTCATTCGCTCCGTCTTCCCACAGAAGTCGCGGCGTAGTTTCACACCAAAATCTGATGATGACATCAAGGCGGGCATGTACATCTATTCGTGCCGCAATTCGTGTCATCTCAACAAGCACAACTTCCACAGGAGCCCAAAATCCAACCGTTGTGCAGAATATCCGACAGTCTTCGTCCATAGCCGGTGTGCCAGAAAGAATGTGACCACAGATCGCTGTAACACTTCCTCCAATAACTCCTTGTTTATCATCTAACCGTATTGGCGCAATTTCATTAGCTTCTGGAGTTGTTTTATCATCAACTTCCTCTTCCTCTTCTAGATCAGCCGAGTCTTATAGGGAAAATTACCTTGAACAATTGCGTGCGGAGCCGTAGAAGGGCGGCGCGCAAGATCATCTGGCACAACGCGACTTGCGGTAGCTTGAGAGGCTAATCCTTCGGATGGTGAATGAGAATGTTTTATATGGTGCGTTGAAGGGGGCACTGGAGTGGTTTCTGGTACAGGGGTTGGAGAAAACGCTTTAATACCGAGACTTGAAGGAGGATTGTATAAATACAGTCTAGAGTCGTGTACAATCGCCCGCTGTAGTTTCCAGACTGCAGGAACTCCTGATTTCGACCGTTTAAGGTCAGAGTCCGGACGCTTGTTCAGCCAGCCTTGTCGCTGGATTGAATCTGGCCGGAACGGGAGTAGCGCTGGCTTCTCAACTGGCGGGGATTCGGCTTGAATAGAACGAGGGGACATTGGAGGAGGAGCAACTGGTTCTATGTCTGGGGAAGATGGTTTTGAGCGGGAGGTCATGGCTGCTAGATCGGTCCATGACTGGGATAGGTTTCTGTATGTGGACGACGCGAGACCGATACCGACAGATTTGGGTGAGCTGTCGCGCGACTTCTGCTTTTCGGAGGATACGCGGCTGTCGTGTTGTTCAGGTGTTATGCGACCTGTGGGAGGTGATGGGAGAGGAGGAGGGTCCTGGGAACTCGACTTGCTTGAAAGGAACCGAGACAGGAAGCCTGGTTTGGAGGCCGCCTTTCCAGGGGACGCGGGTATCTCTTGTTCATGCAGGCCGCCGTGGGGATATGTCCGATCAGCCTTTGGACTTTGATTTTTCTTGTTCTTCTTCCCGCTCTTCATTGTTGGACCGGAAGTTGGCAACTATCGCGAAGTCAGAAAAAGGCTGATCAGCATTGAAAAGGGGGACGATATATACCGACGCAGTTGGACTCGACTCATTTCGCCATGTTGCGACACCGACAACGACTGCTATTCAGGGACACGGTTTTTCAACGACGTGCTGGACACGGAATCGGTCCAAAAGGGGCGATTCTCAGGGCAAATGTCAATTGTCTGACAGGAGGGCGGGAATTTTGAAGGGTCGACCAGAGTAGGCGTCAAGGGGCCAATTTCGTGTGGGATTCACCGCCTGCTTACGCGAGACTTGTCGAATGATTCGGGCGCTTCGCGAACGATGATCCTCGCGCACGTTTGTTCTTCAATAATTACGGCATTCTAAGGTCAGGGACCATTTGGCACGCCGATTCCAAGGCAGGAGTTCACTATGACTGGATTCCAACTGTATGCATACAAGGATCTATCTTATCAACAACGACACCCCTGCTCTGAGACTGATAAGGCTAACCCACTGGGCGAATAGTCGATCCCCGATTGCGCAGGGTCTGACTTCGTTGGCTGAAACCTAGTCACAATGAACCGACAGCTAGGCGCTTCAGGGTCCACCTAGCACGCAATCTCTTAATATTGCAACTTTGCACTTGACAAGAACAATAGCAGCATCACTTTCGTTAGGCGAAACCGAGAACGCGGTGACAGCATATCTGCATGAAGCCGCTGCATTGGGACATCGGAGAAGACCAGGCAATTCTTACCACGATAACTTTGCTTCCCCAAAGCACTTTTTTCCCTATGCCTTGTCGAACCCGAAAACCCAGAATGGGAGGATCGGGGTTATTTTCATGTCTATGGTGATGGGCTTTTGTTGGCAAAACGATACAATGGCCTACTTGCGCCTTTTTTTCTCCTTTCCTAAACGCAACACCGTCAACCGAGGGCCGCTGAAACGATACTTCATCGGAGGCACACCCGAAGCGCATGCAGCCCCACGTTCTTGTCTATGCAACAGACCTTCACGAGACCTTTTCCCAAGCACGAGAATCGAAACCGTCTCAGACGCTTTTGAAGGGTCATGCGCTGTTGAAAGTAGTTATTCCCACCTCCCACTTCTTAGCTACAAACTAATGATAAGACTCGACAAGGCGCATATCGTATGCGTGAACCGAGGCGAGGCAAAGACGCGTGTAGTTTCCGGAGGTCACGATTGGATTGTTGCCTTTCGCGACTATTTCGACCTCGTTCGGGCTGGAGGGGGGCGCCTTAACTTTTACTTCCACCGCAAGTACAGGGATCCCAGAAGTCGTATAGATATTTGTCCGTCAGCGTTGCAACATTCGGTTCAATCCACAGTGCTCGGCGGTCCCGTGCTCGGCGGTCCCGTGCAAATAGGATATCCATCTCTCGTTCAAATCGGAGGTTAGCAAACACCGTGGACCTCAGCAAGAAGCCTAGTATGGGGGACCTGAGCATCGTATACGTTAGATGGTTGCAGCTGCAGTCTTGCTGGAGGTCCACGGTGTTTGCTATTTCGACGGGATCCAAGCATTCGATTTGAACGAGATGGATATCCTTTTTGCGCGGGACCGCCGAGCACCGTGGGTTGAACCGAATGTTGCAAAGCTGAGGATAAATTTCTATACGACTTCGGCATCCCTGTAGTTTCCGAAGGTCACGATTGGATCGTTGCCTTTCGCGACAATTTGTACCTCGTTCGGGGTGTAAGGTCATGGTGCCTTGGCTTTTACTCCCGCTGTTGGTGGGTTACGGTATTTCATGGGTTCAGTCCCCTTATCTAGAACATTGTGTGTGCGCGCACCGCACTTCAGGATAGAACACCCAATATTATTCCAACATTTGAGCCAGTATATATAGCTATAGAACCAAGCAAGTCCTTGAGATGTACTGGAGTTTTAAAAAACTTCACGGCCAAAGGACGTGCCGTACCTCGAGAGACAACCCTTTTAGTCCGACTTTCACGAGTAGGCGGTGGTACCTGCGCGCACGGCAACACGGTATCGGCACCGAGATGAAAGGTCTTCCTACGAGTCACGGGTGGGATCATGGTACATACATATGTATTACATAGTTGTATCAGTTGTACATATGTGAGTTATGTATTACATAGTTGTATCAGTTGTACATATGTGAGTTATCATATGCCCCTTCGGAACTGTTTCGTCGGGAAAAGAATTTCACATGCCGCAGCACATGGTCGTACATACATATCATACATATACATATGTAAATGAGCGCTCTTCTGCATGATAGACATGCTTGCACCAATCAAGTTTGTACGGAGTCCAAAGTGTCCCAAGCACGAGCACAAGCACGTGGAAGTTTCAATTTTTAGGTCGATCTCTGATGGTAAGGGCCGTGCGGTATATCTAAACTGACAATCTCATGGACGCCGCCATGGCACTTTAAGAGTTTGATTTCGAGGCTCCTGCTGATCTCAAGGGAAATTTGAAGTCCGTCTTTGATAAGAGTGACTTGGAACTTTTGTTTGATAGCATGGTTTTGATACATGCACAGTGCCATCCATCTCGGGTTTGGAGCCGGCCGCCGGATCCGGGGCCGTCTTGGGCAACAACCCCACGTATATGTATCATTTCTCGGTCCATCCCCCCGCTCGCTGAACATGCATACATATTTCATGTACCTTACCCCAATCGGGCATGCGGAGATTAACACATGTAATAATGTGCACGAAAAACGCTGGAACACTATCTATAACTGCCGCCGTGCGCCTTCGGCGTCATCGTCAACAAAGATGACACACTCGCCAAGTCGAATACTCTGAAGCAATGATGCGTATTTCCCGCGGATGAGGCGCCGGATGAGATTCGCAATTGAGGATTTGTCACCGACGGTTTTTCGGGCGCTGGACGTTGTGGGGAAATTCCAAATTGCAACCCCTGATCAGCGGGCCCGCAGCTGCAGTCCCTACGCGGAGTTGCCGGCCTCGATCGATGGCAAGCTGCCGAAACCGTTTGGGAAATTCCACATTAGACTTTTATCATAAAACGATCCAAGCGCTGTGTCGTCTAAATACATAAAGAGTGTCGGTGCTCATTTTGAGGGGCACTGTTGGAGCCTATCAATGATCTGCATGTCTCCACCTGGTACAACCGCGTCTCCATCGGAAACTAAAAACGGAGAAGACTCAGACTAGTGATATCGCGACATAATCGATCAAAAATCAAACCGAGTCGCCCTGCCAGGTCGAACGACATCCCACGCCGGGTGGGATCGGACTCGCATTCCGAAACACAGGGCGTGAGTTGGCAATGCTCACATGTCTCCCTTTGAGATCTAAAATCGGCAAATGCCTATTCTGGATGAAAGGAAAATTAAGTTAGACCATGGAATCCATGTGATGTTCTGTGCCCGGGAGAACAAAGGGATGGCGGAAGTAAATAGTCTGGTCGGTAAATAAATGCGCAAAAGACAATTGTTTGTGTGGCGTTGGGGCGCTAGATTACGTATTGGTGCATCCTTTGGGGAAATAAGGTTTGCTGGTGATTTGCGTCGAACGGGTTCGGACCCCGCTCGACTACGGGCAGCCGTAACAATGCACAGTCCGCTTTGTTCTGCTCGAAATACTACGAAAAATGCAAATGCAAATATCGTCCCGAGCGCTCGGACGTGTTACCATGCCTCGCCCATGTGGAATTCATTTTACGGCTAACCTTTCTTTCTTTGCGAGTAAATCCACCCTGTCGTAAACGCAGCGCCAGAAAATGGGCGGCTCCCTCCAATCATCCTCCCGTTCGCTCAGCATCCAAACCCTGGCCTCGCTCATAAGGAACACCCAGCGAATCGTTCCTGTGGACTCGTCAGTTGCAGCTGCTCTTCGCGTTTTCCTCGGTCCGTCTCCTTATTTTCCCTGTCCAGGATCGAAGCCACCAGTGCTCGTGCGCCATCCGGCGAACCGACCACCGGAGTTTATTTATCTGGGACCGCAGTTGAGCAATTCCAATATCGGTGTCTCCCTTTTTGACGGTAAAAGGGTGCACCCAGAGCGGACCACAATCAGCTTGACACACATAAAAATATGCGTAAAGCCTTTCTCCAACGCGGCTCCAACTCAGTAGACTCAGACTCAGACTTCCAAAGACACAATCTTTATCATATTAGCGCGCCATCCGTCATTAGTGGAAAGAGTGGTCATAGCTGGTCAAAAAGGTCGTCCGGCTTTCCAACTTCACCGTTCGCAGACCCTTCACCGACACCCTACGCTTACAACGACGACATGGTCAGCATGGCCGCTCCTCCAACCAACGGTCATTCTAATTTCGCTCGCGCCTCATGCGCCGTCTGCGGCGAACCTCTCACCACCAGCTTCCAGGGCGAAAAGGTCATCGAACCACCAGATTGTCCACATGTCATGCACGAGCAATGCTACAAGGAGTTCGCCAAAGATTTCCAGAACTGTGCCATCTGCAGCAAGCCTCTTCATATGCGGCGCAACACCAGCAAGGCCTATGGAACTAGCTTTGCTATGAGTTTGTCCTTTCTTGAAGGAACTAACGATAGACCGAAATAATTCCTTATCACATCACAGTACCGGTAGTTTCTCGTCAAGTCTCAACGGAGCACCGATGCCCGAGCCCCTCAATATTCCGCAATACAACTCCAAGATGCCCGAGCCCGAGTACGAGTTTGATCACGCTGATCTCGAAGATCCTACAGATCCTTGCCCTGATCCTATCCATATCCCCGATCCCCGTATCACCATCTACCCTGAACATCCCGCCCTGACATCCAAATCCACAGCTCAAACTTTCACCGCCTTGATTTCGGTGGAGATACCGGTCCGACGGCCCCGTCAGCCGGAACGGGGCCTATCGCCAATCTCCGAAGCACCTTCGAACAGTCTAAAATCTCCTCTGGCTCAGTCCCTTCGATCGAAATCACCCGCTACTGGATCTTCCAAATCACTTCCCCCGAATCCAAAGCATCTATACATGCCAAAACCCAGTGCCGAATCCTCTCATGCGGTTTTGGAAGATCTCAGAAATCGAGTTAGCGATTGGCATGGCCTTGATACAAGGACGTTTGGTTCTCTCAAAATGTGGGAGAACCTTAAGATGGGAGTCGATAATACCGTTCGTGAGGTTGAAGTGTACTTATTCGACCGCTTACTCTTAACGATCAAGGAGAAAAATAGCTCAGCGTCAAAGCAGAATCCTAAGAAACGGAAATATGCTCTCAAGGGCTTCATCTATCTCGAACATGTGAATAGGGTGGTGGATATAAGTGCCGGAGGTAACTCTTGGCTTGACGTATCTAATAATCAGGTGAATTTGTATTGAACGTCATACTCGACTCAGGACTTACAAGGGAGTTTACCCTGTCCTTCCCCGACCCTCTACGGCTAGGGGTATGGAAGAATAGTCTTGACGGCAGTCCTCAACCACTTACTGAGATGAGCGTTCAGGGATCCCAAAGTCAAGATGACGAGGATAGTATCCTCCAAGGCTATGCAGAAGAACGCTCCCCTCGTCCCACCGGCGCATACCGTCAAAACTCAGATTCCGGATCTAGCTCATCTCAAGATCGCCGTTCATCCTTCGCAAATTCCAACTTTAATTCTAATTACACCACTCCAACCACTCAATATACGTCCGACTTTAACCCTGTAACCCCTCGAGATGCGACCGGGAAGCCAGTGACCCAAAGAGCTGCTATCGACGCTGTCCTTGTAGTCTCAGTGGCTGCATCAATGCATGGCTTAAAGCTGCAAATACTGAAGGATGCTTTGAAGTTTATGGCGAAGAATCTCGGCGATTACGATCGTATGGCGCTTATTGTTTTCGGTGGAAGCAGTGGACCTGAAGTCATTGCTGGAATGACAAGGAAGAATATTCCAGTGTGGGAGAAGGCAATTGACGCTCTTGAGACTGGTCCAAGAGGAGTCAAGACCGACGTGATTGAGGGTGTCAATCTTGGTACTGCCCCCTATCTGAACCCATCTGACTTACAGCGCTCGATATGTTATCTAAGAGACGAGCTACGAATCCCATCACCAGTATCCTCGTGGTCAGTGACTCGCCAGCCGGTGGCGTAGAATCCGTTGAGCAAACGGTTACGCGAGCAAACGATATGGATGTCTCGATCAATACTTTTGGCTTCGGCGTTACTCACCGTCCTCAGACGTTAGTCGATCTGGCCTCCGCAACCGGCGGAATGTACAATTACTGCAAAGAATGGATGACTCTACGGGAAGTCGTTGGCGGCTGCATGGGTTCTCTGCAATCCCTATCTCATCAGAAACTCGAAGTTCGAATCCGCGTTCCCGCTACACAAGGCCGGATTGTCAAAATCACTGGGGCAGAGAAATTCGATATCCGTCCCGCTGGTCGAGAAGCTATGATTGAGCTACGGCAGATGTATTTTGGACAGAAACGAGATATCTTGGTTCAGATGGTTGTGGATCGAGATGTCATGACTACTGATTCCTCGGCCATGAGCAACGATCCCTGGGAAGCTATTTGTCGGGGGTTGGAAGCTGTCACGACTGCCGAAGACGATACCAATGAAGGGAGCACGCGCGTTGAAGAACTCTTCCTCCTGGAAACTTCCCTGCAGTATAGCAGTGTTCTCGATGGTCGCACCGGACTGAAAAGATCGAATCCCTCGATTCTGACGTTACCTGTTTTACCTCAGGAACTCCCGGTCGAACCGCGAGGACGACGACTTGCGCCGGCGCAGTTACTCACATCGGCACATCCGGCGATTGTGCAACGAAGGGTGGAATTGCTGGCGGCGGACATGTTATCAAAAGCCTTGACTCTGGCCAACCGTCAAGAAAACGAAGCTGCTCACCGATTGCTGTCGGAAACTCGAACTATTATCAGTGGGATGACCAGAGGCGCGTTACCTACCCCTCCTGCACCATCCAAAGATGGACACGATTCCCTGGCATTCCCTCTCCCGAACAACAACCTCGTCAATATATCCGTCATGGGTTCATTGGAGGCTGATCTCATCGCTGCGGCAGAATGGATCTCCCATGGCACATTATTCCAACGGGATTTCCGCAAACAGATTCTACAACAAGAACAAATCATCCGAACACAACGAGCATTCTCGTCCAGGTACCGACTTCTGACCACCTGACAAGGCTAACAATAGAACTGGCCTAGAGTCATATTATGCAACGAACATTGACGGCGTAAGGCAACTTATCGAGAATGCGCGAGAGTGGAGTATGTCGCTGGACTTTCAAGAGGAGGATGCAGAGTAAATGATATAAATGGGATGTGGGATAGGATACCTTTTTTGCTAGAAGAACATTGTTGGTTTGGAGAAATTTCGTTGTACGGGAGCATTGCTGGTCTTTCCCTTGAACTTCAGCAGCGTCATTTTGCTTCGTGGTATTGTAAATGGTTTGACCCTGTTGAAATGATTGTGGTTCAAATTATATAGTACATGAATTCCATACGTATTTAGATGTCTAATTTTGATCACCGGTTGTCTCCCCGTTTGCCTCTATGCTTTTTAAATCCAATTTTAATGCTCCCGCCATAATCATCTATACTTAGTAGAGTCCAGTATCCGGGGACATACAGCACTTTCTAAATCTTCCAATAAATCGTGTACATCTTCAATGCCTACACAAAGACGAATCAAATCCTCCGGTAATGCTCTCTCGGCACGAGTCGCCGGATCAATGGAAGCATGAGACATCTTACATGGCATACTACATATTAAACCCGATAACCCGACGGAATCATACCTAATGAGAGAGTTGACGCAACCAAAACTGACGCTGATACCCCAGATACGAGTCGATTCCACAATGCGTTCACTGACTTTGACATTGCCCGTCTCGAAACTGAGCACAGCGCCCGCGCCACGTGCCATGGATCGATGCAGTTCGTATTGTGGATGAGATTGCAGGCCAGGATATCGTACTTTGAAGCCATGTGATTCGAGGAACCGGGCGATTTGGTCTGCGTTGGCCTGTTGCTTTTCCATGCGTACAGCCAGGGTCTTTATCCCCCGCAAAAGAAGCCAGGAATCGAAGGGCGATAGTCCGCAACCTGAGGCATTGATAGTGAAATATATTTTCTACAGTAAGAAAGAGGGTTTATGCGGGAGTACATCGCCTAAGGCAGAGTCGTGCACTGCAAGGACACCGGCCATGAGATCGTGGTGGCCACTGAGATATTTTGTGGCTGATTCGTAGACGATGTCGGCACCCAGGTCGAGAGGGTTTTGTAGATATGGTGATAACATGGTGTTGTCCACGACCACAATGCCTCGGGGACTTATTTTGTGTGTCATACGGGAAATAGAGGGAATATCGACGATTTTGATGAGAGGATTGGTTGGTGTTTCGAGGAGGACGAGGGCCGTGTTTTCGTTGAGGAAGGGTTTCACTGCGTCGACATTCGTGGTATCGACATGGTGAACTGTGATTCCGTTATGCGTCGATAGATACTTCAACAGTCGATTCGTTCCTGCAAGCCATTAGTACATATTCCAGGTCAATTCATGAAAAGTACCGCCATATAAATCATCTCCGGCAATGACCTCATCCCCAGGCTTCAACAACCTCGAAATCACATCCAAAGCCGCCATCCCACTACTCACGACCAAAGCTCTCTTAGCATTCATAATCTTCGCAAGATGTCTTTCTACAATCAACTCTCACTCCGCGCGCAAAGCAATACCCAAATGCGATCTAGTAGGATTGCCACTCCTAGTATAATCGTACTCGCCCATCTCCGTCGCGGAACTCTGTTTGAACGTTGCAGTCTGATAAATGGGCATACTGCTTGCTCCATACTGATCTTTTGTGCCTCCCGACTCGGGGTTGTCGACAAACACCAACTCTGTGGCCATTGCGTATCGTCGACCCGTTGGACGGGGCGACGAGGGTGCCGGCGACGGGGGCAAGGAGGATGTCATTTCGTCGGGCTCGAATTTCACGTATCGCTTTTTGAAGTCTTCCATCTTTTGCCTCGGAACTGGAAATGGAAGACTTGTGTTGAAGGTGCTTATTCCAGGAAGATTTGGCGAGTCAAATCGATGCTTTTCTCGGTCGTTTGGCTCGTTCAGTTTGTGTGTGTCTGCGGAGAAAAACGCCGGGCGATGGCGTGCTCGAGCAGCGTAGATTTTGATTTGGACTGCAGCGGGATGGGGCCGAGATGCATCTCATGCGGGCTCCTGCAGATGACACAAGGGGAACGACGTCGACTCAGGGGAAACTCACTGCAAATATCTCGGCTCTAGCAAAGAAACGAGCACTAGAGGCTTGATTCTAAGAACAAACTCCGAATGACTGTTCTCGAGCCAAGCGGATTATGTTCATCGTTTATTCAAAGACCCTAACGAACTAATCGGTTATCTCCTCCTGACTTTCAAAACTGTCCATTCTCTTCCTCTCCGATGAACCTTAAAACTTGCAAGACTTTGTCGGAAAATGTTTTATCTGATGGCTTATTGATGATTTTGGGCTGGAATTTTAAGTTGCTGTACAGTGACATAATCATGCATTAATTGATGTCATCGGATTGGCTGAATGTCCGGCGCCGCCGAAAGCGTCAACAACCAAACGTCAACCTCGGACTACGGCCACAACTTTCCAGTCTCGGCGGTGTGTGAGAGAGAGTGAGTGACAGGGGCGAAGCAGTCAACGGTCATGATAGTCAAACGCCCTGGAATGGAACTCCTGTCATTCTACATGTACGACCAAGAAAGCAGATATTCAATGACTATGGGGGAGCAGAGGACCGTGGTCCCTTGGCCGGCGGATTTCCCCACGGAACTTGTCTTTGATATATTCAAGTATCTTTCTCAGGCAGAGTTGGCCAAGGCATGTCTTGTGAGCAAATACTGTATGTTCCGCTTTGTTGATGAGGCCAACGGTAGGGTATACGATTGCTTCTGATGTGTCATTGTGGGGGGATATCGAGTTGACGGATATTCGACGAGAAACATCTTCGAATGGGATCCCAGATACGCTAGTCAGACGACTACAATCTGTGGTGTCACTGAAAATGGCGGGTCGATTGAATTTACCTACTCCTATTCTCAAAGAAATGCTCGGTCTGGCCTCGAAATCACCCCGTTTGACTTCTCTTTCGCTATACAGTGCCGTTGACGTCACGGAAGATATGTTAATCGACTTGTTCACTTCAACATCCTCCTCGTTGAAACACATCGATCTCTCTTTCTGTCACCACATCGGCTCCGACCCTGTCCTCACTCTGATCTCCCACCACCCCAACATCCTGACGCTCAATCTGTCCCACACCTCCTTCACGGACGACGGCCTCCTCTCACTGCATCAACTCACCAATTTAACCGACCTTTCCCTCGAGGGGTGTTTCAATCTCACTCGCACCTCCATGTCCCAATTCCTACAACATCATCTCCCACCCCGACTCTCCCGTCTCAATCTCTCGTACCTATTCACCGTCCTCGGCGAATGGCTAGCACAACTAAACTCAGACGTCAAATTCGAGAGACTAGATGTCCGCTACGCGGAGAACATCACAAAACGAGATGTCAGGGGCTTGAAGGAGAGATGGAATGGATGTGAGGTCCTATCGACTGCGAAATTGGAGACCGATGATGAACGTGGGTGGAGGCAGTATGTTGATGAGATTATCAATGCCGAGTACTATTGATTCTGGAGTGGCTGCGTGTAGAGGATGGGCGTTGTATATACAGTCTTTTTGGTTTGTGGATTGGTTTGGCGTTGGGGAGGATATGGCTAACTGGTATATCGGGTTGGCGTTTACTTGATTCTTGTGTAATGAATACATTAATGTAGTCCAATACTATGCTACGCTGGAGAAGAAACCGATCCAACCATGACGTCCCCAACTCCAAACACTCTATCGCACCTAATCCATATCTACGCAGACCTGCTCCCTCGGCTATTCGCCAACAACTACCACCCCCGGGCAAGAACCACTGTATCCCCATTCTTGACCACCTCCCCAAACTTCCTATCCATCTCCAACAGTGTCCCACTTTCAATATGAAACAACTGCAACCTCTTCTCCTTGTCCCCGGTACTATTATTCTTGTTCTGTACACCCAGCGTCTCCGCCAGTTTATCCAGGACCTTGCCGTTACTCCACTCCTTTGAGAAAAAGACAGGTTTCCTCAACACTTGAGTTGCGTTCGTTAACGTCCCGTCGACTAGATTCGGGGGACCCTCGCCATGGATATAGACTCGTTTATCTTCGCTGACCTTGAGATCCCCCTTTGCTTCTTTGCGGAGTTGACTTATTTGCAGACCGCGTTGGACGATGGCCGAGTTGGCTTGGTTGCTTTTCGTGCGGATGAGGCCTTTTAGGAGACTATTTCCCTTTTGGGAGTTGGTGGATTTGCGGCTCGAGGACCATTCTCTGAGTTTTAGCAGGAAGGTTTCCTTGGTGAGTGTTGTATTCGACAGCAGTGCCGATTTCTTGGGTTCTTTGGCGCCCGGACAATTATGGTCCGAGGGATGTCGATGTTTGAGACAGAAGAGTTGGTGACAGACACATTCTGTGGCGGGCGAGGTCGTCGTGTTCAACTGCGTCTTGCAATCTTTTTGATAACAACTCAAGGACTGAAAGACACTGGTTCGAGAAGGTTGCACGGTCGAGGAGGACTGTTTGGTCGGCGGGGGAGGCAAGGCGGAACACTCATGGGAATCGTATCGCCGGTGATCCTCGCAGAACTTGAGTTTACATCGATCACACGTCCACGGAAGGAAATCCAGTCTCTA
>Ga0302325_10017228_pt1 | contig 15277 bp, 13 predicted proteins | sample Palsa_T0_2_FD_201948 | JGI IMG/M metagenome (GOLD analysis project Ga0302325, IMG submission 201948) | Peat permafrost microbial communities from Stordalen Mire near Abisko, Sweden - Palsa_T0_2 | ecosystem: Environmental > Terrestrial > Soil > Palsa > Peat permafrost | place: Sweden: Abisko... | reverse complement strand
AATTCTTCCCAAAGCCAAGCTTGCCACCATGGATCGAGCGAAGCCTGAGCTTCACCAGGCCGTGGTCGAGGTGGGCACCAAGGTTTGCCGCGATATTCACGAAGCCCGCGAAGACATTCTTGATTTGCGGCGCCAGATGATCACGCTGACCAGCGAAGGCGGCATGCTGCTGGCTGCAGCCAGCACTCATCCTTTTGCTCACTGGACGGAGCAGGATATTTACCCGGATGAGCGCTACAAGCAGGTCGTCGAAGACTTGCAACTGGTTGCGCGAGCGAATCTGGTCTTCGGATTACACATCCACGTAGGCATCGAGGATCGCAACACCGCGATCCACATCATGAACTCGATGCGCTACTTCCTGCCCCACATTCTCGCTCTGTCGTCGAACTCACCCTTTTGGGAAGGCACGAAGACGGGATTCAAGTCTTATCGCTCAAAGGTCTTCGAGCGCTTCCCGCGCACCAACATCCCTGATGTATATGCCAACTGGGCCGAATACGAGACGTTCATCAACCTGCTGGTCAAGACCAATTGCGTCGACAACGGCAAGAAGGTCTGGTGGGATATTCGCCCTCACCCCTTCTTTAACACCCTCGAGGTCCGCGTCTGTGACATACCGATGCGGCTCGACGAAACCATGGCGATTGCCGCCCTCATCCAGGCAACTGTAGGCATGCTCTATGACTTGCACGCAAAGAACAAGAGCTATCGCATTTACAGCCGCGCTCTCATCATGGAGAACAAATTCCGCGCTGCTCGTTATGGCATCGATGGCAAACTGATCGACTTTGGCCGGGAGGAAGAGGTGCCGATGCGCGACCTGATGCTCGAATACATCGACCTCATCTCCGATGCGGCGAAAGAGCTAGGCTGTGAGCGGGACATCGCCTACATCCACGAAATGCTCAGAATGGGAACGGGCGCGGACCGGCAGCTCAAGGTCTACGAAGAAACAGGCGATCTGAAGAAAGTAGTCGATTACATCGTGGCCGAGACTCGTGTGGGCGTGATGCAGGAAACACCAGCCCTGCAAACCTGAACCCTGTCTCTGCCAACAATGATGGGTATCCCATATCTCGCTCGTTTTTCGCGATGTGGGATACCACGAAGCTCAACGTTTTTGCTCATAGTAGGAAGGAGTCGTTTGGCCCAACCCGTTCTCACCGACATCACGCGGATTGAATTCGATCCGCAATACTCGCTCGGCGCTTACAACGCCGTGAACACTTGCCTGCGCATTCAGCCTCCGGAAAAAGTCACGCTGATTACCGACAACGCGTGCCGTGAGATTGCAGCCAGCATCGCGCAGGAACTGATCAAGGTTGGCTGTACCTTTAAGGCCTTCGTGCTCGAGGATCTGGCTCCGCGCCCCTTGACGGGCTTGCCGCGCGAAATCGCGGAAGATATGGAAACCAGCGACGTGAGCATCTTCGCCGTGCGTGTGCAGACCAACGAGCTGAAGTCGCGCATGGAAATGACCGCCATCGTTAACCGTCGCCGCATGCGCCATGCGCACATGGTGAACATTAATCGCCAGATCATGCTGGAAGGCATGCGCGCCGACTTCAATCGCGTCGACGCCCTGAGCAACAAAGTGATGGCGATTGTCAGCACCGCCAGGGAGATCACCGGTAAAACCGCCGCCGGCTGCAACTTCACAGGCACACTCAATCCGCAGTATCACTGGATCAAGACCAGCGGCATCATCAGTCGCGACAAGTGGGGCAATCTCCCCGGTGGAGAAATCTTCACCTCTCCCGGTGAGGTAAACGGTGTGTACGTAGTGGACGGCGTGGTCGGCGACTATCTCTGCGACAAATACGGCGATCTCGAGCCTTACCCGTTGACCATCCGCATGCGGAATAATCGCATCACCGAAGTCTTTAGCGAGAACAAAGCGCTGGAGCAGGATTTTTGGTCTTATACCCATACCGACGAAAACAGTGACCGGGTGGGCGAGTTCGCCATCGGCACCAATATCGAATTGACCAACGTGATCGGCCAGATCCTGCAGGACGAGAAGTACCCCGGTATCCACATTGCCTTTGGTAATCCATATGGTGAACACACGGGAGCCAAGTGGTTCTCCGGAACCCACATCGACGTGGTTGGCCGCAAATTCGATATCTGGGTAGACGGACGGCAGATCATGGAAAAGGGCCGCTTCCTGATAGAGGATTGACCAAAGGACCGAAAATGATCCCCGCTCTCCGCGAGGCCTTCAACCATAACTTTCGCCTTGAGACGTACCAGCAACTCCTCAAAAGCCTGGAGGCAACCGCCGGCGCGCCCATTGCTTTCCGCGTATCCGAAACACCCTGTTTCCTCCCCAAGACTCTGCTCGACCAAATGGCGGAATATGGCCGCGACCTGGTTCTGCAGCTGGTAGACAATCCGGAATACCGGCGGGCCTCCGACGTCACTGTCCCGCCGCAATATAACGTTGCCAATGAGTCGCCGCGTCCCATGTTCCTGCAAGTCGACTTCGGCCTGGTGCGGAACGCAGAGGGTGAGCTCGAGCCTAAGCTGGTTGAGCTACAGGCCTTCCCTTCCCTTTACGCCTACCAACCAGTACTCGCGCAGCAATACATTGATTCGTATGACCTGCCTGCGGACCTCGGGATCTATCTCGGTGGATACGGCAGTGATACGTATCAGCAACTGATGCGGGAGCTGATCGTCGGCGACCACGATCCTGAAAATGTCATCCTGCTGGAGATCCATCCGGAGAAGCAAAAGACCCTCTGTGACTTTCTACTCACGCAGCGTGATCTGGGTATCGCTATCGTCGACATCCTCAGCCTGAAAAAGCGAGGTAAATATCTGTTCTACGAAAAAGACGGCCGCGAGATTCCCGTGCGCCGCATCTACAACCGCTGCATCGTGGATGAGCTGGAGCGCAAACAAATTGCGCTTCCCTTCGATCTCACAGAACCGCTCGACGTGGAATGGGCCGGCCATCCGAACTGGTACTACCGCATCAGCAAATTCTCCATTCCCTATCTCAAACACAAGTGTGTGCCCGGGACCTGGCTGCTCAGCGAGAACAGCATCGTGCCCAAAGACAACGCCCATTATTTATTGAAGCCGCTTTACTCCTTTGCCGGACTTGGCATCAAGTTCCATCCCACCCAGGCGGATGTGGACGCGATACCCGCGGAGCAGCGTCACCAGTACATGTTGCAGGAACGGATGCGCTTCGAGCCTGTCATCGACACGCCGCACGGCATGACCCAGGCCGAAATTCGCATCATGTACGCATGGCCCGAGGGAGGAGACCTCACCCCCGTACTGCCGTTGCTTCGCATGGGCCGCGGCATCATGATGGGCGTCGACCACAATCGCAATCTGGAATGGGTGGGCGGCTCCGCAGCACTCTGGACCTAGTCGTTCCGCTCACTGCTGGGCGTGCGCGGATCGGGCAGTGTTTCCGCCCGTTGGGGTGGTTTGTGCGGCGATCGCCGCCCCTCCACCGCTGGATGCCGGCGCAGTTCCAGAGTTGGCGGCGAGGGCAGGATCCGTGTACCGGGTCAACCGGAACAATATCGGAGTTACCTCAAAGGGCATTTTGTCCCGTGCATTCAACAGGGCAATCGGCTTCGCGTTCAACTGCAAAACCTTATCGTCCCAGGCGTCGACTTTCAGGTGACTGCCCAGCGGCAGCGCTGCGATCTGGTCGAGTTTATCGATGTCGAGCCTGGGTGCAGCTTTCGTCAGTTCGACCAGCCATGGTGTCCCATCCGCACTGAGCAGCGAATCGCCAATGCGCGGCGTCGTGAGGGCCTTCAACTGTTTCGACCGATTCTGTAGCTGAGCGAAAAACAGCCCGGCGTTGGCCAGATGGTCGTGGTAGACCGACTTATTCAGGAACTCGATCGCCTTCTTTGCTGCGACGCTATCGTCCCCGGCGGAGTGGTTCATCGTAATTCGCTGAAACGTAACCTCATCCGGAAACAGCAGCCGGTCATTGAACGCATATCGGGTGTCGATGTGGTGACCAAGCGTGATATGCGCCAGTTGGAATGAGAGAACAGCAGCCAGATCCTCCTCATAGGGCAGCACATCGATAAGCCCTCGGCTCAGCAGGATCGTGTTGCCCACCGCCAGCGACTCCAGGGGAGCGGTGAGCAAAACCCGGCAATGCACCGGATCCGGCAACTGCAGGTTGTTCCCGATGATGAGGTTGTTCGTGACCGTCTCCAGCACTTTGTCAAAGTCGCTCGGCGGCGCCAGCACGCCGGCCTGCACCAGCCGGTCGAGGACATTCGCCTCTGCCTGCGCGACCCATGCACGTTCTGCCTGCAGCGGGCTCACGTCCTGCGACTGGTCGCTATTGTCGGTCACATTGTCGATCTGGATGGCAGTATTTTCCGCCTCGTGGCTCGGCAGCTTCAGAGAGTACCCCCAGAAACTGGTCTGGGCCCGAAGGTCCGGTTCGTCATCCAACCGGTTGCCATGTGTCTCTTCGACATAGATCTCCGCGGGCAGCCATACGCCCGGCTGCAGGTTTACCCGCCAGCTGTCGAAGTGAAAATAGCGCGGACGATCCAGAAGGGCGTTGCCGGTAAATATCCCATTCACGCGAACCACGGCGCCTTCCTGATCCTCGATCCAGATGCGGCCGGTAAAGCGTCCGCTGCTGTTCTTCTGCTTTGGCAAAACATCAAATACCTGGGTATGCACAGTGCCTAGGAAATCATTGCGCACGAATCCGAAGTCATAGTGTTGGCGATCGAAATTTGCGGTGTCGATGAACATCATGTCCATGAACCCGGTAGGCACATATTCCGCAGTTAGCCCCAGGGCTTTGCTGAGCACGCTAAGGGCGCCCTTCGATCCCTGCAGAAGTCCCTTCGATTTCTCACGGTAGCCATCCGCTTCAAAGGACTTGCCGAAATCCACACGGCTCAGGATGTACTCGTCCGACACTGGAACCGTCGCAAGTTTGGCGTCCGGCTTCACGTTCTGGATATATGTCTGCACCATGGGAATCCGCTTCTGCAATTCCTTCTCCATCACCTTCTCGTTGGCGATGGCTCTCTCGAGGAGAGCGGCCTGTGTCGGCGTGGGCGGAGTAAGAGCCATGATGTGCGGCTTCTTTGCCTGGGCCCCGACGGTGAAGAGACAGATCAGTAGCGCCGCAAAACACGCGTTGCGCAAAGTTACACTGCTGCGAGTCGTTATCATTGCATCCCACCGATCTGTTAATTAAGTCGCTGTCTCACGCGAGTTGAAAGAGAATGTGAATGTAAGTGATGTGGTCTGTGGGCTGTCCGTCTTTTACTGCAGGCTTAAAGCGGATCTGCTGGGCAACCAGCGCAGCCTCTTGATCAAGTCCATGGCCGAGACCGGACACGATGCGCAGAACTTCTACTTTACCGTCGACACCAAAGCGAACCTGCAGGGTGATTTCGCCCTGGATTCGTAACTGCCTCGCTTCTTGCGTATATTGCGGACGAGGTTCAGACAGGACCTCAGGGGGACTGAAGTGCACCTGTTGGATCCTTGGCTCTGGAGCAGCGCTGCCGCTGGTTCCGGTGCCACCGAAGCCCCCGGTAGCGACTGTTCCTCGCGCGGCGCCACCAGCGCCTTTGGCCGATCCGGAACCGAATCCACCTGTTGTCACCAGGCCGGCGTGGGACGCACCAGTCCCTTGTCCGGCGCCAGGAGCATTTTCTAATTTGCCGATTGCAGCAATGGTTGCCAGCCGTGTTGCATTTGCATTCGCCGCCACTCCCGACGGATCGCCAAAGCCTCCGGTCTTGATCGCCAGAACACGATCGTTGTTGATCATGGCGGAAGGTTTTGCGCTTGCAAACGAACCTAACTTTGGTTGAGCCGGAGCTACTACGATCGTTACCGGCGCGCTTGGCATTGCCGGCATGGCGGGAGTTTCCATGCGCACAACTTCGGACTTGGCCGGATGTGGCCTAGGCCGTTCCGTTTCGATCCTCCGTGGCAACTCAGCCATGGGAGGCGACGTTTTCAACCTCGGAATCTTGTGCAAGGGAGGCAGTTTACTTGGAAATATCAACTCTGTACTTACGTATCGCGGTAATACTGGAGCCTTGTGTAACTGAGTTATCGTGGACCAGAACGACAGGAGTCCAATAGCGATATTTAAGGCGAGGCTTCCAAGGAATGACCTGAGTCGGCCAACAGGTTCGGGTAATAAGCCGAACGTACCAGTAATAGGCACTATGACGGCGCGTGCCCTTATCTCACCTGTACCGAAGGCTCTCACATCCTGGCTGTCCATACCGTTCTAGACGTGGACTTTTTCGAGAGTGGTGACGGCGTCTGCAAAATATGACGAGTGCTTTCATAGAGCACGAGATAAGTGGGTGAGTGAGACCGAAAAAGAAACCGCAGGATTGGTTGCCGGTCGTTAGAAGGCTTATAGATTCGGTCGAGCTACTATCCACCGATGCTCTGCGTTAGTATCTCTGGAGTGACGAACTAGCGGGAGGCGTCGAGCCGGGTGATCTGATCCGCGTCCATTTCTTTGCGGACCTGGAGCATGACGTGGGTGGTTGCTTTTTCGAGATCTGCTCTTGCTTGGGCGACACGATCAATCTGGGCGAAGAGGGCGCTTTCCTCGAGCGTCTGGGCATGGCTGAGGGTTTCCATCGTTGACTCTTCGTGCTCCAGTGCCTGGTAGCGGTTTACCAGGTTGGCCCGGTTCTCGTCGAAGAGCCCATCCATTCGCTTTTTCTGCTCCGGCCGCAGATGCAGGGTCTTGGCATAGTGTTTGTCGTCCCACCAACGCATTGGAGGGCCAAGTTGCAGTCCACCACGCATCGTGGCCCCGCTTTGTTGTCCAGATGCGCCGGATGGGAAACTGTTACGCGCGTCTCCTGGCCCTTCCATCTCCCTGGGGGGCCCTCCGGGTATGCTTCCGCCCGGCATACTGCCCCCACCGGACATACCGCCACCGGCGGGCATGCCGCCACCGGGAGGCGGACCACCGCCGCCGGGTCGCTGAGCATGCACAGGTAAGTTCGGGACTAAGATCAAACATCCCGCTACGAGGATGTGACCAATGATGGACCGGCTAACGCCCATCAGTTGGTCAACCCGCGTGACGGTTGGGAGTGCGGCCTTCTCGTCGAGCTCGTCAGATCGTCGATCGATATAGGTGACTCCGTCTGCCAGCGGATCTCCTTATCAATGGCCATCAACAGCCGATTATCCTCCGCAACTTCGGACGCGGACTCCGCTGGCTGGCTGTTGGCTACCGAGAGGACATCGGGTGTCAGCATTCCCTCCCGATGTACTCCAAAGAGGATAGCCGCGGCCAGGACCGCCGCAGCAGCGGCCAACGAGCTCGCAGACTGCCATCCGCGAACGAATGCCGACGGCGCCGCAATCGATGTCGAAGCACGCCGTTCTGCCCACTCCACACTAACGGTCACGAAGTCCTCAATCGAGGCTTGCACCCGCTCGAACTCACGCTGGCATTGCGTACACACCATCATGTGCCGGGTGGCATCCATCGGGCAATCGCCTGAGAGCAATTCGGTAAACTGCTCGTCTGTCAAATGTTGACCGGTCATTTTATCTCTCCGATCTTTTCCCGCACCGCTTTTACTGCGCGGTGCTGGTGTGTTTTCACCGTGTTTGCGGACATATCGATGGCCGACGATATCTCCGGTATATTCATTCCCTCCTGAAAGTGCATCAGGAAGATGGTTCTCTGGTTAAACGACAACGACTCCAAAGCCTTTGCCACCTGGGCTACTCGCTCTTGCCTCAACAGGTCCTTTTCGGGTGTGCTTGTTCCACTGGGCAAGGTGGACGCAATCTCCGTAATCTCGACAGCCGTCTTGCGAAACGACCGCCAGAAACGGAATTTTTGTGACCGCTGATGGTCCAGGATCATGTTGAGGGCGATGCGGTTTAACCATGTCTGAATACTGCATTCTCCGCGAAAACTCTCCCGCGCGTTATAAGCCTTCATGAAGCAATCCTGGACGATGGATTGAGCAAGGTCCTGATCGCCGATCGAAAAGGCCACAAAACGAAGGAGACGGGCGCCGTATTGGTGAACCAACTGGTCGATGTCGTCAAGTTCAGTGGCGGCACGCTCCTTTCCCGCAAAGCGAAGGACAGTCGAGGCGTGAGCGGCATGCATATGAGTACTAGACGCTTATTCTTTAGAAACCGGTTACGTCTCTAGCAATGAAATCGGTCCGCACGAGATTAGGAACAATGCAATGACTGTGGCCTCGTGCACTGCTGAGACTTCAGCAGATGCATCCTCGGCCGGGTTCATGATAAAAGAGACAACTGACAGTGCTCTGGCAGACAGGACAAGGGCAACGCTCGGAAGGCAGCTATGGAAACGACGAAAGATATGGTCGCATCTCTTACCGCAGGAAAGATGAAGCTGAATATTTATCCCAGTAAAAGGGCGGCTGGCGAAGCGGCCGCGCTTGCGGTGGCCGAGGAGCTTCGGCGGTTGGACCAGCTGCACGAGCAGATTGGCGTCATCTTTGCCACGGGCGCGGCCCAGTTTGACACGCTTGAATGCCTGACCTCAACGCCCGGTTTGCCCTGGACAAGGGTGCGAGGCTTTCATCTGGATGAATATGTCGGGCTGAGAGAGGACCACCCAGCCTCCTTTCGCCACTTTCTACGCCAACGCCTGACGCAACGCGTAGCCATGGGGGCATTTTTCGAGATGGACGGTACCGCCCCGGATCTTGAAGCCGTGTGCCGGGAATACATGAAGCAGATCCACATTGCTCAGCCGCAACTCTGCCTGCTGGGGATCGGCGAAAACGGGCACCTGGCCTTTAACGAGCCGGCCGAGGCTGACTTCCACGACCCCCTGGAGATGAAGATCGTCACCCTGGACTTGATGTGCCGTCAGCAGCAGGCCGCCGAGGGTTGGTTCCCAACCTGGCAGGAAGCACCGGAACGAGCGCTCACCTTGACCATCCCAACCGTCTTCCGTGTACCGAAACTAGTTGCCTCGGTACCGGGCCCCCGCAAGGCGCAGGTAATCCGGCGCACGGTTCACGACCCAATCTCTACCGCGTGCCCCTCGACTCTTCTCCGCACCCACCCGGACGTCACGGTCTACCTGGACACAGACTCCGCCGCGGAGTTGTAAATAGGAAGCCAGCCGCAAAGGCGAACCGCAGATCTCCCCACTACGCTAACCTAGTTTTCTGACGGTTTCTCTACGTGATCGATGACGTAATACTCCACCGGTCCCTTTTCTGCCTGGAGTTTGAGGCCAAGCTGATCCTTCAACGCGTCGAAGATCGAAGGACGGTCCAGGAGGCTGGGAGGTAGATTCTCTTTGGGAAAGTTCGGCGGGAACTCGGGCAAAAATGACAGTGTGAAATCGTACTTTTTGTCCAGCCCTGTCTTGTCGATGACCGGCCGCTCCTCTGCTGTAAGCTGTTGCCCCAGAAACCAACAGAAGTACTGCATGGGAACCCTCGTCCCAACAAAAACGTTGTCTGGCCCGGGCATGATCGGGATCTTAAAATCCTGCCCGCTCTCGTTGACCTTCATCTTCGATCCCGCTTTGTCCACCATCAGTGCATATACGGGACCTTCCTTGATCTCCTTATGGAATTTCAAGTTGAATCGATCAGCCAGCAGGTTCTGAAACATCACATGGAGGTCGTCAATGCTGTAAGCGTGGTCCGCCTTGGCCTCAATATCGTAGCGGTCGCTATCCATCCAGTCCGGGGCGCCTTTGATCTGCCGGGTAGGCACCTTATACATCAGACTCATCATGATCTTTACCGGCATGTTCTGCACTAAATACCCGTCGCCCCCAGGCATTGGCTTTATTCCACCGCGATCGGTTGGCTGGGCAGGCCTGATCGCCGCCACCTCGAACGTCAGGCGAGACGATTTCTCCTGGCCGTGAGCGAGCAAGGCCAAGACACAGAGGCTGCAGCTAATTCTTGAACTCGTAACGCGAAGCTTCATGGCACCCTCGACTCTCGACTAGTACCTTTACGGTTTGCTTATGCCTTTTAGGCTAACTTTACACTGGTAGCTGCCCGAAAGAGCACTCATGTCACTCTTCGATGTTGTCGTCGGCAAGCCGCTCGCAACCACGGAAGAGCGTGCGGAGCACATCGGTCCCATCGCCGGCATTCCGGTCTTTGGCCTTGATGCCCTAAGCTCGGCTGCCTATGGTCCTGAGGCCGCTCTCACCCTTCTGATCCCCCTCGGCCTCGCGGGCATTCGGCACATCGTACCCATCAGCTTCGCCATCATCGGCCTGCTGGCTATCGTCTTCTTCTCTTACTTGCAGACCATCGACGCCTACCCCCATGGCGGCGGAAGCTTCACGGTTGCTTCTGAGAACCTGGGCGCGTATGCCGGCCTGCTCGCCGCCGCGGCGCTGATGATCGACTACATCCTCAACGCGGCTGTCGGCATCTCCGCGGGAGTGGGCGCGCTGGTATCGGCCTTCCCCCGGCTCGAACCCCACACCCTCATACTCTGCCTCGCCATCCTGCTCATCCTCACTCTGATCAACGTGCGCGGGGTTAAGGACACGGGTAGCGCCTTCCTCATCCCCACCTACCTCTTCGTCGGCACGCTGCTGCTCGTGATCCTCGTCGGAGCAGTGCGCGTCTTCGCTGCCCGGGGCCATCCCTTGCCCATTGTCCAGCCCCCGCATTTGCCCGTCACCGGGTCGATGTTCTCGCTCTGGCTTCTGGCCAAAGTGTTTGCCAGCGGATGTACCGCCATGACCGGTGTCGAGGCGGTCTCAAACGGCGTCAACGCCTTCCGCGAGCCCACGCAGAAGAACGCGAAACGGACGCTCACCATTATTATCGTTCTGCTCATGGTCTTCCTCGCCGGCATTGCATTGCTGTGCCGCGCATACTCGATTGGCGCCACCGATCCAGGCGCCGCGGGTTACCAGAGCATCCTCTCTCAGCTCACCGCCGCCGTCATGGGCCGGGGCTGGTTCTACTACCTCACTATCGGTTCGATCCTCGCGGTGCTTGCACTCTCGGCGAACACGTCGTACGCCGACTTCCCCCGTCTTACGCGCGCCATTGCCATGCATGACTACCTGCCGCACGTCTTCAAGATCCGCGGCCGCCGCCTGCTTTACTCCCACGGCATCGTTGCCCTGGTGGGCTTCACTGCCCTCTTGCTGGCCGTCTTCGGCGGCGTAACCGACCGCCTGATCCCGCTCTTTGCCGTCGGGGCGTTTCTCGCCTTCACGCTCTCGCAGGCGGGCATGGTGATGCACTGGAAACGACAGGGCGGCGAAGGCGCACTGCAACGCATGGTCATCAACGGCGTGGGCGCCATCGCCACCGGCATCACGCTTGTGGTGGTGCTGGTCGCCAAGTTTACCGAAGGCGCATGGATCACCGCGATCCTCGTTCCCGCCCTGATCATTACCATGAGCGCCGTCAAGCGTCATTACGATCGGGTCGCGCGCCAGATCGCCGTGGACTGCCCCATGCGGGTTGAAAACCTCACCGAGCCATTGGTCATCGTCCCACTCGATCGCTGGTCGCGCATCACTGAAAAGGGCCTGCGCTTTGCTTTGAAGATCAGCGACCAGGTTCAAGCAGTGCATGTCGATGCTGAGGAGTGCTGCGACGAAGTGCAACAGATGTGGCGACACAATGTCTCCGCGCCTTTGAGCGCGTCGGGCATGACGGTTCCTGAGCTTGTCGTTGTCTCCTCACCCTATCGCTTCGTCATCATGCCCCTCGTCGAGCACATCTTGAAGGTTGAGCACGACCACCCCGATCGTCAGATCGCTGTCCTCGTTCCCGAGCTCGTCGTCAAACACTGGTGGCAGACTCCACTGCACAACCAGCGGGCGCAATTGCTGAAGCTGCTGTTACTGGTACGCGGGAATCAGCGCATCATGGTGATCAATATCCCCTGGTACCTGTAAACTTTTGTTATTTCTCAAACGTATGAACTTCGCGAGCAACACACGTCTTTCGACGAGGGATCCGCTCCAGGCGCAGGCAGACACCGCGCCACCAATGGTCTAGATCCGAGGGGTCGACGAAGAGTATGTAACCGATGATGACGTCCCACGAGAACATCGGCAGGTTGAGCGCGTATTCAATACATAAGTGGAACAGCAGGCCCAGCAGTAACAACGGATAGCGAAATCGCCGGAACCAGAGGAGGGTGCCAAGGGAAAACTCCAGAGCGAGCGTGAACCAACCACCCGCTTTTAATATCACGGGAGATTGGATCCACAGCGGAACCGGAAACCGGGCAATCGAGTGCAGATGGAGCACATAGTAGAGTGCCGTTCCATTGAGCCACGTGTGCCCTTTCATCTTCCACCAGAACGCCATCAAATACATGAACGAAAGCTCGAATTGGATCATGCGCTGGGCCCAGGGTGCCCGCGGCTTAATCAGCGGCCCTTCCAGTCCTCTGCGAACTCTGATCAGACGGTCTACCGAGAACGCCGCTCCCGCCGGCGCAAACATGAGGAAAAACCCGGCGACACGTAAGAAGGTATCGCCGCCATGAAGGATGAGGAGATTCCTCTGATCCATGGAAGTGAGACAGAGGAAGACGGCTACGCTGCTGAGACGGGTCCACACTCCCGCCGTAAGGAGCAACGCAAAACCCAGAAAGATCCAGAAGAACGCCGCTATCCACCGGTCATCCTGCGGCATCAGCGTAAACAGGTTGAGTCGAATGCCCGGTTCCACCTGTCGCATGGTCGACAGGGTTACCCAGCTATGAACACCGAACCAGTTCAGCCAGTCGGAGTGCAGCAAGACGACCGTGACGGAAACACAGATGCCGTAGAGGATGCGAAACAGCGCGATGGGAATCGGCGATTGTGGAGTAAAGAAGAAGCGGTCCCAGGCTTCAGCCAACTTTCTGAGCGTCATTGAAGTGCCCCAGGTGGAAGATAGTCCTCATAGAAGACGTTCGGCCTGGGAACTGGCTCAGTGGACCCATCCGCTCCCGGATGAATGTCGGACTGAAACTGAATCAGAAGTATCTTATCGGGAGGATCGGCTGGATTGTCTAACGACCTCGCCAGGTGACTTGCAACATCGGGCCATAGCGGAGCATATTGCTGCTGGGGGAGGACCTCCAGGAATTTACGGTATCTCTCTTTTCGAAACCGCTCCCCAAAACCAAGTTCCTCCATTTTAGGAAACGACCAGACCTGCATGTGGCGATCTCGACTGATAACGACAGCTTTGACGTAGGAATTGACCGACACAGGATCGGGACCAAACATGTCCCAGGATTGAAATAGCCCACTCCAGCGCATGTAAGGCATCACCAGCTCTTTGACATTCGCCAACGCTTTCAACGGCACGGCCACGACTGTGATGGCGAGCAGCTGAAACACGATGAACACGCTGATCGCGCCGCGGCGAAGGGCTGAGATTTGGTAATTCTCACCCTCTGGCCGAGTTTGCGGGCGGCTCTGACCCTTGGCTTGGCCAGGAGTGCGTTTCTTCCGCTGGTTTCCTTTCGCCTCGTTCATCGTCCTTCCTCAGTGACCCTAACCGTTATGTTGCACGATCAAATGCAAGACGTACTTCCCGTTTCCTGTGTTCAGCCATCGTCGCTATTTGCTGGAGTGGGTGGGCCGTTGGCTGGCCGGAGAGGCCGGCTGCGAGTTCTCTGCACTGCAGAGCGGTGAACCCCGCAGGGCCAAGTACAGCGACAGGATGCCTATGCTCCATGCCTACCTTCATGTTACATTGCGTGGCCGATACGCTTGGCTTGTTTGTGCCACGATGGCCTCGCTCGGCAGAGCCTGCTCTGAAAACATCGCTGGGACAGGTAGGCGGCCGCCAAATGACTCTCGTGTATCATGGCGACCATTGTCCACATAGGCCCCACACTCGGAGGATTCCGGTGAAGTGGGTACTGTCCTCTGGCAGGACCGAGGTCGCGCAATGGCAGGCATCATTCGCTTTATCTTGGGAAATTTCACGTTCACCTTTCTTGTGGTCGGGCTATTGGCCGCCGGTCTGGCACTCCTTCGTGCCCCGAAACCTTTGACCGCGCCGGCGGTCATCGAAGCACTCTTTTCCTATTTCCTGCTGTTCTCCATCGGTTTCAGCCTGCTCTACAATTTCGTGCTGCATACTTTTTTCGGAGAGATGGCCGCAGGCTTTATAGGTTGGAAGAATAGTCCGTTCCAGGCGGAGGTTGGTTTTGCGAGCCTGGGATACGCAGTGGTCGGTTTCCTTGCGTTCCGGCGTAGCTTCGACCTTCGACTTGCCGCCGTGATCGCTCCGGCCCTGTTCTTTTTTTGCGCTGGCATCGGTCACATCCGCCAGATCATCATTGCCCACAATTTTGCCCCGGGCAATGCCGGCTTGTTCCTTTATATGGACTTCGCGATTCCGATCGTTGGCTGCGTGCTGCTCTGGCTGCAGTACAGATATGGGGAAAGAACCCGTTCGTTCCCTCTCGGGGCAGCGAGTGGGAGGGAAAGATGAACATGATGATCCACTGCAAAATAACGGGCAGGCTGGCGATGATGGTGTTGATTCTGACCAGTTTGGCCATGGCTGCCGATAGCGATCTGCTGAAAAACAATGGCTCTCTTGCCCGGCTCTTCAAGCAGGCCGGCGTGTACAACACCTCGAGCGCCGGCAAGACACCGGGGTTCGTGGTGGACCCGGCGTGGCCGCAGCCGCTGCCCAACAACTGGCGTCTTGGTCAGGTAGGCGGCCTCTATGTAGACCAGCATGACCATATCTGGGTTTACAACCGGCCGCGCACCATGACCAACGAAGAGGCCGGGCTGGAAGGGCCCGTGCCGGGCGCAGTCGATCAGAAAGGGCAGCCGGTCAACGGACTTGGCCAGGTGCGGATGTTTGGCACCATCGCAGACTGCTGCAAAGCTGCTCCTTCCGTTCTGGAATTCGATTCCGATGGAAAGCTGCTGCGGGCCTGGGGCGGTCCAGCCGACCCCGGCTTTATCGGTGGTAAATGTAAGGCCGAAGCGGGCTGCATCTGGCCCAGCAGTGAGCATGGTATTTATGTCGACCAGAAAGACAACGTATGGCTCTCAGGAAATTCCGCAGTGGCCGACCATGGAGGCGAGCCCTGGGCGACCAACACGCAAGGCGGCGATGGCTTTGTGTTGAAATTCGACATGGACGGCAATTTCAAGATGAGAATCGGGGGAACTCCCAAGGGACCGGACAGCAACAATACGGATGGCGGTATCAATGGCACGCCACTGCTTTATCAGGCAGCGGACATGGTGGTCGACCCCGCGACTAACCGCCTCTACATTGCCGACGGCTACGGC
>Ga0302325_10017226_pt1 | contig 15277 bp, 11 predicted proteins | sample Palsa_T0_2_FD_201948 | JGI IMG/M metagenome (GOLD analysis project Ga0302325, IMG submission 201948) | Peat permafrost microbial communities from Stordalen Mire near Abisko, Sweden - Palsa_T0_2 | ecosystem: Environmental > Terrestrial > Soil > Palsa > Peat permafrost | place: Sweden: Abisko... | reverse complement strand
ATCCGCTGACCTCTGGCGACCCGCTGACTTCCAGCCGTCCGCAGGATCCGTATGCTGGACCGGATCCGTACCGCTCGCGCGACCCGTACGCCCCTCCCGGCGGCTATGCCCCGCCGGAACCCCGGGCCCGGCCGGAGCCGTATGGCCGGCCGGACCCGTACGGCCCGCCCGGACCGTACGCTCAGCCTGAGCCCTACCGTCGGCCCGAGCCTTACGGCGCGTCCGGGCCGTACACCCGGCCGGAGCCTTACGCCCGCCCCGATCCCTATGCTCCGCCGGAGTCGTACGCCGCGCGGGACGCAGGACGCGGATACGATCAGCCGCCCGCGAACGGCCGGTACGGCGCGGACCGTCCGCACGACTCCGCCGACCGGCACGGCCGGGCGCCGGAGCCGCCAGCCCGGCCCGCCGCCTATCATCCGGAAGACCCCTATCGCGGGCAAGATCCGCTCGACCCTTCGGTGCCGTACGTGCCGCTGGAGCCCGATGACCGGCCGCAGCCGCAACGCCAGCCGAACGCCGCCCACAGCCAGGCCGATTACCCGGCTGGCCGTGATCCATCCGGGCGTGATCTCTACGGCCAGGACGGCTCGCGCGGCGCCCGGCCGGCCCCCTACGTCCCGGCAGATCCGCACGCTCCGCCTGCCTCGTACGGCTCGGCTCCCTCCCCCTACGGTGCGCCTGGCCGGTACGGGCCGCAGTCCTTCCCGGGCCCGCGGCAGGCAGCCCCGGCCGGGACTGCCCCGGCAGGCTACGACCCGGCCGCCTACGACACAGGCGGGTACGACACGGCCGGGTACCAGACAGGCGGGTACCAGACAGGCGGGTACGACCCGGGCGGGTACGGCCCGGCGGGATACGGCCCTGCCGGGTACGGCGAGGAAGCTAGCCAGCACCTCCCGGACGGCGCTGACCCGCGCCTCCTGGCTGGTGGTGACCGCCCCGCTCCGGCCGGCCCTGACCCGCGCCTCCCGGACGGCGCTGACCCGCGCCTCCTGGCCGGCGGTGACCCGCGCCTTCCGGCCGGCGGTGAAGCGCGCCTCCTGGCTGGTGGTGATCCCCGCGCCCTGGCCGGCGGTGACCCGCGCCTCCCGGCCGGCCCTGACCCGCGCCTCCCGGCCGGCCGTAAGCCGCGCGCCCCGGCGGGCCCCGACCGCCGCCATCCACCGCAGCAGCCCCGCAAACGTGGCCGGGCGGGCCGGCGCCGCGGCGCGGCCGACCCGCTGGGCGCGCCGCCGCAGGCCCCGGCACGCGGGGAGCAGAGCGACAAAGCCGTGGCCGGCATCGGCGCTGGCACGGAAACGGGGCACGGAAACCGTAGCGCCGTACGGGACGCTAAGGACCCACGGACCAGCCCGGCCGCGCGCGGCCGGGGATCAGGCCGCCCGCCCGGGCCAAAGCCGAAGCGCCGAAGCGGCGTGATCGCAGGCCTTATCGCCTCGCTCGTCATCATCGTCGCGCTGGGCGGCGGAGCCTTCTACCTGTACCGCGCCTACGAGGCCAAGTACCACCCGGCGAACTTCACCGGCGACGGCCACGGCAGCGTCGGCGTGCACGTCCCCGTCGGGGCCACGGCCACCTCCCTGGCACCGACCCTGGTGTCCAAGGGCGTCGTCGCCAGCGCCAGGGCCTTCGTCCTGGCCGCGAAGGCCAGCACCGCCAAGGCCGGGCTGGAGCCCGGGTACTTCACGCTGCACAAGGGCATGAGCGCTGCACTCGCCTACCAGCTGCTGATCAACTCGAGTAACCAGCTGCACGCCAGTGTCCTCATCCGGGAGGGGCTGCGGGTATCCAACGTCGTCGACACTCTCGTCAAGGACGACCCGGCGATCCCGCGCAGCGACTACCTCCAGGCGCTGCGCGACCCGGCGTCCCTCGGCCTGCCCTCCTACGCCCACAACAACCCGGAGGGCTACCTCTTCCCCGCGACCTACGACATTCCGCCGCACACGTCCGCCATCGAGGCACTGAGGGGGATGGTCACGAAGTTCAAGACCGTGGCGCAGATCATCGACCTGCGCTCCGCGTCGAAGACCGCCTTGGTGAGCGAAGGCCACATCATCATCGTGGCCAGCCTCATCGAGGCCGAGGGCGGCAGGTACTCGGACTACCCCAAGATCGCAGAAGTGATCTACAACCGGCTGAACCATAACATCAAGCTGCAGCTCGACAGCACGGTGCTTTTCGCGCTCGGCAAGTACGGGATCCAGGCCACCGACCAGGAGCTGCAGACGCCGTCGGCGTACAACACCTACCTGCACACCGGCCTGCCGCCCGGCCCGATCGACAATCCCGGCGAGGCCGCGATCGAAGCGGCGCTGCACCCGGCGCACGGCGACCTGATGTACTTCGTGACCGTGGATCCGAAGAAGCACATCACCAAGTTCACGGCGAGCGAGGCCCAGTTCGAGCAGTTCGAGGCCGAGCTGGCGAAGAACATCAAGGACAACACCTGACGGTCGCCCGGATGAAGGCGGCCGTTCTCGGCTCGCCGATCGCCCACTCCCTGTCCCCGGTGCTGCACGCCGCGGCCTATCAGGCGCTCGGCCTGGCCGGCTGGAGCTACCAGGCGATCGAGTGCACCGAGGCGGGCCTGCCTGAGCTGCTGGGCGGATGCGGCAGGGACTGGGCCGGGCTGTCGCTCACCATGCCGCTGAAGCGGGCCGTGCTGCCCCTGCTCGACCAGGTCGATCCGCTGGCCGCGGAGGTGGGCGGCGCCAATACGGTGACCTTCGCCGGCGGCGCTAGGCACGGCCACAACACCGACGTGCCCGGCATGATCGCCGCGCTGGCGCATGCCGGGATCTGCGCGGCCGGCCGGCCGGCTGGCTCAGCGGCCAGTTCCACGGCCGGCCCGCCGGCTGGCTCAGCGGCCGAGCCGGCGCTCATCCTCGGCGGCGGAGCCACCGCCTGCTCGGCACTGGCCGGCCTGCGCGGCCTCGGCGCGGCCGGGGCGACGGTAGCCGTCCGCGATCGGGCCAGGGCAGCGGACCTGCTTGCGGCAGCGGACCGGCTGGGCATGCGGGTGCGGCTGGTCGCGTTCGGCGAGCACGAGGACCGCGGCTGGCGCCTGCTGATCTCCACCGTTCCCGCCGGGGCGGCCGACGGATATGCCGAACGGGTGCTGCGGGCGGCTCCCGCCCCGCTGGCCGTTCTCGATGTGGTCTATCACCCGTGGCCAACCCGGCTCGCCGCTGCCGCGGCTAAGGCCGGTGCGGTCGTGGTGAGCGGGTTCGAGCTGCTGCTGCAGCAGGCCGGCCCGCAGGTGGAGCTGATGACCGGGCGGCCGGCGCCGCTCGCGGCCATGCGGGCGGCGGGCCTTGCCGAACTCGCGCGCCGGGCGGCCGGCCGGCCGGCGAATGTCCCGGCCGACCCGGCATCTGCCGGGCGTCGGGAATACCATCGGCTATCCTGATGCGTTACTGTGGCGAGTGACGAGTCCGGCGCAATGTGCCGGATAATGCAAGCGGAGGACCACCTGGGCCACCTCCCACCTGGCCAGCTCAGCTGCTGGCGGGTACGACCGGGCAGCCTGCGAGGGCTGGCTGATCAGGCCGCGCGTCTTTGTGACGGTGCGCAATCCGCACCGTTGGCTGAGGTGTCGCGTGGCGGTGCCGGACCGGGCAGGCCCGGGGACCGGCGCCGTGGCAATGGTGGCCCCGCGTGCATGCCGTGCGGGGCTTTCTGCGTCGATGGGCGCAGCAGGCTCTCGCTCAGCTGCGGTAGGCGTCATGCAGATACCCGCCAGGGGGACGTCTCCTGGCAGGGACAGTGACACAAGGAGGTCACATCAGCACCGAACCCCGCATCAACGAGCGCATCCGAGTTCCCGAAGTGCGGCTCGTCGGGCCCGCCGGCGAGCAGGTCGGGATCGTCGCCATCAACGATGCGCTTGCGCTGGCCCAGGAAGCCGACCTCGACCTTGTCGAGGTCGCGCCGACCGCGCGGCCACCGGTCTGCAAGCTCATGGATTACGGCAAGTTCAAGTACGAGTCCGCGCTGAAGGCCAGGGAGTCTCGCAAGAACCAGACCCAGACCGTCATCAAGGAGATCAAGCTCCGGCCGAAGATCGACCCGCACGACTACGGCACCAAGAAGGGCCACGTCGAGCGGTTCCTCAAGCAGGGCGACAAGGTCAAGGTGACGATCATGTTCAGGGGGCGCGAGCAGTCCAGGCCCGAGCTTGGGCACCGGCTGCTGCAGCGGCTAGCCGAGGACGTCCAGGAGCTAGGCTTCGTCGAGGCGCAGCCCAAGCTGGACGGCCGGAACATGATCATGGTGATCGGGCCGCACAAGAGGAAGGCCGACCAGAAGGCTGAACGCAGCCCGGCCCGCGCCAGCGCGCGGCCGGGCGCGAGGGAGAGCACGGCTGCTCAGCACACGGCCGACGCAGGCGAGGCTGCGGCAGCGCAGCATGCCGCCGGTGCCCTGGACGCCGCGGCCGCCGCTGCCCTGGACGCCGCGGCTGCCGTCGCCCGGGAGGATGCGGCTGCCCGGCGGGGCGCCGGTGAGCAGGAGGGCGCGGCTGCCCAGGAAAGCTCAGCCGAGCCCGCCGTCGAGGCAGTCGTCGCCGCCCCGCGCCCGGTGCCGACGCCGCGTGCGCCGCGGCCGACCGCTGCCCCGCGGCCGTCCGCTGCCCCCCGGCCGTCCGCTGCGCCGCGGCCGTCCGGTACGCCCAGGCCGGCTCCTGCGCCGCGGCCGACCGCGGCTGCCGCTGCCGCCGACCGCGGCGCGGCGGACGCCAAGGCTGGCGGCTAGCCAGCGACCGCCAGGGCGCCTGGCAAACGCCCGGGGCGCTGGGTAACGCCGTGCCGACGGCACGTCAAATAGCACCGCGTGCGAAGGCACGCCAGGGAACGGAGACGACGGCGACATGCCGAAGATGAAGACGCACAGCGGCGCCAGCAAGCGGTTCCGGCTGACCGGTACCGGCAAGATCATGCGCCGCCGGGCCAACCGGCAGCACTACTTCGAGCACAAGCCGAGTAGCCGGACGCGCCGGCTGGAGGGCGAGGTAGTGATCTCGCCCGCTGACAACAAGAAGATGAAGAGACTGCTGGGGAAATGACCCGGCCGCTTAAGGAGTCGAAGCAATGGCACGCGTGAAGCGGGCAGTCAATGCCCACAAGAAGCGCCGGGTCGTCCTGGAGCGGGCGAGCGGTTACCGTGGCCAGCGGTCACGGCTGTACCGCAAGGCCAAGGAGCAGGCACTCCACTCGATGACCTATGCGTACCGCGACCGCAAGGACCGCAAGGGCGCGTTCCGGCGGCTGTGGATCCAGCGCATCAACGCCGCGGCCCGTGCCGACGGCATGACCTACAACCGGTTCATCCAGGGACTCAAGATCGCGGGCGTCGAGGTAGACCGGCGGATGCTCGCTGACATGGCAGTCGCCGACGCGCCGGCGTTCTCCGCTCTCGTGGACGTGGCCAGGAAGGCGCTGCCCGAGCTTGGCGAGCCCGCCAGCCCGACCGCGGCCTGACCGAGCCGCGGCGACGGCGGCGGCTGACGACACCGGGGACGGCGGCACCGGGGATGGCGGCACCGGCTGGCCCCGAGATCACCAGCGCCCGCTCGCCGCGGGTCAGGGCCGCCAGGCAGCTGGCTAAGCGCGCCTTCCGGCAGCGTGCGCGCTCGTTCCTGGCAGAGGGACCGCAGGCGGTAGGCGAGGCGCTGAGTTCGGGCGCGACCATCACCGAGCTGTTCGTGACGGCCCCGGCGCGGGACCGCTGCGCCGAGCTGGCCGCCGAGGCGGCGCGCGGCGGCGCGGGCGTGCACACGGTCAGCGGGGAGGTGATGGCCGAGCTCGCCCAGACCGTCACCCCGCAGGGACTGCTGGCGGTGTGCCGCTTCGTCGACGTTCCGCTCGCGCTGCTGCTCGCGGCCCGGCCGCGGCTCGTCGTGATCCTCGCCAACGTCCGCGACCCAGGTAACGCCGGGACCGTGCTGCGGACGGCCGACGCGGCCGGAGCGGACGGCGTGATCTTCTCCGGGGCCTCGGTCGATCCCTACAACAGCAAGTGCGTCCGGGCCTCGGCGGGCAGCCTCTTCCACCTGCCCGTAGTGGTGGGCGTGCCGCTTGCGGAGTCGGTCCCCGCGCTGCGCGGCGCCGGCCTGCGGGTGCTGGCCGCTGACGGCGGCGCCGCGGGCACGCTCGACCAGCCGGGGCCGGCGGCGCGGCTCGGGCGGCCTACCGCGTGGCTTTTCGGCAACGAGGCCTGGGGACTGCCGGGCGATCTGCTCGCGCTCGCTGACGAGACCGTCGCCGTGCCCATCTACGGCCGGGCGGAGAGCCTCAACCTTGCCGCCGCGGCAGCCGTCTGCCTGTACGCGTCGGCCTGGGCGCTGCGGGCCGGTCCGCGGTCCGCCGAGGCGGAGATTTCTCCCCCTGGAGGCTAATTCCCGCAACCGCTTGCCTGCTGGGGCCATCCGGGGTGCCGCACGGTGTTCCGGACGCGCTAGAGTCTGCAGTGATCACGTTGCGTCAATGAGTGACCAGGATGTCATCGGCTATCGCCGTCGACGCGGCAGTGCCAGCCCGCGGGCAACCCCCGGTCCCGGGGCTGGCGGTAAGCCACGATCCGGGGCAGGTGCCGGGCAGGGGCGGCTTACGAGTGGACAGGACCACGTCGGGCCAGGCTAAAGCGGCGATCGACGACACGCCGCAGGCGGCCAGCGACGCCGATGGCCTGATCGTAGCGGACGACCTGCCGGACGGCCTGGTGATCGCCGATCACGCGGGCTGCGTGACCGTGTTCAACCGCGCGGCCGGGCGGCTCACCGGCATCACCCCCGGGCACGCACTCGGCCAGGACGTCCGGCACGTCCTGCCGCTGCAGGACGCAGACGGCCGCAACTGGTGGGCGCACATCAGGCCCTATCACGGCCTGTCCACCCGCACCCGTCACCCCGAGCGGTCGCTCTACCTGCCCTGCGGCACCGAGCTGCTGGTCACGGTCGGCTACGTGCGCGATCCCCGCCGTGAGGCGCGCGGCGGGTGGCATCGTGATCCCGGCGCGGTGCGCCGCATCGTGATCACCATGCGCGGCGCGCAGCAGCGCGCCAGGATCGAACGCAGCCGCGCCGACCTGGTGTCCACCGTCGCGCACGAGCTCCGCTCGCCGCTCACCAGCGTCAAGGGGTTTACCGCCACGCTGCTCGCCAAATGGCCGCGGTTCACCGACGACCAGAAGCTGGTCATGCTGGAGACGGTGAACGCGGACGCGGACCGGGTCACCAGGCTCATCACCGAGCTGCTCGACGTGTCCAGGATCGAGTCCGGCCGCATCGAGGTGCACCGCCAGCTCGTGGACATCCCGCAGCGGGCCAGCCGGATCATCGCCGGCCGCGTCGCGGCCGGCGATGGCGCGGGCCGGTTCGGCCTGGAGGTCCGCGGCAAACTGCCGGAGACCTGGCTGGACGTCGACAAGGTCGACCAGATCCTGGGCAACTTGGTGGAGAATGCGGTCCGGCACGGTGCTGGTACCGTTACCACCGTGGTGGAGCCGCTGCGCATCGCAGGTTCCCCTGGCGTCGCCGTGTCGGTACGAGACCAGGGTGAGGGCATCGCGCCCGAGTCCGCGGTCAGGGTGTTCCGCCAGTTCTGGCGCGCGAAGCGCCGTGGCGGCGCGGGCCTCGGCCTGTTCATCGTGAAGGGGCTGGTGGAGGCGCACGGCGGCACCATCGGCGTGCAGCAGGCGCCGGGCGGCGGGGCGGAGTTCCGATTTACGATGCCCGCCGGCACGCCTGACTTCGGCTGACCGGCGGGCACTGGGAGGTTCCCGGCGCGGGCTGACCGGCCGCTGCCTGACCGGCCCGGCTGGCGCGGCTAGTCAGGCACCGCCGGACAGCGCAGGCCGGCCGGATGACCGGCACCGAACCATCCGTTCAGGAAATGATGTGTGCCACCCCGTCCACGACACATCGGTGACCGCAGGAGAGCAAGAACGCTATGTCCGCACCGAACAAGAGTTATGACCCTGTCCAGGTCGCCGCGCTGTCCGCCGCGGAAGTGCAGCGCATGGTCGACGACGCGCTGGCTGCCATCGCGGGCGCTGCCGACCTCGACGAGCTCAAGGCGGCCCGGCTGGCGCACGCCGGCGACCGGGCGCCGATCGCCGAGGCCAACGCGGAGATCGGCGCGCTGCCGCCGGCCGCGCGCGCCGACGCCGGCCGTCGTGTCGGCGCCGCGCGGTCAGCGATCAGGGCGGCGCTGGCTGGCCGGCAGGAGGAGCTCGAGGCCGACAGGGACCGCCGCGCGCTGGCTGAGGAGACCGTCGACGTCACCCTGCCGTGGGACCGCGCGGCGCCCGGCGCGCGACACCCGGTCACCACGGTGGGCGAGCGGCTCGCCGACATCTTCGTCGGCATGGGCTACGAGATCGCCGAGGGCCCTGAGGCCGAGGCCGAGTGGTACAACTTCGACGCGCTGAACTTCCCGCCCGATCACCCGGCCCGCGAGATGCAGGACAGCTTCTTCGTGGCCGGCCCGGACGGCGAGCCCCGGTCCGGGGTCGTGCTGCGCACGCACACTTCGCCGGTGCAGATCCGGTCGATGCTCACCCGGCCGCTGCCGCTGTACGTGGTCAGCCCGGGCAAGTGCTACCGCACCGACACGCTGGACGCCACGCACAGCCCGGTGTTCCACCAGATCGAGGGCCTCGCCGTGGACGAGGGGCTGACCATGGCCGACCTGCGCGGCGCGATCGGCGCGTTCGTGGACGCGATGTTCGGCGCGGGCCTGCGGACCAGGCTCCGGCCGGACTTCTTCCCGTTCACCGAGCCGTCCGCCGACGTGTCGATGGAATGCCACGTCTGCCGCGGCGCGTCCACCCGGCCCGGCGGTGCCCCGTGCCGGGTGTGCCGGTCGCAGGGCTGGATCGAGATCGCCGGCGCCGGGATGGTCAACCCGCGGGTGCTGGTGGCGTGCGACATCGACCCGGACCGCTACAGCGGCTTCGCCTTCGGGCTGGGGATCGAGCGCGCGCTGATGATCTCCAGCGGGGTGGCCGACATCAGGGACACCGTCGAGGGCGATGTGCGGTTCAGCCGGGCATTCGGAACGGAGGCGTGATGCGGGTACCGCTGTCCTGGCTGCTGGAGTACGCGCCGCTCGAGCCCGCCGACGGCGAGCCCGGCGTCGGCCTGTCCGCGGCCGGGCTATCCGATGCCGTCGCCGCCGAGGTGGCCAGGCGGCTCACCGCGGCCGGCCTGGAGGTCGAGTCGGTCGAGCAGGTCGGGTACGACGTCACCGGCGTCGTGGTGGGCCGGGTGCGCGAGATCGAGGAACTGCCCGGGTTCAGGAAGCCGATCAGGTACTGCCGCGTGTCGGCGGGCGAAGGCGCCGAGCGTCAGGTCATCTGCGGCGCGGCCAACTTCGCCGTCGGCGACCTGGTGCCGCTCGCGCTGCCCGGCTCGACGCTGCCCGGCGGCGCGGAGATCGGCGCGCGCGAGGCCTACGGCCGGATCTCCGAGGGGATGATCTGCTCGGCGGCCGAGCTTGCCATCGGCGACGACCACGACGGCATCCTGGTGCTGCCGGCCGATGCGCCGGTCGGCGCCGACTTCGCTGCGTACGCTGGCTTGCGCGATCACGTGCTCGACATCGCGGTCACGCCGGACAAGGGCTATGCGCTGTCGGTCCGGGGCGTGGCCAGGGAACTGGCGATCGCGTTCGGCGTTGAATTCACCGATCCGGCCGGCCCGGGGCTGCCGCGCGACCTGGCGGAGGTCTCGGCTGACGTGCATGCGGCCAGCATCGAGGACACCAGCGCCTGCGACCGGTTCGTGCTCAGGGAGGTGCGCGGTATCGACGAGTCCCGGCTGACGCCGCTGTGGATGCGGGTGCGGCTGGCCAGGGCAGGGATGCGCGGCGTCTCGCTGGCTGTCGACGTGACCAACTACCTGATGGTCGAACTCGGCCAGCCGCTGCACGCGTTTGACCGGGCCACGCTGTCGGGGCCGATCGTGGTCCGCCGGGCCCGGCCGGGCGAGCGGCTGGAGACCCTTGATCACGTGGTCCGCGAGCTCGACCCCGATGACATCCTGATCGCCGATTCGTCCGGCCCGATCTCGCTGGCCGGCACCATGGGAGGGCTGGCCACCGAGATCACCGCAGGCAGCCGCGACCTGGTCATCGAGGCGGCTCATTTCTCCCCGGAGGGGACCGCTCGGATGAGCCGTCGGCACAAGCTCAGCAGCGACGCGTCCGCCAGGTTCGAACGGGGCGTGGACCGTGAGCTGCCGCTGCGCGCCTCGGCCAGGGCCGCGTCGATGCTGGCCTCGCTGGGCGGCGGCACTGCGGTGCGCGGCTGCACGCATGTGTACGCCGACGTGCCCGCGGCGGAGGTGGTGATGGCGGTCGACTACCCGGATCAGGTGGCCGGGCTGGTCTACGGCCTTGTCGCGGTGACCCGCCGGCTGCGCCAGGTCGGCTGCGAGCTGACCGTCAGCGGGGAGGCGGCCGGGGCGGGAACGCCGGCGCCCTTGTCCGCCGGTCCGTCGGCCGGTCCGTCGGCCGGTTCGTCGGCGGCCCCGTCGGCCGGGCACAGCAGGCACGTCCGGCACGATCACGGCAAGCACGACCGGGCCGGGCAGTGGCTCACCGTGTTCCCGCCGTCCTGGCGGCCTGACCTGACCGACCCCAGCGACCTGGCCGAGGAAGTCATCAGGCTGGAAGGCTACGAGAACATTCCGGTCCGGATGCCGCGCGCGCCCGCCGGTCATGGCCTGACCCAGCGGCAGCTGATGCGCCGGCGGGCCGGCCGGGCGCTGGCCGCCGCCGGGTACGTCGAGGTGATCAGCAATCCGTTCTGCTCGCCAGCCGACGCCGACCGGCTGCAGCTGGCGGGCGATGACCCGCGGCGCAGCGTGCCCCGGCTGGTGAACCCGATCAAGGACGACGAGCCGCTGATGCGGGGCACGCTGCTGCCCGGACTGCTGCGGGTGCTCGGACGCAACATCGGCCGCGGGTTCGCCGACGTCGCGCTGTTCGAGCTGGGCCTGGTCTTCCTGACCCGGCCGGACGGCCAGCGCACCGCGCCGATCCTGCGGGTGGACCGCGGGCCCACGGTCCAGGAAGTGGCCACGCTGGACGCCGCGCTGCCCGACCAGCCGCTGCATCTCGCCGTGGCCCTGGCCGGCGACCGGGAGCTGCCCGGGTGGTGGGGCGCAGGCCGCCCGGCCTGCTGGGAAGACGCCGTCGAGGCGGCGCGGCAGGTGCTCAGGATCAGCCGGGCGCCGTTCTCGGTCCGGGCCGACCAGCATGCGCCGTGGCATCCGGGCCGCTGCGCGGCCCTGCACGTGACGGCGGGCGAGGGCAAGGAGTGGCTTGCCGGGCACGCGGGCGAGCTGCATCCCCGGGTGCTGGCGGAGTTCGGCCTGCCGCCCCGTACCTGCGCGATGGAGCTGGACATGTCCGTGATCGAGACCGCCGCGGCGGCGCTGGGGCCCATCCAGGCCCCGGTGGTGTCGGCCTATCCCGTGGCCACCCAGGACGTCGCGCTCGTCGTCTCCGCCGCGGTGCCGGCCGCCGACGTGGAGGCGGCGCTGGTGGCCGGCGCGGCCGGTGCTGGTGCAGGTGGTCCCGGTGCTGGTGGCGGCGTGTTCCTTGAGTCCATCCGGCTCTTCGATGTCTACACGGGCGAGCAGGCAGGCGAGGGGCGCAAGTCGCTGGCCTACAAGCTGCGGTTCCGCGCGCCGGACCGGACGCTGACTGCGGAGGAGGCCAGCGCTGCCCGGGACGCGGCGGTCGCCGAGGCCCAGCGGCGGACCGGTGCGGTGCTCCGCGGCGCATGATCACGAAGGATCCGGCCGGCCAGAGAGTGCGGATCCTCCGTGATCATGGGATCCCGGGCCACGGCAGGTGGGATCCCGTCACGCTTCGGCGGAGACTGGCGCGGTCAGGCGGGCGCGGGCAGGATCGCCAGGATCTCGGCGCTGCCCTCGACGCACCTGGAGGCGTTCCCGGTGCGCAGCACCACCGGCGTGGGGAAACCCTCGCAGGTCCAGCCATCGACGTTGACCGGCCCGCCGCCGCCGTTGCCCGGGGCGCGGCCCGCAAGGATCGCCCTGGCGTATTTCCGCTCGACGTTCATTGCCACGTCGCAGGCCACCGAACCATGCTGGACCTGGATGCGGACCGGCACGTTGGCTGCGGTCTTTGTCGTCCCGCACGACGTGACCTCCTTGTCGTCCCGCACGTGCGTGGCCGACGCGGCGGGGCCAGGACTCGATCCGGCGGAGCCGCAGCCGGCCAGCGTGAACGCCACGGCTATCAGGCCAGCCAGCGCACAGCACACCGGGGAGCGCAGCGGGCCACCGGCCATCGGGCGTCTCCTTTCGGCGCCTCTCATCATGCCGTCCGCCACCTGACCGCCCGATGCCGACTCCCAGATTGCTGACTGCAATTCACGCCGAGTTCGCCCAGCCGCTGCGACGGCGCCCGGCGTCCAGGCAGCTGCCCGGCCATCCAGCGGGAACGTGAGTCCAGCGGGAACCGTCCATCTCGTTTGCATAAACACTCAGAGGTCGGCATAATAATTCATAAGCTTGTCCCCGGACGGTGGGCTGGCCGCCTGAGGAGGGTGCATGGGAGCGCGAGTTGCGGTGGCCGGCGCCAGCGGCTACGCCGGCGGGGAGCTGCTCCGCCTGCTGGCCGGCCACCCGGACCTCGAGCTGGCCGCGGTCACGGCGGACAGCAAGGCCGGCCAGCCGATCGGCCTCGTTCATCCCCAGCTCGCGGCCTTGCCCGCGCTGGCCGGCCGGCGGTTCGACGCCACCGATCCCGGCCTCATCTCCGGCTGCGACCTCGCCTTCCTGGCGCTCCCTCCCGGCCAGTCCGCGCCGCTGGCCAGCCAGCTGCCCGAAGCAACCAAGATCGTCGATCTCGGCGCGGACTTCAGGCTCGCCGATCCGGCGGCATGGGCCAGGTACTACGGCGTCCCGCATGCGGGACGCTGGGTCTTCGGTCTGCCTGAGCTGCCCGGCGCCCGTGCCCGGATCAGGGCCGCCAGCAGGGTGGCCGCGCCGGGCTGCTATGCCACCGCCGCCATCATCGCGCTCGCGCCGCTGCTCGCGGCCGGCCTGGCCGAGCCGGATGACGTGGTGATCGTCGCGGCGTCCGGCACCTCGGGCGCCGGGCGGGCCGCCAGACCGGAACTGCTCGGCAGCGAGGTGATGGGCTCGGTCTCGGCCTATCAGGTGGCCGGCGCGCACCGGCACACGCCGGAGATAGAGCAGGCGCTCGGCGAGGCCATCGCGGACGCCGGGAGGCTCGGCGGTGCGGCCGCGGGCTTCGGCGGTGCGGCCGGCGGGGCTGGGGGAGAGGCCGGGGGCTTCGGCGGTGCGGCCGTGGCTTCCGGCGCGGCCGGCCGGGCGGGGGGTGGCACGCCGCGGGTGACGATCTCCTTTACGCCGCTGCTCGCGCCGATGCCGCGCGGCATCCTGGCGACCTGCACCGCCCGGCTGGCCCCCGGGTGGCGGGACGTGCTGGACGCGCCCGGCGCGGCGGGACAGGACGCGGCCAGCGCCTTGCTGCGGGACGCCCTGTCCGCCGCCTACGCCGGCGAGCCCTTTGTCTGCCTGCTGCCAGCGGGCAGCTGGCCGGCCACGGCAGCCGTCGGCGGATCCAACGCCGCGCACCTGCAGGCGGCCGCCGACGTGCACGCCGGCCGCGGGGTCGTCGTGGCCGCCATCGACAACCTCGGCAAGGGCGCGGCCGGCCAGGCCATCCAGAACGCGAACATCATGCTCGGACTGCCGGAGACGGCCGGCCTCTCGACCTACGGAGTAGCCCCATGAGCGTCACGGTGCCCCTCGGCTTCCGCGCGGCAGGCGCCACCGCCGGGCTGAAGGCTTCCGGCGACCCCGACGTGGCGGTCGTGCTCAACGACGGGCCGTCGCACGCCGCTGCCGCGGTCTTCACCTCGAACAGGGTGAAGGCCGCGCCGGTGCGCTGGACGGAGCAGGTGGCAAGCGGCGGCCAGGTGCGCGCGGTGGTGCTGAACTCGGGCGGCGCGAACGCCTGCACCGGACCGGGCGGTGACGCCGACGCCCGGCTGACCGCGCAGCGGCTGGCCGACGCGATCTCCTGGTCCGCCGCCGAGATCGCCGTCTGCTCCACCGGACTCATCGGCGAGCGACTGGCGATGGAGCTGCTGCTGCCCGCCGTGGACAAGGCTGCCGCGGCGGCGGACAGCGGCGGCGGCGGGACCGCGGCTGCCGACGCGATCAGGACCACGGACACCACGGCGAAGGAGGCGTGCCTGCGGGGCCCGTCCTACGCGATCGGCGGCATGGCGAAGGGCGCGGCCATGCTCGCGCCCGGCCTGGCGACGATGCTCTGCGTGCTCACCACGGACGCCGATCTTTCCCCGGCCGAGCTTGACGGCGCGCTGCGGCTGGCGGCCGGCCAGACCTTCAGCAGGCTCGACACGGACGGCTGCATGTCCACCAACGACACCGTGCTGCTGCTTGCCAGCGGGGCCGCCGGCGTTCGCCCGGACCCCGGCGAGTTCGGCGAGCTGCTGACGGGCGTCTGCGACGACCTGGCCCGCCAGATGCAGCTGGACGCCGAGGGTGCGAGCAAGGCGATCGCGATCGAGGTGACCGGCGCGGCCAGCGAGGCCGATGCCGTCACCGTCGGCCGCGCGGTAGCCCGCTGCAACCTGCTCAAGTGCGCCATCGCCGGTGAGGACGCGAACTGGGGAAGGGTGCTCGCTGCGGCCGGAACCACCGACGCGGCCTTCGACCCTGACCAGCTGAACGTCGCCATCAACGGAGTGTGGGTCTGCCGGAACGGGTTCGCCAGCGAGGACCGCTCCGGCGTCGACCTGACCCCCCGGGACGTGACGATCACCGTCGATCTGTGCGCTGGCCCGGACGCGGCCACGATCCGGACGACCGACCTGACGGCCGCGTACGTGCACGAGAACTCGGCCTACTCGACGTGACCGCGACGCTGGGTAACACGGACTTCCTGCCGGGTCAGGCGGCGGCGCTGGCCAAGGCGGCGACGCTGATCGAGGCACTGCCGTGGCTGGACCGGTTCCACGGGCAGACCGTGGTCATCAAGCTCGGCGGGCACGCCATGGCCGACGAGGCGCTGCGGCTCGCGTTCGCGCAGGACATCGTGTTCCTGCGCTACGCAGGGCTCCGCCCGGTCGTGGTGCACGGCGGTGGCCCGCAGATCAGCGCCCTGCTGGAGCGGCTCGGCGTCGCCACGAGCTTCACCGCCGGGTTGCGCGTCACCACCCCGGAGACGATGGACGTCGTGCG
>Ga0302325_10017225_pt1 | contig 15279 bp, 10 predicted proteins | sample Palsa_T0_2_FD_201948 | JGI IMG/M metagenome (GOLD analysis project Ga0302325, IMG submission 201948) | Peat permafrost microbial communities from Stordalen Mire near Abisko, Sweden - Palsa_T0_2 | ecosystem: Environmental > Terrestrial > Soil > Palsa > Peat permafrost | place: Sweden: Abisko... | reverse complement strand
ACCCCCGTCCCCTCAATCCCCCCCCCCCCTCTTTTTCCGGGCCCGGGGGGGGGCCGCCCCACGCGAGACAGTGCATTCGCCAATTCGTTCGGGGCATAAGGGAAGGTGGGTGGTCGCATGCGGTTTGGGGTCCGGGTTTGGAGAATCTGCTTTGCATCAGCGGCCATCCTATTGGCTGCTCAGTTGGCCGCGCCCGCCGAGGCCGGCGATCCCACCACCCAGCCTGCGCCCGACATTTCTCAGCCCGCTACGCGGCCCGCACACAAACCGGCCAAACGAGATAGTGCGGCTCACGACGCCGAGCTTGCCGAACTTACCAGCGGCGATGAAGCCCGAGTTGCAGCTTCTATCGCCGGCATCACCAAGGAAGCCCGCAAGCACATCAATCAGGCCCAGTTCCTCAAGGTGATTGCCGAAGCCAAGCTTTACCCGCAAGCGGAGGAGGCTGCCCGGCAATTAATCATCGGCAGACCCAGCGCAACGATGTCCGTGGATGGCCTGCAGCGTTTCCTGGCCACCGCGCTTCTCGCCGACGGAAAAACCGATGAAGCCCTCGCGGCCGCAAAGGGTTATTACAATGTCTGCCTCCTGAAGAACACCTCCGATGCGATCGACCTGGTCGCCCTCTGTCTTGCGCGTGCCCGCCCGCATGAGGCCGATATCGTTCACGAATTCAAGCTTCAGCAAATCACCGGGGCTTCCACCCAGCCCGCCGTCGCGCCATCGGATGCCGCAAATGCGCCCGCTTCGACGATCAATCCCTCGATGGAATCCGCCACCGCACCTGCCGACACTACCCTTGGCAACCCAGATCAATCCATCCTTGCAAGCATCCCGATCGACCCCAAGCCATACGAACAAGCGATCGACGGCATCAATCCCGTGAGCTACGCGCAGTTCGCGGCCAAGGGCAATCTTCTCTTGCTCAGTGGCAGAACAAAAGAAGCACGCGAGCTCTTCCAGCAATCTGCCGACCTCGCCCCGGAAAAATCTGCTGCCGAGGCAATCGAAAACGTGGCCCGCGCCCTCCGCGCCGAGTCCGGCTGCGTCGGCCCGGCCAACGCCTACATCCTGAAAATGAGGAGCGCGGAACAATAGGCCATGGGCACCGCCGGAAAGAAAATCCTCGTCATCGGCCTGCTGGCTCTTGGAGTCGCCGTTCCGGTGATGCTTCTTCGGCACTTGGACTCATCGCCTATGGAAATCGCCCCAAATCCCGACCTCGAAGCACCGCAAACCTCGCCGGGCGCCGTCCAAGGCGGAACCACCGCCGCGCCCAAGCCACCCGCATTTCGAGTCGAGCTTGCCACCGTTCCAGGCGCGGCAAAGCTGCCTTCCATCGCCACTCTGGGCCAAGCTGGCTCCAAGATGGCGGGGCACAACATGCCGCCCATTCCACAGGCCGTGAATTTGGCAAATGCTGCAATGGCCTACCCAACCGAGACGGCCGAGGCACCGGGAAGCACGCATTCCGATTTGGAAATTGCGATGCACCCGTCTCTGAAATATAGCCGGAACGGTCTCGAAGGCGCGGGCATTCGCTCGGCAGCTGCGGTGGACGTGCCGATCGTTTCCCTGAAAATGCATCCGGGGGTTCCTGCTGCAACGGCCAGGCCTGATTCTGCGACGGCTGCCGCTGGTCGCCTCAACTTGATCAACGCGAATCTCAAGATGGAGGAAGACCGCCGCTTCGTGATGTCCATGTGCCAAGACAATCAGGGCCGCCTTTGGGTCGGCACCGAAGGCGGCGGCGTACAACGGTTCGATCCATCCGCACCGGAGCTACACCAGTGGACCCAGTTCACGACCAAAGACGGCTTGGGTGATGACAACGGCTATGCCATCGCTTGCGACCACGTCGGCCGTATCTGGGTCGGGCACCTTAACCATGGTGTGTCGGTTTTCAATGGGGAAAGGTGGCAGAACTACGAGGTCGTCGGGGGCTTGTCTAGGCCGGATAGCTTGGACGGGCCTTTGGGCGAGCGCATTTTCAACATCAAGGTATGCCCCACCGATGGCGATGTCTGGATGTGCACCAGCCTGGGGCTTGCTAGATATAGCAATTCCAAGGACGAGTGGACCTATTTCACGCGCGCCGAAGGCCTGCCGTCTGACCAAGCCAACGCGATCGCGTTCGACCGCGATGGGAACATCTACGCCGCGACGCAATGCGATGGGATCGCTTTGGCCGCCTCGGCAGGCGGGTACAAGTCATGGCGCGTCGCTGCCGGCTCGGAAGAGGCACCCACCGTCCCAAGGGGCGACGGCTTACCGACAAACTCCACCAACGATGTCTTGGTTGCGTCTGACAACACTATCTACGCCGCCACCATTTGGGGCCTCGCATGGAGCAAGGATCGCGGTCAAAGCTGGAAATACGTTCGCGGAGCCGACTGGGCTGACAAGGTCCGGGGCCGATATGGCGGAATGCCACCAGGCTGGATCGAGACGCCGAGCGCGACGCTCTCGGAAGATTACTCGACGTGCCTGTTCGAAGACTCCAGCGGAATACTGCTGATCGGCCATCGGCAGCAGGGATGCGACGTGCTCGATGCGCGTAGCAGCCAAGATATCTCACCATACCTCCCTTCGAGTCTCTCACGCGCCGATTTTGTAACGTCCTTTTGCTCTTTATCCGATTCCCACGTGGCCCTTGGTACCTACGGGCACGGTGTGGCTAGCGGGCCCGGAACCCGGTTCACTATCGGTCCGACACGGTCCCTCGGCACTGCTAGGCACGCCGATTTCCCGTCCCCGGCCCATCCCCTAGGCAATCATGAAATTTTTCAGCGGGTCGCCGAGGGAAGATCCATGCCCCTTGACGCGCTCAAGGGAATTTATCTCGGCGACGATTGGGCCACGCAAGGAGATTGGGTTGGCCGGTACGGGCGACAGTTCGCTATTCTATTCGGCGCTTCGTCGCCTTTTGACGACTATATCACGGATGAAATGCATTATTCCGTGGAAAGCCAAATTGGGCCCAATGCGATGAGGTCCGACGGGCTGCGCCGGTGGCTTCGCTCATTATATTCGGCGAACGGGAGCAGTTTGTGGGATCCGTGCGCTGGCTGCCGCCGGCAGGGAGAAATCGACGATCACGGCGAGGCCTATTCGCCGGCCCGAGAGGGGCCCGATCTAAGGATAAAGGTGTTAGTACCCGACGGGGTCCATACAATAAGCCTCTACTTTGAGAATGACGACGGGCATCAGGGCGGGGAGGTCCGCCGTGACTTCCTGATCCAACTCAAAGACGCCTCGCCCACCGCAAACTCTGAGGGCGCACGTCTCCTAGCGTCGGCACGTGTACAAGATTTCTGGAATGGTGTGTACAAGCAGTTCCTTGTGCGCGGCCCCGGGCAATTTTTGTTCACGGTCCTCCGTGGATCAAGCCTGAACACGATTTGCTCAGGTGCCATGATCGACCAATGTGAAGGCCCAGATGCTCGCGACAAGCGATTCCACCCGTGGATGGGAAACATTAATTATAACAAGCCGGACTTGGACGATGTCTTTATTCTGCCGCCGTGTGCCGAGCTGTGGGACAATCTCGACGACTCAGCCGTTCATGCGAAGCCGCTGCAGGCAGACCGGCAACTTAGAATTCTGTCCTACCGTGCGACAGCTCGCTCATCAGATTCATCACCGGACGTGTTGGCAAATTGGCGATGGAGGCTTCACCTTTGGTCGCCGGCTGACCGGGCAGCGTTCGCGAATACCATGGCAGCGTGTTGGGTGTCCGTAAGAAGTCTCAATTCGCAACTCAAATAATTTTTGCCCGGTAAAACCGGGAAAGGAGATATGATGCATTCGTCACGAACCCTTACGGGAACCCTAATATTGGCGGTGGTTGTAACCTACAGTCTTTCGGTCGGTCGTGCTGCCGCGCAGGATGACGGCGATTACCATAACCTGCAGGTCACGACGACCGTAACTGGCCCAATGCACACGGTTGTAGGGGGATTTCCGTCTTCGTTCTTTACTGGTGAGCAGGCCACCACGGGCATAACGGTGAAGGCCGGTACGCCCAACCCCACGACCGAAGAGCAAGTTCTCAGCGGGCCATTCTACCAGTGCAGTATCTCCGACGTTAAATATAAGACTTCGTCTTCCGGAACATATATCGAAGCTTCGAGCGGCGACTACGCTGCGAGCACTGTGCAAGATGGCGGTGCTTCCAGCGGCTCCTTCACATTGTTCTTCACTGGCTACCGTGACGCATTCTGGCAGGTGACAGTATCGGGCTATGCGGCATACGGGGGAATCGGGCCCAGCGGCCCGATTGGCTGGGATAACGCCGATGCTCCCTCGACGGCGCAGGTACCCGTCTTTGTGACCGGCAACTGGAGCTACAGCAACCCGGATCCGTCCCTATCGCTGCCTCCCGGCCCCTTGACGTTTACATACACCTATTCGGTCGACTCCGTAGGAATAGACAGTGTAAATATCTACACTGAGGACTGGAATACTCACCCCGATTGGGTGGAGGCGGACATATCGGGCGGCCCTGCCAACAGCTATCTTGGTATTCCGATTGTGCCGTCAGAAGACACTATCCCAATGCAGGCCAATCAAGGACAAATTGGCCGCAAATGGGTGTGGGCACCAGCCGGATCCACCCCCGTAGCGACAAATATAGACTGGAACGTTAGCGCCGACGCTCACTTCGACGGAGCGGTTAACGCCGCCACCTACGACACGGCCGACTACAGTGGCTCTACTTCTACCGCGTCAGGCAACGGTTCGGTCAAAGTCAATGCAACAGTCGGCGGCTCCCAGGCTCTGTCCATTAACCCTAACCTTTCTATGACGGACACTGGCACCGGTGCGTGGACCTGGAGCTTTGGCGCTTCATTTCCAGCCGGTGTCAGCGCGGGTATTAGCCAACCTCCCGCCGGAGATTTTTCCTCTTCCGGTTCTCCCGACGACAGTTGGCCCTTTATGACAGGAAGCGGCGTCGCTACGAGCGCGGTTGCGGTGACGGCGACAGAGCAGGCCACTGCGTCTGTTTATTGGTGGAGCGATCCCACCGGCCCCACATCCTCGAAGGTCCAAGCCAGCGTAGTCGGAGGGACAGGCGGGATTACTATTAGCGCCGATCCACAAATTCCACGAGCCGGGGGCTCGTAACCATGGAAGCGGTAGCGAGCGACCCTGAAACCCGCGAAATGCGCGAGATTGCACCTTGACCATGAAGCCTCGAGCTTTTCTTTTGCTGCTTTGCGGGATTACGCTTGCGAGCCTGCTCGGTTTCCTTGTCCGCTGCGCTGTCAAAAGCCGGTTTCCGTTACCGTCAGACGGAAGCAAGGCCGGTCCAACGGAGCGAAGCTTCAGCGGCAGCGCCACGCCACTTTCCATCGGTGGACCACCTTCCTCCTCAGCTCCGGCGAGCACACTCCCATCGGAGGCTGCAACATTTCCGAATGTCGATACCGATGGGCAAGCAGGCCTGGGTTTGAACGGTCTTCCTCCAAGCACAGTGGTGACGACTTGGAAAAACAACGCCGAAAGCGCAGGCTTCGCCAATTCGGATATCGAGCGAGTTACCCAATGGCTGCAGCATGTCCTAAGCCATCGCCACCGTAAAATCGACAACAACGCCTTGGACGACTTCGCGCGATCCGTCAGAGCATTCCCTGAAGGCACCGGTATTGTTATTGGTGGTAAAGAGAACCGAAACGCCACCGACCTAATGAAATTCTGCACGAGCGTTGCGTGGGGAGAAAAGTCCGCTACGGACGTCAATGCCGCCGACGTGATGCAACAATTAGACGGGATCAACGCCAAGACATTGGGGAAGGTGGCAAAGACGATTGAGTCATCCTTGCCTCCGGAAAAAGAGACTAAATGGCAGCCGGAGATTGAGCGCGATATCGAAGCACTGAGCACGAAAATCGAGCGGCGTGAAGAGCAGTTGACAAAAGATTTCCTATTTCCCGCGTTTAAACGCCCATTAACCAAAATTCAGCAAGACGAAGCAGACGCGTGGCTGAAACGCCCAAATGTAGTCCCCACATACGGGTCGATCGACCAAGTAATGCAAACGCCCGATGAAGCCTTTGAAATTCGATTGCAACGATTTGCTCAAGCTTTTGACTCGTACTATTTGTTTGCCCTGGCAGCACAACAAATTATTTTGGTGCATGAAGCTAGTCATGATTGGTATAAATTCGACGTGTCGCTCCTGCCACCCTCCGGTACCTGGGCAGTCGTGCCACGCTTGGAGCTGCCGACAATCCCGGCAACATCGGAGGCTGAGGGATACAAATGAGTATTCCAACGGCCAAGATATTCTTCCAATTGCTGAGCGTTGCAGCCATCGCGAACGCGGCAGCGGGGAATGGAGCCGCGACCGCGATATCTCGTGACGAAGCGATCAGCCGTCTGTCGTCCCAACTTGTGGTACGCCTCATTGGCAGGCCGCCCTCAACGTCCACTGCGAGGAGCGTGGAAGCGCGGGTAGCAGATGAAGTGAAAAAAGACGGCACAGAAATTTTGCCGCAGACCATTCAATGCCCTTCGAGAGCCGCACTCGACGAGGCGTTCGGCGCTGTCGTTCCGGTCGAGTTCGACGACGACGACTATATTCGCGCGAGGGTGCGCCTCTACCTCTACGGGCTCTTGACGCGACTCAATTTTTACAAGACGTTTCCGCCGATGCCCGTCGAGCAGCGTCAGCTAGTCGCTAGTAGCATCGATCGAGTAATCCCAAGAATCGACGAAATAATGGCAACGCAGCTGGCACCATTAAATATTCCTGAGATCACCCCACAGTCGATTCACGAAGCGACCGCCGATTTCCGGGCGAAATTGGACAAGCAGATCGGAAGCCCATTTGTCGCGGCCTTTTGGTGTCCGTTAAAATCCGAAGATGCGGATTCACTGTATCCCGATTTCACGGAGCGGCTGAAGGATAGCCTGCCGTTGATCCAAGAAGAAACGAGATCGTGGCCGCGGTTCTCCCAGGACGATCCGGCCGCAGCTAAGCGCGCTATGTCAATATACTCGATGATTCTTCACTCGGCGGGGTCATTCATAGCCAGTCATACGGTAGATAATCAGCGAGCTGCGATTGATATTCGCGAATTTGCCGTCCCTGGTTGGCAGCAAGCCAGCAACGAGTTCTCCTCTCTCATGCAGAAACGCATGCACGAGATGGTTGATCGAAACCGTCCGCCAACCACGGTGCCTCACTAGCGCCCTAACGAGCCGGTTTGCGACCACTGCGCCGCTTGCCGTCGCCAGGTATCTCGCGATCTGCGGCAACCTCCGCATTTCCGACCTCCTACCCCCGACCCCCTGCCCCCCCCTGCCCCCGACTCGCCAACGGCGAGGTTGGCCGTCATCGAAATGCCGCCCTTCGGCGATGCCACCGACCCGCCGCCCTGGCAACTTCCACCATCTGTCCTCTCCGGCCGTCTGGATCAATCGCGTGACTGGTTCGCCACCACGCCGGTTGCGATATTGGTGAAGGATGGCGTCATAGTCTCTGCCAAAGGCGGCGATTCTGCCCAAACACCCGATCCGGCGTGGCCTGCTCAATAATTGAACTCAATCCGCGGGAACGCAGCGCGACGTTGCCCAGGCGCGCAACTCGGCCACGCGCTCGGCCATCGTGACCGATAACGGCGGTGATGAACGCAGTGCGGCAAGCACATCTTCAGTCGTCAATTCCGACCCCCGCCCATACGCGGCGAAGAGCGCGGAAATCACCGCCTGCTCGATCTCGGCACCGCTGAATCCTGCACTCGCTTCGGCAATTGAGGCCAGATCAAATTTTTCCGGCTGCCGGCCACGCTTCTTCAAATGAATCGCGGCAATCTGCGTCCGCGCCTCAAGGGTTGGCAGATCGACGAAGAAGATTTCATCAAACCTGCCCTTGCGCAAGAGTTCGGGAGGCAGGGATTCAATATCGTTGGCGGTGGCGATCAGGAAAACCGGTGCCGTGCGCTCCTGCATCCAGGTGAGAAGGGCGCCAAACAACCGCCGCGACAGGCCTCCATCGGCGCTCGAGCTGGACGCCGACGCGAACGCCTTTTCAATTTCGTCGATCCACAACACCACCGGCGACATCAGTTCCGCTTGCTTGAACGCATCGCGAAGACGTCGTTCCGACTGCCCAATGTAGGCGTCGTAGAGCGAGCCCACATCCATTCGCAACAGCGGCAGTTGCAGAGCAGTGGCGACGGCCTTGGCGGCCAGGCTCTTGCCGCCTCCCTGCACACCCAGCATCAAAACGCCGCGCGGCACCGGCAGGCCGAACTGCTGAGCCTCATCCTTCTCCAGCGCAGCCCGACGCATCAGAACCCATGTCTTCAATTTTTCCAGCCCACCGATCTCGTTCAGATCAACCGGTGACTCGACAAACTGCAACATTCCCGCGTTCCCCAGTGCACGGCGTTTGCCGGCAAGAATGCCGTTCACATCACTTTCATCGAGCCGGCCGTCATCGCACACGGCATCGATGATCACGCGGACAGCCTGTTGCCGCGTCAGTCCCTGCAGATTCCGTACGATGGTGCTCAATCCGGTTCGAGAGAGCGAGATCTGAATCTGCCGCTCGAGTGAAAGTTTCCGGACGGTCTCCCTCAATATCGAATCCAATTCTGCCTTGTCGGGGAAGGATAAATCGAACACCGTCGTGACCGCGCCGATCGCCGGGGGCAGTTCACCGGCGGCGTGAATCAAGACAAGAATCGCTCCGGTTCGGCCAAAATGATCGATCGTTTCGCGAAGCGTTCGCAGCACGCGCTCGTCTTTCAGATGGCCGGCCAGATCGAGCATGGCGCAAATGACCGGGCCATTCACATTGTTCGTCAGATGATAAAGTGCCCCTGCCGGCGGCTCGGTGTCGGGAACGCTTCTGGCTTGCGCGAGTAACCCCTCGCGCAGTCCATCGGTGATCGTCCATTCCAGCATGTCCCGCTGCGCTTCAACGGCGATCTCGCGCAGCAGCGTCAGCACGTGCTCTTCCTCAACCGTCGCGATCGCGACGCAAGGATGGCGGGCGAGCATGATCTGTTCCAGGCGAGCGCGATCGGTCATGGCAGTGCCTTCAGTTTCATTTCCCGGACGTGAAAGGCGATTGCCTCGCGCACATGAAGATCCCAATAGTCCCAGGAATGTGTGCCGGGAAATTCCTCATATTCATGCGGAATCTTCATCTCGCTCAGTCGATCGTGAAAGCCGCGATTTTGCTCCAGCAGAAAATCCTCCGTGCCGCAGTCGATGCGCAGGCGGGGCAGATTGCCGCCGGCTTTGCAGCGGCGAGCAAGTTCGATCAAATCGTGAGATGAGCCGGCTGGGCGCGTTCCAAAAACAAGCCGGAATTCATCGGGGTGCAGATCCCCTTTTCGCGGCAGCGACCTGCCGGCCAGCAATGCGCCCGAATGACTCGTCGCCGAACAGAATCGATCCGGATATCCCAGTGCCAATCGCAGCGCTCCGTATCCACCCATTGAAAGTCCGCCGACGCAACGAGACGATCGCGATGGCCGCGCCGGGAAATTCCTTTCGATCACCGTCGGCAATTCCTCCGCAAATGCACGGGCGTATGCCGGTCCCCGCTCGTTATCCGTGTAATATCCCCGATCGCCGTTGGGCATGACGACGATCAAGGGCAGGTTTGCCACATACATTTCAATTCGGGTTCGGCGCGACCAAATTGTGTAATCATCCGACAGCCCATGCAGCAGGTAAAACACCGCGAATGGCGGTTTGCCCCGCTCGGGTAGAATCAATCGCGTCGTTACCTGCTTGCCAAGCACGGCACTTCCCCAATGAAACTCGCAAATCGCCATGCGAGGAGCATCCATAACATGGTGAATGAAGGCAAGTGCAACGCACCGCCGCCAACAATCTGTATAACCGACACGAAATGAACCTGAGTGCATCCATTACTTCAGAAAGCTCCAAACTTCACGGACGTCAGTTGCGGCGTGCATTGGGCTTCGTCACGCTCGCATGGATTTTTGGCTCTGCCTGGGCGGCGGCGACGAGCGGGGCGGCGCTGACGCGCTTTGCGCAGGGGCTGGGGGCAAACGAATTTCAATTTGGACTGCTTGCCGCCTTGCCGTTCATCGCGTCGCTGCTTTCCATCCCATCGGGGATATGGATCGATCGCACGGGAAGACGCAAGGGAATTTTTCTGTGGGGGCTTTACGCGCAGCGGCTGTTGTGGGTGCCGATTGCGCTCGCGCCGATTTATATCCTCGGCCGATTTGGATGGACCGCCGCGCCGCGTGCGATGCAGTTGTTCCTGCTGCTGATATTCCTGATGTACGCCGTCGGCGCCATCGGCGGGCCGGGATGGACAAGCTGGATGGCGGACCTCGTACCCCGACGATCCTACGGAACCTATTTCTCACGCCGGCGGCAGTGGGGGATTCTCACCGCCATACCGGCCGCGCTCATTGCGGGGTGGGGACTCGATCGCGTGGTGCCGGGGGATGCACACGTGCAGACGCTGGTTTCACTCCGCTGGTGCGCGATCATTTTCCTTTGTGCCGCGGTCTTGGGCGTGGCGGATATTCACATGCATCAGTACGTGCCGGGACTGCCCGCGGCGCCCAAGAAAAAGTCGCATCCGTTTCGCATGATGGCCGAGCCATTGCGCAATCGACAGTTTTTAGTTTTCGCCTGTTTCGTTGCGACGCTGACGTTCGCTGTGAGTTTCATGGGGCAGTTCGTCACGCTCTATCTCATCGCCAAACTGCGTGTCACCAATCTAAGTGTGAATCTAATCACGCTCGTGGCCCCCAGTCTGGCGCAGCTGGCGGTGTTGCCGGTTTGGGGACGCGCGACGGATCGCATGGGGAAAAAACCGGTAATGGCGATCGCTTCGCTCGGGCTGGTCCCGGTTGGATTCGGTTGGTGCCTGATGAACAACGCACAGGGGGCAGCGGTGTGGCTGGGCTATGCGCTCTCTGCTGTGGGCGCGGGGCTGTGGACGGGCGTGGAGGTGGCGAACAACAATCTGGTCCTGGAATTTGCCGGGGGAGACGATCAATGTGCGCCGAAAGGTAGCAGTTTTGTCGCGGCCAATAGTGTGATCATCAATATAGCCGGTTGCCTGGGCGGCTTAACGTCGGGCCTGATCGGCCAGGCCTTGCGCGATTGGAGCTGGCGGCCACAATTCCTTGCGCACGTGCTGCACCTGGGGCCAATCACTTTCTACGAAGTGCTTTTCGCCCTGAGCGGTGTGACGCGACTCCTGGCGGTGGTGATCTTCCTGCCGTTCCTTCATGAACCAAAGGCGCAACCCGCAGGTGAAGCGCTGCGCTTTATGACGAGCAATATCTACAGCAATTTCTTTAACGCGGTGGGATGGCCGCTCAGGGCGATGCGATGGGGAAGACCTGAAATAAAGTGAACCAACCGGATTCGAAGCAATTCAGAACAATACACGTAGAAATCCAAACCCGCTCAAAACAGGTGCTTATTTTCCGCTACCCAGGCGTACAAAAGATCGAGCCCTCGTTGCCATCCCGTTTTCAGTGTCCATTCCAGTTGATTTGCTGCGCGCCGATTGTCGCTGACAAACACGCGCTGGTCTCCCGGACGCCAGTTCATTGTCGTGTAGGGGACTGGCGCGCCCTGCTTGCGGCCGAGATATTCCAGCAGATCGAGCAGCGAGATTGTATTGCTCGGCCCGCCCCCGACATTGAAAACCTGGCCGGCGACCTGGTCAATTCGTTCATAAGCGGCCTCGTAGGCATCCACCAGATCGTCCACGAAAAGAATGTCGCGTACCTGACGGCCGTCGCCGTAGAGAGAGATCGGCCGCTTGAGTTGCGATGCGATAATGAACCATGCAACCCAGCCCTGATCTTCCAGCCCGAACTGGCGGTAGCCATAGATGCATGATTGGCGGAAGACAACCGATCGCAATCCGTATATCCGATGGTAATCGCGAACGTACTGATCGGCGCCCCCTTTACTGCATCCATAAGGGCTGTGGAAATCGAGTTGCACGCCTTCGTTTACGCCATGGGGAAGATTGCTGTACGCATATCGGCCGTCGCGCAACGTGACGCCCTGATCCTCCATGCCGCCGTAGACTTTGTTCGTCGAGGAATAAACGAACACCACCTTTGGCGCCCGACGGCGGACAGCTTCAAGCACGTTGAACGTGCCCAGGAGATTCGCGTTGAAATCCGCGCGGGGATTGACGACGGAGCTGGTCACCGCGACCTGGCCGGCCAAATGCAGGACCAGATCGCAGTCAGCATGGTCGGCGAACGCGCGGTCAAGTCCTTCGGCGTCAACGATGTCTATTTTGGCAAACGTGAGCTTGCCCTGCGACTTGAGCCATTCCAAATTACTCGGGGTTCCCGGGCGAATCAGATTGTCGATCACGACCACTTCATGTCCGCGACGGAGGAATCGCGCGGCCGAATTACATCCGATGAAGCCAGCGCCGCCCGTGATCAGGACTTTCATTCAATTCCTCCTGCGTCCCCTGCGTCCGCCATTTACCCTTTCCCTGAGCACGCCAATCTATCGATTCGGGCGACCTGCTTCCACAATCCTACCCCACCGATTGACATTAGGTGGAGATGCTTGCCCTAATAAGTCTCCGGGCAAGTTGCGCGGCCTTTGCCGGGCTTAGGGATTCCCCCCGTTTGCCGTTTGGCTGGGCGAGGTGCTGTGGTATGCTCCTCTGGCTCCGCCGTCCCGCCTCGCGTAGCGGTGATTGCTGAGGAATGCGTTCCATGCCAGAAAAACTGCACGTCTGCCATCTAGGCAAATATTACCCACCCGCTCCGGGCGGAATCGAGACTCACGTGCGGACCCTGGCGCAGGCGCAGGCAAAGCTTGGCGCAGCCGTCACCGTCTTCTGTTTCCAGCATCTCTCGGGACCGACCACGCACGAGCGCGATGGCGACGTGGACGTAGTCCGTTTCCGCCGCGTGGCATCGGTCGCCAAGCTCGACATTTCGCCGGAAATGTACGGAGAGCTGCACCGCGTCAAGGCTGACGTGGTTCACATGCAAGCGCCAAATCCGGCGGGCATTCTCGCTGTTCTGGCCGCTCGACTGCGGCTGCCCGTGGTTGTGACCTACCAGAGCGATGTTGTTCGCCAGGTTTGGCTCGCCCGACTGTTCCAGCCCTTGGAGACACGATTCTACAACCGCGTGCGGCTCATCCTCAGCACGAGTCCAACCTATCCCGCAGGCTCGCGCCTTCTGAGCGAAAACCGTGATCGCCTCCTGGTGCTGCCGATGGGAATCGATCTCAGCCCGTATCTGCATCCCACGGCAGAATACCAGCAAGCAGCGCAGGCGCTGCGGGCGCGCTACCCAGGTCCGCTGTGGCTGGCGTGCGGCCGACTTGTCTATTACAAGGGGCTGACGACGGCTATCCAGGCGCTTAGTCAAGCACCCGGGACGCTGCTGATCGTTGGCGACGGCCCGGATCAATCCGCACTTGAAGCCGAAGCAAAGCGGCTGGGCCTGGGCCAGCGCGTCATCTTTGTTGGTAGTCTGCCCTATCAGGAAATTGTGCCATACTATCTCGCCGCCGAGGCGTTCTGGTTTCCATCGAGCGCCCGTTCGGAAGCTTTTGGCCTGGTGCAGGTGGAAGCGATGGCCTCGGGCTGCCCCGTGATCAATACCAACATCCCCAACAGCGGGGTGGCGTGGGTGAGCCGGCATGATGAGTCGGGCCTGACCATTCCCATGGGCGATGTGGATGGCCTGGTCGAGGCCAGCCGTCGAATTGTCGAGGAACCCGGCCTGCGTGCGCGGCTCGCCGCGGGCGCCCGCGCCCGTGCGATCGCGGAATTCGACGATAGCCTGATGGCCATCCGCAGTCTGGATTTGTACAAATCCTTAATGCACCAACGCCCGCCCACGACGGAAGTGAAACTGAGCGAATGGGTTCACGATGTGAATCGTGTCGGTCCGCAAGTGGAGGGATCACGCTGAATAAGTTGCCTGAGGGTGCCGCGCGTAAGGGGCCAGGGGGTGGATTCCGATGCGTCCGCCCGATAAACTCATGCGGTGGACAGGGAACGTGGAAGAAATGATTTTTCGTTATAACCGAATTTTCTAGAAATAAATTAGAATGATCGGCGTAATAATGGGGAAGGGGGAATAGCGTGGGTCGTGGAGGATTCGACCTGTCGGCGGACGAAATGTAATGCGTGTTACGCCCAAGACGCCGCCTTGCGAACGACGCAACATTCGTAATTATTCTGGGAATAAGCTGTTACGAATATAACGGGCTAAAGAACGAAAATTATTGTGGAGAACGTAACATCGCGTAACATTTTGTAACATGTCCGATCGCGCTCCCGCACGCCCAGCGTGGCCTCATCGCTGTTTTTTTCCTTGCATTTCGCCGCCGATGATGGCACCCTGTCGGCGAGGTTATCCGGCGGCTGGGCGGTACCGCCAACCCCTGAGGATCGGGAGGCCGAATGCGGCGGATGGGCCGAGGCAGTACTGCGGGGAGGTGCGCCTTCACTTTGGTTGAGCTGCTCGTCGTCACCGCAATCATTGCGATGATCATGGGTATGCTGCTGCCCGCAATATCCCGCGCCCGGCAGCGCGCCCAGAGGCTTCAGTGCGCCTCCAATCTTCGCACTTTGGGCCAGTTGCTGACGCTTCACGCGGACGACCATCGCGGCTATCTTCCGCTGGCGGGCGCCATAGCCCCAGGACCCACGGGGGCCGGGTTGGACAACCCGTCGGCGCTTGGCGATCCCCAGCAGCAACGGTACGACTACTACGACAACGGCGGCGGGCAAATTTGCGTCACCGTCATGCCTGCGGCGCTCGCCCCTTATATCATCAACCGGCCCATCAATTCAGATTCCTGGCAGGATGTCAACGCCGACGTCTATGCTCCCGGGCCCCTCCAAGACGCCTTCCTCTGTCCGTGCGACGGAAGCACGATCCAGCGGCTCTATCAACCTTGGCTGTGTATCAGCAACAGGGCCAGCGGCACCTACCTGGGCGGCTGGACCAGCTACGGTATCAACGAGGAAATCTTTGGCTGGGCCGACGCCGGTGCTATCGTCATTAACAGCTATTACACCATCGAGGTCGTCACGGGACACTCGCGTGCGAGAGGTAAAATTTCGTGCATCCCGGATCCGAGCGAGACCATGCTGATGTGCGACACTTACAGGTCGATCGAGGTGTGGGTGGAGGGCCCCAACCTGTCGCTGGGCGATGTCTATACCCAGCAACCGCCCAAGGCCGTGGGCCACACCATCTTCGACCTTTCCCGCCACGGCGGAACCATGAACATCCTTTACGCCGACGGCCACGTCGG
>Ga0302325_10017224_pt1 | contig 15279 bp, 14 predicted proteins | sample Palsa_T0_2_FD_201948 | JGI IMG/M metagenome (GOLD analysis project Ga0302325, IMG submission 201948) | Peat permafrost microbial communities from Stordalen Mire near Abisko, Sweden - Palsa_T0_2 | ecosystem: Environmental > Terrestrial > Soil > Palsa > Peat permafrost | place: Sweden: Abisko... | reverse complement strand
TCGCTGAAGTACATTTCCTTCTGCTATCGCATCTCGGACCGCATGGAAAGCCCTTTCGCCTTGATCCGTCGCTGATCGGCCCCCGTCTACCCCTCCCGCAGGGTCCGATCTGCGAAAGTAGGGCTAGGACGGTCCTAGACGCCAGCGAAGCTCAGGGGACGATGCCATGGCTTGCACAATACACGGTGCCAGCATCGTTTCCCGCGTCCGCCAGAGGCGTAACGCTGTCAATGTCAACAGCGGGAAGAACGAAGCCAGGGGGGCATAGCCAGGCAAGCGGATCATAGGGATCGTTAAGCTCGTATCCAGGGCACAGGGTCGAGTGTCCCTGTGCGTCATCATCCGCCGTGTATCGCACACAGGCGCCAGCGTCCGCTGCTTCGCTAGCATCCTGGCCAGGCTCGTCCAGGTTCCCCGCGTCCGGTCCCTGAGGCGCGCCCGTGTCCAGCGCCGCGCCGGAATCAGGCGTTAGAGCGTCTTTTCCGGCGTCTGCCGGGATAGGGGGCGCCGCTTCGTTGCCTGCCTCTGAGAGCATTGCGGGAGTGCTGCCGGCCACGTCGTCCGGCGCAGTGCTGGTAGAGCAGCCACATGCCATGGCGGCAAGGATGCTTAGTACGGTTACTTGTCTCATCGCGTCTTCTTCTGCCGGGCGTCGGCCGGTCTGGTGGTATCGGTTACAAAGTGGAGGTTCCCGAGCTCGGTGATGGTGCAACATGCGTACACAACGCCCGTTTGACGCTGGCCCATACGGTTCGTAGGTGCTTGCAGGCCATGTCACGTGCGCCGTAGTGGGCACAGACGCACGGGACGTGCCGACAACCGGGGTTTGCCGCTGGTCGTCTTATTGCCGAGGGCCTCTGGAACGCTCTACGGCCGAAGCTGCGCCTCCGACGTCATCGACGCCTTTGTCGTACCAACCGTTCGACGCGAGCATGTTGTCGTGGCGACGCGACGCTGGCGTGGTCTGCCAATACCGGGTGTCGGCGGCGAAAGGTCTCTGTTCTCAAGATCTTGCGTGACGCTTTGCGGACTCGATATTCTGGGCGATCTCGTCCTTCACCTTAGTCTCGCCGAGTCCTCCGATGACGTCCTCCAGCCACACGTGCTGCGCGGAGACCAAAGGGGCCTGTTGTGGCCGCGGATGGGTGTGCTTGTGCAACTCAGGAATCGCTTCGTCGAAGATCGCGAGGCCGACCGAGAAATGAGCGGCCTTATGCACGAGGTCAGGCCCGAAGCGGGATGTCCATGGCTCATCTCCTTCTCCTGAAGGAACGACCAGCCAGGATTCGTGGGCGAACTGGCTGTATGCAGCGGCCTGAAGCACCGACTCAGCGTTGTACGCTCCGGCTCGTTTCAATTCGTACGCCACGATCCTGAGCTCCCATTGGCCGACAGTCGCAAACGGGGTCACTCGGACCTCGACAAAGTCCGGGGTCCGCCACTTTCCAATGCGCCTCTGGTGAGTCTCGAGCACGACGCTCTTGCCGTCGTTCCTTTCGGCCTGGCTCCTCACGTACCGTCCGAACGGAGGATACAGCTCACTCTCGCGCGGGGCCTCGTCTGGCTCTGACCGACGCTTGGACACTGGTCTCGCAGGTCGTGCGGCAGCCACGAGTCGGAGCCCGCCCGTGCGGCCTCGATTCTTGGCGACGACGTCCTCCTCGCAGAGCTCGTCAGCGACGTCGTTGTAGCGATCGTCCGACAGGTTCAGTGTGTCGATGATGTCGCGCCTGCCAAGATTTTGCCCATCGCTTCCCTGCAGCAGCTTCACGATCCGGTCTCTGTCGGCGATTCGGGACATGGACTCCCCATTTTGTCGGAGAGACGCCATTCGACAAGGGACATTTGGCGCTCCTTCAGGTTTTAGTAGAGGCAAATCGGCCGTTGTTGTTCGAGAACGGACACGGGTTCGAGGTACGTGCACGGGCGCGAGGACGAGGACGAGCACGGCCTGTCGAGCACGATCAGTAGGACGAAGGCGTGCACGGTGCGCGTCAGCGGCACATCTTGCTGAGCATGGCGACGACGCGCGAGAGCAGTGTCTTGCCCTGCTCGACGTGCTCGGCCGTCACCGCCTCGAAGAGCAACAACACGTCGAGGATCGCGGCGCACTCGAGCGCAGAGCCGCGCGCGATCGCGTGGAAACGCGCCCGATCGGCGCTGCCTGTCTTGCCCGACGCCTCGGCGATGTTCAACGGGATCGAAGTGCTGGCTCGCCGGAGTTGGTCGCGCAAGTCGGCCTGCCCGCGAGGCATGTGTGCGGTGACCCGAACGGCGAGAGCGAGAAAGTCGATCGCGCAGCGGTACACGTCGAGGCGCTCGAAATCGAGCGGCGGCCGGTCCATACCCACCCATCGACAGCACGCCGCCAGCGGTTGCGTCCTCGCTCACGTACTCCTGCTCGACAGGCCGTGCTCGTACTCGTCCTCGCGCCCGTGCACGTACCTCGAACTGCGTGCTCGACGAGCCGGGGTGTCGGCGCACATCTGCCCGGTCTCACTGGGGATTCCGGCAGCCCAAGCAATGCCGCGCTTCCACTAAACCTCGAGGAGACCCGGACATTTCTCAACCGACCGCGCCCGCCATCGAACTCGACAACCGGCTGGTATGGTCGTGGTCGTTGACGTGACGACTATCGGCGATCCCCTACCCGCTCACGTCCGCCATCACGATCGGCGGGATATGCATCATGGTGATCTCCGGATTGGGCTTGCTGTCGCTGGCCATGCCGAGCGCCTCCTGGAACGACCCCGCCGTCTCGTACCCCAGGAGCTTGGGGATGTAATCGTTGTCCGCGCCGACCACGATGACGCGGCCGATGTGCTGCCGCCCCGCTTCGCCCCAGTACCACATGTAAAAGGGGTGAGCCGGATGGTAGGCGTGGCCTCGCCGGTACATCTCGATGTAGGCCGGGTTGCTGGCGAACTTCTCCTCGAAGTTGTGGTGCATCTCCATCGCGTCGCGCGTCTGCGGGAGCACGTCGTGCACGAACTCGACGTACGGAGCGTGGTGCTCCTTGTCGAACTGGTCGGTGCACGGATGAAAGACGATGAGCGTGCCGCCCTTCTTCAAGAGCGGCTTTCCGCGATAGAGATTGAAGAGATATCCCTGCGCCATCACCTGCACCAGCAGCGGATTGAGAAACGAGTTCACGTTGTACGGGCTGATGTAGGGAATCCCCGACACCACCACGTCGGCCTGCCCCTCCACCGGAACCAGGTATTGCGCGAAGCAGCGCTCCAGCGTCTTTTCGTGCACCGCCTCGCAGGCGCCGGCGAAGACGCCGGTCACCCCGTACGGCGAGGGGACGCGCTGGAAGATGGCCTGCCGCGCCGGCTGCGGCAGCCTGGACAGGGTGAAGGAGAGCGCCTTGAAGGACGCGCGCTCGGTGCCGGACCAGTCGTCCTCGTTCTTGTGCAAGAACTCCAGCGGACGATCGAACATGCGATTGTTCACCGTGGTCTCGATGTGAAAGACGTTGAGGGTCTTCTCGACCAGGCGCCCCATGCGGTCGACGCTCGTCGCCAGCGCGCTCCCCGCCGGGTCCATGTACGACCAGCAATCGCGCATGACCCGCGGGTTGTGATGCGCGCGAAGGCTCTTGTATCCGCAGAGACCCACCGCCACCGACTTGTGCCCGCCATCCATGGGGACCAGGTTCAGGTTCACGTAGATGAGGAGATCGCTGTCCACCGCCTTGCGATTGAGCTCGACCACCTCGCCCTGGTCGGTGGCGCCCACCAGCTTCATCCCGCGGGGGTCTTCGGCGTCGTGGTTGTAGAGGCGGTCTGGCCAGTAGGCCTTGAAGATGCGGTCGCCCACCACGTGGCGCACCTCGTCGCCGGTCATTCGCCGGTGCAGGCTGGTGGCGATGATCATCTCCACGTCGTCGACGCCGTGGTCGGCGAGGAGCTCCAGGACCACCGTCAGCACGCGCTGGCGCACGTCCGGCCGGCGCATGGGGGGCAGCGGCAGCGAGATGTCGTCGATGGCGATGACCACCTTCATCCCGGGGCGAAGCTTGGCGTGCAGGGGATCGCTCCCCAGGGGGTGATTGAGCGCGTAGCGGATGGCGGCGTCGACGTCCTTCAGCGCGTCGACCGGCGGTCGCGGGTAAAGGCAGCGCGTGCCGGCGGGCAGATCCACGCTGAGCAGCTCGTCGCCGCTGAAGACCGCGCGCGGGGCGCTCTTCTTGTCCAGGGTGACCACGCAAGGATGGCTGCCGCGCGACCGCGAGCGGGGCCCGAGCTCCGAGGGGCGCGACGACGGCGGCGGATAGGCGCGGATGCTCACGGGATCTTCTCCATCAGCTCCGCCAGGGCGGGGCGTTTGCCCAGGTGGATGACCGGCCACGCATAGGTCCGGGCCAGCTTGGAGAGGCGCAGGTCCGGGTTGACCGCGCAGGGGTGGCCGACGACGGAGAGGAGCGGCACGTCCGAGTAGCTGTCCGAGTAGGCGAAACAGTCGCCGAGATCGCAGTCCCGCTCCCTGGCCCACTCGCGCACGAGACGCGCCTTTTCCGGGCCGGCCACGATGGGGCGCAGGAGCTTGCCGGTGGCGTAGTGGTCCTTGATCTCCAGGCGGTTGGAGATGTGCCCGGTGGCGCCGAGGTGCTCGGCCAGGCGCACCATCAGAAAGTCGAGCGCACCGGAGACCAGCACCACGTCGTGTCCCTGCGCGCGGCAGCGCTGCACCAGATCGCGCGCCCCGGGGTAGATGGCGCGCTTGAGGACGGTGTCGAAGGCCTCGTCGGCCAGGATGTGCAGCCGGTCCTCGGACATTCCCTTGTACGCGGCAAAGAGGAGCTCGTTGAAGCGCCGCCGGTCCAGCATCTCCGCGAGCGCCATGCGAGGGCTGCCCAGCGCGGCGCGCGCCATGACCCCCAGGCTGCGCAACGGGTTATGCTGATTGGCGAGGTAGAAGACCGTCGGATGCACCAGGTTCGTGCGCACCAGCGTGCCGTCGACATCGAAAAAACTGGCCGCCACGCGTGTCTTCTTCGTCCGAGACGGACGCCATTGTCAACCGTCCCGCGACGGCGGGGGGCATTCGCCTGGGCGAGGTTGGAGAGTCGACATGCGTCATCGCCGACTGACACGCGTGTCAGCGAAGCCATCTTGCGCCGAGCCCGCGGTACGGGCTTCCATCGCCTGGGGGCCCCGGTCAGCGAGCGATGCAACAGACCCCACACGACGGCGCGCCCACCCCCCGCGGCGACGAGGACCCCCGGGACCTCGATCTGCTGGCGATGGGCGAGGCCACCCTCACACCGCTCGAGCGCGCGCAGATCCGCTTCGTGCGCTCTACCCTCCAGCCCGGTGCGCTCGATCGCGCCATACGCGCCATGCAGCGCTCGGTGGGGCAGTGGTGGATCCGCACCGCCACCGCCAGCCTCCGCAACGTGCACGGCCTGGAGCGCCTGCCGCCGTGGGACTCCTCCGGGAGCGTCATCTGCGTGGCCAACCATCGCTCGTTCTTCGACCTCTACGTGGTCGCCGCCGAGCTCGTGGCGCATGGGCTGCCGCAGCGCATTCTCTTCCCGGTGCGCTCCACCTTCTTCTACGACAACCCGGTGGGGCCGCTGGTCAACGGGGTGATGAGCTTCTTCGCCATGTACCCGCCCATCTTCCGCGACCGGAAGCGGGCGGCCCTCAACCTGGCCAGTCTCGACGAGACGGCGGCCCTCCTGCGACGCGGCGGCTTCTTCGTGGGTCTGCACCCCGAAGGGACGCGCAAGAAGGACGCCGACCCCTACACCTTCCTGCAGGCGCAGAGCGGCGTCGGGCGCATCATCCACAAGGCGCGGTGCACGGTCCTCCCCGTCTTCGTGAACGGCCTCCTCAACGATCTGGCCAGGCAGGTCGGTTCGGGGCTGCTGGGAGGGGGGCGGCCGATCCACATGGTGTACGGCGCCCCGGTCGACTTCGGGTCGCTCCTCCGCGCGCCGGGGAGCCCGAAGACCTACAGGCGCATCGCCGAGACCTGCCTCGATGCCATCGGCGAGCTGGGACGAGAAGAGAGAGTCATCCGCAACGCACCGCCACCGTGACGAGGGAGATCCATGTCCGCCAAGCGCAAGTCCACCAAGAAGGCCGCCAAGAAGACCGCTCCCAAGGCCGCCAAGAAGACCGCTCCCAAGCCTGCCAAGAAGGCCGCCAAGAAAGCCGCGCCCGCCAAGCGCACCGCGGCGAAGAAGGCCAAGAAGCCCTCGGGACCGCAGATCGTTCACTGGGAGATCCAGTCGCAGAGCCCCGACGCGCTCCACCGCTTCTACGCCGACGTCTTCGGCTGGGCGGTCGACGCCAACAACCCCATGAACTACGGCATGGTCAGCTCGGGCGGCAAGGACGGCATCAACGGCGGCATCGGCGGATCGCCCTCCCCCGGCTCGCGGGTGCTGGTCTACGCCAGCGTCGCCGACATCAACGCGGTGCTGGAGAAGATCGAGTCGCTCGGCGGCAAGACGGTGATGCCACGCACCGACGTGGGACCGGTGATCATGGCGCTCTACACCGATCCCGACGGCAACGTGATGGGCGTCATCGAGGTGTAGTCGTGAAGCCGTACCTCGATCTCGTCCGTGAGGTGCTGTCCCGCGGGACGCGCAAGCCCAATCGCACCGGCGTCGATACGCTGTCGACGTTCAATCACAATTACGAGATCGACCTCAGGCTCGGATTTCCCCTTTTGACCACCAAGGAGATTTCGTGGAAGAACATCGTCGTCGAGAACCTGTGGTTCCTGAGCGGCGAGACCCACATCGGCCTTCTCCGGAAGCACGGCTGCAAGTTCTGGGACCCCTGGGCCGACGAATCCGGCCGGGTGCCGAGCGCCTATGGCAACTTCTGGAGGCACTTTCCGGTGCACGACGCGGAGGGGCGAGCGGCGTATAACGATCAGCTGGCGTGGGTGCTCGACGAGCTGAAGCGAAACCCCATGTCGCGCCGCCTGGTGGTCACCGCCTGGGCGCCGGGCAATGCGCAGACCTCGGCGCTGCCCCCCTGCCACTTGCTCTTCGTCCTCAACGTGCAGATGGACGAGCACGGCGACCCGCTCCTGTGCCTGCACCTCACGCAGCGCAGCGCCGACGTGGCCCTGGGCGTGCCGTACAACATCGCCGGGTACGCGCTCCTGCTGGAGCTCTTCGCGCGCTTCACGGGCATCCGCGCGGGGGTCTTCGCGCACACCCTCGTCGACGCCCACGTCTACACGGCGAAGGCGGACGGGTCGATGGCCGAGTACGACCACGTGCCCGGCCTGACCAAGCAGCTCGAGCGCGCACCGCGCCCTCTCCCGACGCTGGCCATCGATCCCGCCATCCGTTCGCTGGGCGACCTGCGGCCGTTGCTGGATGCGAGCACCGAGGAGCTCATGAAGCGCTTCGTCTTGACCGGCTATGACCCGCACCCGCCCATCGCCTTCAAGGTCGCGGTCTGAGCATGCGCGGGATGCTCTTCGCCGTTTCTCCGGAGGGCATCATCGGCGTGGGGGGTCGCATCCCCTGGCACTACCCGGGCGACTTTCGCCGCTTCCGGCGCGTCACCATGGGAAAGACGCTCATCATGGGGAGGCGGACGTTCGAATCGATCGGTCGCGCGCTGCCCGGACGCAGGAACATCGTGGTGACCGGCCGCCCGCTGGCGGTGGAGGGGGTCGAGTGCGTCCGTACGCTGGACGAGGCCGTGGAGCTGGCGGGCGAGGCGATCGATGTCTGGTTCATCGGCGGCGCGCGCATCTACGAGGAGGCCATGAAGTACGTCGACGTCATCGACGTGGTCTACGTGCCCGATCACGTCGACGGGCCCGACGCCGTGCGCGCTCCGCGCATCGACGGGACGTGGGAGGGCGGCCGCATGCTCCCGCACGAGGACGAGCCGACGCTGACGCGCCGGGTCTTCAAGCGGCGCGTGCAGTGAAGGAGGGCGCACCCGGGGGGCCTTTTTCCCGGCCGATCCGCCGGGCCAGCCCGGGCTAGGGTCGCGAAGGCCTTGACAGAACGCCTCGCCTCCGTCAGGTTCCCCGCCCCCACGCACCCCACGCCCAGAGCAAAACACCATGGCCAAGAGCGACATCACCGGCAAGCGCAAGCTCAAGGCGCACAACGTCTCGCACTCGAACATCAAGACCAACCGCTGGCAGAACGTCAATGTTCAGCGCCGCCGCGTCTGGGTGCCCGAGCTCGGCCGATTCGTGTCGCTGAACCTGACGACGCGCGACATCCGCAGCATCGACAAGGTCGGCATCACCGAGTACGCGCGCCGCCACGGCGTGAACCTCGCGCGCGTCTAGGCTGGGTCTAGCGTCGGCGCGCTAGCCCGACGCCAGCACGGCGGCGTTGTCGCCGGTCCGGGTGATGGCCACGGGGCGACCCCGGGCCGCGCGGAGGGCGGTGAGCAGCGCGCCGGCCTCGTCGAGGTGGGCGAGGAGCGCCTCCAGGTGCAGCTCCGGGTCTTCGGTCTGCGCCAGGCCCATGGCCAGGTCGACCACGCCTCGGTGCGCGCGGAGGGCGATGGGAGCGGCGGCCGTGCGGGGCTCTCCCGGGCGGACCCGCGCTTCGCCGCGCATCACCGGCGAAGCGAAGGCCGGCGCCGAGAGTCCGAGAGACGCGATGGCCACCCCGTCGCCGGGGACCTCGTAGCAGGCGATGGCCACCAGGCCGCGTCCGTCGGCCACCGCGACGACATGGGTCGCCGCGCCCTGCGGGGCTCCCTGCCTCCACGGAATACGCAGGATTCCACTGGGAGCCAGCGAAGGCTCGTCGCACGACACCAGGGTCGGGCGCACGGCGACGAGATCGTCCAGCGTCAGCATGCCGCCGGCCGCGCGCCCTGCCACGGCGGCGAGCTCGCCCACCAGCGCGTCGTCGGTCATCGCCGCGGCCCCCCGCTGCGCGAAACGGCGAAGCACGTCGGCACGCTCCGGCGAACGGGCGCGCGCCCATTCGACCGCGGGTGCCGCCACGCGCTGGAGCGTCGTGGCCCCGAGCGCGGCGAGGACCGTGGCCAGCGCGGCCGGAAGAGCGGGGACGCCGATCCGCGCCGGCGCCGGGACCGGCTCCCCGGCCAGCACCCCACGCGGCCGAGGGATCCCCAGGCCGGGCTGGCGCACGCGCCCGTCGACGGCCAGGAGGCCCGCCCCCGCGCCGCCCACCAGGAGCTGGACCGGTCCCAGGAACACGCCCGGCGACTCCGCCGCCGCGACCAGCACCCCCGTCACCACGGCGTCGACCGCGTTGCCTCGCGTCATCGCGTCGCGCGCCGCCTGGGCGACGTGCGCCTCCGAGCCACCGGCCGCACGACTCGACAATGCCTACTCCTGCTCGTCGTCGCGCACGACGATGCCGCCGCGAGGCCGCACCAGCCGCGCCCCTCCGCCCACCGGGCCCGATTCGCGAAAGGCCTTCACCAGCTGGCGCAGACGCTTGCCCTCGGCCAGGGCCGAGTCGGTCTCGATGACCGCGAAGACCTCGCGGCGCGTCCCCACCGCGCGCACGATGCGCTCGAGAGCGATGGGACCGAAGGACCGCGTCTCGCCGAGCGCGCGCATGCGCAGGTAGGCCACCGGCCCCGCCGGCACCGCCTCGCGCGCGGGATCCACGGCGAGGAGGATGCCCCATTCGCGGGCCTGGAGCGCAGCCGTCTCCACCTCCCACACGCCGCTGGGCTCCCACACGAAGTGGGTCACGTCGTGCGGAACGCGCTCGACGATCTTGCGGATGCGGTCCCGCCAGACCGCAGCGGGCGTCACGTCGGGCGGGGTGCGAAGGACGAAGCAGCGGGCCTGAAGGGCGTCGATGGCCGCACGCGCGGCCTCGAGCTCGCGGTCCGCCGCATCGCTGGCCTTGACGCGAGAGAGCGCCGGTCCCGCCACCACCGAGAAGTCGAAGTGCGGAGGCACGGACTTGCGCCAGCGCCGCAGCGTGGCCACCGTCGGCGTGAACCCGGGGGCGTCGGGCTGGGCCGGGGTGCCGAGCGTCACCCGCAGCTCGAGCAGGTTGAAACGCTTGGCGTACGCGGCAATTGCGCCGCGCAGCTCCTTTGCCCCGATGTGCCAGCGAGTGGTCATGGTCGCGCGGCGCCCATGATGCACCGCTGGGGCGATTGCGCCAGCGGCTTCGTCGCTCGGTCGGGGCGTTTGCCTCACTCCTCCCGGAAGTGGAACCATTGCGTGGGCCTCGCGCGAACGATGCGCTCCAGCGAGCTTGCCAGCGTCTGCGCGGCGGCATCGAGCTCGGCGTCATCGGCCCGGCGCGACACGCGGATGGGCGGCTCCAGATGGAGCGTGTAGCGGCGGTGGCCGGTGCGCGCGGCGAAGATGGGGAGCACCGGCGCGCGGGTGACGGCGGCGAGGCGCAGCGGCCCCTCGGGGATCCGCGCCGGGACCCCGAACAGGGTCACGCCGCGGGCGCGCTGCTTGGCCGGGGAGCGGTCGATCTGCAAGGCCACCGCCCCGCCGCCTCGGAGGTGGCGCGCCAGCGGCAGCGCGGCGAGCGGGTCTTCCCCCACGTGCACGACGCGCACTCCGTTGGCCTGGCGCGCGCGATCCTGGATGGCGCGAGCGCGCGGGTCGCGCTCCGGCTGCTCGGCGATCATCAAGCGCAGACCCTTGTCGCGCGACAGGAGAGGCCCGACCCTCTCCCAGCCGGCGGTGTGGGCGGTGGCGAAGATCACCCCGCGGTCGTCGCCCAGGGCGTCGACCAGGTTGTGCTCGCCCGAGACCCGGGCCTCGGTGAGCCGGTCGCGCAGGGCGCCTGCGCCGAGGACCTCCGCCAGGCACGAGGCGTAACTGGCGAAGGTGCGCACGACGTCGGCGCGATCGCGCAGCGCGCCCCGGCGGCCGCGAATGCGACGGAGGTTGGCCAGGACGACGCGACGCCGCTTGGACGCGAATGCGCAGGTGACGACGCCCACGATGGGGGGGCTCACGCGCACGAACCACTCCGGTCCGGAGGAGCCCCAGCGCGCCAGGCGACGCCACAGCACTCCGTCGAGGTCGAACGAGGGGCGGCCGGCCATCCTTCTCCTTCATTAGACCATCTGCGACAGCTTGCACGCGATGCCGAACCTCGGCGCGACCGCCGCCGTGGCCGGGCTCAGACGCGGATCACCTCGGGGTGGGCCTTGAGCAGCTCGTCGAGCCAGGCGTTGGAGAGCTTTTCCTGCATCGAGTTGGCGCGCAGGCGCTCGCGCAGGTTGCGGAAGTCGACCGCGTCGAGCTCCTGATCCTGGTTGAAGCAGGTGAACACCACGCGCTCCTCGCCGGTGTGCGGGTCGCGGAGCTTCTGCAGGCACTGGGCGCAGACCTCTTTCATCATGCATTGCATCGGGGAGTTGATGCTGCCGATGGCCAGGTGCCGCGGATCGAGGAGCGGCGCCAGCTCGGCGTGGCGGGCCTCGCGCACCGCGTTCATCATCCCGTCGCTCCCGATGGCGATGATGCGCTTCACCTCGCGGAGGGGGATGGCCGGCGGGCCGCCCAGCTGGCCGGTGGCGTAGGCGGTCATGGCCTGCACGATGTTCCCGCGGAAGCTGCGATCCTGCGGGCGATGCGGCTCGACGGCCAGGCCCGTGTCGGTGCACCAGACGACCTGGTCGGTCCAGCGCTCGATGTCCTCGCGCTTGAAGAGGTCCTCCCCGCGCCGGTAGCCGGCGAAGTAGAGCACCTTGCCCCCCAGCAGCTTGAAGGCGCGGGCGATGGAGAAGAGGACGGCATTGCCCAGCCCCCCGCCGCACAGCAGCACCGTCTCGTCATGGACGATGTCGGTGGGCTGTCCGGTCGGTCCCATCAGGATGATCGGCTCGTTCGGCTCCAGGGCGGCGCACAGCCGCGAGCTTCCCCCCATCTCCAGGACGATGGTCCCGAGCAGCCCCTTTTCCGGGTCCACCCAGGCTCCGGTCAGGGCGAGGCCCTCCATGGCCAGGCGCACCTTGGCGTGGATGGCGGGCATCCCCGCCCCCTCGCGACCGAGGTCGATGACCGGGGCGAAGGCCTCGAAGTTTTGCAGACGATAGAACTGACCGGGCTGGAATTTCCGCGCAGCCATGGGCGCGTGCACCACGATCTCGACGATGTTGTGGGTGAGGCGGTTCACCTGGTGGACGCGGGCGATGAGCTCGTGGTCGAACTTCTCGAAGAGGGCGCGGAGCTGCTCGTCGCGCGCGGGCTGGGTCGCGGGGTCGAGGGCCTGGGGGAAGAGCCGGACCACGTGCGGGTAGCCGTCCTTGGCGCTGGCCATGGCCCGGACCACGCTCCCCGCGTAGTGCGGGTGGTTATCCCCATAGAACGAGACGGTGTGGTTGTCGTGCAGATAGCTGGTGAAGAAGCCCTCGCCCGGCTTGCAGGGCGCGAGCTCGACCTGGCCGCGGGCGTCCACCGTGGCCGCGTGGGCCCGAAAGTACTGCTTTCGCCCGTCGAGCTCGAAGGTGCCGGGGTACTCCTTCTCGTAGATGACGTTGGGGCTGGTCCCCGCCGCCACGCAGACGGTGCGGGCGCGTACGTCGACCGTCGTGCCATCGCCCCGCCGGAAGCGCACCGCCTTCACGTGCGCCTTGTCGTCGAGCACCGCCTCGAGCGGCGACATGTGCTCGACGTAGCGCACCCCTTCCTCGAGGCTCTTGATGACCTCCTCGTGGTTCAGGCGATACGCCGGCGACTCCTCCAGCCCCTTTCGATAGACCAGCGTGACCCCGCCCCACCCGTCGAGCAGCCGCTGCACCTGGGGCTCGCGCCCCTCCGAGGCTGCCTGCGCCTTCTCGAGGCGGAGCTGCCGGCCGTGGGTCAGGTGCTCCTCGAGGGTTCCCCACTCCTCGTCGTCGAACATCCGGCGGACGTCCCCCTCGGAGTGCCCGCTGCGCAGAAGGAGCTCGTAGCGCTCCAGCTCTTTCTCGATCTGCACCTGGTAGTAGGCGAGCAGCTCGGTCGCCGTGTCGATGGCGGTGAGGCCGCCGCCGATGACGATGGCCGGGAGGCTCACCTGCAGGTTGGCGATGCTGGTGTGCTTGTAGGCACCGGTCAGCTGCAGGGCCATGAGAAAGTCGCTGGCCTTGCGGATGCCGCGCGACAGGTTGTTCTTCATGTCGATGATGGTCGGTCGACCGGCGCCGGCGGAGATGGCCACGTGGTCGATGCCCAGCGCCCACGCGTCTTCCAGGGTGATGGTGCCGCCGAAGCGCACGCCGCCGAAGAACTTGATGTGCCGGTTCCGCGCCAGCGTCAGGTAAACGATGGTGAGGAAGTTCTTGTCCCAGCGAACGGTGATGCCGTACTCGCTGACGCCGCCGAAGCCGAGCAAGCGCCGCTCCTGAAGCTCGCCGTAGAGGGAGCTGGCCATCTTCACCGGGCGCGGCGCGAGGCTGTGCGTGCCGACCAGGGCGGTGTCGATGGGCTCGACCTTCAGCCCGTCGACGGCCACGACGCCGAAGCCCTCGCAGGCCAGGTGATGCGCGAGCGTGTAGCCGGCCGGCCCCAGCCCGACGACGAGGACGTTGCGCCCGTTGTGGGGACGCATGTACGGCCGGTGCACGTGGAGCGGATTCCATCGGGTGAGGAGCTGATAGACCTCGAGCCCCCAGGGCAAGGCCAGCGTCTCGGTGAGGACGCGCGTCTCCACCTGGGGGATGTTCACCGGCTCCTGCTTCTGGAAGATGCAGGCCTTCATGCAGTCGTTGCAGATGCGGTGCCCGGTGCCGGGGCACATGGGGTTGTCGATGGTGATGAGCGCCATGGCGGCGACGAGCTCACCCGCCTTCCGCATGGCGTGCATCTCGCTGATCTTCTCCTCCAGCGGGCAGCCGTCGAGCGAGACGCCGAGGGGGTTCTTCTTCACCTCCCCGGTCTTGGCGTCGAGCAGTCCCTTGCTGCAGGAGTCCTTCTCGCGATCGTGGCAGAGCATGCAGTAGTCGATCTCGGCCTCCACCTCGCGCCGCAGCATGCGCCGGTCGGTGAGCGAGAAGCCCAGGCGCTGGCGGCGGTCGTGTTCGGGGCCCACGAAGAGCTCGGGCATGGCCGGGTCGGGGCGCACCACGTCGACCAGGTGCGTCCAGTCGAGAGTCTTGGGCACGTGCATGCTCGCCCAGCGGCGCACCGGATCGTGCGCGTCTTCCCGGCGGGCGGCGAGCCAGGCTTCGAGCGCGTCGAGCGCGAAGGCCACCGCGTGTCCCAGGGCGGCGTCGTCCTCTCCCGCCACCGCATCGGGCGCCAGCGGGGCGATGGCCACCCGCACCTTGCGCGCGCGATCGCGAAGCTCGTCGGTCCACTGCGCTCCCCCGGACTTGGCCGCCCGGCGCGCGACCTCGTCCACTTCGAAGAGTGGCAGCGCCGCGGTGGCCACCGTGCGCTCCTCGTCGGTCGTTCCGCCCACCGGCGCCGGCGTCATGGCCTGAAGCGCTGCCCTGGCCACGGCCGCGGCGCTCTCGCGTCCGCCCGTCCAGCTCTTGCCCGCCCCCGGGCGCAGGACTCGCTTCTTGGCGAAGTCCTTCTTGAAGCGCCACAAGGGGTCGTTCCGGCGCACCATGTCGCGGAACTGCTCGGCCTCGCGCTCGATGCCGAAGAGCTTGGCCACGAAGTGACCCACGTAGGGAGCGGCGGCCAGCAGCGCCTCGCTCCGGGCCAGCGGCGTCATCCCCTCGCCCTTGCAGAGACGGTAGGCGTCGAATCGCGCGTGGTGGGCGGTCGACTGCTCGGCGAACCAGCGGTCGAAGAGGTCGTGCAGCTCGCGGAGCTTCGCGGGTTCGTAGAGGTCGGCGTAGGTGAAGCCGGGGATGCCGAGGGGCATGGTCGGGCTGGACGGCAGGTCCCCCGTCACGCCGGGGCCTGGTCGAGACCTGGGAGTCGAGTCGGTCATGGAGCCGTCCGCTTCAGCCTTTCTCTTGGGCCTCGCGCTTGGCAGCCTCCGCCTCGTCGTGGGCCTTCTGCTCGGCGGGGGTGAAGGCGGTCTGCGCCATCTCGCCCTCTTCGTAGCCGAAGTAGATGGCGCACTGCTTGAGCATGAACTTCTGCCCCTCGGGTGCGGCCAGGTCCACGCGGTAGGTGTTGATGAACTTCACCGAGTCCTTCAGCCACTGCTGCCACGCGTCCTTCGAGACTTCCTCGAAGATGCGCTTGCCCAGGTCGTTCCGGTACGGCGGGCGTTCGAGGCCGGGGAGATCCTTCTCGAGAAGGCGGCAATGGACGATGCGCTCCGTCATGGTGGCGCCTCTCTAGCACGGCGCGGGCAGGACGACGCGCGCGAAGGACGTCAGAAGCCCAGCGCGAGCTGTTCGGCCGCCGCGAGCTCTTTCC
>Ga0302325_10017223_pt1 | contig 15280 bp, 17 predicted proteins | sample Palsa_T0_2_FD_201948 | JGI IMG/M metagenome (GOLD analysis project Ga0302325, IMG submission 201948) | Peat permafrost microbial communities from Stordalen Mire near Abisko, Sweden - Palsa_T0_2 | ecosystem: Environmental > Terrestrial > Soil > Palsa > Peat permafrost | place: Sweden: Abisko... | reverse complement strand
TGGCGGCGATGCGGGCGGCGATGGCTGGTGAGGCTGGGGTTCGGGTGGATTATGTTGCGGTGGTCGATCCCGCGACTTTGGAAGTGATTGGGGATGTGAGGTCGGGTGGGTTGTTAGCGATTGCTGTGGTGGTGGGGACGACGCGGCTGATCGATAATGTCTTGATCGATGTCGTGGTTCCAGATGCAACGAGCGTGGTCAGGGTTCCGGAGGAGAACTTCTTCGCAGCGGGCCGCTGACGAATTTATTGCCTGCAATCAGGAAGCGGAGTTCGAGGTCCGAGGCTTTGCTGATTCCGATTCGGGGCGTGATGGCGATTTCGATTGGTTGGTAGCCGTCGTCCGCGATTTGCAGTTCTGACGCCGGATCGGTGAGGTCGATGCCGTTGTGTTCCGGGCGGGCGATAGCTAACGCCTGGCAGAGCTTTCCTGGGCCTGAGGTTAGCAGACGCGGTGAGGCATTGGGGGGAAGTTTTCGGAGCCTTGCCATCTCGGCGAGACCTGTAACTGGTTCGAGGGCGCGGATGAGGACGCCGCCGGCCTGGCCTTCGGGCTCGCAGGAGACGTTGAGGCAGTAATGCATGCCGTAGATGAAATAGACGTAGGCGTGGCCGGGTGGGCCGAAGAGGACTTCGTTGCGGGCAGTGCGGCCGGCGAAGGAATGGGCCGCTGGGTCGTCGTTACCGAGGTAGGCTTCGGTTTCGACGATTCTGGCGATGAGGGTTTGGTCTTTGAGTTTGCGGATTAGGAGCTTGCCGAGGAGGTTTTGGGCTACTTTTTCGGGACGGTCGAGGTAGAACTCCGGGGGAAGTGGTATGGCTTTTGATTCGCCCATCGTTGCCGACGTAGATTTCTCGATTTCTAACGAGTCTCGGATGTCGGCAAGGCTGGGGCACCCTCGGTCGCTGGGAGGATCATCGTCCATTGTCCTTGGGCAGGATCGACGGCGGTGGGGAATCTTTCGCGGCTCGCCGATTGATCACGAGGCTAAGGCCCGCAGCAATGGAAACGCACGCTGCGAGCCAACTGAAATTAGCGGTCAGGCGAGCCATGGTTGCTCCAACAGCAGCTCCGAGCGCCAGACATATGAGAAGCTTCTTCATCGGCACCCATCCAACCCCCACCAAGACTAGCACGGCGGGCCGCTAAACTTTGTGTGCTTTAGCATACTCCTTGATGGCGGCTAGCACTTCTTCGGCGTGGCCTTCGGGTTTTACTTTGGCGAAGACTTTGATGAGGCGCCGGTCGGGGCCGATGAGGAATGTTGTCCGCTCGATGCCGATGACTTTCTTGCCGTACATGTTCTTTTCCTTGAGGACGTCAAACTGTTTGCAGACTACTTCGTCTACATCAGCAAGGAGCGTGTAGGGGAGTTCGTACTTTTCCTTGAACTTCTTTTGGGCCTTGGGGGTGTCGCGGGAGATGCCGAGGACGACGGCTCCGGAGGTCTGGATTTTCTTGAAGATGTCGCGGAATCCGCAGGCTTCGATGGTACATCCGGGAGTATCGGCCTTGGGATAGAAGAAGAGGACGACGGGTTTGCCGGCGTAGTCGGATAAGTGGACGGTGTTTTCCTGCTCGTCCTGGAGGGTGAAATCGGCGACTTTGTCGTTGAGTTCCATGGGTGGTATCAAATTCCTTTCGGTGATCGGCACAGTTGCCCGGAGTAGCATTGCAACAGGAACATCTTACTTGCGGCGGGGCGATTTCTACGATGCCGCCTCCGATTGTTTGCCTGCCGGTATGACTGGCTGAAAATTATGACCCTGGCTCGACCAAGACATCCCGCGTTGCTGAGAACTTTCCTGGAGCGGATGCGTGTTCCGGGGTTCGCCTTGCTGTTGGCGGGGTTTGGGTCTGTGCTTCCGGCGCTGGCGCAGTATCCGGGGCATACGCTGAAATCCGATGACAAGAAGCCTGCTCCTCCGCGGGCGACGGCGGTGCTGGAATGGACGGGCGATCCGGGGAAACCGAAGGCGAGCCGGATTGTTCCGGTTGCGGTCTTTGTCGATGGCAAATATCAGGATGGCGGACTGTATCTAGCGCAGCCTGCTCCGCTGGCGGTCTCAAGCGATACCGTCTATGAGCTGCAGCAGGCCGGGGTGCCGCAGGGGACATTCAATATTGCGGGTGGGGAAGATATCCAGGGAGCGTGGTTCGGGTATGGGCAGTGGAAGCCGCTGCCGCCGCCGAAGCCAGTGAAGAAGCTGCCGCTGGCGAAAGTCCCGGCGCGGGTGGTGCAGGACAACGATCCCGACCGGCCTCAGTTCAAGGGTAGCGGAGGCGGGAGCGGGGGTGCTTCGGGGACGACGAGCGGGGGCGGCCAGTCAACAGGTTCGACAACTTCTTCTGCGCCGACGAGTGATCCGGACAAGCCTACGCTGCGCCGACGCACGGACTCGGGCAACGGGAGTGGGGACGCCTCGGCGAGTTCGAATGCCGGTACAGCGAGCGGAGCTGCGTCTGGAAACGGGAGTACGGCTTCAGACGACAACGACCCGGATAAGCCCACGCTGCATCGCCGGAGCGATTCGAGCAGTAGCAGTCAGGCTTCGCCGGGGGCCGGGACGGCTCCGGATGATCCTGATCGGCCACATCTGACCAAACATTCGGACGAGAGTGCGTCCTCAGCTTCTTCGGGCGATGATGTGGCGTCGGTGGGGGCGGCGAAGAACATCGACCCGGATCGACCGCAGATGATGCGCGGCGGCGGGCAGGGCGAGTACGGCAAGGCGCTCCAGGCTTCCAAGTTAACCGGGATGCCGACGGATTTGAAGCAGATGGCGGCGGTTTCGGACTCGGCTACGCATGAGGATCATCCTTTCGCGTATCAGTGGGTGGCGCCTGAGGATGCAACCAACATGCAGAAGGCGGTGGAAGCGCTGGCAATTAAGGCGGCGCTGAATCCTGACGCCGGCGAGAAGCCATTGGGTGCGAAGACGCCGACTTCACCGCCGCCGGCGCGGCCTGGCGCTCCACGGAATACGTTGGCCCGCCGTGTGGCTCCGAAGCCGCCGCCGGTGGTGTTGAGCGACGAGGTTTTCCGCGCGTATGAACTGACGTACAGTGGCGGCCCGACGCTGGTTTTAACCGCCAAGGCGACGATTGGCCCGAATAATGCGGGGACGACGGTGGAGAGATATGTGACGATCATCGCGCAGCCGGACTTCGATAACCTGCCGCAGGTGCGGCTGCAATCGGTGACCGACGCTCAGCATCTGGACATTACTCCCCGGATGAAACTGGTGGATGCGGTGGACACCAAGGGCAACAACGAAGCCGAATTATTGTTTGAACTGCGGCGGGCGAACGATCGGCAGTTTGCGATTTACAGAGTCCGCGGTTTGCAGGCCGAACAGGCGTTCGCCACCGAGCCGTTGCCCTACGGGACCTCCGGCCGCGTCGAGACCAGCGCCAATTGAAGCCGACTGGGTTTTCGCTCCGGACGATCTTCCGGATACGGAGTTGTGTCGCCATTCTGGCGGTGCTGTGTCTCCAGGCGTCGCCGCTCCCCGCGCGACCGGCGAAGGGAAAGCCGGTGTTGATCGGGTACTTTCCGCAATGGGGCGTGTATAACCAGTATTTCGTGAAGAACCTGGTGACGACCGGAGGGGCTGGGCTGCTGGACCAGATCGATTATTCGCAGGCGGTGATTGCGGACAACCGCTGCGCGGTCGGCGACCCCAATGCCGATCTGAATTTTGCCTATACGGCGGCGAACAGCCTGGATGGCAAGGCGGACGACCCAACCGCCCCGCTTAAGGGGAATTTTCATCAGCTCCGGGAGCTTCGGCGGTTGTATCCGAAGCTGAAGGTGTTGATCTCGATCGAGGGCAAGCCGGATGGTTTCGCGGTCGCGGCGCGGCCTGAGAATCGGGTGGCGTTTGTCTCGTCGTGCATCGATATGTTCATTCGCGGCCACCTTGCGCCGGGGATTGAGGGGGGACGTCTTCCCTCTTCCTTGTTCGATGGTTTCGATGTGGATTGGGAGTATCCGGGGCCGGAGGACAAAGACAACTACGTAGGGTTGCTGGCGGAGTTTCGTCGGCAGATCGATGCTCTTCATACGGGGTTGAAGCTGACGATTGCGACTGCGGCGGCGCTCGACCACTATCGGGGGTTCGACCTGAAAGCAGTTGCCGCGCTGGTCGACCAGATGAGCGTGATGAATTATGACTACAACGGTCCGTGGAGTCACAAGACGGGGATTTTGGCTCCGCTTTATGAGATACCGGGCGACCCACTGCATGGGAATACGGTCGATGCAACGATCGAGGGTTATCTGCAGGCTGGGGTCCCGGCGGCGAAGCTGCTGTTAGGGATTCCGTTTTATGCCTATGGGTGGGATGGCGTGGCGGATGTGAACCATGGGCTGTTTCAGGCGGGGCAACCGATTCGCGGCGATCATTTTTATAGCTTTATTCAGTCGCTCCATCAAGTAACAGGGCAAGTAACAGGGGAAGCAACTGGGCAGGCAACGGGGCAGGCAACGGGGCAGGCGACGGTGGGGAATTTCACGCTGTATCGCGATGAGACGTCAAAAGCGCCGTGGCTTTATGATGGCAAGACTTTTTGGAGCTTTGACGATCCGGTATCGATTCGGGCGAAATTGGGATATGCGCGGGAGCATAAGCTGGGCGGGGTGATGGTTTGGGAGTTGAGTAATGATTCGGCGGATGCGGCGCTGCTGAAGGCGATTGCGGGAGAGCTGCGTGTTTGGCGGGTCAAAGACTAAACCTTCGAGGTATATAATCCAGGTTATATAGGAGGGACAATGTTGAGTTTCAAAGTAACGACCGTGGGCGCATCAGCTGGCATAATCCTGACCAAAGAAGCGATGAGCCGGCTTAAGGTTCAAAAAGGGGACACGCTCTTCCTTACAGAGGCGCCAGGCGGAGGATATCGTCTCTCTCCGTATAACCCCGATTTCGAACGCCAAATGGGGTTGGCGGAAGCAATTATGCACGACGACCGTGAGGTTCTTCGGGCCTTGGCCAAGTGAGCGATTGGCGATGGATCGCGGTCGATGTCGTTTACGCCATTCACGAGCGGCAATTGGATGAGCACGGCGGCCTTGACGGAGTGCGCGATCCTAACTCCGTCGAGTCGGCCTTGGGCCGTCCTCGGCATTTGGCCACCTATGAAGAGCCAGATGCGGCAGCCCTTGCAGCTTGCTATGCCTTCGGTCTGGCGCGCAACCATGGCTTTTCCGATGGGAACAAGCGGACCGCCTGGGTCGTTGCGCGCCTCTTTCTAGCAGACAACGGATTTTCTCTGCGCTTCGACCCTGTCGATGCGATTCGGACCATGTTGGATGTGGCGTCTGGAACAATGAGCGAGGAACAGCTCGCTCACTGGTTTCGGAAGCGGCTTGGATCGTAACGGTTTGGATTCCGCATCGCCCTGAGTTAGCCTCGATGGAGCGCGTTCCCAGTGGGGCCGTGGGGTCAGGAGTTTGTCCACTTCATGAAAGTGTTGATTATCGGTTCAGGGGGCAGAGAACACGCGCTTGCCTGGGCTTGTGCCAAATCTCCGCGAGTGAGCGAGGTCGTTTGCGCGCCGGGAAATGGTGGCATTGCTTCGGTGGCGCGGTGCGTGGCTGCGCGGCAATCCGACCTCGGTGATTTGCTGCGGGTGGTAGCGGCGGAGAAGCCCGATTTGACGGTGGTGGGGCCGGAGCTTCCGCTGTCGCTGGGCCTCGTCGATGAGCTGCTGCGGCGGAGCCTGGCGGTGTTCGGACCGACACAGGCGGCGGCGATGCTGGAGACAAGCAAGGCCTTCGCCAAGCGGTTCATGCAGCGACACAAGATCCCCACGGCGAAGTATGCGGCGGTCGCAAATGAGGCCGAAGCGCTGGAATCGTTGCACCTGTTTCACCTGCCGGTGGTGATCAAGGCGGATGGCCTGGCGGCGGGCAAGGGTGTGCTGATTTGCGAGACGAAGCAGCAGGCCGAGGCGGCGATCTCGGGACTTTTCAGCGGGAAGCTGCTGGGTGCGGTCGAAGGCGCGATCGTGATTGAGGAGTTTCTGGAGGGCGAGGAGATTTCGTTCCTGCTGCTTTCGGATGGGAAACATGTGACGCCGCTGGTTCCGGCGCAGGACCATAAGCGAATCGGCGAGGGCGATGCCGGGCTGAATACGGGGGGGATGGGCGTATATACCACCGACGCCATGCTCGACGACAAGATGACGAGCTGGCTGGTGCAGCATGTCGCGCAGCCGACGATCGACGGGATGTTGGCGGAGGAGACTCCATTTACCGGAGTGCTGTATTGCGGGCTGATGATGACGGCGCGAGGACCGATGGTGCTCGAATACAACGCGCGCTTTGGCGATCCGGAGACGCAGGCGATTCTGGTCCGCCTAGAGAGCGACCTGGTGGAGGGGCTGGAGTCTTGCGTCGAGGGGCGATTGAGCGATACGGAGTTTCGCTGGAAACAGGGTGCTTCGGCTTGCGTGGTGGCGGCTTCGGAGGGGTATCCGGGGAGCTATTCGAGTGGGAAGAAAATTACTGGCCTGGATGCGGCCGGCGAATTGGCACAGGTTTTTCATGCGGGGACTACGCTGCTGGATGGGGAGTATTTGACTAGCGGCGGCCGGGTTTTGGGGGTGACGGCGGCGGCGGATTCCTTGCAGGAGGCCCTGGCTTTGGCTTATGAGGGGATGGCGCGGATTCACTTCGACGGGATGTATTATCGGCGGGATATTGGGTATCGGGCTGTGGGGAAGAAGCCGTAATGTGCTTTAGATTGAAGTGATATCATGATATCGGTCGAGGTGGATGATGGCCCAACTGGTGGTTCGCAATCTTGAAGACGAAGTGAAGGCCCGGTTGCGGGAGAGGGCGGCGCGGCATGGGCGGAGTATGGAAGAGGAAGTCCGGGAGATTTTGCGGGACGCCGCGACTGGCGACAGGCCTGACGGCGGCGGGGGATTGGGGACAAGGATCGTCGCTAGATTTTCCGGCCAAGGGCTTGGTTTTGACCTTCCCCCGCGGCCTGAGTGGAAAATGAGGGTTCCCTCCTTCGTCGACGAGAGCGATCAAGACGATGATCCTGCTTGACACCAATGTGCTCTCCGCCCTGATGCAGCCGGTGCCGGAGCCTTTGGTGGTCGCGTGGTTGGATCGCCAGTCGGAATACGAGATCTGGACGAGTTCGGTTAACGTATTTGAAGTCGAATTCGGTCTGAGTCTCATGCCGACAGGCAAGCGTCGCAGCCACCTTGAGACTGCTTTGGCAGGTCTTCTCATTGAAGATCTGCTCGGAAGAATTGTGGACTTCGACTTGCGGGCCGCGACAGAAGCCGGCAAGTTGATGGCAACGCGAAAGCTTACGGGCCGGGATTACGCCCCGCTCGATGCGATGATCGCCGGAATCGCTCTTACTCGACGGGCCATGATCGCAACGAGAAATGTGAAGCACTTCGACGACGTGTCCGTGTCGGTGGTGAATCCGTGGCAAGCGTAGGAAGATTAGAGTCTGATTGAGGCGAACGATGAGTGAACCGGTATTGACAGTGAGCGAACTTCTGCAGTGGAACGACGAAACCGCGCAGCATTGGAAGGCGCTGTTTGCGGCGCATCCGGGGGCGCTGGATTTTGACTGCGATGTTTATGGAGTGGCGAATGTTCGCGGGTTATTGCGGCATATTTTTGCGGTCGAAACCAGGTATGCGCAGCGGTTGAGCGGGGAGCCGGTGATTCCTTATGCGGAGATTCCGGACGGTTCGGCGGAGGAGTTGTTTGCGCTTCACGACGCGGCGGTGGCGAAGTATCGCGAGTTGCTGGCCGATGAATCGATGAACTGGGAGGAGAAGCTGGAGTTCGTGACCCTGTCGGTGGGGACGCTGAGCGCCTCGCGGAAGAAGGTTTTGATCCACGGGCTGGAGCATGGGATTCGGCACTATGCGCAGCTGGCGACGCTAGTGCGGCAGCATGGAGTGAAGCCGGATTGGGCGATGGATTTTCTGATGAGCGGGGCGATGGAGTAGCGACGGAGCGCCTTCAGTAACTCCAATCGTACTTTCTTCGGCGCTGGAAGCTAGCCGGTTAAGGCACCCGTTTCCCTTATATCTCTAGCTTCTTCGCCACCAGTTCATTCAGCAATCCCGGATTGGCTTGGCCCTTCGACAGCTTCATGACCTGGCCGACGAAGAAGGCGGCTACTGTCTTTTTGCCTCCGCGATATTGCTCGACCTGCTTGGGGTTGGCGGCGATGACTTCGTCGATGAGCTTTTCTATGGCCGCCGGGTCGCTGAGTTGCTGGGGCTTTTCGCGTTCGTAGACTGCCGGGAAGTCTTCGCTCTTCTCGAAGGCGATGTCGAAGAGCTGCTTCCATTGTTTGCTGGAGAGCTTGCCTTCTTCGGCTAAGTCGGCGGCGAAGGCGATGCCTTTCATGGTGACTGGCGACTGGTCGAGTTCGAGGTTGTGGAGCTTGAGCCGGGTGACCAGTTCGCTGTTGACGAGGTTGGCGACGCGGCGGGGACTCTTGGCGGCTTTGGCGGCGACTTCGAACTGGTCGGCGAATTCTCGCGTGGCGGTGAGAGTCTGGGCGTCCTGGGCGTTGAGTTCGTATTCCTGCATGAAGCGGTGGCGCTTGGCCTCGGGGAGCTCGGGGAGTTCTTTGAGGATTTCGGCTTGCCATTCGGCGCTGACGACGAGCGGGGGCAGGTCGGGTTCGGGGAAATAGCGGTAGTCGTGGGCCTGCTCCTTGGAGCGCATGGAGTAGGTGCGGCCCTCGGCGGCGTTCCAGAGACGCGTTTCCTGGACGACCCGGCCGCCCGATTCGATCAGCTCGACCTGGCGCTCGATCTCGTATTCGAGCGCGGAGCGGATGTAGCGGAAGCTATTGACGTTCTTGACCTCGGCTTTGGTGCCGAATTTCTCCTGGCCGCGGGGGCGGACGCTTACGTTGGCGTCGCAGCGGAGGGAGCCTTCCTCCATGTTGCAATCGCTGACGCCGGTGTAGAGGAGGATTTCCTTGAGCTTGGTGAGGTATTCGTAGGCCTCGTCGGGGGTGCGGATGTCGGGTTCGCTGACGATCTCGATCAGCGGCGTGCCGCAACGGTTGAGGTCGACGTAGGTCTTGGTGGCGGACTCGGGGAATCCTTCGTGCATGCTCTTGCCGGCGTCCTCTTCCATGTGGAGTCGAGTGATGCCGATGCGTTTTTCGCCGTTGGGGGTGCTGACGTCAATCCAGCCGTGTTCGGCGAGCGGCTTGTCGAACTGGGAGATTTGGTAGCCCTTGGGGAGGTCGGGGTAGAAGTAGTTTTTTCGGGCGAAGATGGAGCGTTCGCGGATCCGGCAGTTGATGGCGGTCGCGGCGAGGACGGCGAATTCGACCGCGCGTTTATTGAGCACGGGCAGTGAACCGGGCAGGCCGAGACAGTTGGGGCAGATGTTGGTGTTCGGGGCTGCGCCGAACTTGGCCGAGCATCCGCAGAAGGCCTTGGTCTGGGTGAGGAGTTGGACGTGGACTTCGAGGCCGATGACGGGCTCGTATTTGCTGAGGATTCCGGGAGAGATGCTTGCGGTGATGGCCATCACTGCTTGATTTTAGCAGCGCGGGATGCAGGTAGTTTGCCTCTGTGGGTGTTCAAATACGGACAGCGGTTTGCGAATACGGACGTTTCGCTGGAGCGGTTTTGAGATAAGGTATTGCAAACAGGCGGGGACGGACGCATCTCCGTGGTCGGAAAATTGCATCGGCCGAATAGACAGGAGCGGCCTTCACTTATGTCCAGCTTTCTGAATGATCTGGTTTTTGGACTGCGGCAACTGCGGAAGTCTCCGGGCTTTGCGGTCACGGCGGTGCTGACATTAGCATTGGGCATTGGCGCGAATACGGCGATGTTCACGGTCATCGACTCGGTACTGATTCGGCCGCTGCCTTACTTTGCCGCCGATCGGCTGGTGATTGCTGGAACGACGGGCGATACCGCGGACCAACTGAACAATACTTCCTGGCGCAATATGCAGGACATTCGGGAACGGTCGCGGGTGTTCGAGGAGATTGGTGCGTACCAGGGTGACCAGGCGATCATTCAGACCGCGAAAGGCGGCGAAACCGTCTTCGGGCCAAAGATCACCTCGAACCTGTTGAATTTGATTGGCGCGCGACCGGCGATCGGTCGCGGATTCACCGAAGCCGACGGGCAAAGCGGGGCCCCAGCAACTGCCATTCTGAGCGATGGATTGTGGCGGGAGCAGTTCTCCGCCGATCCAAAGATCGTTGGCCGGGAGATTCGCATCGGTGGGGTGCCGCATACGGTGGTTGGTGTGATGCCGCCCGATTTCAATTTTCCGGACACCGAAATTTACACCTCGACGCCCACGGTCTGGATGCCGTTTCAGCCGTCGAAAGAGATGCTGACGGAGCGCGGCTATAACTTTCTGGCACTCATTGGCAGGCTGAAGCGCGGAGTCTCGCTCGACCAGGCACGCTCCGATCTCACGACAACCGCGAATGCGATTGCCAAGGACGATCCTAAGTCCGCCAAAGATCTGAAGCTGACGACGGTGTATTTTCAGGATGCGGTAACCAGGTCGGTGCGGCCGGTATTTCTGGGATTGGTGGCGGCGCTGGCGCTGGTGCTGTTGATTGCTTGTGTGAATGTCGCGAACCTCCAGTTGGCGCGGTGCCTGGCAAGGCAGCAGGAGTTCGCGGTGCGGACGGCGCTGGGCGCCGACCGTTGGCGGCTGATCCGGCAATTGCTGGTCGAAGGCGGCTTGCTGAGTGTGCTGGGCTCGGTTGTGGGCCTGGCGATTGCGGCTGGGATTCTTGCCTCGCTGCACAAGCTGCCGGAGGGAATGCTTCCGCGGGCCGGGGACATCCATCTGAGGTTTGCCGTGCTGGGCATGCTGGGGCTGATCGCCGCCGGAGCGACGCTGCTGTCGTCGCTGCTGCCGGTGCTGCTGGCGTGGAAGACGCAGCCGGAGTCGGCATTGCGCGGCCAGTCGAGGTCGGCGACGGCGCAGGCTTCGCGGTCGAAGATGGCGGGCTGGCTGGTCTCGGGCGAAGTGGCGTTGGCGGCGATTCTGCTGGTGGCGACCGGGTTGCTGTTCCATACGCTTTATAACCTCGAACACCAGCGACTTGGTTTTGAAACCAGTCATGTGACGACATTCACAGCGACGCCACCGGACTCGGCAGGCTTTCTGACGTTTCAGAACGCGATGGCGGATCCAAATGCCGGTGCTCCGCCTACCTCGATCGCCGATCGCATCTATTCGCCGCTGCTGGATCGCTTGCGGCATTTGCCGGGAGTTCGCTATGCCGCGCTTGCCTCGTCGACGCCGCTCGATGGTATCGATCTGCACACGAGCTTCGATGTTGTTGGGCAGCCGAAGGCAGAGGAGGGAGATCGGGAAACCCGCATCCGCGTCATCAGTGGACAGCTTCCGGAGGCGCTTGGATCGGTCGTCGTTCGTGGCCGCTCGATCTCGGACGACGACACCGCCAACGCGCCGTTTGTCGCGGTGATCAACCAGGCTTTTGCGGACAAATACTTTCGCAACGTCAATCCGATCGGTCAGCAGCTTGATCTTGGAGGCAAAGATACCGGGATGCTGAAGCCCTACACCATTGTCGGCGTTTTTGAGAACAACCTGCGCCACAATTTGGCCGAGGCGCCGAATCCGGAACTGACGTTGGCGTATCGGCAGATACCGGTGACTTCGCTGTTTTATTCGTTTGTGGTGGCGTCGGCGACCCAATACGTGATTCGCAGCAGCGGGGACATCGACCTGACGCGGAGTATTCATGGGGTGATCCGCGAGCTGGCGCCCGGCTTTGCGGTGGACGACCTGCAGACGATGGATGCAGCGGTCGAGAAGGCGACCGGGAACCAGCGGCTGGGGGTCTACCTGATCGGCTCGTTCGCAGGGTTGGCGGTGCTCATGGTAGTGGCGGGCCTCTATGGAGTGCTGTCGCAACTGGTCAGCCAACGGCAGCAGGAGGTGGGTATTCGGATTGCGCTGGGTGCGACGAGGGAGTCGATCCTGGCGCTGTTTCTGCGGCAGAGTTGGGTGCTGATTGCCTTTGGCACGGGCGCAGGGCTGGTGGTGTCGTTGGTCGCGACCAGGCTGGTGCGGAGCTTTCTCTTCAATGTGCCGGCGCTGGATCCGTGGTCGTATCTGGCGGCCGCGGTTGGATTGGCCGCTGTTGGCACACTGGCGGCGCTGATTCCGGCGCGGCGTGCGTCGATGGTCGAGCCGATGGTGGCGTTGCGGAACCAATAGGCGAGTTTTCACATACCCCTGAAGACACAAGGAATGTGATGAGATTCGTTGGGAGTAGGATAAAAAGAAGTCTGAGATCGAATCTATGTCGGCTTCCACACTCATCTCGCTGACTGAATATCTGAGCACCAGTTATCGTCCCGATTGCGACTACGTCGATGGCGAAGTCCGGGAGCGTAACGTAGGCGAGTCAGAGCATAGCATTCTGCAGGCGGCGATCACGGCCTGGTTTTGGAACCATCAGCGGGAGTGGGAGATTGACGTGCGTCCGGAGCAGCGGGTGCAGGTGTCGTCTACGCGTTTCCGTGTTCCGGATGTTTGTGTTCTCAGGCAACGCGAGTCGCGAGAACCAATCGTCAGTTGGCCTCCGCTGATCTGCATCGAGATCCTGTCGAAAGACGACACCCTGCGAAGCATGCGAGAACGGGTGAACGACTATGTGGATTTTGGTACGGAGAATGTCTGGATTCTCGATCCGGCGACGCGGGAAGCTTTCGTTTGCAGCCGGACAGGGTTCCTGAGCCTGGGTTCCGGGGAAATGAAGCTATCCGGAACACCAGTCTTCCTTCCGCTTTCCGAAATCTTCCGCGCCCTGAACTGAAACTCCTGCCGGACAAAAGTCTGTTGCTTCAGTGTCCGCCGGAATCTGGGAGGGTTGAGTGGTCGCGGCCTTTGACGCGGTCGTAAAGGTAGACGTCGCTGACAGTCCCCAGCGATTCGTTGTAGAGGCTGTCGACCTGGGTGCGTTCGCGCAGTTCTTCTGAAAAATGGTGGACGGCCCGCAGGTGGTCGGCAGTGGCGGGAACTTCGAGTTTGCTGGTTTTGAGGAATTTCTGGTTGCCGCGGTCGAGAAGGCGGCTGATCTCGCCGCCGAGCAGGAATCCGGGGTTAGCGGTGAGGAATGCTTTCTTGCCGTCGGGGGATTTCTTAAGGACGGCGCCGACGCCGTTTTTCTCCACTAGAACCTCATTTGCGACCCCAGGGAGGTCGCGAACATCAAAGCTATGAGCGCGCAGGTCGCTGAGAATCTGATCGAATGTGGGATGTTTGACTTTAATGGCCATAGCGCGAGACCTCTACCTGAAGTTACACTGAATGTTGCACTCTAGACGACGTAGGGCGGAATCGACGGAAATGGGATTTGACCGCAATCGGCGATGTCGGCGTTTTCTTTCTGAAAACGCCTGATCCTCGGGCGACCGCACACGAGCGGTGACCCGGATTCCGTTTTAACTTTCGCACATTCACGAGACACGTCGCAATCAAACTTGCTTATGGCAACTAGCATCGCTACCAAATTAGGAAATGGAGTCCTCGACCGCATCGGCAATACGCCGCTGATTCGGTTGGAGCGGCTGACCGCGCATCTGCCGGGAGTTCAGATTCTGGGCAAGGCGGAGTGGGCGAATCCGGGCGGTTCGGTGAAAGACCGGGCGGCGGCGGCGATTGTTGCGGAGGCGCAATCGCGGGGATTGCTGGGGGCATCCGGGGCCACGCGAGGTCAGCGATTGCTCGATGCAACGAGCGGCAATACGGGTATCGCGTATGCGATGCTCGGTGCGGCGATGGGCTTTGGAGTCACGCTTTGCATGCCTGCCAATGTTTCGCCGGAGCGGAAACAAATTCTGGCTGCTTATGGTGCTGACGTAATTCCGACCGATCCGGCGGATGGATCCGATGGGGCGATCCGGAAGGCCCGCGAACTGGCTGCGGAGGGTGGCGACAGGTTTTACTATGCCGACCAGTATGGCAACGATGCGAATTGGCGGGCGCACTATTGGACGACCGCGCCGGAGATCTGGCGGCAGACCGAAGGGCAGATTACTCATTTCGTGACCGGATTGGGGACGAGCGGAACTTTCATGGGGACCGCGCGGCGGCTGAAGGAATATGCGTCCGGAATTGAATGTATTTCGATGCAGCCGGATTCGGCGTTCCATGGACTGGAAGGGATGAAGCATATGGCATCGGCGCTGGTGCCGGCGATTTATGATCCCGCGCTGGCCGATCGCAATATCGAGATGGAGACCGAGGAGGCCTACGCAATGGCGAAGCGGCTGGCGCGGGAAGAGGGTGTTCTGGTGGGGGTTTCGGCGGCGGCGAATGTAGCGGCGGCGTTGCAGATTGCGGAAGAGTTGGCTGCCAGCAGGGCCAGGAACCTTGAAGATACAGTGATTGTTACAATTCTGTGCGATTCGGCGGACAAGTATTTGAGTGAACGGTTCTGGCAAGAGTGAAGACGGAAGAACGAGGAGAACGATGCTGAGACTGACAGCGGCAATTTACGAGGCGATGCGGACCCATGGCGAGGAGACCTATCCCCATGAGTGTTGCGGCGTGCTGCTGGGCCGGTCCGATGGCGGGGTGAATACCGTCGAGGCCGCGGTGCGCGCTGCGAACACCCGCACCGACTCGGCGCACAATCGCTACAGCATTGCTCCGCAGGAATTGATCAAGATTCAGCGCGAGGGCCGCGAGCATGGTTGGGACATTGTTGGCTTCTATCACTCGCATCCGGACCATCCGGCGCATTGGTCGAGCACCGATTTCGCTGAGGCCCATTGGCTGGGATGTTCCTATGTCATTACTTCTGTCGCGGGGAGTGTTGCCCGGCAGACCAATTCATTTCTTTTGACCGGCTCTAGTGAAGAGGCGAAATCCCTCGAGGTTGAAGGCATCCAGATTACAGGCAAGGCTCCCGAGTATGCGGAAGCGGAAGAAGCGCTGAGGAGCGTGCCGGCATGAAGATTTATATTCCCACGCCGCTGCGGGTTTACACCGGAAAACAGGATGCGGTCGATGTTGAAGCGAAGACGGTTGGCGAGGCGCTTACGCAGTTGACGACGCTGCACCCAGAGTTGAGGAAGCAGCTTTATTCGGACGATGGCAAGCTGCGGTCTTTCGTGAACATTTACTTAAACGATGAAGATGTTCGGTATCTTCCAGAAAAAGATACAACGACGGTTACAGATGCGGATGCGCTGTCGATAATTCCATCCATCGCCGGCGGGACTGGCCGTCCAGGCAATCGCGCTTCGCG
>Ga0302325_10017221_pt1 | contig 15281 bp, 12 predicted proteins | sample Palsa_T0_2_FD_201948 | JGI IMG/M metagenome (GOLD analysis project Ga0302325, IMG submission 201948) | Peat permafrost microbial communities from Stordalen Mire near Abisko, Sweden - Palsa_T0_2 | ecosystem: Environmental > Terrestrial > Soil > Palsa > Peat permafrost | place: Sweden: Abisko... | reverse complement strand
ATGGAATCCGCGTTCGAAGCTAGGGATTACGACGCCGGCGTCACCACGGCGGTTACCGGAGTTCTCAATGTTTTTCGCGCGCATCTCAGTAGCACGTCCGGCGCAGGCACGACCAACAACGTCCCGGCCGTTTCCTCAACGACATACCTGCCGGTGCGCCGGCATTCGGGAGTACCGTCCATGTGGTTCTTTATCGTTTTGATCGTCGTCGGCTACCTCGTATTTCGCTCGATCCTTCGCGCGATGTCGGGACCGCGCTACTACGGCGGCGGCCCGGGCGTCCCGCCGGGAGCGGGCGGACCGGGACCGGGTGGACCGGGCTACGGCGGTTACGGCCCCGGATACTACGGTGGCGGCGGCGGCTTTTGGAGCGGATTGCTCGGCGGACTCGGCGGAGCGTGGCTCGGTAACGAAATGTTCGGCAATCGCGGCACCACTATCATCGATCAACCCGGCGGCAACGTGGTTCCCACCGATCAGGGCGGTTCGTTCGGCGGCGGCGATGCCGGCGGCTGGGCGAACAATGCGGGTCAAGCCGATATGGGTTCGTCGAGCTCCGGTGATTGGGGCGGCGGTGGATTCGGCGGTGGCGGTGGTGACTTCGGCGGCGGCGGATTCGGCGGCGGCGGCGACTCCGGAGGCGGCTGGTAGCGCATCCTCTGTACCCCCAAACGCTCCGTGGTAAATGGTTAATCAAGTATCGTAACTACGTAACAAATGGCGAATGTGTTTTTAAGTGCGTTCGCCTATTCTTTTTCTATGACCAGGTTCCTGATGTGTGCGCCGACGCATTTCCGTGTCGCCTATGACATCAATCCATGGATGACACGGAACGTCGGAGGCGCAACCGCACAGGCGCACCGGCAGTGGGAACGACTCGTCGCATTGCTGCTGGACGAAGGCAAAGCGAGTATCGAGCTCATCGAACCGCAGGCCGGTCTTCCCGATATCGTTTTTACCGCAAACGCCGCGCTGATTAGCGAACGGCTTGCGATCGTGAGCTCCTTCCGTTATCCCGAACGCCGGCCCGAGGAGCAGCGCTATCGCGAGCGTCTGCACTCGATGGGCTATGCGACCACGGCGCTACACGGCGCATTTTTTGAAGGTGCGGGCGATGCGCTCTTCGATCGACGTCTCGCGCTGATCTACTTCGGATACGGTTGGCGCAGCGATCACGCGGCTGCACCGCAACTCGAGCGCCTTTGCGCTACGCGCGTACTCCCGCTTCGCCTCGTCGATCCGCGCTTTTATCACCTCGACACCGCGCTGTGCCCGCTGGCAAGCGGACACGTAATGGCGTATCTTCCCGCCTTTGCCCCGAAGTCACAGGCACTGCTTCGCATGACGCTCGGCAGTGAATACCTTATCGACGTGAGTGAAGACGATGCGCTCGGTTTTGCATGCAACGCGATCGAAGCCGGCGACGCGATCGTGCTGCACAGCGCAAGCAGTGCGCTGCGCAATCGTTTGGGCAGCGCGGGCTATCGCGTCTTCGAGACCGACCTCTCCGATTTTCACAAAGCGGGAGGATCGTCGAAATGCCTCGCGCTGAAATTAGAAGATGGGCCTGTGCGCAGAGCAGCCGTGGTGCGGGGGATGCAGGCGCTGGGCTAGATGCCCGGCGCCTGCCGCTTTTTCTCCGCTTCTTCTACTGCGGAGACGAGATTAGCGTCAACGTTTGCGGGTCGATCCGGTAGACTCCGGGAGCCACGTGGTCGTTTGGAAAGGTGCAGATTTCACTCGCGCCGGGACCAAGGATCTCGACAAGATTCGGCGGTCCGCACGGCGTCTGCGTAAGACCGTACTCCTGTAGAAGCTGCGCACCCGGCGAGTCCGGCGCTACCATGTACGCGCTCGCTGCGAGCCCGGCTTCGAGTGGACCCCAGAAACCGTCGCCCCAGTACCCATTGGTGCCGACCCACGCGACGCCGCTATCCCAGTCCCACTGACTCGAATCTTGTTGCGGATTGGACGCGGACTGACTGTTGCCGTTTCCGCCGCCGTTTCCGCTGGTGCGTACCGGAGTGCGGGGTTGATAGCGCGGTAGCGGTTGAACCGGCCCGTGCTCCGGCGGCCGTGGCAAAGGTTGCATTCCGCTACCTCGCGCCGGCGTATTCGTTACCGGCGCAGGAGCGGAACGTTCAACCGGACCTGGGGCAGAACGCTCCACGGGAGCCGGCGCGGAGTGTTCTACCGGTGCTGAAGCGGGGGCGGAATGGTCGCTGCCGCCCCCGCTGCTGCCGCCGCTACTGTGATCGCTGCTGCTGCTGCTGCTTCCGCCGCCGTGATCCGACGCGCTCGCAAGCAGCGGGGACACGGCGCAGAGTGTGGCGGCAAGGAGTGATGCGATGATCGCTTTGTGATTCTTCATGCCTACTCACCTCGTAATCGACCACTCGAGCGTACGCTCGCATGTTGATAACGAGTTGCCGTTTACATGAAGGACGGTTGAAAGCGATCCCTAGGGCCGCGGCGGGTGTCCGTGCGAGTTGCGATACTCCTGATCGAACTGCTGCGGGTGGTTGCGGAACTCGCTCTGATGCGAATGATAAAACTGCGGATCTTGGCGCTGATACCAACCCTGGGCGGTTTGGTTGTTGACGTAAACGCGGTGACGATCGTTGTTGACATAGTAGTATTGCTGGCGGCTCGAATCGTAAATGAGCGTGCCGACGATCGCGCCGATCGCGATCAGCGCTGCGGTAGACCCTGTGTCGGCGAGTGCGACGACGGGCGTTGCGATCGAACCGCCGATCGCGACGCACACCGCAAGCGCCGTGCCGCGGATGAAGTGATGTGTGTTTTTCATGCGCAAACTCGTACCCGAATTACTGCACGCTTACACCGCCGCAAAAAGGCGCTCGCTCGTTGTTGTGAAAAGCAGGGCCTATGCGACGTTTTCTTTGCTTCATGCTCTCGGCGTTTTTTGTGCTCGGGACTGGTGCGCTTGGCGCATCATCGGCGGCCAGCGGGCCGGCACACGTTGATTCTGCCTATCTGACCTCACTTTCGTGGCGACTGATCGGGCCGCTTCGCGGTGGCCGCGCGCTGGCCGTGACCGGCGTTCCAGGCCAACCGGATCACTATTATTTCGGGGCGGTCGACGGCGGCGTGTGGGAAAGCACCAACGCCGGACGCACCTGGAATCCGATCTTCGATAACCAGAGTATCGCCTCGATCGGCGCCATCGCGGTGGCTCCAAGCGACGTCAAGACGATCTACGTCGGCAGCGGCGAAGCCGACATGCGTTCGGACATCGCCTACGGCAACGGCATGTACAAGTCGACCGACGGCGGCAAAACCTGGACCCACATCGGGCTCGAAGATACGCGTCAGATCGGCGCGGTCGTGATCGATCCACGCGATGCAAACGTCGTGTACGTCGCGGCGCTAGGCCATCAATACGGACCGAGCGCAGAGCGCGGCGTCTTCAAAACCATCGATGGCGGTAAGACCTGGAACAAAGTGCTCTACAAAGACGAGAACACGGGAGCGATCTCGCTATCGATGGATCCGCAGCATCCCGATACCGTCTACGCCGCGCTGTGGCAGACGCGCCGTCCGCCGTGGAACACCTATCCGCCGTCGAACGGACCGGGCAGCGGGCTCTACAAGACGACCGACGGCGGCAAGAGCTGGACGCAACTTTCGAACGGATTACCGGCGAAGTTCGGTCGCGTCGGCCTTGCGGTCGCACCGAGCCAACCCTCGCGCGTCTACGCACAAGTCGACGCGGCCGATCTTGCGCACGGTGGCGTCTATCGCTCGGACGACAGCGGGGCCACTTGGACACACGAGGCCGGCGGCGCCGCTCAAAGGCGCATTTGGCAGCGTGGCTGGTACTTCAGCGGCATCACCGTGGACACCAAGAATCCCGACGTCGTCTACGTGATGGACACCGCGACGTATCGCTCCGACGACGGTGGAAAAACGTTCAACGCGATCAAAGGGTCGCCGGGCGGCGACGACTACCACACGCTGTGGATCAATCCCGACGACCCCACGCACATGGTACTCGGGAGCGATCAAGGTGTCGTGGTCTCGGTCGATCGCGCAAAGACTTGGAGTTCCTGGTATAACCAGCCGACGGCGCAGCTCTATCACGTGGTCGCCGACGACCGCTTCCCCTACTGGGTCTATGGCGCACAGCAAGATTCAGGCGCGATAGCCGTCCCAAGTCAATCGATTCATCAGAACATCACTTTCATGGACTGGCGTCCGATCGACGTCGGTGGTGAGAGCGGCTATATTGCCGTCGATCCCAATCACCCGGGCAGACTCTTTGGCGGCAACGACGCGACGTACGAAGATCTCGCGACCGGCTGGGAGCAGAGTATCGATGCGGTCACGGCCTATCCCGACAACGTGTGGCGCCAAACCTGGACGCTGCCGCTTGTCGTGTCGCCGGTGGATCACGCGCTGTATGCAACGCGCCAGCAAATCTTCCGCTCGCGCGATGACGGCAAATCGTGGACAATGATCAGCCCCGATCTCACTGGACCGGCAACCGAAGATCATCCCGCCAACCTCGATCCGGCGACACTTGCTGATAACAGTGGCCAGCCGCGCCGCGGCGTCGTGTACGCGCTTGCGCCCTCACCGTTCGATGCCAAGACCCTGTGGGCGGGAACCGATGACGGCCGCGTCTGGATCACGCGCGACGGCGGAACGCACTGGAACAACGTCACGCCGCCACAATTGCAGCCGTGGAGCAAGGTCGGCGTCATCGATGCCTCGCGTCTCGACCGCAACACCGCGTACCTTGCGATCGATCGCCACCGGGTCGAAGACTACCGCCCCTACATCTATAAGACGACCGACGGCGGCGCGCACTGGAGCGCGATCGCAAACGGCATTCCCGACGGCTCATTTGTCAACGTCGTGCGCGCCGATACGCACGTGCGCGGATTGCTCTACGCCGGAACGGAGCGCGGGATGTACGTTTCGTTCGACGACGGCGAACATTGGCAATCGCTCCAGCGCAATCTTCCGGTCACGTCGGTGCGCGATATCGACGTCCACGCGGGCGATCTCGTGATTGGGACACACGGGCGCTCGATGTGGATCATGGATGACGTCGCGCCGCTGCGCGAAATGGCGCGCGCCGTCGGGGAAGGCACAAACTATCTCTTCACGCCCGAGCAAACCACGCGGTTCAACCGCGCCGGTGGGGTTGGCGGCGGCATTGCCGACGAAGGAACGCCGATCCAGCCCGAGGATCCTCAAGCGCCGAATCCACCGCTCGGCATGTACGTGGATTACTACCTGCACGGTTCACCATCGACGCCGGTGACGATCGAATTCGTCGGCCCGCACGGTGCGGTGATGCGCCGTTACTCCAGCGCCGATAAACTGAACGTCATCGATCCGTCGACCCAGGAGATTGCACCACGTTGGATTCCGGTGCCGGTCGCGGTCGACACTGATCCCGGTACGCACCGTTTCGTGTGGGATTTCTCGACGCATCACGACGGCGGACCGCTTGCACCACCGGGAACCTACACCGTACGCTTGTCGGTGAACGGCCAAACCTTCACGCGCAACGCGGTGATCGTGCACGATCCACGCCTTACGATCACCGATCGCGCGCTGCTCGATCAGTTCGCGCTCGCCAGCGCCATCGATGAAAGAGTGGCGCAAATCGCATCGGCGCGGACCCATGCGCAGGCACAACTCAAGTCCGGAAAGTTGAGCGCCGGCCAAGCCGCTCGCCTGCGTGCAATTCTCGGCGAGCACGGACCAGGCGATCCCGACGACACGATCGGGAAACCCGCGCAAGACTTCTCCACGCTGCGCTTTCTGAACATGTCGTTCACGGCGCTCTTTGGCGCAGTCGAAATGGCCGATGCGGCGCCGACCCACGATCAGCGCCTCGCGTTTAGCAAACTCTCGCACACGTTGGAAGGGACGATTGCGCAACTAGCTGCCATAGCCGGTCCGAACTAGGAGAGTTGCTGGTTACTTGTTGGCGGTCTGATTTGGTAGCTCAGCTCGGCGCTCTACTTTGTGTCGGATCTGCTCTTCGGACAGGACAGATGCGAGGTCTTCCATCTCAAAGACCTGGCGGATTTCGACTTCGTAGTCGTCGGCGCTACAGTTGGGGCCTCGCTTGACCCACTCGATGGCCTCTTCGAGCGACTTGACCTGCAAGATCGAGAAACCGGCGATGAGCTCCTTGGCCTCGGTAAAGGGGCCGTCGACGACGGTACGAGACTTGCCCGAGAATTTGACGCGTGCGCCTTTGGAGCTGGGATGGAGGCCATCGAGGGCGAGCAGGACGCCGGCCTTGCTGAGCTCTTCGTTGTACTTGCCCATCTCGAGCAGGAGCTGGGGATCGGGAAGGGCGCCTTCTTTTTCTGACTCTGGGGTTGCTTTGACGATGACCATGAATCGCATTGCGAAGTCTCCTTTTCTACTTATGCGTCGAACGGGGCGTGGCCGAATCGACAAGGCAATAAAAAAGAGGCCGGGCGATTCACCCGGCCTCTTTTTATTCTCGCGATCTATTGACCCGCTAGGGTTCGATCGTACCAAGCCGCCAAGTCGCGTTTGAACGAGACCAGCGCCTGTGGATTCAAATAGACCATGTGCCCTGACGGATAGAATCCGAAGGTGATGTTCCTCTGGAGTGGAGGCGCCAGGCCCATGTGATCGAGCGTGTACTCCGTCGCAAAATACGGTGTCGCGAAGTCGAAGTAGCCGTTCCCCGAGAAGACCTGCAAGTGCGGATTGGTCGTCATCGCACGCGCGAGGTCGGGCGTCACGTTGGCCGGCGGGTCATCGCCATCGTGGTGCATATCCCACCGCGCACCCAGCACCGGGCCATAAGCCGTCGGCCGGTACTGGAGGTTGGTATGGTAGCCCAGCGTTTGCGTCATGTAGTTCATGCCGAGCCCGACGAACGCGCCCGAAATGCCGACGTCGGATGGATCCCACTGCGGATAATCGGCATTTGACGCGAGATCCCAGGTCGTGTAACGCGCATCGTAGCGTCCGATCAGGGTGTCTTGATCGCGCAGCAAGCCCTGTAAGAAGCGGAAGTATGGAATACGCAGATTCGAGTTGCGAATGTAGTCTTCAGGCAACCCGATGTACTGGTGCAGGCGCGCGACGTCCGCGTTGAACTCGGCCGGATTGAGGTCGGCACCTTGCGCAAGGTCGTGTAAATATGTTCCTCCCGCAAAGGCTTCGACGCTACGCAAGAATCCCGTGAGCGACTGGCCTTGTCCCGCTTTATGGTGGTACCAGGCGGCCGCGGCTTCGGTCGGGAGATACGTAACGTAAGCCCAATCGCCGCCTCCGATCTGCTCGCCTCCGCCAAGTCCGCCCAGGCCGAAGTTGAGGATCGAGGAAAGCAGCACGACGCCGTTCATCTGCACGCCGGCTTCCTGCAGCATGTTTACGAGCACGCAGTCGCGCGTCGTGCCATAGCTCTCACCGAAGAGAAACTTCGGTGAGTTCCAGCGACCGAATTGCGTGATGTAGCGTTCGATGAACTGCGTGAATGCACGTCCGTCCTGATCGACGCCCATGAAGTCCTTAGGCTCGCCGACGCCGAGCACCCGGCTCCAGCCGGTGTTGGGCGCGTCGATGAAGACCAAGTCGGTCTTATCGATCAAGCTGTAGTTGTTCTCGATCAAGCGGAACGGCGCGTTGGGAATCGACTTATTGTTCAACGTTTCGACTCGCAACGGCGCGAACGATCCCATTCGCAACCAAATGGTCGAGCTGCCGGGACCACCGTTGTAGAAGAACGTCACCGGACGCGTGCGCGCGTCGGCGCCGTCTTTGGTGAATGCGGTATAGAACAGACGCGCCGTCAACTGATCCTTGTCGTTGCGCAGCGTGATCATGCCGGCTCGAGCCGTGTACGGAATCGCCTGACCGTTGACGTGCGCAACCGCGTGCGTGACCGAGTCAGCCGGTGCGGGCGGAACGTACGGCGCCGCTGCGGCCCCGAGCAAGAGTACGGCCCCGAGGCAGGCCGCGAGTATGCGTGATTTCATGTTCGCGTCCTCCCTAGTGTCCCAGCGCGCTGTCATACCAGCGCGCGAGATCGGCCTTGTATTGTGCGAGCGCGGGCTCGCTGAGGTAGATCATGTGGCCTGCTTGATAATAACCGTAGGTGATATTGCTCTGTAGCGTTGGGCTGAGGTTCAGATGCCGTAGGGTGTAGTCGGTGGCAAAGAACGGCGTGGCAAAGTCGTAATAACCGTTCGCCGAGAAGACCTTGAGGCTCGGATTTTGCGCCATCGCTGAGGCCAGGTCCGGCGCGGTGTTCGTCGGATAGCGCTTGTTGTGCGAGAAGTCCCAGCCGTCCGCGTTGGAAAAACCCGGCCCATAGATGATCTCGTAGATGTTGGGGCGGTACGGAATCGGCGGATTGTACTTGAGATCTTGGCGCAGATACTGGTTGATCGCCGTCGTGTAGGGCCCGTCGATCGACGCATCCGTTGGATCCCAAGGCGGCCCTTCAACCGACGCGCGATCGAGGTTCCACGTCTGATAACGTGAATCGAGCCGGCCGACCGTCACGCCTTGGCTGCGCAGCAACTCGTTCTCGAACTTGTCATAGGGAATGCGAATGTTCGAAACACGAACGTACTGCGGCGAAAGGCCGGTAAACGCGCTCAACTTTCGGATCACGTCGTCGCGCTCGCCTTGGCCAAGCTTGTCGCCCTTGGAAAGCGCGTCGAGATATTCGCCCATCGCGAATTGTTTGACCGTCGCGAGGAACGACGGTAGATCGGCCGGCCTGTTCGGAACCATGTTGTGATACCATGCGGTCGCTGCTTCCGTCGGCAGGTACAGCACGTACGGCCAATCGCCGCCGCCGATCGGATCGCCGTTGCCGTAGTCGAGTCCGAAGTTGAGAATCGACGACTGCAGAATCACACCGTTTAAGGTTACGCCGTGCTCGACCAAATATTCGGACAGCGCGGCGGATCGGGGCGTCCCGTAACTTTCGCCGAAGATGAACTTCGGCGAGTTCCAGCGGTTGAATTTCGAAAGGTAGTCGTTGATGAACTGGCCGAACGCAGCAACGTCTTGATCGACGCCGAAGAACGACTTCTCCAAGCCCGGCATGATGCGGCCAAAGCCCGAGTCCGGCATGTCGATAAAGACCAGGTCGCTCTTATCGAGCAGACTGTATTGATTATCGATGACACGATAGGGCGGTGGACCGCTGGGCGTACCGTCGGCAGCGATGACACGCACCGGCCCAAACGAGCCCATGCGTAGCCACATCGTCGAACTGCCCGGGCCGCCATTATAAATGAAGGTCACCGGCCGTGTCGACGGATTCGCGTCGTCGACCGTGTCGGCCGTGTAGAACACTTGCGCCGTCGGTTTTCCGTCCGTATCGTGCAGCGTGATCAGGCCGGCGCGCGCCGTATAGGCGATTGTTTTACCGCCGATGGCAAGCGAATGCGATGTCACGGCATCAGGATACGAGGCACCCGGCTCGGAGGGTGCGCTAGGCGCCATAGCAGGCGGCGCTTTTGCGTTCGGTGGATCGGCGGCGCGCGCACTAACGCTGGGACCGACGAGCACCGCGAGCATCAATAAAGAAAGCACACGATTCATAGGACCTATGATCGTGCGAGCGACCGTGCCTTCCTTCAGGCCATGATCGTGGCATCGCGCCCGATCGGCGCACTGTCCGGCGTTGCCAGCGTCTCCTCGGCAGAAAGATCTTCGGGCACGCTAAGCGCGCTGCGATGTCCGTTCGGGCAAACCAGCTCCACCGTCATTGCCTCCGGCGGGTCATCGAAGGAGAAGCTTACCGGGTCGCCCCGCCGATCGACGACGAACGAACGCGCGCCCGCAGCACCGAGCAGCGCGTTACAGTCGGGGCAGCGCCGTTCACGCAGATGAACGAGTGCTAGAAACGGCATGCGCTTCGGCCGGGTGATAGAGCCGCTTCTTGAGCCGCCCCACCGCGCGTTCGATCGATTCGAGATAGGGCAACATTGTTGCCTTGATTTTCGTAAGACGCTCTTCGCCCGCGGGCGTGATCGAATAGATTCGACGCGAGCGTTTGGTCGGATGATCCCAGGTCGCGGTTACGAAGCCACGCTCTTCCAGGCGGCGAAGCAGCGGATAAATCTTGTTCGTGTTTACGGCGATGAGATCGCCACATACCGACTCGATGCGCTGCATCAAACCGTAGCCGTGATCCGGGTGCTCGCGAATCAGATGCAGGAGTAGCACCGGAAAAATGGTTTTGCTTTTGATTGGGCCGCGAATAACTTCGTCGACGCGACGCGATGCGGGAGTACTGGCAGCCAGGAGATCACGCATGAGCGTGCGCGTGAAGGTCGACGGCGTAGGCGCGCTCGATTGCATCCTTATAGCGGCCTTCGACCACACGGCGTTTGATCTTCATCGACGGCGAAAGCTCGCCGCTCTCGATGCTGAACTCGCGAGGGATCACAATAACGCGACGGATTTGCTCGAACGTCGCAAGGTCCGCCGTCTGCTTTCGCGCGTCAGCCGTAACGAACTCGCGCACGTCGTCGCGCGAGGCGAGTTCCTCGGGGGTGAGCGCGGGCAGGTTCATCTCCACGCGAAGCAGATCCCAATTCGGCGCGATGAGCGCTGCCGGATGCGCCCGTCCGTCGCCGACCACCATGGCCTGCGCGACGAAGACCGAACGCTTGAGCGCCGCCTCGACGCGCGCCGGTGATACATACTTGCCGGTCGCCGTCTTGAACAGCTCTTTCTTGCGATCCGTAATGTGCAAGAAACCTCCGGCGTCGATCTCGCCGATGTCGCCGGTATGCAGCCAACCGTCCTCGAGTGCAGTAGCCGTGCCTTCGGGATCGCGATAGTAGCCTTGCATGATGTTTCGGCCGCGCGCGAGGACCTCGCCGTCGGGAGCGATTTTGACTTCGACGCCTGGAATCGGCCTTCCGACCGCGCCGTATTCGTTGGCATCGAGGTGGCTACTGGTAATGACGGGCGAGCTTTCCGTCAGGCCGTAGCCTTGCATGATGGGTACGCCCATCGCGAGGAACGTCATCGCGACATCGTTGTGTAACTTCGCGCTGCCGCTGGTGAGATTCTTGACGTTCTCGAGTCCGAGGACTTTGCGAAGCTTTTCAAACACCAGCCGCTTCGCGATCGCGTATTGCAGCGCCAGCAGCGGGTTCGCGCCCGAGCCGAGCGTTTGCGCTTCCATATATTCGCGACCCACGCGCAGTGCCCAGGGAACCAGGCGCGCCTGCAACCCGCCGCTCTTCATGGCTTGCCCTTGAACGCCGGTGAGGATGCGATCGAAAATCCGCGGCACGCTGGTCATATAATTCGGCTGCACGTCGCGCAAATCCGCGAGGAGATTGTTTGGATCGTGGCAGATGTTAAAGCGCGTCTTGGCGAGCAGGTAGATGTAAATCATCGTGTGCTCGTAGATGTGCGAGAACGGCAACACCGACAGAACGTTGTCGTTTTCGGCGTCCTTGAGCCCTTCGGAAAGCGCCGATTGCGCATCGAAGGTCAGATTGTCGTGCGAGAGCATCACGCCCTTGGGTACGCCGGTCGTTCCCGACGTATAGATCAGAACGGCGAGATCGCTCGGCTTGAGCACGGCTTCGTATTCGCCGGGAAGCTCGGGATGCGCCGCACGAATAGCCGCGCCTTTTGCTTCGAACGCCGCCAGTGAATCGGCGCCGGTCGACTCGAACACTACTGCCTGAGGCAGCGGAAAATCTCCGGTGCGCAGCCGCTCGAGCGTCGCGTGCGAATCGACGAAGAGCAGTTTCGCCTCGGAATGATGGAAAATGTATTGCGTGTGATCGAGCGCCTGCGTCGGAAAGAGCGGCACGACCACGCAGCCCGCAAAGAACGTTGCGAAATCGGCGATGATCCAATCCACGCTGTCGTGCGCAATCAAGGCAACGCGATCGCCTTGTTGCAAGCCGGCGGCGCGGATCGCGCATGCGGTATTGAGCGAGCGCTCGAGCACGACGTTCGACGATATCGGCGTCCACGCGCCGTTCACGCGCTCGATCAGCGCTTCGGGGCGAGGGTCGGCAAGAGCGCGCCGGATGAGTTGTGGCAGCGTTTCTTCAGGGAAAAGCGAGTCGGGCATGGGGCCGGTTTTCGCCGAGCGAGGCATTGATCATTCTATCAAAGACGCAGGTAGGGTTGCGCGCGAGCAAGGCGACTCTCCGTCATGCCGGCCACATCGAGCAACTCGTCAAAGGTCGTGTATGCGCCATCCTGCTCGCGAATCTCCACGATGCGCGCCGCAATCGCGGCGCCGATACCGGGCACCGACGCAAGCGCCTGTGCCGACGCCGTGTTGACGTCGACGATGGCGCGCGTCTTGCTTGAACGCGTACGCGAATGTGTCGTCCGCTTGGTATTCGGAGCGCTCCGCATCGGTTGACCAAGCGCCGGGACGGCGATCTCGTCACCATCGCTCACATGCGCAGCGAGGTCGACAGCGACCGCATCGGCGTCCGCGCGCAGCCCTCCCGCCGCTCGAACCGCGTCGACGATTCTCGCTCCGCTCGCGACGGGGTAGAGCCCCGGACGCGCCACCGCGCCGACAACGTACACCAGAGCCGTGGCCGCCGACGCCGGTAAACGAGCGTGCCGGTGCGCCGCTGAGTCGACGACGGCCGGAGTCGCCGAGACGGATGGAGCGCGGGGTGCCGGATGCCAGACCGCTAGCGCGACAAGCGCGATTACGGCGACGACGATGAGGATCCGTTGCATCGTCATGCTCTTTCACGCCAAACGCTCCGCCCCGAAAGGGGCCCCACGCCCGGCCATCCCAATTACCATCCTCTCTATGGCCGACTCTTACGACTTCCGCAGCATCGAGCGCCCTTGGCAGGAGCGCTGGGAACGCGAGGGCATCTACCGCACGCGCGACAATGATCCGCGCCCGAAATACTACACGATGGAGATGCTGCCGTATCCGTCGGGCGATCTGCATATCGGCCATGCAAAGAATTACTCGTTGGGCGACGCCATTGCACGCACGATGCGCATGCTCGGCTACAACGTGTTGCATCCCATGGGTTGGGACGCGTTCGGACTGCCGGCCGAAAACGCGGCGATTCAGCGCGGCATCGAGCCGGCATCGTGGACGCGCGAAAACATCGAGAACATGCGGCGCCAGCTTCGCTTGATGGGCACCAGCTACGACTGGACGCGCGAGATCGCGACCTGTTTGCCCGATTATTATCGCTGGAATCAGTGGCTCTTCTTGCGCTTGTACGAACACGGTCTCGCGTACAAACGCGAAGCGCCGGTCAATTGGTGCCCCCACGATAAAACAGTGCTCGCCAACGAGCAAGTGATCGACGGGCGCTGCTGGCGCTGCGGTCATATGGTCGAACGTCGCAATCTCTCGCAGTGGTTCCTCAAGATTACCGATTACGCCGACCGCCTCTTGAAATCGCTCGACGATCTTGGCGGTTGGCCCGAGCGCACGAAGACCGGACAGCGCAATTGGATCGGGCGCAGCGAGGGCGTTGAGTTTGCCTTTGCCGTTGACGGCGTCGATGCGCAGATCGACGTCTTTACGACGCGGGTCGACACCGTCTATGGTGTGACGTTCCTCGCTATTGCGCCGGAGCATCCACTGGTCGCGCACATCAAGAAGATGGTTTCGAACAAGCACGCTGTGGCGATCGAGCTTTTCGCCGAGAGCCTGCGCTCGAAATCCGACCTCGAGCGCACTAGCCTCATGGAAAAAGAAGGGCTCTTTACCGGCGCCTACGCGATCAATCCACTCTCACACGAGCGCGTGCCGATTTGGGTGACGAACTACGTGCTGGCCGAGTACGGCACGGGTGCGGTCATGGGCGTGCCCGCGCATGACGAGCGCGATTTTGACTTCGCGAAAAAGCACGGGCTGCCGATCGCTCAAGTGATCGTGCGCCCCGGCGAAGAGGTTACCGCGCCGCTCGAAGCCGCCTTCGTCGACGACGGACGGCTGGTCGCGAGCGACGACTACAGCAGTATGTCGAGCGAGCACGCGCGCATCGCGCTCGCCGAGCGCCTTACCGCAATGGGCGTGGGCCGCAAAACCATCAACTATCGCTTCCGCGATTGGCTCGTCTCGCGTCAGCGCTACTGGGGAACGCCGATTCCCATTGTGTATTGCGAGGCGTGCGGCGAGGTCGCCGTCCCGGACGAACAACTGCCGATCCTGCTGCCGCCCGATGTGCCGATCACGGGCGAAGGCTCGCCGCTCGCGCGCGATCCGGCGTTCATCAACACGACCTGTCCCACGTGCGGCGGTCCAGCACGACGCGAGAGCGACACCATGGACACGTTCTTCGAGTCGTCGTGGTATTTCTTGCGCTACATCGATCCGCGTAACGCGCACGCCGCATGGTCGACTGAATTGGCTAACCAGTGGATGAACGTCGATCAATACATCGGCGGCGCGGAGCACACGGTGCTACACCTGCTCTACTCGCGCTTCTTCTATAAGTTCTTTCACGATCAAGGTTGGGTAAGCGGGCGTGACGAGCCGTTCGAGCGCCTCTTCCATCAAGGCATGCTGCTCGCAAATGGCGAGAAGATGTCGAAGTCGCGTGGGAACGTCGTTGGTATCGACGAGACCGCCGACACCTATGGTGTCGACGCGATGCGTTTGTTCCTGCTCTTTGCGACGCCGCCCGAAGATACCGGCAACTGGACCGAGGAGGGCATCAGCGGCCGCGTGCGTTTTCTCAACCGGGTGTGGCGCGCGTGCGAACCGTACCTTGCTGATGCAGCGGCGATTTCGCCACGTGAGTTGCTGCCGGTAAACGATCCCGCGGGGCGCGCACTCGTGCGCGCCGTCCACGTCGTCGCGAAGTCCGTTATCGACGAAGCCGCTTCGCGCCGCTTTCACTTCAACACGACGATCGCGAAGCTCGACGAGCTGATCAACGCGATGACCGAGTTCTCCACAAAAAATGCGCCGGCATATCTCTATGCCGTGCATGCGCTGCCGCTGCTGCTCGCACCCTACGCCCCGCACATCGCCGACGAGCTGTGGTCACGGCTGGGTCATGCGACGTCGGTGCATCTCGAGCGCGTGCTTGAGCCGGAGGACGAGGCGCTCGCCGTTGACGAGATCACGCTCGTCGTGCAGGTGAACGGGAAGATCCGCGCACGCATTGCCGCGGCACCCGGCATCGCCGAGAGCGACGCGATCGCACTCGCGCTCGCCGACCCGCACGTTCGCACACAGATCGACGGCAAGGCGATGCGCAAGCAAATCTACGTTCCCGACAAGCTCGTCAACCTCGTGGTCGGATGACGGACGC
>Ga0302325_10017220_pt1 | contig 15282 bp, 13 predicted proteins | sample Palsa_T0_2_FD_201948 | JGI IMG/M metagenome (GOLD analysis project Ga0302325, IMG submission 201948) | Peat permafrost microbial communities from Stordalen Mire near Abisko, Sweden - Palsa_T0_2 | ecosystem: Environmental > Terrestrial > Soil > Palsa > Peat permafrost | place: Sweden: Abisko... | reverse complement strand
CATCGCGCCGGTGGGAATCTGCGCGCTCGCGATGTTCGCCGTAACCGGCATGCTCGGAAGCCTCGCGTACATCCATCGCTCCGAGAGAATCGCTCTTGCGGGCCTGCTCGGCGGATACCTCACGCCCCTACTCATCGCAACCGATCAGCCGTCGCTTCTCAGCCTCAACCTCTATCTCATCGTGCTCGGCGCGGCGGCGCTCGGTCTCGCGGTCGTGCGACGCTTCCGCAACGTCGAGTTTGCCGCCGTCGCGTTCGTGGCGCTCTACTCGACGCAGTGGGGCTTCTCGTTCGACGCAAACTGGCAACCGCTCGAAGCGCTCGCATCGTCGATCGCCTATTTCGCGGAGTTCTCGGCGGCGCTCGTGATCGGTGCGCGTGCGGGCGACGACGGCATCGCCCGCCGCGTACTGCTCTCGCTCGAACTCTTTGCGTTCGCGACGTACCTGGCACACGGAAGCATCAACGTCAACGGCTGGGAGGGCGCCGGCTTCGGCTTTACCCTGCTCGCACTCGCAGTGGTCGCGCTGCTCGGCGCGCGCAGCGCCGCGCTCGTCACGCCGCTACGACTCATCTTCGGCTGGTGGGCGCTCGGCGCCGTGCTGCTTGCGGTGCAATCGGTGGTCCCCGGGATGGGGGACTCGGGCGGATTTGCCGTCGAGGGCGCGGTGCTCGCGGGGATCGCAGCGGGTTCGCCGCAGAGCGGCATCTGGATCGGCTCGGCTCTCGCGTTTATAACCGCGTTTTCCATCGCACTTTTCGATTGGGTCACCACGGTCGTCGGCGGCAGCGGGAGCGAGGCGCTGCCGTTCTTCAACGCGCCGTTCGCACAGTACGCGCTGATCGGCGTGGCCCTTTTCGCCGCGATCGAGTTGGAACGGCGTGGCGGAGCGCCGCAAACGGCATGGCTCGCGATCCTGCGCGTCGCTCTGCAGTCGACGATTGCCTGGACGCTCGCGGTCCAAGTCTCTGCGCTGATACGGACCGAGGAGCCCCGTTCGCTCGCGATCACCGTGCTCTGGACGATCGACGCCGCACTCTTGATCGCGAGCGGCGTGCGAACGCGACGCGGACTCTTACGCGGGATGGGCGTCGCGCTGTTCGTCATCGTCGTCCTTAAGGTGTTTCTCGTCGATCTGTCGGGCGTCGATCCACTCGTGCGCTTCCTCTCGTTCCTCGGCGTCGGCCTCGCCCTGGTCGGTGTCGCGACCGGCTACAATCGCGCGCTAAAAAACGCGGCGGCCGCACCCGAAGCACCGGGCGACGGCGAGCCGGCAGCATGAGCTTGCCACTCGTTTTGCTCGCGGCAACGCTGCCGGCTGCGTTCGGCGGACCGTGGACTTCGTGGCGCGACATCTACCCGCTCTCGCTCGCGCCGGTTAGCGCGCCGGCGTACGTGCGCGTTTCGCTCGGCGCGCTCGACGCGGGCGAAGACGGATCCTATCCCGCAGTTCGTATCGTCGACGATGCGGGCACGGAAACGCCGTTCGCGATCGACCCGAACCGTGAGATCCCGTTGAATGTACCGGAATTGCCGCTCAGCGACACGGGTTTCGTGCCGGGAAAGTATTCGCAAGCGGTCATCGACTTCGGTTCCTACCCGCCCGTGCTGCACGACGGCGTGCGGATCGTAACGACGCGCGAGACCTATCTCGAGCATGTCAGCGTTGAGTCGAGCGACGATCGAACGACGTGGCGCGCTACGCGCGGCGACGCGGTGATCTATCAGGTCGCAGGCGACGCACCGGATTCGGGCAACCAAACGATCTCCTTTCCGGCGACACGTTCGCGCTGGCTGCGGCTACGCGTGCTCGATCCGGTCCAAGCGTTTCCGTTTTCAAAAGCCTACGAGGACCCGCGCCCGCCGCGTGAGGCGCTCGCCGGCGTCGCTCCGCTCGCGGTAGCGACGGCGGACGGACCGGGCTTGCAGCGCTGGCAAGCCGACTTCGGCAGCGACTATCGCGAAGGGGCCGCAGTGGCGATCGCGGGTGGCACCGTCGCGTTCGCACGCCCGATGACCGTCGAGACCAGCGCCGACGGCACGACCTGGACCGCACTTCTGGTGCGCTCGGAGGTCAACCGCGATCCAAACGGCGCCGCGACGATCGTCCCGTTCGAACCCGCTTTTGCCAAACGTTGGCGCGTTACGATCGACAACGGAAACGATACGCCGGTCGAAGGCCTGAGCGTCACGTTGCTTGCGCCGCCGCACGTCCTCGTTTTTTCGGCGCAGCCGGGGCATAGTTACGCGCTGCTCGCCGGCAACCCGGCGGCGATCGCGCCTCGCTACGACCTCGGCGTATTGCTCTCCGAGCGCGACTGGCATGCGGATCAGATCGCCGCTCCGCTGAGCCTTTTGAAAAACACCGCATTTTCCGATCCGCGAGGGATAACGGAACGCCTTCCGTGGCTGGTCGATGCGGGCTTCGTGATCGCGTCGCTCATCATCGGTGCGCTCGCGCTCACGACCGTGCGCTCGGCGATGAAGCAACAAGAAAGCGAGGCTGCTGCGAACGCGAGCCCCGAGTAGATCTAGTAGGGGTCGAGCTTCCCCGCGATCTTGGGCAACGTACGGAAGAACTCGAAGCTGAAGCGGTTGTCGTTACGCTTGTCGACGATCGGCGCGTACGTCTTGGCGGTTTGCGTGAAATCGAAGCAGTCGGAGAGGTCGTCGGCCCGGACGTCGGTGTAGCCGGTCGTACCGGCGCCCATGATCTCTTCGGAGAACTTGATCAGGCTGCCGTATTCGTGCTGGACGTGCGAGATGTAGCCGTGCTTGGCGAACTTCGAGATGACGACGAGGGGCACGCGAAAGCCCAGGCCCATGTTATCGAGCTGGGGCGGGATGACGTGATCGAAAAAGCCCCCAAAGTCGTCCCACGTCAACAGGATCACGGTGTTGTTCCAGTATTGCGACTCGCCGATGGCGTTCGCGAGCGTCGCGTTGAACTCGGGGCCGAGGTTCACGTTGCCGCCCTCGATGCCGCCGGGGTGATCGGAGCCGATGACCGGCGGATTGAGCCACACCATCGAAGGCAACGTCCCCGCCGCGATGTCGGTGAAGATGTTCGTATCGGGGTTGACGATGTCGGCGTTCCAATCCGAGCCGTACCGGATGTGGTGAACCGAATCGAATCCGACGGTGTCGTTCTCGGAATATTTGTTGGTCTCGTTGTCGCCCGTGTTGAAGTCGGTCGCGTAGTAACGCCAGCTGACGCCTTTGGCATCGAGCTCGTCGACGAACGACTGCTCGTCGAAACACGGAAATTGCTGCCCGACTTCGGCTCCTCCGGCACCAATGACCGGAACCGTCGTTCCCGTCGGAGCGTCGCAGCCCCACGGATAAGAGCCGGGATCGTCGCCTAGATTGTCGGCGTTCGCAAGCGTCAGGTAGAGATGTCCCGGATAGCTCGGGCCCAAGTGCGACGCAAACATCCGATCGGCGAGCGTGAACTCGGTGGCGAGATCGACGTATGGTTGCCGTTCGTACTGCGGAACGTAGCTGTAGTTGAGCGTGCCGTTCGATGGTGTGTCGACGGGGGGCACGCTGCAACCCGGCTGGGAGAGATCGAAGCCGTTTCCGAGGCCGTGATTGAGATCTTGCAGCGCGGCCGGATGGCTGTGGTCGGGATCGCACGGATTCTCGAAGGTCATCGGAATCAAATTGATCTTCGTCCCGTCGTGCTCGTAGCCGTACGACTGCGTATCCGCGCCCGGAAATCCCTGAAAGAGATTGTCGACCGTGCGATTTTCCATGATCACGATTATCACGTGTTTGATCAGGCTCGCATTGGCCAACACGGGATCCGGAGTCGCACTCGCCGCGATCGTCGGCGTCCCGCCAGGCGTCGCCGTCGTGCCCGGCGCGGGCGTGGCGGTCGTTCCGGGAGCGGGCGTTGCGGTCGACTTCGTGCCGGGCGTGGCGGTCGTTCCGGGAGCGGGAGTCGCGGTCGACTTCGACCCGGGCGAAGCCGTCGCACCCGGAGCCGAAGTCGTGGACGAGCCGGTGCCGATCGGGGGCGGAAAGTTTCCGCTCGTGGTACCCGCACCACAACCCGCCAGCATCACGAGAAACACGAATGCGGCAAACGCCGATCCGGCCAAACGTTCGTTACGCACCTACTGACAATAGCGGGACAACCTAAAGGCCGTCTTAACGTGCGGCTTCTCTCGCCACGAATGCGGCGAGTTCGGAGCGATTTCGCAGCCCGAGCTTTGCGTAGATCGACGTCAGGTGCTTCTCGACCGTCCGTTGGTTGATGGCGAAGCGCTCGGCCAGGACACGATTCGGCGTACCGTCGGCAATCAGCGCCGCGATCTCGCGTTCGCGCGCGGAAAGCGGAGAACCCGGTCCCGCCGACCGGTGCATACGTTGTAGCTCTCCCGTCGCCCCCATTCGTTTCCAGAGAGCGGCCGCTTCGCGAGTCTCACCGGCGAGCTCCAAGCATTGGGCTTCGTACGTCGCCCAGCCCAGCGTCGTATAGGCCCGCGCCGCGCCGGCAGCAAGGTCGCTAACGCCCGAAGGGCATTCCCCTGCCGCCTGGAGCGCCCGCACGTACAGCGCGGTCGCTGCGTAGATTTCGAGATGCGCCAGCGCATCGAGCTGCGCGAGAAAACCGCCCGCTCGCCGTTGCGTCGCGCTGTCCCCCAGCTCCATCGCGGCGAGCAGGGTGTCGGTTGCCGCAAACGGCCCGGCAAGTCCGGCCACGGCTCGGCGCAGCATCGCCGCCGCCTCCTCGCGCCGGCCTTGCAACGCGAGCCATCGCGCGTACGGGCCCGCGAACCGGCCCAGCGTCGAGTTGATGCGGCTGCTGAAGGCCGCTTCCACGACTGCGGGCGTGACCGCCCGCGCGACGAGTGCCTCATCGCCCAAGAGGCGCGCGACGATCAGCGCGGCCGATGCGAGCGCGACGGGTCCCGTCGTTGCCGGTTCGGGGATTGCGAGACCGCGCTCGACGACGGTACGCGCTTCCTCGGGTCGTCCGCGCCGCGCGAGAATCATCGCGTAGTTTGCGCAGGCGAGCACTTCGAGCGATGAGAGCCGTCGCTCGCGCAACTCCGGCAACATCGTTTCGAACAGTTCGAGCGCTTCGGTATCTTGCCCGATCGCGCCTAAGCTGAAGGCGAAATTGAAACGCGCGGCCGGAGCCCGCTCCGCGCCGAACGCGGCCGATACGGTGGCAACGTCGCGAATCGTCTCGAGATCGCCGGCGACGGCCGCCGCATACCCTCGCGCGTTTTGAAAAACGACGCTATCCGCCAGCGCCGCGCTCGTTTCGAGCAGGTCGTTCGCACGCTGCGCGTGGCCGCGGTCGAGATACAGAACGGCGAGCGCGATGGAAAGCCGCGCATGGACGAACGGCTCATCGCGTTCGCCGATCAGCCCGCGGGCGCGTTCGAGAATCAGCATCGCGCGATCGTTGTCGCCGCCGACTCGCGCTTGCGCGCTCATCGCCTGATAGTGGTCGAGCGCGCGGACGCGATCGCCCGCGAGTTCCATCGCACTCGCCGCGGCTTCAAACAGTTCCGCGGCGCGGGGCGAATCGCCGTCTCGCGATACGCTACCTGCCGCCTTGGCCAGCAGGCGTCCCCGTGCTTCGTGACTCTGCGCGCCGGAAAGCGCGCGCTCGTAGGCGCGGGCCGCATCCGCATACGCGTGGAGCGCATCGGCATCGTCCCCCGCCCGTTCGCCGTAGCGCAAGCACTCGGCAAGCGCACCGGCGGCCCAGGCATGATAGCTCAAGTCGTGCACGCTCGCACGCTCGTGCTGCTCGAGCGCGCGCAAGATACGCGCGTGCAGCGGGCGCGTTTCCTCGACGAGCATGCGCGAATAGACGGCTTCGCGCGTCAGCGCGTGGCGAAATGCGTAGCCGCCGTCGCGGCGGTCGTCGATGAGGCGCGCGTCGCGCGCCGCGCGCAACGCGTCGACGACGTCGTCCGGAGAAGCTCCCGCGAGTTCGGCAAGGAACGCCGCATCGAAGCGCCGGCCGATGACGGAGGCAAACGTCAACAAGCGGCGTGAAGCCGGCGTCAACAGCGCGAGTCTTTCGCCCACGAGGGCTGCGATGTTCATCGGCAGGTCGCCGGTCGCACCCGCCCGGTCGTGACGTTCGAGCGCACTGCGCAGCAGCTCTTGGGCGAAGAACGGGTTCCCCTCCGAACGTTGCGCGATGTCGTCGAGCACCACTCGCGCGAGCCGAGCGTTCGGACTTTGCGCCGCCGCAATCAGACGGCGTATCTCCGGGGCGGTTAGCGGACCGAGGCCGATACGAATACACGCCGGATCGCGAACGTACCGCGCGACGTGTGCCGCTAGCGGCGACTCCGTATCGACCTCGTCGGTGCGGTACGTCGCGACGATCAGCAGGCGCATCGATGCGACCGACGGCAGCACGTGCGCGAGAAACTTCAGCGTGCCGTCGTCGGCCCAATGAATATCTTCGAGCACGATCGCGACGAAGCGCCGGGCGCAGGTCTGCGCCAGCGACTCATGCAGCTTCGATAAGTGTTCCGCACGGTCGCGTGCGCCGGTTGCCGGCACCCCGGCGCCGATCGCGCCGAGAACTTCATAGATCGGCCCGTACGGCGTGCAGCCGAATTCGCGCCCGAGCGCGGTCGCGCAGAGTGCCCGGCCGCTCGCGAACGAGTCGTTGAGGGTCGCGACGAGCCGGGTCTTTCCGATCCCCGCGTCACCGCTCACGAGCGCGAAGGCCCCGTGACCTTGGGCGGCGCGGCGCCGCGCATCGGCGAGGGTGCGTTCCTCGTCCTCGCGCCCCACCAGTTCCAGGCCTGCAGCCGGCCCCGCCTTCATGCGCCAGCGTTCTCCGCAGGGGGGCGGTTTTCCGACATACCGCCGGGACGATGCCGAGCGCGATACTGGCGTATGCGTATGCGTCTGCGCTCTTTTGCATTTTCCGCGGTCGCCGTGTGCGCCGCGTGCTCGTCGAACGTCGTCCGGCTGACACCGAATCCCCATGTCGGGTCGCCCGCAACGACCGCACCGAAGCCGACCGCAACGCCGCGCCCCACGACGGGGCCATCGGCGAGCCCCACCCCGTTGCCCTCAAACGGCGGCGCGATGACCGCGGCGCAGTTGAAAACCGCACTCGACAACGTCGAGACGGAGTACCAGAGCCTCCCGCACGTCTCGCTTGCGAGCGACCTTACGGCGCTGGCGGCGCAGATGACGTCGTCCGGCGCATTTGCCAGCGCGACCGTAACGGACGGCGGCATCGACGCGACCTTCCCAAACGGCCAGGAAGCCGCGATCTTTGCCGACCGCCCGGAGGACTTGGAAGCGGGCTACCTCCAGCCCGATGCAAGCACGGCCGCAAGCGGTGGTCGACGCCCGCTGGCGACGGCGCCCCCGCCGACATCGCCACCGGTGCTCAGCGCGCCGAACGCCCACGAGATCGCCTTCTTGGTCAATGAGTCGGGCGATCCCGCGTTCCGCTTCAAGCGCCAGCAGAATTTCGCCGCCGCATTTACGAACGACGGCTTCACGCCGGCGGCGGGCTACGGCGTCGACGCGATCGACGCCAATCTCGAAAACATCCTTGCGCTCGGAGCGGGGCACGCGATCGATTTCCTCGACATTGCGACGCACGGAATCATCGGCGCGGGAGGCGTTTACGAACTTCTGTCGACCACGCCGATCACCGACCAAACGCTGCAAACGTACGCTGCCGATCTTGCAGCCAAGCGTCTCGTACCGGCGAAGGTGATTTATCAAAACAGCATCGTGGCCGCCGATCCGTACGACGGGTTTCCGACGTTCGCTCTCGCCACGACTTTTCTCACCGCGCACCTCGCCTTCAACGCGGGCGCGATCGTCGACAATCAGTCCTGCCACGGGCAGAATCCGAAAGGAAACGCGAGCACGATCCTGGGCGCGGCCGGAATCGGCCGCTATTTCGGCTGGAGCAGGACGGTCGACGGATACGATGCGGATACGACCGATGCATTCATCCTCGATCGCCTGCTCGGGGAACAGTCGCCGAGCGTCACCGGCCTCGACGCATACGCGTATCAACGCACGCCGCCCCAGCGTCCCTTCGGGCTCGACGCGATCGAAAGCGGCTTGAGCTTGGAAATGCGAAGCAGTCCGCTCGAACCACCGCTCGCAAATAACAACGAAGGGCTTCCCTTCAGCGAATCGATTACCGGCGCCGAGTTCCTCGTTAGCGATTTCGGTGGCGAAAGCGTCGCCGATGCACCGATCGAGTACGCGCCTCCCTCGATCTCGCGGGTCGTCGCCGATGAGAACAACGCGCGGCTCGATATTTTCGGCAGTTTTCCGTCGATGCCGGGTAGCGTGACCATCGCGAACCCTTCGGGCACGCTAACGCCGGCGATCACCTCATGGTCTCCGAGCGAGATTATCGTTGCGTTGGCGCCGTCCGGAGCGGGCGCGTACGGTCTCGTTACCGCGACGGGTGCCGGCATTGCAAGCAACGCCGTCCCGCTCACGGAGTGGAACGGACAGATCACGTACGCCGCAAGCGGCCCGCTCTCGTCATGGGCGGGTGACAGCGGAAGCGGCTCGTTCGCGCTGCAGAGCGTCTTCAACGTCAGCCTCCGCGCCGACGTGCACCCAACGGTCGTCACCATGGACGCATCTCCGGAACCGCAGAACCTTTACTTCGCAAACGCGGCGCCGAGCTCGAACGGCGCGCTAACGTCGGGCAGCGGGAGCTTCACGAGCGATAACTCGTCGGGTAATTCGTGTCAAGGTTGCAGCATCACGCTCGCGCTCGCTAGCCCGCAGCCGACGATGATACCGCTGCCCACCGCGACCAATGCGTTCTTCGTGATACCCGAGGCCGGCGCAACGCCGCCGGCCGGCGTCAGCGTGCCGTCGCCCGCACCCGGATGCAACTCGGGCCAAACGGGACCTGGGCCCGGTGGAACGAGTCCGTACACGCTGTGCGCCTTCCTGTATTTTACCGTGAGCAATCCGGTGACGTGCGCGGGCAACGCGTCGTATTGCTCGATCGTCAACGGACCGCTCGCCGACGAGCTCGCGCTGAGTCCGGGCACCGACTACTTAGCGCCGAGCATAACGCTCGACTACGATCCGGTTTTCTACAAACTGACCCTCAGTGCGCCGCAGTTGCAACTCGACTTGGATCCCTTCGGCAATCCGGGCAGTGGAACGGCAAGCATCACCGGTACCTTTACCGTGCAGTCGCCGCCGTCGCTAACGGGTGTTTCCGCGCGCCACCGCATCTAGTGTCCCGAATCAGAAATGCCGCGAAAGTCGCTCGGCGCTTTGTGTCACGCCATTTCTGATTCGGGACACTAAAACGAAGAAACCCGGCTCGCAGCCGGGTTTCTTGCACTCACCTTATCGCTTGGAGAACTGGAAGCGCTTGCGAGCGCGTTTGCGTCCGTACTTTTTCGATTCTTTTTCGCGCGGGTCGCGGGTCAGCAGGCCGTTCTTGCGCAGCGGCTCGCGCAGCGATTCGTCCATCTCGAGCAGCGCGCGTGCGATGCCGTGACGCACCGCGCCGGCTTGGCCTGCGACGCCGCCGCCGGTCGTCTTTACGGAAACGTCGAAGCGCGAGGTGGTCTGCGTGACCTCGAGCGCCTGACGCACGATCTGCTGAAGGCTCGCGCGCCCGAAGTAATCGTCCACCGAGCGGTGGTTCACGGTGATGACGCCCTGGCCGAGCGTGAGCTTGACGCGGGCGACGGCGCGCTTGCGGCGACCGGTTCCGCCGAACTGATCGGTCGATTCCAAGCTAAACGAGCTCCTTGGGCTGTTGCGGCGCGTGCGGATGCTCGCTGCCGGCGTAGACTTTCAGCCGCCCGAGCTGTACGTCGCGCATGCGGTTGGTCGGAAGCATTCCACGCACGGCGCGTTCGACCAGACGCTCGGGATATTTCTTCTTCACATCTTGGGCTGTCTCGGTGCGCAGGCCGCCCGGGAAGCCGCTGTGGCGATGATAGACCTTCTGCAGCCACTTGTTGCCGCCGAGCTCCACCTTCTCCGCGTTGAGGACGACCACGTGGTCGCCGTCGTCGATGTGGGGCGTCCAGGTCGGTTTATGCTTGCCGGAAAGCGCCTTCGCGATGCGAACGGCGAGCACGCCAAGACGCTGGCCGGCCGCGTCGACCACGTACCAGTCGTGCTGGGTTTCTGCCGTTTTCTGCTGATAGGTGCGCATCGGGCTTTCTTGGGAGGATCGGGGGGCCAAGCCGCCCCGATGTTAACGAAGAGCGAAAAATGGGCCGCAAAGCCCCGGAACAACCTTCGGATTGTAGCGTGGCGGCCCGTGCCAGTCAAGGGCAAACCTACGAGCGGCCCCAGCAGCGGGCAGGGACTTCCTGCGCTAGGCGAGTGGCGCTGGGCGGCGGGCCGGGCGTTGGAATCTGCGATGCCCGGTCAAAAAAACGCCCGGTGCAGTCCGATGAGCGCACTACTCGGCTGCCTCTCCAGGAAACGAAAACGGGCGAGGACAACCCGCGTTGACCAGCGATGAACCCGAAGAAGATCGGCGAGCTGCAAACGGCCGTCGTCGGCAACGAGGTCTTGGTGCACGACACGCTGCACGAGAAGGTTCACGTCCTCAACGCAATCGCGGCCCGTATTCTGGATCTCTGCGATGGTGCGACCGCGCCCGCGACGATCGCGGGTCGCCTCAGCCGCGAGTACGACGGCACCGATCCCGCGGTCGTCGAGCGAGACGTCGATGCGATCTTGCTGCAGTTCGAATCGCTGCATTTGCTCGAGCCGTCGAGTCTTTGACTCACGCTCAGCCGGCCTCGGCGCCGCAGATCGTCGACGCGTCGATGTTACGGCGGCACGACGACGACCGGTTGCGGAACGAGCTGGCACCGCTAGCCGTCTATCCCGTCTCGTTTACGGTTGCCGGCGTTCCGGTTGAAATTCGTTTCAGCACCTCGGGGGCAGCCGACGTCTGCCGGCGGCGCTACCGGCACATGCCATCGCACGTAGCGCCGGCGATGACGGCCTACGCCGTCGGCCGCAACTCGAGCGAAGCGTATTTCTGGGCCGGCGCCGGACCACTCTTCTGCTGGGACCAGTGTGAGATCCCGGATCGGGTCGTCGCGTTCTTCGCCGACGCCGTCGCGACAGCGTCATTTTTCAACTCGCTCGATGACCTCATCACGCTGCACGCCGCCGCGCTCACGGACGGACGCTCGGCGGCATTCGTCGCCGGCGTCTCGACCGCCGGCAAGAGTACGACGGCGATCGCCTGTTTTCGACGCGGACTGCAACTCTATTCCGACGAGTTTTGCCTCGTGCGGGCCGGCACCGTGCTGCCGTATCCGCGGGCGATCTCCGTACGGCAAGAAGGGTTGGAGTTGTTGCTCGCGGATGCCGCGCCGCCCTCACCGGTCGATGCGTGGCTGCGCGCCAACCGAGGCGACGATCGTGAGAACGTCGGCTTCGACGAACTCTTCGGAAGCGCGACATTGCCTGCGCCGCGCCCCCTGCGCGTCGCCTTCGCCGCGGTCGGGAAAGACCACGCCCCGAGGGTACGTTCGATCGCAGCGGCACAGATGCTGGCGCATACCAAGCCATCCGCCCGGCTGAAGCCGCGGGGACTCAACGGCGTCGCGGCGCTGCTGGCAGTCTTAAAGCCTGTCATCTGCTACGAGCTCACCCTGGGGCCACCCGATGAGACGGCGGAACTGATCGCGCAGCTCTTGAGGGCAAGCTGAGTGGCCGGCCGCGGCTACGGGTCTAAAGGCCTCATGACGCGCCTTCCGCTTTGCTCTAAAATCCACAGATGAGTTCAGGCGGCGGAAGCCGAGGCGTCACGGGCATCAGACGGTTGGCGTCACGAATCCCGGGCTTGCGCGAAAGGACGCGCCCGCTGCGGATGTGGATTCGAGCCCGCATGCCGGCCGGCTTCGATGCCGCCTCGTGCGGCCGCATGGCGCGAAACCCGAAGCTTGCAGCGTTTGCGCGTCGGGTCGATGCCGCACTGCGATCCCCGCTCCCCGGTGCAGCCACTCGCTGCATGCGGCCCTTCGACGAACTCGTGCGCGGCGGCTTTGCCCGTGACTTCGTCGATACCGAACTCGCTCGGATGATCGCCGACCCGGCCGGCTCAGCGCTGCGGCACGACCGCGGCATTCCGATCCTGCAAACGGCAACGTTCTCACTGCGCTTGGCGTTCCTCTCTCCGCCCTCGGCGGAGGCACCGGTCACATCGGTTGCACGATCGATGCTGCTCGCGCCCGTCGGAAAAGATGCGGTCATGCTCGAGACCTACGCGGTGCCTGCGCAACGCGTCGATCGCTATCGCCGTCACGACCGCGCCCGCGCGATCGAGAGCCGCCGGCTCGAGACGGGAACGACGGTCGCGCTGCTGCGCGGCCGGCACGCCTACCGGTTGCGGCCGGCGAAGCGAACCGTCGTCCTGATCTTGGAAGTCGGCGCGACGGACCCGTTCACATGGCAATATGACCCCGCGACGCTCGCCCCGCGGCGCGGCGTGCCCGGAGACCTCTCCGGCACGCGCATCATCGAAACGCTGCGTCTGATCTCGGTCTGGGGCGATGCATCATTTCTCCCGCTCGTCGAAAGGTTATTCCGCCACCGTTCGCACGCCGTGCGTTGGGCGGCCCTCCAGACGGCATGGAAGATCGCGCCGGAACGGCCGCTCGCGCTGACCGCGCGGGCCGCCCGCGACCCCCACCCCGACCTTCGTGCGGTCGCGCACGCTCTCGCCGCGGCGCCGGACGACGCGGCCAATCTCTTGCAGCGCGGGAGCACGCCGTGGCCCTGACGCTCGAGGCGCCGTCGAGCGACGTCATCTCGCTCGAAGAATACGTCGACTATCTCGAACGCCGCGTCGACCTCGACGACATCGACAGCGTCTGCGAATCGGCACCGATGTTTCGCGCGTTGTTGAACAACCGTTCGCTCATCCGCGATTTCGTCGATCGCGAGTTGCGCCGTTGGCGCGACTATCAGCCGGGCAACCCGTACGTCGGCCAGACGCTCATTTTCGTCGACCGCCCGGAGTACACGATCCGCGCCAACATGTGGGCTCCGCTCGAGCGAGTGCAACGTCTTTCCGATGCCGCATTCGGGACCTACGCCATCGCCCACGATCATAATTTCAGCTTCATCACGGGCGGCTATTTCGGTTGCGGCTACGCGACGTCGATCTACGAGTACGACGGCAACGCGGTCGAGGGAATGAAGGACGAAGCGGTCGAGCTTCGATTCTTGGAAGACACGACGCTGCCGCAGGACAAGATCATGGTGTACCGCTCGGCCCAAGACGTCCATCTCCAAAAGCCGGCCGAGGCGTTTTCGGTCTCGCTCAACCTGCTGATCAACGCCGACTCGCGGCGCCGGCCCCAGTACTTCTTCGATCTGGAGCGGTCGCGCATTCTGGGCTCGTCGTATGCCGAAAAGGGCGAAGCGATCGCGCTCTGCGAGTTGGCCGAACACGTCGGCGGTGAGCGGACCGCCGAATTGCTCGCCGATCTCTCGAGGGCTGCCGGCGACCCGTTCGTCAAGAAATCGGCGCGTAACTCGTTTGAACGGTTGACGGCCCGAACGTAGGTCTTTGGACCCTTGCCCCCCGCCATTCGGTCCTTGACCGGCCCACGTCGCGACCGTAGCATCTTCTGAAGCGTTTTTCGAAGGAGCCTTGATGGATAACATCGCCAGAGAGCCATATGAAGCTCCCAAAGTTATCGTTTCGCTGGACGCGCTCGACATGATCACCGACGCCGACGGTGTTGCGGTCGGCGCCGGCGTATGCGGGCCCGGGTCGAACTGTACCTTTACGCATAACCGGAAGTAAGGCGCCTAACCGAGCGGAGGCCATATGGACGAAGCCAAGAGAGCCCACGAAGCGGACCGCGGCCAGTATGAAACGCCGGCGGTTGTCGCGTCGCTCGAGTCGCTCGGCCTGATCACGGATGCCGAGGGAACCTCGACCTTGCAGACCGGCAGCTCAACCGCAATCCACGAGAAAAAGTAACAGCGGTTCAGCGCGGAAGCGACGTTGACGTAGCCTTCGTTCGCGAAGCGCTCGTCGAACTCGCGTTGGGCGACGATGCGGTCGCCACCGCGACTGCACGCGCGATCGCGGCCGCAGGAGCGTGGCCGCAGGTCGTTGACCTGGCCGAGCGCTGGCGAGTCGTGCCGCAGGTCTTGAGACGATGCGGCGCCGCCGACGGCTTCGATACCGGTCTTCGAGCGCGGTTGCGAGGGCTTGCATTGGCCCAACGCATGCACTCCGCTTCGATGCTTCGGACATGTGCTTCGGTGCAGAACCTCCTCGCAGAGGCCGGCGTGGCGTCCGTCGCGATCAAAGGGATCGCTGCGATCGCCACGATGTACGGCGACGCGTCGCGGAGGATGGTCGCCGACGTCGACCTCGTCATCGAGGGAGATCGCCTCGCACCCGCGCGCGCGGCGCTCGAGGCTGCGGGCTTCGCGAATGTTTCGCTCGAGTCGCATGTCGCATCGATCGGCTTTAGTCGCTATCTCCACAACTACGCGCGCACGTTCGCACGCGACGGCATCGAGATCGATCTTCACTGGCAGTTCGGACCGCGGCCGCCCGCCGCGCTCGCCATCCGTCGCATCGTCGAACGTTCGGTTGTAGCTTCTGCGGAGGGAGTGGACGTCCGTGCCTCGGGCGCGATTGAGACGGCGCTGCTGGCCGTACATCATGCGCTGCGCAACTCATTTCCGGCCGCGAGCACGGCCAAGGACGCGGCGGACCTCGTCATGTGGTGGCAGTGCTTCGGTGACGAACAGGGGGAGGCGCTGATCGCCGCGGCGCTCGAGAGTGGCCTCGCGAGTTCGCTATGGGCGCTCAGTCGCGTAGCCGCACATCGCAATTCAGGCGACGCCGTTGCGCGCGGCCTCGCGGCGATGGAGAACTCCTTGTCGCGCGCCGAGCGCCGCCAAGCCGATACCTTGCGGAAGTTCATCGAGGGCAACCTCTCTGGCGATTCGCCCGACGACCTCACCGTGGAGCTGCTGTCTCCCGCCGTGTTCGCCCGCTCGCTCGTCGGGCCGCTCCTGCGCGTCGCCGGACGCCGGGGAGCAGCTGCAGCCGGCGCCCGGCCGCCCGGCGTTCGGCGTCCGATGCTCCTGCGCGTCCGCGGACGGCTCGAGCGCGCGGGAAGAATTAGCCGGGAATTGCTGCGTTTCGAGCGCGTCGCGACCTACCGTGCCGTCGCACGCGCTCAAAGCCGCTTCCATTAACGCATCTCCGGCCCGCTGTCAACGGTGAAACAACCCCAGGGCGCGCGCACTATGTTTCAACGCACGCAT
>Ga0302325_10017219_pt1 | contig 15282 bp, 12 predicted proteins | sample Palsa_T0_2_FD_201948 | JGI IMG/M metagenome (GOLD analysis project Ga0302325, IMG submission 201948) | Peat permafrost microbial communities from Stordalen Mire near Abisko, Sweden - Palsa_T0_2 | ecosystem: Environmental > Terrestrial > Soil > Palsa > Peat permafrost | place: Sweden: Abisko... | reverse complement strand
CAAGACCGCAAGGACCCGCGCGGAACCATGGGCCCTCGCGCGCGACGTCACGGCCCAGACCAAGAGCGATCCCGCGCCCGCGTTCGCGCCCACGCTTGCGTCCGCGCCCGCGCCCGCGTTCGCGCCCGCGCCCGCGTTCGCGCCTGCGCCCGCGTTCGCGCCTGCGCCCGCGTTCGCGCCTGCGCCCGCGTTCGCGCCTGCGCCCGCGTTCGCGCCTGCGCCCGCGCTTGCGTCCGCGCCCGTTCCCCCCGAACCGGCCTACTGCGCCCGTAAAGCTGAAAAAATCAGCATACTTGGCATTGCCAGGAACTCAGCATCAATCTGGACCCCGAACACCATGTCGGCAGTAGCGGGCGACTCCGGGAACCACCGAGTCTGCGCGAAGAGCCCCAGCGCGAAGCCGTACCAGGAGTGAAAGTTGTAGCTCCGGGAGCCGAAGAAGACCGTCCCCTCGACGCCCGGCGCCCACGACCGACCCTCCCCGTTCCGGCACAGCGCGCCCGCGCCGAGGACCAGTGGAAGATCATCACGGATCGGAATGAGCCATTCGAGGCCGCCGCCGGCGTCGAAGTCGTGCAGGCTGGCTGTTGCCGCGTCGATATACGGGCCGACCGCCATCTGGTCTCCGCGGCTGCGCAGGAAGAGGACATCCGCGCGACCGCCGAAGTGGAATGCGCCGCCCACGGGGACGGGGCCGACGACGTCTTGCACCACTCCGCCGACCGTCAGGCCGAGGCTAGCCTGCGGATCCGCGCCGGCTGCGCGAGACGAGAGCAGAACCGCGGCGCCGACCGCGAACCCGCGCCTCATGGGGCTCGGGCGTCTCAATCGCACGTGCGGGGAGGGCCGTCTTCCCGCCCTCCGCCCGCGCGACGATCAATCGCTGCCCGCATCGAGATTGCTCACAATGCCGGAGATGGAGCCACGACACACGGGGTAGCCCAGGCACTGCGAACAATCGACGGAGTCGTCCTCGCCGAGCGTGCACGGGACGGGCAGCGAGGTGCTTGTCGCGGATCCCACGGCGAGAAGGCAGTTGGGCACGATGCTCGCGCTCTCGTCGACGTCCGACTGCGAGTAGCTGACGAGGCAGCCGTAGCAGACGGTGACCGGAAACCCGAACTGGCCCGTCTGGACCGACTGGCCCCCGAGGGTCTTTCCGTAGAAATACGTGTACGTGATGAGCTGACGGGTGCCGCCCGCTTCGACGAAGCTCCGGAGCGGCTCGGTCGTCGAGGGGTTGAGGATTTCGACCGAGATGGCCTCGTAGCTGGGGACCGAGCCCTGAGCCGGCGCGATCGCCGCGCCCCCGACGGGCTGGGTGTAGTCCGCGAGCGTGTTGCCTTCGACGTCGGTGATGTGGACGACCGCGCCCTGGATCTGCACGTAAGACGTCTCGGTCGTCGGCGTGGTGGCGTTGCCCTGAGGGACGATCTGATTTCCGACGAGGAAGATCGCCGAGTAGGCGTCGATGAAGCCGAGATCGAGCTTGCCGGCCGGGGTGTAGGCCTGCGTGGGGTCGCTCGTGTACGTGCAGGCGGTCCCAGGAGAGACGAGCTGCTGCGCCAGGACGTCGAAGATGAAGATGGTGCTGTTGTCCTGCACGCACGCCGTAGAAACGCCGGCCGCGCACGCGAGCAGCATGCCTCCAGCCAGGATGTGGCCCCACACGCGTTTCATCGGCACCCTCCACTGGTGCGGCCCGTGGTCGCAGGGCTCGTGGCCCTCGCCCGTGCACGGGTCGCACGTAATCTCGCTATCGGAGAAAAAGGGTAGCCCCCCGGCGGTCAAAGAGCCAAAAACGTGGCGATGCCGCGGCGTCAGACCCCGAGAACGGCGGCGCGCAGGGCGCCCAGGGCGACGCGCTCCATCTTGGCCTCGCCCGGCGCTGTGACGACCGGCAGGCGCACCGCGTCGCGGTCCCGCTTCTTGTCACTGGAGACGAACGGCCAGGCGGCGACGAGCTCCGCGTGATCCGGCTTTGCCGGCAAGCCCAGCGCGGCCAGCAGCGACGTGGCGCGGTCGACGAGCGCCGCGGGCGTCCACCCGAGCGCCGCGGTGGCGCGCATCTCCGCGATGGTGCCCAGGCTCACCGCTTCGCCATGGAGCCACCGCGCGTAACCCCCGTGGGCCTCGAGGGCGTGGCCCACGGTGTGCCCGAGATTGAGGAGCGCGCGCGCCCCCGCCTCGCGTTCGTCGTCGCGCACCACGCGGATCTTCGCCAGGATCGCCGATCGTACGATCGGCGCCAGGGCGTCGAGGTCCCCGCGCGCGATAGCCGTTGCGTCACGCTCGATCGCCGCGAGCAATCCGACGTCCGTAGCCATCGCGATCTTCACGATCTCGGCGAGCCCCGCGGCTCGCTCCCGCGCCGGCAGCGTGGCCAGATGTCCGAGGTCGGCCACGACGCCGCTCGGCTGATGGAAGGCGCCGATGAGGTTCTTCCCCGACGGGTGGTCGAAGCCCGTCTTGCCGCCCACCGACGAATCGGCCATGGAGAGCAAGGTCGTGGGCACCTGCAGGACGCGCAGCCCCCGCAAGAGGCACGCCGCGGCGAACCCGGCGAGATCCCCGACCACGCCGCCGCCGACCGCGACGACCAGCGCTTCGCGATCGATCCCGGCGCCGAGAGCGGCGTCCCAGATCGTGCTCACCGTGGCGAGTGTCTTCTGGGCTTCGCCGGGTGCCAACGTCACGCGTGTCCCGCGGAGCGCCAGGGGACGCAGGGACGCCTCGATCGCGGCGCCGCGCAGGCGCTGCACGGTGGAGTCGGTCACGAGGACGACGGACGAAGGCGCACGCTGGGCGATGGCGTCGGTCAGACGCGCGGGCTCGTTCGTGCAGACATCAATCGTGTAGCTGCGCGACCCAAGCGGCACGACAAGGGGATCGCGCGCGACGAGGGCGAGCACCGCGTCGACCGCCGCTTCGGGATCGATCGAGTCCGTCGACAGCGCCATGTGGCACTCCGCGTACGCCGGGGCGCGATTCGTCATCAGCTCTCGCGCCCGCGCCGCAGGTCCGGCGCCTACGCCGAGGTTCGGTCGAGACTTCACGTCGCCCACGCGCGCAGCGATCGTCTCCGGCGACGCCGTGAGCGTGACCACCACGGCGCGGTCGACCGCGAGCCGGCGCGTCTGCTCCACGGTGACCGAGCCGCCACCGAACGCGATCACCCGCGGCGTCTCGTCGGCGAGGAGGCGCGCGACTAGCTCGCTCTCGCGAGCCCGGAAGGCCGCTTCGCCCTCCTCGCGCCACAGGTCGGGGATGGGCTTGCCGGCCGCGCGCTCGATCTCGACGTCCGTGTCGATGAAGGGCACGCCCATGCGACGCGCCAGGACCGGGCCGACGGTGCTCTTGCCCGTCGCCATGAAGCCGCTGAGAACGACCGTCCGCAAGGATCAGTACTCCGCGAGCTGATGGCGGTAGGCGTCGACGTTGCGGACGGTCTCGCGGATCGAGTCGCCGCCGAACTTCTCCAGCACGGCGTCGGCGAGGACGATGCACACCATCGCTTCGCCGACGACGCTGGCCGCGGCGACTGCGCACACGTCGCTTCGCTCGAACGCTGCCTCGTAGGCTTCTTTGGTCGTCACGTCGACGCTCCCGAGGGCCCTCTTGAGCGTGGCGATCGGCTTCATCGCGCCACGGCAGACCACCGGTTCGCCGTTCGTGATGCCGCCTTCGAGGCCGCCAGCGCGGTTCGTCGGGCGGGTGAACCGGTGGGCGCCTACGTCGTAAGCGATGGCGTCGTGGACCTCCGACCCCCGGACGCGCGCGGCGCCGAAGCCTGCGCCGATCTCGACGCCCTTGATCGCCTGGATGCTCATCAGCGCCTGCGCAAGCCGCCCGTCGAGCTTGCGATCCCACTGCACGTGGCTGCCGAGCCCCGGGACGCACCCCGTGGCGATCACTTCGAAGACGCCGCCGAGCGTGTCGCCTGCGTGGGCGGTCTCGCGGATGGCGTCCTTCATGCGCGCCTCGGCTTCGGGGTCTGCGCACGCCAGATCGCTCGCCCGCGAACGCGCGCGAATCTCGGACGGGTGCACGGTGAGGGGGCCGATGCTCGCCGGACCGACGGACACCACGTGCGCGAAGACGTCGATGCCCACGGCGGACAGGAACTTGCGCGACACCGCGCCGATGGCCGTTCGCGAGGCCGTCTCGCGGGCGCTCGCGCGCTCGAGGATGTCGCGTAAATCGTGTCGGTCGTGCTTGAGGCCTCCGGCGAGATCCGCGTGGCCGGGGCGAGGGCGCGTCAATGGTTCGGCGGGAGCGGGAAGAGGCGCGGGCGACATGCGATCCGTCCAGTTCGCGTAGTCGCGGTTCGCGATCGACATCGCGATGGGCGACCCCAGCGTCTCGCCTCCGCGCACGCCCGCCGTGAACTCGACCCGGTCGGTCTCGATCTTCATCCGGCCACCGCGCCCGTAGCCGCGCTGGCGCCGGGCGAGGTCGACGTCGACGTCTTCGGCGAGGAGCGCGAGGCCCGCCGGAATGCCCTCCACGACGGCCGTGAGCCTCGGCCCGTGTGACTCTCCCGCAGTGACCCAGCGCAGGCGCGACATCGAGGGCGGAAGCTAGCACGTGCTATCTTGAGGGCCGCGGGGTCGAAGGCCGTGCAGTTTTTCAAGTACGAAGGCCTGGGCAACGACTTCATCGTTGTCGACGCGCCGGACGAGGGACGCGTTACTCCAGAGCGGGCGCGAGCACTCTGCGACCGCCATTTTGGCGTGGGCGCCGACGGAGTGCTGCTCGTCCTTCCCGCGCGCGACGGCAGCGACGTCCGCATGCGCGTCATCAACGCCGACGGCTCGGTGCCGGAGAACTGCGGCAACGGCATCCGCTGCGTCGCGCTCCACGTCGCCAAAGAGCGAGGGATCTCGCGGGGGGTCGTGCGCGTCGACACGGACGCCGGGGCGAGCGCGTGCGCCGTCGATGACGGGCCGGGCGGGGGGATCGTCACCGTCGACATGGGCGTCATGCGCGTCCAGGGCGATCTCACCCTCGACGTCGAGGGCCGGCGCGTCACGCTGACAACGGCCGACGCTGGCAACCCCCACGCCGTCCTCTTCGGCGCCTTCGCTCGAGGCGACGTCGACTACCTCGGACCTCGGCTCGCGACCCACCCGGAGTTCCCACGCGGCACCAACGTCGAGTTCTCCCGCGTCGAGGCTGGCGCGATCGACCTCGTTGTCTGGGAGCGCGGCGTGGGCGTGACGATGGCGTGCGGCACGGGCGCGTGCGCAACGGTGGCTGTCGCCTGCGCCAAGGGACTGCTCCCACGGGAGACGCCGGTGTCCGTGCGCCTCCCCGGCGGCCGCCTCGACATCACCATCGACGCCTCGAACCGCGCCCTCATGCGCGGCCCCGCCCGCCGCGTGTACTCGGGGATGATCGCCTAGCGTTCGACGATTGTGCCGATGGAGTCGCCGAGGACGACCCGCTTGATGTTGCCGCGCGTCGCCATCTTGAAGACGCGGATCGGCATGTCGTTGTCGCGGCAGAGAGTGACGGCCGTCGTATCCATGACGCCGATTCGCTCGCCGATGAAGCTGTCGAACGTCATGCGCGCATACATCTTCGCCTCCGGGTGGTGCACCGGATCGTGGTCGTAGATGCCCTCGACCTTCGTCGCCTTGCAAAGGCAGTCGGCGTGGATCTCCATGGCGCGCAGGGCGGCGGCCGTGTCGGTCGAGAAGTACGGATTGCCCGTGCCGGCGGCGAAGATGACGATGCGCCCCTTCTCCAGGTGCCGGATCGCGCGCCGCCGGATGTACGGTTCGGCGACCTGCCGGATCTCGAGGGCCGTCACCACGCGCGTGGCCACGCCCACCTTCTCCAGCGCGTCCTGCATCGCGAGGGCGTTGATGACGGTCGCGAGCATCCCCATGTAGTCGGCCTGCGCGCGGTCCATCCCCGAGCTTGCGGCCTTGAGGCCGCGGAAGATGTTGCCGCCGCCGACGACGATGCCGATCTGGGCGCCCAGCGCGTGGACCTCGCCCAGCTCTTCGGCCGTCTCGCGAATGACCGACGCGTCGATCCCGAAGCCGCCGTCGCGACCGCAGAGGGCCTCGCCGCTCAGCTTGAGGACGATGCGATTGTACTTGAGCCCCGGGAACGGCGGAGGAGGAGGGGCGACGGTGTCACCTTCGCGCGCTTCAGCGGGGCGCATGCGGACACGCTTACCCTTGTCCCTCGGAGTGCGCAATGGCGACCAAGCGCTGGTCGAGTTTCGACTCCAGTTTCGACACGAGACTGTCGGCGCCATGGGCGCGGGCGACGAGGGCGGCAAGGCGCAGGTCGCCCTCGGTCACCTCGGCCACCTCGGCTAGCTCGGGCCACGGTTCGGCGTGGTCCGCGCCGCGGCTGCCAGCGTCGGGGGAGTCGAAATCGAACCAGACTCGCAGCCAGGTCGCGTAGATGCGCGTGTCCTGGTCCCGGGACGCCGCCAGTTCGGGCAGGATCTCGAGGGCCACGCCGGCATCGCCCTGCTCCAGCACGGCCTTCGAAAGGACATGGAGCCGATAGAGGTCGGCTTCGCGGTTGCCCAGCGGCGCTGCGGCGCGGAGTCGCTCGATGCATTTCGCGCGGGCCTCGGGCTCCCCGCTGGCCCGCTCGATGTCGGCCTCGACCAGGCCCCGGAGCCGCTCGACGCGGCCGCCTCTCGCCAACCCTGAGGCGCTCGCGAGGACGGACGCCGCGCCGGCGGGATCCCCGTCGGCGAGCATGAGGGCGGCGAGGCCGAGCTGCGTCGAGAGGAGCCGGGCGAAGAACGGCGCGCGATCACGGCGGGCGATCGCCGACTCGCGGAGCGCAGGCGTCCCCGTCCGCGTCAGGCGCAGTTCGCGCGCGAGTCGTGACTCCTCCGCGCGGAGCGTCCCCAGGAGAAGAAGGCTTCCGACCACGCTCGCGAGAGCGAGGGGCGCCGCAAGGGAGAATAGCGACCGGTGCGCCCCGACGAATCCAAGCGCGCCCGTCGTCGCGAGCACGATGCCTAGGGCGAGGAGCGCGCTGCCCGAAGCCCATCGCCGCCACGTCGCCACGAGCGCCGAGCCCCGCTCCGATCCCATGCGTAGCCGGTCCTCTACCACGAGGCGCGAGGTAGCGCGGGGGGGGGTCTCGTAGTAATCCGGGGCCATGCGTCGCGTGGTCGAGGCTGCTGCCATCCTGCTCGCGGCGCTCGGTGCAGGCAGCGCGTGCAGCAAGACGTCCGCGCCGGTTTCGAGCGACGCGGGGCGCGGGGCAGAGCCGGCGCCGGCGGCATCGTCCGATGGAGCTCACGTCCTGGCGCGCGTCGGCGACCGGACGATCACGGTCGCCGACTTCGTGGCGGCACTGCAGACCATGGACGAGTACGACCGTGGCCGGTTCAGCGCGCCGGCGCGCCGCCGCGAGCTCCTGGGCGAGATGATCGACGTGAAGCTCCTCGCGGACGAGGCGCGCGAGCGGGGCTACGACAAGGATCCGATCGCCGAGCAGGAGACGCGTGAGATCCTGCGCGACGCGGTCTTGCGGAAGGCCCGCGAGAGCGCGCCCACCCCCAACGACGTGCCGGCGATCGAGGTCCAGGCGTACTTCGACGCCCACCGGGCCGACTTCCACGATCCCGAGCGGCGCCGCGTCGGAGCCATCGTCCTGCCTAGCGAGAGCGCGGCGGCCTCCGCCCTCGCGGCGGCGCTCAAGGCTTCGCCCTCCGAGTGGGGCGAGCTCGTTCGGGCGAGGTCGATCGATCCGCAAGCCAAAGCGGATGTCGCGATCGACCTGGCGGGTGACCTCGGCTTCGTCAGTCCACCGGGCGATCCCCAGGGCGCGAACGCACGCATTCCAGACGAGATCCGTGCGGCGGCCTTCGAGATCGCCAAGGTCGGCGAGATCCTTGCCCGCGTCGTGGCGGCAGGCCGGCAGTTTTACGTCGTAAAATTCGAGGGGCGATCGGAAGCCCATGATCGATCGCTGCAGGACGTCGAGCGGACGATTCGCGTCAAGCTCGCCCAAGACAAGCGGCAGGCCGCGGAGGCCGCCCTTCTCGACGACCTGCGCAAGCAGTACCCCGTCAGCCTCGACGAGGCGGCGCTCGCTCAGGTGAAGGTGACACTGCCCGACGCGGGGAGGGAGTAGATGGCGCGACCGGTCTCCCTCGACGCGCGGGCCGAGTCCGCAGCGGACGTCGGTGATTGGCGCTGGCAGCTTCGCCACGCGGTGACCACGCTGGACGATCTGGCGCGCGCCATCCCGCTGTCGCCGGCGGAGATCGCCGGCGCGAGGCGGGCCGAGGAGCGCGGCCTGCCGCTTCGAATCACTCCCTACTATCTGTCCCTCGTCGACCGCGCCGACCCGGCGTGTCCCATCCGCCGGCAGTGCATCCCGGACATCCGAGAAGACGACGAGATCCTGGGCGACCTCGTCGACCCGCTGGGCGAGGCGCATCACGAGGTCGCGCCGCACCTCGTACAACGGTATCCGGACAGGGTCCTGCTCCTCGCGACGGATCGCTGCGCGGTCTACTGCCGCTTCTGCACGCGGTCGCGCATGGTCGGGACGGGCGACGGGGCGGTGTCGCTCGAGGCGCTGCAGCCGGCGCTCGCGTGGCTTCGGGCGCACCCCGAGGTCCGCGACGTCATCGTCAGCGGCGGCGACCCGCTCGCCATGGCCACGGATCGCCTGGTGCGCGTCGTCGCTGCCGTGCGCGCCGTCGCGAGCGTGGAGACGATTCGTCTGGCGACGCGCGTCCCGGTCACCCTGCCGATGCGCATCGAAGGCGAGCTGCTCGACGCCCTGCGCCCCTACCACCCTCTATGGGTGATGACGCACTTCAATCACCCGAGAGAGCTCAGCGCCCAGGCGATCGCGGCCTGCGCGCGCCTCGTCGACGCTGGGTTCCCGGTCAATAACCAGACGGTTCTCCTCGCGGGCATCAACGACGACGAGGACGTCCTCGAGCAACTCTTTCGCGGGCTCGTGCGCACGCGCGTCCGGCCTTACTACCTCTTGCAGGCCGACCCGGTGCGGGGCACGGGCCACCTTCGCACGCCGCTTGCGCGCGGAGTCGAGATCATGGCGCGCCTTCAAGGGCGGCTGTCGGGGATCGCGCTCCCCAAGTTCGTCTGCGATACCCCCGGCGGCCGCGGCAAGGTTCCCCTCGCGGCCGATCCCGTCGTGGCAAGGACGGGGCTCGCCACGACTCTTCGCACCTTCCGGGGCGAGGAGGTCGACTACATCGATCCACCGGCCGTCCTGCCGCGCAATCGCGCCGGAAGCGATTGACGTCCTCCCCAGCTTGTCCGTAGCCTCCGAGGGCTCGCGTGAGCCACTTTCTACCTCGCATGGTCTTCTTTGCCGTGCTCGCGGCGGTGGCAGAAGCGACGCCCGTCTACGCGCAGGCGGCGCCGCCGGCGGCCCCTCCGGTCACGCCCGCCCCGCCTGTCGCCCCGGCCCCTCTGGCCCCGGCCGCAGAAGTCGCCGCCGGCGACAAGTCCGCGCGCGCCAAGGACTGGGCGGGCGCCCTCGCCCACTACCAGGCGTCGCTGCAAGGCACCCTCGACGCGAAGCTGCAGCTTCACGCGCAGCTGGGCGCGGCCGACGCCCTGTTCCAGCTAGGGCGCGCGCCGGAAGCGTACGACGCTTACGACGATATTCAGCGCACCTCCGGGACGAAGCTTGGCGGCGGCGACAAGACGATCGTAGCTGCGCGGCTCAAGGACCTCGCCGGCAAAACGGGCACGCTCTCGCTGCACGTCGAAGAAGCCGGCGCGGACGTGCAGCTCGACGGCAAGGCCCTTGGCACCTCGCCCCTCGCCGCCCTCACGCGCGTCGCCGCCGGCGCCCACGAAGTGCACGTCACGAAGGCCGGGTTCGTGCCCTTCGTGTCGCACGTCGACGTCGCGCCCGACGTCAAGGCGATCATCGACGTGACGCTCGTCCGCGCCGCCACGACGGGGCACGTCGTCGTCCAGGGGCCCCCCGGCGAGCCACTGCGCGTTCTCGTCGACGGCGTCGACCGCGGCGCGACGCCGTGGGAGGGCGATCTCCCCGCGGGCGCCCACGAGATCTCGGGCCGAAGCTCGACGGTCTCGGTCGCTCCGCAGGGGATCATGGTGACCGCGGGCGAGCGTGATCAGGTGACCCTCGTCACCGCGGCCACTGCCGGTCACGTGCAGATCCGCACGAGCGACGGCAAAGGGCTCGTGTACCTCGACGGCATCGTGAAGGGCGAGGGAGCCTTCGCGGGGGACACGTCCCCCGGCCCGCACACCCTCGTCGTCACCCGCGAGGGCTACGATCGCTACGAGAAGTCATTCACGCTCGCGCCCCGCGACACGATGGCCGAGACCGTGACCCTTCATCCCACGGCGTCGGCGGCCGAGGCCGCGAAGGCGCAGGTCGCCGAGCGGCCGTACCAGGGCATCTACGGGGGCTTCGGCTTCGCGTTCCTGCCCAGCGTCTCCGGGCAAGGCACCGATCTCGAGACCAGTTGCTCTACCCTCGGGGCAAGCTCGTGCAGCACGCCCAAGCCCGTCGGCGGAGGGCTCTTCGGCTACGTCGGTTACACGTGGGATCCGGTTGGCTTCGAGCTCTTTGTCGGGGGCGAGGGCGACACCACCCAGCAGACGGCTCACTTCGACGGTTCAGCGCCGCAGTTCTCGTTTCTCTCGGGCGACGAGAAGTTCACGTACGTCCGCGTCGGAGGTCTCGCGGCGTTGAGGGTGCGGGCGTCGGCCTCGTTCGGCCCCGTGCTGCGCGGAACGATCGCCGGCGGCGTCGGCTTCTCCATCAAGGAGATGTTCATGGAGCGAAGCTCCACGGCTGGGGCGTTGCACGACGCCTACGCCCCCTCGTCGATCCAGTATATTTCACCGGCGATCACCGCCGAGGCGGCGCTGCAGCTTCGGGCGTCATCCACCCTGGCGTTCTCCCTCGGGCTGCTCCTCTGGGCGGACAACGCGAGCATCGCGGGGTCCAACTCCGTGCCCGCGTCGTCCGGGCGCTATCTCGGCGCCCAGTCGAGCACCCCCTACCCGATCGAGACCCCGCAGTACCACCTCGCGACGGGGGCCCAGGTTTTCCTAGGCCCGCAGCTCGGCATGCAATTCGGTCCGTGAACGCGGGCCGCGGGCTCGAAGATCCCGCCAGGCGAGGACGGGGCGTTCGACGAGGTAGTAGCTGGCTGCGGAGACGACGAGGATGCAGGCAAAGTTTGCCGGGAAGCGCGCGAACCATGCGTCGCCGAGCTCCCACCAGTACGTGAAGAGCTGCTGCCAGAGGTACAGGCTGTACGACAGGCGGCCGACGAGGCGCACGGGCGGCAGGTCGAGCGCCACGCGGGCGAGGCGCCCCGGATCGGTGATCACCGCGAGGACGACAGCGGCCAGGATGGCGTCGCGGAGAGTCATCGTCAGAAACCAGTCTCTCGGCACGAAGGCCTGGAGCGCCGCGAGCGCCGCGAGCGCGCCCGCCAAGAGCGCCGCTCCGTGACGCAGGGCCAAGGCGTAGAGATCCTGACCTCGGGGGGTCTTCCGAGCCAGCGCCAGGATGACGCCCGCGTCGAGGGTGTCGTAGTGCAGGTCGGCGCGTCCGAGATTGAGTCCACTCGGGGGGTGGAGCACGTCGAGATTGAAGACCCGCCACAGCGGCGCGAACGCGAAGAGCGCCAGCGTGACCTTGAGGCGGAGGCGGGCCGGGATGAAGAGGAACCCGAGCGGCCACACGAGATAGAACTGCTCTTCGACCGACAGACTCCAGAAATGACCTGTCAGGTGCGAGTCGCCGAACAGGTTCCGGCAAAACGTCATCGCCGCGAGGATGTCCCCGATGGGCACCACCGGTCGGAAGGTCACGTCCACGAGCGCGACCGCCGCAAGGTACGTGAGCGCCGCCGGCAGGATGCGCAGGGCGCGGCGCCAGTAGAATCCCGTCAGGCCAATGCGGCCGGATCGGTCTTCCTCGTCCAGCAGAAGCGACGTGATGAGAAAGCCGCTGATGACGAAGAAGATCTCGACGCCCAGGCTTCCGTCATAGAAGCGGGCGTCTCCTAGGCGCGCCGGAAAGCCGGGCGTCGCCCGCAGGTGCGCCGCGATGACCAAGAAAATGGCGACCGCGCGAAGTCCGTCGAGCCCGGGGATGCGCCTGCGCGGGCCAGCGGGCTCGGACGCGCCGGGCATGGACCGAAGACCTCAGCCCCCGTCGCTGGACGAGCCCGAGGAACCGCCGTCGGACGACACCGGGCCTTCGCACGTGCCCGCGTCTCCGCACGTCTGCGTGCCCGTGCACTGGACGCACAGCTCGCCGCCGGTGCCGCAGGTCAACTGGCTCGACTCGAAGCAAGTGCCGAACGAGTCGCAGCAGCCCGTGCAAGTCAACACGCAGGTCTCGAAGGCGGGGCTCTCGCCGTCGCTCGCGGCTGCAGCGTCCTCGGGCCCAGCGTCGGTCTCCTCGGCCGTCGGCGAGCACAGGACCGTGGCGGTCACCGCGATGTCCGGGGCCGGAAGGTTCGCCTGCACGGCCGCGGCCGTCGCCCCGAGGATGCTCGTTTGCAGCGTGCTGCACGCCTGCCCGCAGATGCGCACGCGACCGCTGTCGATGTTCCAGCCGCTGACGGTGTCCTGATTGGCCTCGTTGCAGTTCGGGTCCGCGGGAATGATCGTCCGCGGCTGTCCCGGAATGGTGTACGAGACCTGGAGTTCGTCCAGGTTGTCGCCTGCCGGCAGGCCATAGTCGTAAAGGCAGGTCCCGAGCTGCTCGACGATCTTGGAGAAGTTCGCGCCGACCGTCTGGGCCTCCGACATCGTCGAGGTGTTGGTCGCGTCGAGCACGGTGATCGCCTGGGGCAGCGCCGCCTGGAGCGAATTGAAGTACGTCAGGGCCCCGCCGGGATCGTGGGTATCGTGGGCGTTGTCGTCGAGGACGATGAAGTAGGTCTTGATGCTCGGCGTGTTGTTGTAAGCAGCGGCGATTTCGCCCAGGATCGTCTGCGTCACCGAGGTGCTCACGCCGCCGTCGGAGGCCGCCAGCGGAGGCTGGCAGTCGTTCGACGACGAAGGCGCGCGGTTCAGGAAGAACATCGCCGCGGCGACGTTCACGGACCCGCGGCCCTGGAGAAAGTCGAGGATGTCGCGGTACGCGCCGGAATCGAGCCGCAGCGCCGCCTGCAGGTCGAGCGGATCGACGCACGTCTCCACGCCTGGTCCGCCCGTTTGGACGCACGACAATGGCGCCGCACAGTTGGGCCCCGTATTCGAAGCGGGGCCGCACGTGGTGATCCCGTCCGGGGCCATCCATGTCCGGAGCTCGTCCGCGATCGGAACCTGGACGTCGCCGGCGAGGCCGAAGGCGATCTGCGGCGTGAGAAACGACGTCTTCATCGCCGTGCAGTCGGCGCTGGTCGTCTGATGAAGGAACGTCGACGCCGCGTAGGTGCGCTTGAACACGGGATTGTCGAGCGACAGGCTGAGCGCCGTCGCCGATCCCGACGCGCCGTACGCCCCGTTCATCGACTCCGAGTCGTCGAACGCGAGATAGAGGGCGCTCTGTGTCGGCGTCATCGCGGCGGGCGCGTTGCAGACCAGGCCGTTGGACGTCATCTGTACGGTGCCCGCGTCCCCCGGCAGCGTGGAGCCGTTCGGCACCTGCCCCGCGCAGATCGGCAGGAGCGGCGGCTTCGGCGGGCAGCCCGTCGCCACGTCGATGTGGCTGATCGTGACGTACTCCCCCGTCCCTCCGTCAGCCGACACGATCCCGCCGTCTTCGCCGAGCACCGGCGGCGGCGGCGGATACGAGGCCGCTTGCGCGAGCGCGCAGAGGCCCGGCGAGAGTTGAAAGAGCTGCGACTGCGAATACGAGACGTGAGGGCCCGCGTCGCCGATCGTGCCCGCGTCCGGGATGACGCCGCCGAGCGTGAAGCCCTCGGTAGGATCGAGGTTCAATATCTCTTCTTCGCCCGCGTTCTGCAGCACATTGGCGAAGATCGGGGGCCCCCCCGCGTCACCCCCCGAACCCTGGTACGTCCACAGGAAATCGTCGTACCAAACGCGCACGTTGAGGAGGCTCGCGCCGCCGTCCGCGGCCTCGGCAGGAGGGACCGGGTACGCATAGGTGCAGGACGCCTGGTCGACCAGTTGCGCGGTGAAGGTGCCCACCGTCGGGAAACACAGTTGAGGGTTGAAGCACACATCCGTGCCGTCGAGGAGCGACGGATCGAAGTCGACCAGCGACGTGGAGTCGGTTGTCGACGTCACGCACTGGTTGCCCTTGCAGGACTGGCCGGAGCCACACCCGCCGTTGTTCCAGCACGAGTAACTGAGCGGCATCGGAACGAAGAGGATGTGCTGGTCGACGAACGTCTGCACCGAACGGCGCAGGACCTGAGGGCCCCCGTTGCCGACCGGTGCGTCGCCGAGGTTCGAGCAGTCGTCGGAGACGGAGTTGCCCGTGCCGACGCACGGCTGCTGGTAGCCGCGGATCGTCACGGAGACCGATGTGGAGGGGTTCGGCGACGAGAGCACCCCCAGGGTGCTCGGCAGCTGCACGGTGCCGCCCGGGCCGACGTTGTAGCCCTGGTCGAAGACGAGCGCCCCGTCGGCGAGCACGGTCACGCGGACCCCTTGGAGGTCACGCGGCACCACGATCTGGCTCATCACCCCCGGCACGAGCTCCGTCGGCTTGGTCCCCGAGCAGCCCGCGCCTCCCCCGGCGCCCGCGGACACGGCCACGAGCGCTCCCAGCGCGAGCGCATTCAAACCGACCTTCCGCATGACCATCCTCCTCAAGAAAATCCAAAGAGGGCCCGCCCCGCGAGGGAGGGCCCGAGCGATCAAAAGTGGATGCCGATGGGGCGCGCGGTGGTGAGGCCCGGGTCGAACGTGCCCACGAAGGGGTTCGGCGTCGTCGGCTTGAAGACGTAGTACCCCGCGACGATGCCCCCGGTGACGACGAGGATCGTGCCGACGCCCCAGGCGACCCAGCTCGTGCCGACTTCTTTGTTGAGGGGGACGTTCACGTCGCGCACCTGATCGTCCGCGACGAACACCTCGGTCGAGTACGTCTGGTACCCGGACTTGTGCACGACGAGCTGGTGACCGCCCGTGGTCGAGACGACGCCCTCCCACGTCCCGCTCCCGACGACGCGCGTGTCGACGGCGATCTCGGCGCCCTCCGGCGCGATGACGCGGAGGCGCCCTTCGTGGCGCTCGGCCGACAACGTCAACGAGAGGCTCATCGCCTGGCTGTACTGGACGTCGACCGTCTGCCCCACCGTGACGAACCCGGGCGCGCGCGCCTCGATGG
>Ga0302325_10017218_pt1 | contig 15283 bp, 12 predicted proteins | sample Palsa_T0_2_FD_201948 | JGI IMG/M metagenome (GOLD analysis project Ga0302325, IMG submission 201948) | Peat permafrost microbial communities from Stordalen Mire near Abisko, Sweden - Palsa_T0_2 | ecosystem: Environmental > Terrestrial > Soil > Palsa > Peat permafrost | place: Sweden: Abisko... | reverse complement strand
GCTGCCGGGATAATTCAGATCAAACTCCTCCTCAACGGCATTGCTGGCGGCATTCACCCATGTACCAAGGGTCTGTCCGGCTGTGATCGTTCCATTAATGATTGCCTGTCCAAGGCTGTCTACTGCTCCCGCGAGCACCGATGATGCTTGAAAACTATCGCCCATCACCTTAACTCCTGCCGTGTCATCTATGGTGCAGGTAGCGAAATAGTAAGAACCCAAGAAAAGACTAGCGTCGGGGACGTTGAAGTCGGTAAACGTCAGGGATTGCGGGTTCCCCGGCGCGATTGCTATGACTTTATCGGACGGCACACGCTCTACCAAATCAAGATTACCATTCGAGTCGGCGCGATAGATGTCCAGGATGCCCTCCGCTTCCCCTGAGATGGAACCATCATTTGTGATTTGGACTGCGACGGTGTCATGTGCCTGTCCATCTAGCCAACCAGCTGTTACGTTGGGAACGTTCAGGGTTCCATCGACTACCAAATTTGTGGAATAAGGTGTCTGCGGGGATTCCGCCTCCGAGACGATCTCGTTTCCGATGCTCTGGAACATGTTGTATATCTGCTGCATATCGGCCCGAAGACTGTCGAGTGCGGTGAATTGCTCATAGAGCGCGTAGCCATTGAACGCAATATTGGCGAGTCCTGAAAATGTGCCGATATCCCCTAATACACCAGCTATTCCAAAATATAGCGCCTCGGCTGGCGGAGCGCCAACCCCTGTAAGCGATACAACTAGCTTGACCGCCGCACCACCGGCGAGCCAGCCGGTGAGCGCATCAGCAACGTAAGCACTAACTGTTGACGTCGTGCCGAGGGCACCGGCTGCCCACGTTAAGTTTCGGGCCTCTTCGGAGGGCGTACCCAACCAGAATGGAGGCACCAGTCCCACCCCCGGCAGCGACCATTCAACCTCCTTCTCTAGCGGAACGCTCAAACTCTGCGGCGTGAGATTTACTATCTGCTGAGTAAGCCCGTTAAGCGCATTGACGACAGAAGTAAGCGGAAACGATTCCGGAAGGCTGGCTGGAAGCATCGAAATGAGCGCTTCTGCGGAATTATTATTCAGAATATAATTTGAAAGCTGTTGGTTCAATTCATCTTTGATATACTGAAGCGGCCCGCCGGGGTAACTTGTCGAATTCTGGATGTTTCCTGTGGCAATCCATTCCGAAAGCGAGTTGAAAATCCACTGGCCTGTATTTTGCACGAGGTCGTCCGCTAAGCTGTCAGCCAAATCGGAAACAAGTTTGTTGGCCTCTTGCTCCAACTCCTCTGTTGGTTCCATTGCACTCACCAACAATGCCGCGGCAACGTTAAGTTCTTCTTGAGCCATACTTCGGGCTACGCCCTCGAGAGAGGAGTTGGCCGCGATCTGCTGAACAAGCGCAACGTCCGCCGACGCCAAAACATTGACCTCCTGATTTTGATACGATGTCATCGCGGTCTGCAAGCCGTATATGGCGTCCGTCAATTGTTCAAGGCCCGTGCCTTCAGGAGCACTCACGGTTCCCGTGACAGTAAAGCGGAAGGTGGAATTCGCAGAATCATTGGTAGCAAAGCTGACGTCGCCGGAAGATGTGCCGGTATTCGCCTGATCTAACGCGACAGTAAAGCTGGTGGAGCTATTTGGTGCTATGCTTGTTGCGGGTGCATTTACAAGGCTGAAGCCGGAGGGAACGGTTACGTTTCCAAGAGTCAAAGTCGCGCTGCCGGTATTGGTAATCGTGAAACTGTGAAAAATGGATAGCGACCCTTGGAGCACCGCTCCAAAGTCGCTCCCGTCAGCCGTGCTGGGCGATGTTTCTCCATTGGCGATATCTTGCCCATCGCCCGAAACAGCCACGCTCGCCCCGGCGCTGATTGCGAAGGTTTCCGTTGTGAAGCCGCTGGCGACGACGTTGGAATTAGAGTCGATTGCTTTTACCCAAATCACGGCGGATGTGGTGGACTGACCGTTGTTAGGCGCGAAGCTTAATGATTGAGATGAAGCACCCACGGTATCGCCAATAAACGAGTAGCTGCCGCCATTGTTGATCGAAAGATAGACCACGTAACCATAAACGTTACTGGTGTCTCCATTCACCGACCAATTGATCGTATAGGCGGTCCCGGCCTGCCATGTCGATCCCCCAGCGGGACTCGTGACGTTGATGGTCGGAGCGACGGCCGCAATAGTGAATGTTCCGTTGGTGAAGCCGCTGGCGATGACGTTGGAATTAGAGTCGATTGCTTTTACCCAAATCACGGCAGATGTGGTGGCTTGGCTGTTGTTGGGGGTATAGCTCAATGATTGAGATGAAGCACCCACCGTATCGCCAATAAACGCATAGCTGCCGCCATTGTTACTCGAAAGGTAGACGGTGTACCCGTAGACGCTGCTGGTATTTCCACTTACTGACCAGCTGATCGTATAAGCGGTTCCTCCCTGCCAGGCCGTTCCGACTGAAGGGTTCGTGACAGCGATGGTCGGCGTCGGATTCGCGATGATGAAATCGCCGCTGCTAATGGCTCCGGCCAGAAAATTGTTGCCACTATCGAATGCTTTAACCCAGACAACCGCCGAAGTGCTGGCCTGTCCGCTGTTCGGCGTATAGCTGAAAGACCGCGATGAGGAACTGAGATTTGAGGAGATCGCGCTATAGCTGCCGCCGCCGTTGGTAGAGAGCATAACCACGAAATAGCTGATGCTGGAAGTATTTCCGGTAGCCGACCAGCTTACTGTTTGACTCGCGCCGACTTGCCATGTAGCACCGGCATTGGGACTGTTAAGCCCCATCGTCGGAGCAATTGCTGGCTGGGCTACATTGTTGGCTGCTATAAGAGGTAGTAATGGTGCTCCTTCGGGGGTAACAGTCCTCAATTTCGCAACGACAGATGTGGGCAACAGAGTGATCGCTCCGGACTGATCCAAAACAGCGTGCGCGGGTAAACTGGCTGTTAATAGTAACCTTCCTTCAAGGGATTCGAGAACCGACCCGTTTAAATGACAGCTGTTCCGTTTGGACAACGTACTCATTTTCGTCTCCCGCCAGACATGAACAAATCAGACGCACAGACCCGCGGAGATGAATGCGGAATCGCCCGGCACACTGGCAAATAATTTCAACTACAATTATCCACAACCGCCGCAAAAAGAGCAAGATGCGACAATCACGACAATTCTATCTGAATCCGATTCGGATTCAAGCCTATTCTGGCCGGATAAAGCTTTGGTGTGGCCAAGAGTCAATTCGCCGTCATTTACCGGAAAGTCCCGCCGCTCCTGGCGGAGATGCGCACCAATGCCGGATTAACGCAAAGGCAGTTAGCAGTGAGAATTGGCAAATCACAAAGCTGGGTTTTTAAGTCTGAGGCGGCTAGCCGGCGGATCGATATCGCCGAGTTCCTTGAATGGTGCCGGGGCTGTGATATCGAGCCGGTAGAAGCGTTCAAGCGTCTTATTAATTCAAGATAACCCTCCCGTCAGATTTTAGAAAGGATCACCAACTTTCCCTTATTTCATTTCGCTTCACTCCGTACCGCTTTGGGTCGACATTGCACTTTAGATTCATTACATCTCTACGCCTCCTCCAGGCGTTTTATCTCCAGTTTCCCCATCTGAAGCATTGCCCTCATGACCCGCTTTGCTTTCTCGGCGTCTTTCCCATGCAACAGCTTGCCCAGAACGGACGGGACGATTTGCCAGGAGATGCCAAATTTGTCTTTCAGCCAGCCGCAGTGGTTTTTTTCGCCGCCTGCGGAGAGCTTCTCCCAGAGGTCGTCCACTTCCTGTTGGGTTTCGCAGTTCACGAAGAAGGATATGGCCGGCGAGAACGTAAATTGCGGGCCGCCGTTGATCGCGAAAAATTCCTGTCCGTCGAGTTGGAATATGACGGACATCACCGTCCCCTTCGGGCCCGGCCCCGCTTCTCCATATCGAGTCGTGGTCAGGACCTTTGAATTCTTGAAGATCGAAACATAAAAGTTCATCGCCTCTTCGGCTTTGCCGTCGAACCATAGGCACGGGGTGATCTTCTGCATATCGCGCTTTATTATACTTTTTGATTTGCAGAAATGCAGCGGGGATTCAGCTAAACCATCGCCCCCAACCGGTCCATCGCGCCCGTTCATTCAAGATCGAAGCATCGCCTGGCGGGGCTGGTCGCGATGGCGGCGCGGGGTCTTTTGGTTCGGCGGAAGAGATGCTTCGAATTCCCTTGCACGACGTAACCCTATCGGTTACACTGCGTGAAGGTGATATGGAGTTTTCGGCATAAGGGCTTGAGGTTGCTGTTCGAAACGGGCAACAGCCGAGGCGTTCAAACGGCCCATGCCCGAAAACTCGCCGATATCCTGGACGTTTTGAACGCGGCCGCGAAACCCGGAGACATGAATTTTCCGGGTTCGCTCCTTCATCCGCTGAAGGGCAATCTCAAGGGACATTGGGCGGTTCGGGTATCGGGAAATTGGCGGATCACTTTTCGCTTTGAAAAGGGCGATGCCTTGGATATTGATTATGTGGATTACCACTGAGAAAGGCTCTGTATGAAAATGAATGATCGTCGAGCCCCCACACATCCCGGAGGAATTCTCAGAAGGCTGTATCTCCAGCCGCTGGACGTTTCCACCGTCGAGCTGGCAAAGGCCGTTGGAGTTTCGAGAAAGACGATATCCAAGCTGGTCAACGAACGGGGAGCCGTGACGCCGGAGATGGCGCTGCGGCTTTCCATTGCGTTTACGACCACCCCGCAGCTCTGGCTTAATTTGCAGCGGAACTATGATTTGTGGCACGCCCGGCGAACGGCCAAGGGATTGAAGAACGTTCGCAGATTCGCCGCATGATGGCGTTTGTTCGCGTCCAAAGTTCGGCATCGGCGGTTTTCAATCAGGCGCCGTTCATGGGGAAGCCCAGGAGTGCGACTCGACTAAGTTCGTCGAAATCCGGTAGAGGTTCCGACGAATCGGGAATCCATTGGCAAGATGCCAGTGCCACACTCACACCACCGCCCCCACCCGATCCACGGCGGCGATGGCCTGCTTCACATATTCGCCGCCGAATAGAACAACGTGATTCAGCAGGAAATAAAGCTGATAGATCAGCTTGCGAACGCGATGGTATTCATCGGTCAGGCGACGGCGCTGCTGATAGGCTTTTAGAAATGCAGGGGTCGTCGTGTGGAACAAAGTCATGTAGGCGATCTCGGCCTCGAAATGGGCGAATTTGCAGTTGGGATCGAGAAGCGCGGCGATCTTCCATTGGCCGGAATCATCCCGCCGGACGACGATGTTGGTGGACCAGACATCCCAGTGGACCAGACGGGGGACTTCATCGTGCTGGAGAAGACGGTCCAGGCGATCGTGAATTTTGCAGATGTGTTTGCGGGTCTTGACGGGAAGAGCGGGGATCTTCACGACATCGGCGCAGATCGGATCGAACAGGTTGCGATAAAAGCTTGGCCAGGAATCGTATTGTGGGGGAGCGGGTTCCACTTCCACGCGGGCGTAGGCGGGGGCGGTGCGCTCGTGCAGCAGCAGCATCATCTCGGCCAGCCGGGATTGAAGCTGATCGAATTCCTCGGCGGAGCTTTTCAGCTTGGCCTGATGCAGGGTCATGCCTTCGACGAATTCCATCAGGATGTAACTGAACGGATCTTCGAGCGTGCCCACCTTGGCGGTATAAACTTCCGGGACGGGCAGCCCGAGTCCGGCCATGAATTTCAATTGATGGGCTTCGTTGACGTAGCTGCGGTCGACGCGATGGGGAGAAATCTTGCAGACGACTTTTCGGCCATCGATGAGCTGGATGGCAACAGTCGTGTTGATACACCCCCCGTACAGCGGCTTGATTTCCGCTATCTCGGCCGCAGCGCCACCCCAATCCTGGACGATACGGCCGAGCACCTGCCACGAGATGTCCATCTCCTGCGACATCGGTGCTGAGACCACTATACGCTTGGCCGGGCGACAACCACAAACGAAAAATCGGGGTTTTGAAAGATTTGATACAAGGTCCGCTAGGATTCAGCCCGCGGCGGGCTTCTAATCGCCTGCCGGATACTTCATCGTAAAATATGAACCCGACCTGGCGGCCAATATTTTAAATCCGCCACTCCCACCAGTGTTGAAGCACTGCTTGGGCCATAAATGCGGGAATCCGCCGATATGCTCACATTGTCGCCAATGAGAAAGTATTCATCACTTCCCAATACAATCGTTTGGCCGTCATGATAGCGAGCGGTGGCATCCGGCTGCTGAAACGGGGAAGCATGATATCGCCCGGCGACAACCGCGGGCGCGGTCATCGCCTGATCGTTCACATAAATCTCGCCATTTTCAAAACGCAACCGTTCGCCCGGCTGGCCAACCAGACGCTTGCAATAAACCGACGTTCGTCCGTTATCTTCGGCGTGTCGATACGCGACAATATCCCATCGGTGGGGGTGAAGTAATTTTTCCGCGACGATGCGGTCTCGTGGTTCAATCGTCGGGGACATGCTTGCCGTTGGAACGATAAATGCCTCTGCGATGTAGGGTTTGACAACAAGCACTGCAAAAATGAGTTCCATCACACTCCACGAGATATAGATCCCAAAGAGAGCCCATACCCGACCGGCCGAAAGCCGGAACGCGAATTTGAACAGGGCAAACGTGATACAAATGAAAACGATGAGCATCCCAATCCTTGCAAGATTCATCAGAACGGATAGCCCCGCAAGTGCAACGTCCAGCGCTAAAAATGCAATCCCCATTGCGATTAGGCAAAAGCTTACCGCGATTCCAACTCCCACCCATCCACGAGGTGATCCAAGAATCCGCGCGCAAAAGGCCAAGAGGAATCCCCTGAGTAGCCACAGCGCTAAAGTCGCTACGAAGATAAAACAAACCGATACCATGAACGATCCGGCCGAGCACCTGCCACGAGATGTCCATCTCCTGCGACATCGGTGCTGACGCCAATATAGGCTTGCGTTGCCGACAACCACAAACGAAAATTGCGGTGTGGGAACATTAATACATGGCCACATCAAATATTATGGGGCCTGATGACGAGGGAAGTATGGTGACGGTCGAACGCGTTCGCATCCGCCGCCAATTATGATGAGGGTTGCGGAAATCAGGGTGTTTTGAGGGGTTGATGTTGACCATCCGGCGTAGCGATACAATGATGATCGTCATTAGAGCTTCTAAAAATAGCTAATGAGCAGGGTTGCTTCGTCACTCCGCCTGGCATCTGGGCCATTTCCGGCCCATCGCAGGCTCATTAGCTATTTTTAGAAGCTCTTAGGGTCGGTTCTCGGGCACGAGCGTGGCTGAAGGAATACATCGTTTATGACTCAGGCAGAATCTCTAACTCTCGTCAGTCCTCCTCCAAAAAAGTCCCAGACCCTTCGTTACACCAAAAAGACGCTGAAGCGGCTGGTTCCCCTGGTTCTGCTGGCGTATTTCGCACCCAGGGTGCTGATTGTCTATGCCGTCCTGGGCATGCTCGATGTATTGCGCAATCGCCCGTTCGCATGGGCCACGCTTCAACGCTATTTTTTCGGCAATGGAATCCTGACCTGGTTTTTGTCACCGTTTAATCTGCTGATGGATCTCTTCTCTTTGCCGTATTGGAACAAGGGAATTTATGAGCTTGGCGATTTGCCGAAGGGATATCAGACGGAGATTCAGGCGCTGATCGATGCCTGCCACAACCGGGATATCGTGGCGGCCCTCGAAAGCAAAATGGGCGAGAAGAAGCGGGGAATGTTCTTTTTCCAGTGGTATGGCAAGCTGATCCGGACGACCATCGACATTCCGGAATTCCAAACACGATACAAATATATCCGCACGATCGGCGTGTCGATTTTTAACAGGAAGCAATCCACGGCCAAGCACTATGGCCCGCTCCGCGTGACATATCGCATGTTGTACAACATCAACACGATCGACGATCCGAACGTCTATGTGCAGGTGGGCGATCATGTGAATCGCTGGCGCGACAGCAAGCTTTTCATCTTCGACGATACGCTGCAACATGAATCGCACAATGAGTCCGATGCGGTGCGGTATTGCCTGTTTGTCGACATACTTCGCCCATCGCTCGTGCCGTGGCTATTCAGCTCAATCGCAACGGCCATTCGGCTGATGGCGGCGCCCATCCGGCGGGTGTTTTATAAGCACTGGACGCTCATCAAGTGACACGGTTGGAAGTACAGCCGGTCATGTTATAATTGCGCGGATGACAGTGCAGACTTTCCGTGAAATGCTTACGCGCCGACCGTTTCAAGCGGTGAAAGTCACGCTGTCCAGCGGACAATCCTATGAGATTCGTCATCCTGAAGCGGCGCTTTTGACCCGAACCAATCTTCTCATTGGCGTGGATGTCGCCGACGACGGTGTGCCGGCTGAATTCAAAATTCTCTCGTTGCTGCATGTCACCGCCATTGAACCTCTTAGCGGCAAAGCGGCTTGAGGTCGGGAGATTCCCCATCCGCAATTCCCCGCTGCCCGTAGAATCTGAAGCCGGACCGTCTTACACTGCTGTTGAACAATGACGCTCATCGACGAAATGCCGATCCAGAACATTCCCCGGCACATCGCCGTCATCATGGACGGCAATGGCCGCTGGGCCGTGGGGCGCGGATTGCCGCGGGTACAGGGGCACCAGCAGGGTGCGAAAATCGTTCGCTCGATCGTCACGGAATGCTCCAGGCTGCGCCGGGAATTCGGCGCTCCGGATTTTCTTACGCTTTATTCGTTCAGCCTCGAGAACTGGAAACGGCCACCGGCTGAAGTCACGTTCCTCATGCAGATGTATATCGATTATCTCCGTCAGGAACGCGAGACCATGCGGGAAAATAATATCCGCTTCAAACAGATCGGCCGATTGGAGAATTTGCCCGACCTGGTTCTGGATCAGGTGAATCAAACGCTGGCCGAGACGGCAAACAATGATGGATTGCAGTTGAATCTCGCCCTGAACTATGGATCGCGCGCGGAGATTACGGATGCGGTTCGCGCCATCGCCGCCAAGATCGCCGCGGGAGAACTCGATCCGCGGGATATTCGCGAGCAGACGATCAGCGACCATCTTTACACCGCGGGGATGCCCGATCCGGACCTGCTTATTCGGACGGCCGGGGAAATGCGCGTCAGCAATTATCTTCTCTGGCAGATCAGCTACGCGGAACTGGTCGTCAGCCCGGTTCTCTGGCCTGATTTTAAGATTGAGGATTTGCACAAGGCGCTGGCGGAGTTCGCGTCGCGGAACCGGCGATTCGGCGCACTGGATCGAACCAACACGCTTCCGGCCGAATCGCGATAAAAATGACGGTCGAGCAGCGAAATGCCGTTGAGCGTCTGGTGCAGGTTTCTCTTCGGCGGCGGGCATCACAAATTGTAGATACCAGCCTGGCTGATGAAGCCCTGATCCGCGAAGTGTCTTCCCAGCTCAATGTTCCCGATTGTCCGGAGCTGCGCAATCTCGTTCAATCCGCCGGGAATCCCATCCGCATCGAGCTGCAAAATGCCGCTCGGAATCAGGCCGCGCGAAATTTCTGGGCGGCTCACGGGCACACCAAAGCGGTTATTCTGCCGCTGCTGGCGATTGTACTGGCGATCGGGGCTGGCCTCCGTTTTGATCGGATCGGATCGCAAAGCCAATGGCTCGATGAATACTGGGCCGTATATCTCGCCACGGGGCGGGGGAATCTGATTTTCGATCTGCCGTACGGGCAACTCATCGATGCGCCCCCGCCATGCGGATTCAGCGGGGCACCGCCGTTTTGGCACATCTGGACGGGCCTCACCAGCGTGACTCAACCGCCACTCTATTATCTCACGCTGCGCGCGTGGATCGATTTTTTCGGCGCCGGCGATTTTGCTACGCGCGCGATGTCAGCCATTTTTTCGCTGGCCGCCATCGTGGTGATGTTCGACGTCGTGCGGCGATCCGCGTCCTCCACGACGCAGGGTCTGGCGGCGGCGGCCATGATGGCCCTGGCGCCCGCGCAGATCGATTTCAGCCAGACGACCCGGCCCTACGCCATGATCCTGTTTCTGGGCCTGCTGGTTTGCGATCTGCTGATCATCGCGCAAATGAAAGGTCCTTCCAAATTGCCAGTGGTCGGCCTGTTCCTCGCGTTCGTCGCTTTTGCGCTGACGCATTACTTCACCATCGGAGCGTTCGTCGCGATCGCTTTGTTTTCATTGATCCGGCTGCGCGGCAAAACTCGAAGAGATCTATTTCTTGCGCTGCTCCTGGCGCTGGTGACCGTCTTAGTCGCCTGGGGCCCAATGTTCTGGCGGGCCCGCGGGCTTGTCGCATTGGATGGGTTCGTCAGAGGCAGCGGCAGCGGCATCGGCATCTTCGAATCATTTTTCAATCTTCCGCGCCGATTGCTTCTTCATCTCAGCCTGGAAACGGGATTTCTCACGATGGTGGCGTTCGCCATCGTGATTTATGTTTCACCGATTTTGCGATTGCGGCGAAATCCGCAACTGCTTCTCTGGTGGCTCTGGGCGATCTGCGTGCCGGGATTTCTTTTGGTCTGGGATATGCTGCGGCACACGCATTTCATCAGCGTCACGCGATATGTGCTGCTCGCCTCGCCGGCGATGTATGCGATTTTCGCCACTCCGTTTCCGACCCGCATCGGCAAATGGGTGCCCGCGGCGTTTGTTCTGGCCGCGGTCGTCTCCGCATTCGCACGCTGGCAGGCCGGGCCATCAAGCACGCCGGATGTTCGCGCCGCTTCGCAATGGATCAAAACCGATGTCCCAAGCGGCGATCTCGTTGTTCTACTTGGCGGGGCCGACTCCGAACCATCGTTCAATTATTTCGCGGTCGCGCACTACGCCGGCGAATGGAAACATCCGGTCGTGTTGCTGCAAAATCCGGCCGGCACTTCGTTGCAAACGGCGCTGGCACGCTATCCTCATGTCTGGGTTTGGAGCCGAGGCGATGTCAATCCGAATATCCTTCCCGGCTGGAATCTGGCGGCTGCGCGACATGGCGGCGGATTCGTTCTCACGGAGGCAACACCGGCGTTGCCAAACCCGATAAAATCCCGATGATTCCGCCGGTTCGATTGGTCCCGATGCAACAATCCCTTCGCCAGCGTCTCTCTTACGGCACGCTCATGCTGGCCGTGCTGCTCGCGTTGCTCTATTTCGATTATTGGGTCGAGCGAACCACCGGCGTGGCGGGCGTTGGTCTGCTGATCTTCATGCTGATCATGCTTCCGCTGGCCACCAGCGAGGTGGGGCATCTTTTCGTGGCCGAGCAGGTTCGGCCGTATCGCTTTCTCGCGGCTCTGGGTTCGGGATTGCTGGTGATTCACGCATTCATGACGCAGTTCCCGTGGTTCCAGCACATCGCCGCTTCGACCCTGGCATTTATTATTGTGTTCACGATGATTCTCGCCGCCGTTCGCCGGGCCGTTGGACGAAAGACCGAACAGGCCATCACCCACATGGCGGGAACCGTGCTGGCCATGCTGTATCTCGGCGGGCTCGCGTGGTTCCTGATTGCGATCCGCGTCAAACATTCGGCCGATCTTCGCCATGGGTTTCAAGGGTCCACCCAGGCCGTCGTCATGATTCTGCTGGTTGTCAAATTCACCGACATCGGCGCGTATTTCGGCGGACGAGCCTTCGGCAAACACAAGCTGATTCCCTGGCTCAGCCCGCAAAAAACCTGGGAGGGACTCGGTTGCGGCCTGATCACCGCGGCGCTGATTGGGTTGGCGTGCTCGCTGATCTGGCCGGTCGCGCTTTCAACTCTGACCTGGCCCAAGGCGTTGCTCTTCGGCGTTCTCATCGGCGGAGTCGGACAAGCCGGCGATCTTCTGGAAAGCCTCATGAAGCGCGATGCCGAGGTGAAAGACAGTGGAAGTCTGATCCCCGGCTTCGGAGGCTTGCTGGATGTGATCGACAGTCCTCTCCTTGCGGCACCGGCGGCGTATCTTCTCTTTAGCCTGTTTTGAGAGGTGGTGTTAACCGATCTGAAAAAAGCCCCTGAGGAGAAACATCCTGCACAATTGAACTCGAACCGGCCGGCGAGATGGTCAAGCTGACGATCACACACGCAATGGACAAGCCGGGATCCAAATTCATCGAAGCAGTGTCGAACGGTTGGCCAAAAATCTTGTCTAGCCTGAAAACCTTGCTGGAAACCGGCAACGCGCCCGAAGGCAGTGGACAATGGCCCAAGGACTTGTGATCCATGCTCAGGCAAGCGACGTTTGAAGGTGGGAGCGGGGCCGGCGAATCAGCAGAATGCTCGCTCCAACGATAACCAGAGCAGAACACGTCGGCTCCGGGACGGGTACAAACGTATAGTCCGCGACATTGGGCAGGTGGTCGCTGGCGGTCGTCAGGGCCGACAATATCTGCGACTGCGTCGGGCTGTAGCCATTGCCGGTGGTCATGTAGGCCAGATCGGTATCGGAGCCATTGTTCACACTGGCGCCTGAGGAGGTAGTGCCGTTGTTGCCGAAGCTCTGGAGTGAGCCGCTTACATAGTTGATGGCCCCCGCATCAGTGAGGATGTTCTGGGTCATGAGCTGGTAGTCGTCGCGGTAGCGAAGATCGGTGGCAGATTCGCTCCAATATAGGACGCTCGTCGAGAAGCTGGCGGGGTCATACGCCTCTCCCTGCCCGGAGGCGGTGAAATTGGTGAACTCTGCCTCAGGGGGGGCCGAATTCAGATCGCCGGTGTAGAGCACCGATGAGTTGGCGGGAAGCGTGGCCTCATTGTTGCGGATGATGGTGGCTTCTTCGCCGCGGTCGGTGGCATCCGTGCTGGTCGTGCCCGATTTCATGTGCGATACATAGACATAAAAAGGAGTGCTACCGCCGACCGGTTCGAATTCGTAGCGTACCACCTGTCGGTATTCGCCGTTGCTGGAGCCGCCCGGGGTGCCGACACCGACGGAGGCCAGAAGCTGCACGGTATTGGCGTTGTAGACGAGGGAATTCGGTCCGTTTCCATCGGCGGCATCGTTACCCGACTCGGTCGCCTGGTACGGAGTCACCTGATAATTCGCGCCGGCGTAATCACCGTTCAACATGGTGACAATCGGCGCAACCGTAGTGGAGTTACTGGTGGTTTCTTCCAGCGCCATTATGTCGATTGGCTGGGCATCGCCGGCAATGATCTCGTTGCCAATACCCTGCAGAACGGTATTAAAACCAGGCAGCGGCGTCGTCGCGCCATTGATGTCATCTTCAATGTTCCAATCGACCACACGCAGAGTACCCGCGAAGGCATGGCCGCAAAATCCGCAAAGTGAAAAGGAAACCAAGAGGACCGGGCGGGCACCAAATTTGAACTGCATTTATCTCCCTAATAGCGCGACAAACCGTTTGGCCACCGCTTGGTCAGGCGGAAGCCGTGTACAAAATAACCATGGTGATGGTCATTGTCCACACCAAATGCAAATAAACGTCGGAAATCAGGACAATATTGACGCAAAAAACGACCCGTCTGCCGACCCGGTGCTCGCTTTTTCTCCGCTTTCATGCGAAAATTGATGATGGCTGATGCTCGTGAAGTTCGTGGCCGGCCACCAACCCCGGTGCGAAGAACGCCGTGCAGTTGAATATCACTGTTGAACAACCTGACAAGAAACTGGCCCTGTTCGGGTCGGCGGATCGGTATCTGCGGATGATCCGCGATACGTTCGGCGTTCAGGTCGTTGCCCGCGACGACGAAATCCGGCTCAGCGGAGAACGGGAACAGGTCGGCAAAGCGGCGGCCGTGTTTGAACAATTGCAACGCACGCTGCGGCGACAGGATTGGCTCAGTATTGAAGAGGTCGGTCACGCCATCGGCGGTGTGGCCGAGGATCGTCCTCAGCACAGCCCCGATGAGATCGATGTATACGGCCGGGGACGGGGGATCAAGCCAAAAACGGTGGGGCAGCGAAAATATATCGAGGCGATGCTGCACCACGATTTGACGTTTTGCCTCGGCCCGGCAGGCACGGGGAAGACGTATCTGGCCGTGGCCGCGGCGGCCAGCATGCTCAAGCATGGGCAGGTCAAGCGCATCGTTCTTGCACGCCCCGCCGTCGAGGCTGGAGAAAGGCTTGGATTTCTTCCCGGCGACATGCAGGCGAAGGTAAACCCCTATCTTCGTCCGCTTTTTGACGCCCTGCACGACATGATGGATTTTGAGCAGGTCAAGCGATTCATGGTCAACGACATCATCGAAGTCATTCCTCTGGCTTTTATGCGTGGGCGCACACTCGATGAAAGTGCTATTATTCTCGATGAAGCCCAGAACACGACCGCGTCGCAAATGCTGATGTTCCTGACCAGGCTGGGCCATGATTCGAAGATGATCGTGACCGGCGATGCCACTCAAATTGATCTGCCTGAAAATGTCCGCAGCGGCCTGATTGACGCGATGGAAAAACTTGCTGGAATACGCGGAATCGCCATGATCGAACTCGAACGCGCTGACATCGTCCGGCATCGGTTGGTGCAGAACATCGTCGATGCATACGAACGCGGCGGCGACGGCCCGGCTGGTCGGAAGGATCCGAAATAATGTTTGGCTTCTTCAAATCTCGAGTCTGCTCGCGCCGGTCGGCGATTCGGGAGAACCGCCACGACTACGAGGCCCGCTCCGCCAGCGAGATGCCGAAACATGATCTTGTTCCGTCACTGGCCATCGCCGGCGCGTTCTGGTTGGCGATCACCTGTCTCCTTCTGTTGCGGAAAGAAGTCGTCCCCTATCGGCCGGGCGAATATCTCCCCCACGACATTGTCGCCCGCGTGGATTTCCATTTCACCGACCGGGCTTTGTACGACAATCTGATCAAGGAAAAACGCGAGAGCGCCCCGCGGGTTTACCGCAAAAGTCCCGCCGATCCGTGGGACAAAATCCAGGACTATCTCCTGGCGCTTCCCGACACCGTGCAGGACCGCTCCGCCCAGGAGCTGGATCCGCCGCTTCGTGATATTCTTGACAGCGGCTCCATCACGGAACTGGAACAGGATCGCACTGGCGCTGATCGCCAACTATACGAAGACGATGTCCGGCGTTTTATCGCCTATGCGAGGAAGCATCTCGTCGCCGAAGGTCAGGTCCTGGCGATCGTGAATCAATCCGACCGTGATGAGGAAAGTCTGCTCGCGGCCCGCTTCCCGGGGCAGGTTCGTCAGGTGATCCTTCTTCCGCCCAGGGCCGACCAGCAAAATCCGCAAACCACCGCCGATGAGCAGTCCAGGGATTATGTGGACATCGCTGATGTGTACGGGACCGATCTTCCCGAATCTTTCGAAGCGCGGCTGGAAGAGTCGGC